>Ga0210406_10008933_pt1 | contig 9998 bp, 9 predicted proteins | sample IncBWC30MmetaG_FD_155454 | JGI IMG/M metagenome (GOLD analysis project Ga0210406, IMG submission 155454) | Forest soil microbial communities from Barre Woods Harvard Forest LTER site, Petersham, Massachusetts, United States - Inc-BW-C-30-M | ecosystem: Environmental > Terrestrial > Soil >... | reverse complement strand
TCGCCCATCGCCCAGAAATTGTCTTTCAGACCCGGAATCGGAACGACTCGATCGGCGGGAACGTTTTGTTCCAGCCAGAAACGCCTTGCCTCTTCGTCCACGCCCAACTTGTTTCCGGGGGCGACTTCCGCTCCGCCGAACACCGTGGCGTACAGTTTTTCTGCGTCGATCGCGTACCATTGGGGCGAAGTCACCAACTCCCATGCGTACGCGATGGCCTCTTTCTTGAAATAATCGCCAAACGAAAAATTGCCCAGCATCTCGAAAAATGTGTGATGGCGCTTGGTAAATCCAACATTCTCCAGGTCGTTGTGTTTGCCCCCGGCGCGCACACATTTCTGCGCGCTAGTGGCGCGAGTGTAGTCGCGCTTTTCCAGGCCGAGAAAAACGTCCTTGAACTGGTTCATCCCCGCGTTGGTAAACAGCAGCGTCGGATCGCCGTGCGGCACAAGGGAACTGCTGCGCACCCGGCGATGGCCCTTCGACTCAAAGAACCGCAGAAATGTGCCTCGGATTTCATTTCCCGACCAGAATTTCCTTTTTGTGGCTTCTAGCGTCACACTGACCTCACCAGAAACATCTCAGGGCTAATCATTATGGCAGACCACGGAAAGGAAGGAAAAAGATGCCAATTCGATTGCGCGCAGTTTGGGCCCTGTTGACCATCACAAGGGGTTGACCGTCCAAGCGCAGTAGGGGTACCGCAGTGGCGGTTGAAAGTACTCGTCCGGGGTATGAGCCATGAACATAAGGGCGTTTTGCTTCGCAGTGCCGCTCCTCGCACTGATCTTTGCCACTTCCAATTCCGGCACATCCGATTCTCGTCCGGGGAAAGTGACGGCACGGGCCTCAGCGCAGTCGCCGCCGCCGTTGGTTTACACCTGCCTGATTACAAGGGATGTAAAAGGGCTAACGGAATTCTACGAGCGCGTCTTGCAGGCGAAGGCACACGCCATCAGTGCGAGTTATGTCGAATTCCCGACAAGCGCCGGGACCCTTGCCATCTTCGACGCCGCAGCGCAGGAAAACTACATTCCGGGGGCGGCCCAGGCGGGACAAAACAGAAGCGCGATTCTGGAATTTGACGTTGCCAATGTGGATCAGGAGTACGCCAGGTTGCAGGCAATTGTGAAGACCTGGGTGAAGTCCCCGAAGACGCAGCCGTGGGGCAGCCGCTCCATCTATTTCCGCGATCCAGACGGCAATCTCGTCGATTTCTTTTCGCGGGTCAAACCGCAATGAGGTGGAAAACGCCGCAAAGCGATTACTCTTCTACTTCTGGCACTTCTTCCCGGGTCATCGTTTTTAGTTCCTTGCGGACAAGGTCAGAAGGGAAGCCCGCGCGCAGGAGCGAGCCATAGATCGAAGCAATCTTGCGGTCATCAATCTCCCCACGGTAGGAACGCATCTTCCGCTCAATCCGTTGCCGAACCATCGCTACCGTGTCCGTCGCCGCCGCCGCATCTTCAATTGCCGCGTTGATCTGTCTATCCGCAACACCGCGCGCCCGCAAGTCCCGTGCAATTCTAAACTTGCCCTGTTTGCGGGATTCTGTCCGATTCCGCGTGAACTGTTTTGCAAAACGCTCGTCGTCCAGCTGGCCGCTTTCCTTCAGCCGCGCCAGGACTACACGCACCAGAAGATCGTTATCGGCGCGGCGAGCAAGCTTTTGCTTCATCTCCTGCACCGAATGCGCACGGCGCATCAGCGCGCGCAGCGCCACATCGTAAAGTTCCTCTTCGGTGTCGAGTTTGCGCGGACGGGAACGGGAGAACATGAACAGAGAATGAAGTAAGGATGCAACGAAGTAAAGAGACAGACTGCTGGCCTTAACGAACGAGTGCACAGAGACACGCATGAAGATAGGGCTAAACACTTTGCCAAAGAAGAAAGTTCCTTGGCCGTCGTCCCGAGCGCAGCGAGGAATCTCTCCGTCTGGAGGGTAGTCCGGTGGCTACGGAGGCAAATGGTTAGCAGTGCGCCAGCCCGGCTGCCGCTGTCTCAGCCCAATCCTGGCAACAATCCTAAAAGCGGGGGCCGGCCTCCGGCCTCCACATCTTGACACTGGTCACTCAGCGGAGGGCTTTGCGCCAGGCAGGCGGCTTTTCAGAAATTTGATCTGCCCGTCATGATTGGACTCGTGTTCCGCGACGTGGAACCATTTGCCGTAATTGTTCATACCGGCTTCGGTGTCGACAGCGGCCAGCCATTTGTCGTCGCGTTTTTTCAGTTCGGCCAGCGTTTTTTCGCGAGTTTCATGCAGTGCGTTCAGATAGTAGTCGAGGCTGTTGCTTTTGATGGCTTTGCGTGCCGGTTCGCCAAGATTCATCGCCACATCCCAGTTTTGCTTGGCGGCTTCGGGAAATTTTCCCCAGGCAATCCCCTGAAAAACGTTGAGGTGATAGTATGCATCGGTCGCCGCAAGATGCAGCAGCAGCGCGCCGATGGTATTGGCTTTCGGGTCGATCAGGAAATCCAGATCCTGCTGCGACATGCCTTTGGTGTTATGCAACACCTGCATGCGCGTGAATCCCAGCATCGAAACCAATGTGCCGATTTCAGGGCTGTAACCGGGCTTGGGCCCGATGATCCAGGCGTTGCCGTCCTGGGCTGCGACTTCGGTAGCAGCGAGGGAAGTCAGTCCCGCCGCGCCCGCTGTTAGCGCTGCACTCAGTTTCAAAAACTTCCTGCGATTGGGGATACACTGGTCAGAAATCATGGATCTTTCTCCCGCGGTGCAAGGCCGTGGTGATCAGAGCGACCAGAATACTGCGCCAGCGATGCGTTGGCAACGGCCCGGAGGCCACAAACCGTAAGCTGTAGATGGAAGACTGATTACCGACGACTGACGCTGGCGAACCGCTCGAAGTCCGCCATCTGTTTTTCCATGTTTCCGGCAACTAACAAAGCCAGCTGACTCAGAAGCTTGGCCGGAAAGTGACATCTAGCATCACCGCGGATTTGCCGGCGGCATCGGTATTCGCGCGCTCTGGGATGCTCTTGGCTTTCTGAAGTGCAGCCATTACGACCGCGTCTGCTCTGCCTCCGTTGCCAGAGAACTAAAATTATCGTCCACGACAAAGGCTGTTCGGCGGGACTCGATAGCATGTATGACGCTTTCCCTAGACACTCCGGCGGCCAGCAATCCCAGCACTTGAGCCTTGGAAAGAGATGGCCGTTGTTGGTTTGCGGAGAGAGAAAAACGTAACAGGACACAAACTAAAACGGATGTGTAATCTTGTTGAACCTGGATCCTCGCCCCAGGTCGGCCTGAAAACTTTGTAAATGACTATTTCCTGGCGAAGCGCTCGAAATCCGCCATTTGCTTTTCCATTTCCTCGCGGGCGGCGTCGGCGGCGGAGCGGACTCCCTGAATGCGCAGCCTGAATTCGTCGGCGTTGGAGGCGCGCATGAGGGCTTCGTCGAGGGTGATGAGCTGCTTGCTGTAGAGATCGAAGAGCGATTGGTCAAAGGTCTGCATGCCGTATTGCGAACCGCCGGCGGCGATGGCGTCGTGAATCAGGCGCGTTTTGTCGGCGTTGATGATGCAATCGCGGACGTAACCGGTGGCGATCATGATTTCGACGGCAGGCACACGGCCCTGATCGTCGGCGCGGCGCACCAGTCGCTGCGAAACGACCGCCTTCAAAGTCGCGGCCAGTTGCAAACGAATCTGCTTCTGTTCCGGCGGAGGAAATACCGCGATGATGCGCTGAATTGTTTCCGTGGCGTCAAGCGTGTGCAACGTGGAGAAAACCAGGTGGCCGGTTTCAGCAGCCAGCAACGCGGTAGAAATGGTTTCGAGGTCGCGCATTTCGCCGACCAGAATCACGTCCGGGTCCTGACGCAACGCAGCGCGCAAGGCGGTAGAAAAATTCGCGGTGTCCACCTCGACTTCGCGTTGGTTGATGAAACTGCGCTTGTCGCGATGCAGAAACTCGATGGGGTCTTCGATGGTGATCAAGTGATCGGAGCGCGTGGCGTTGATGCGGTCAATCATCGCGGCAAGCGTAGTGGACTTACCGGAGCCGGTAGTGCCGGTGACGAGAACCAGGCCGCGCTGCTCTTCGCAAATCTTGGTGATGACCGCGGGAAGGTTCAGCTCTTCGGAAGTACGAATCTTGGTCGGGATAACGCGCAACACCATTCCAACGTTGCCGCGCTGCTGGAAAACGTTGACGCGGAAGCGGCCCAGGCCGGCAACGCCGTAGGCCATGTCGAGCTCCGCGGTTTCCTTGAATTTTTGTTTTTGCCGGTTGGTCATCATGCTGAAGGCCATGGAAAGCATTTCTTCCGGCGTTATGCGGGGAACCTCTGTGATCGGATTCAGCACGCCGTCCACACGCAGGTACGGGTGGTTGCCGACTTTGAGGTGCAAGTCGGAAGCTTTTTGCTCTACGGCGCGGCGAAGAAGATCGTCAATGCTCAGGGCCATAAGAAGAGTTCTCAGCTCTCAGTCTTAAGTAGTCGTAAAAGACAAAATAACAAAAGCACAGCCAACGCGAATTCTTGGTTCCGAGCGGCCTAGCGCGAAAGTAGCATTAGGCCGGATGGGCGGGCAACAAGGTCGTACGGGAGGGTAGCGGGCTAGTTACCCTGCGCGGCCGGACAGGGCGCCAGGATGAGTGAATAGCGACCCCTGCGCAGTGGGTGGATTGACCGGGAGCTTACAGGTTATTTCTTTTCTGGCTGCTTCTTTTGCATGTCGTCAGTCCAGGGAGGGGTCACACCGGAGAAACGCGCGTAGGCGATGGATTGTCCAAGGTGTTCGGCCCCGTGGCGAACGATGAACAGCAGAATTCCGCGTTGCGTGTTTTTCCCGCCAAACCAGTCCAGGTTCCTTTCCAGATCGGCGTCGGACATTGCGGTGATCGCTTTTTTAGCGTGCGCGAAAGATTCTTTCAAGGTTGCGACCACTTTGGCTTTATCGGTGGCGGATTTCTCGAAACCCTTCACGTCGAATCCCGCCGGTGGCGGTGTTCCTACCAGTTTGTAGAGGTTGAAGTTGGCGGCGCTGACGTGCATGAAGACTTCCGCAAAGGAGCGAACATCGGGCGCGGGGCGCCATGTGTACTTGTCCGGAGGGATCGCCTGGGCGAGGCGAATAAATTTGTCTTCCTGCACGATGACTTCGGCAAGCACCTCGGAGCGATAACCTATGACACCGGGGGTACCTTCCTTATAAGGATCGATTTGCGCCGCGCTGGGCGGAACCATGGCGCCGAAAGTCAGCGCGAACAGAATACAGGACACCGCGAGCCCGGGAGATGCAGGCATTGGAATTCCTCCTGAGAGTGCCAGCAGTCTAGCTCTTTCAGTCGAATGGCTACGACTGTTTTCTGGCGTAGAGGACGTCATAAACCACGCCGGCCACGAAGCCGCCGGCGAGCGGGCCGACCCAGTAGACGCCTTGATTTGACCAGTGAGTTGCTGCCAGCGCCGGGCCAAACGCGCGTGCGGGATTGAGCGCGGCTCCTGTGAACGGGGCGGCGACGAGGATGCCGACGGTGTAGACGAGGCCGACAGCGAAACTGGAAAGCGAACGCGAGTCGATGTTGTCTTCCGCCGTGGTAGCGAAGTAAACCAGCACCAGAAAAAAAGTGATCAGCGCTTCCAGGCCCATGGCCGGCAGACGCGTGAAGTCGCGTACCAAATCGGGTGTGCCGCCCACCGCGAGCAGCCATGCTTCTTCGCGGGGAAGCATCGCTTTCAGGCAGAACGCCGCAACGATTCCGCCGAGCAGCTGCGCGACCCAGTAGCCGAGGACTTCCATCGTGCTCATGCGTTTGGTGATCCAGAAGCCGATGGTCACCGCAGGATTGAAATGCGCGCCGGAGACGTGGCCGAAAGCCGCCGACATGAGGGCAATCGCAAGTCCCGATGCCAGGGCGGTGGCCAGTATCCCACTGCCGGCGCCTTGCAGAAAGCGTTCGGTGCAGATCGCTCCAGCGCCGAAAAAAACCAGCGCGAAAGTGCCTAGAAATTCAGCAACAAGTTTCTGCGAGGTGTTGTACACCGGCATCTCCACGGGTCAAGAGGGAACGGCAAACGGTAGGAGTTTAGCAAAAGACCGAAGGTAGAGAAGTAAAGAAGTAACGACAGAAGGAAAAAAGCGCAAACATTTTGCAAGCCAGGCGCATGGTGGACGCAAGTAGTGGCGCGCAAGGAAAAACGAGAATTAACCCAGAGAGGGCCGCAGAGGCACAGAGGGAAGAAAATGGAAAATCAAAGCGGCAAAAACTGTAACGCAGGGAATGCGAAGTTTGCACTGCGGTAGCCCTGCTGCCATTTTTGTTGTTGCGACGGCTCTGACGCCGTAAAAGCGGGACGCACTCCGAAGTTAGCGGGCGGCGGCGACCGGTGCGTTCACTGGGGTGAGCCAGTTATGTTTGTCGGGCTTTGAGCCGCTGGTGATCGCGAAGAATTCCTCCTGGAGTTTTCGCGTGACAGGGCCGGCGACACCCTGGCCGACCTGGATATGATCGACGGAGCGGATCGGCGTGATTTCCACTGCCGTGCCGACAAAAAAAACTTCATCAGCGATATAGAGCATTTCGCGGGGGATGACGCTTTCCTTCGCAGTGATGCCCATGTCCTGCGCCATTTTAACGACGGAGTCGCGGGTGATGCCGGGAAGAATGCTGGTAGAGAGCGGCGGCGTGTAGAGAACATCGTCGTGCACCAGGAACACGTTCATTCCAGAGCCTTCGCTGAGGTGGCCCTCTTTATCGAGCGCAATGCCTTCCGCGTAGCCATTGAACGTAGCTTCCATGCGAATCAGCTGCGAGTTCATATAATTTGCGGCGGCTTTGGACATGGCAGGCAGCGTGTTCGGGGCCACGCGCGACCAGGAGCTGACGCCGACGTCAACGCCCTTGGTGAGAGCGTCCGCGCCAAGATATGCGCCCCAGGTCCAGCAAGCCATGTAACATTCGATCGGCGAATTGAGGGGATTGACGCCAACTTCGCCATAGCCGCGCAGCACGATCGGTTTCACATAGCACGCGTTTAATTTATTGTGGCGCACCAGTTCGCAGGCAACGTTGCTGAAATCATCGAGGGAAAACGGAAGCTCCATGCGATAGATTTTTGCGGAGTTAATCAGCCGCTGCATGTGTTCGCGCAAACGGAAAATTGCCGGGCCTTGCTTGGTGTCGTAGCAGCGAATGCCTTCAAAGACCGCGGAACCGTAGCTGACTACATGTGAAAGGACGTGAATGCGCGCGTCGTCCCAGGTGATCCATTTTCCGTTGTGCCAAATTTTTTCGGTCTTCTGAACCGGCATAAAAGCTCCCTTGTGCGGTGCGGCCACTCAATTTGCAGAATACGGTACGTCATCCACAGCGTCAATTTTCGTCTGCTGCCGCGGAGCGGTCAACTGAGTGTGCCGTGAAAACAGCTTAACGAGAGAACCAATTTGGCGCCTGTCAGCGCAGAAACGCGGAATGGCTACTGGTGCGGTTTGGAGTCGCCCAACTTTGATGGGTCGGTGTTTTGCTGCTTGTCCTTCGGCTTTTCACGCGTTTCCGATTTTTCCGAGTCGTCTATGCGCTGCATGGTCACCTTTTCTTCCGCGATCACGCGGCCGTAGCGCGCTTCCCAGAAGCCCAAAAGAATGAATGGAATTGCTGTCGCAGCGACGTATAACTTGGCGCGACGGCCGATTTTCGCTTCAGGCTCCCACCGAAAAAGCTGAGACGACAGAAACAAAGTAAGGATGAACCAGATGGAAAGAGAACCGAGGGACAGAAGGATTTTCGCGGGGCCAAAACTGTTGACGATGGCGTTCTTCAATCCGTGCACCAAATAAGTGGCCGGGAGAAACAGCGCAATGTGCTGAACCGTTTTTGAAAGGGAGGTAAAGGGAATGGTGGCCCCAGAAAGAAAAATCAGCGGGAGCCATAGCAACTGGTTGAGCACCTGAGTCTCCTGCATGGTGTTGGTGACGCTGGCGATGACCAACCCGAGCGATCCGAAAGAAACGGTGCCGATCGAGACGAGCAGGAAAACCGAGAGGAGGTCGCCGAGGCTCGGAACGTGAAAGAGGAAGCGAGCCAACAGGAGTTCCACCAAAACGGTTGGCAGCGTGAGTGCGTAGTTGGCCAGAACGCTCGAAATGAGCATGTCCGTAGCAGTGGCGGGCGTGACGTGGAAACGGCGAAGAATGCCTTGCTCGCGATAGGTCACCAGCGTGGCGCTTAAGCCCCAGAAACTGCCCATGACGTTGAGGCCAAGAACCGGTCCCAGCAGATACGCGACGATCTGCGGTATGCCTTTGGCGAAGACCCCCGCGTAAAGAAAGAAGAACCCCAGTGGCATGACGATGCTGAAAAAGAAAAACATTTTGTTGCGCAGCGCGAGCTTGACCCGCATGTGCGTCAGCGTAACCAGGTTCGTCAATCCCGTAACCTCCTTCCGGTAAGTTCGATAAAGACATCTTCCAGGGACGGCGTAGCGATTTCCAAGCCGACCAGTTCGTTGTTCTGCGTCTCCAGATATTTCACCAGCGAAACGATGGCTTGCGGCGGACGTTGGCAGTGCAGGACGTACAGGCCATTCAGCGCGCGGCAATCGGAAACGCCTTCAAGCGATCCAAGTGTTTCCTGGGATTCTTCGCGCGCCAGGCGCACTTCAATGCGCGTTTTGTCCGCGGAAGACTGTTTTAGTTCGCGTGGAGTGCCCTGCACTATGACCTTACCGTGGTCCACGATGGCCACGCGATCGCAGAGACGCTCCGCTTCCTCGATATAGTGCGTGGTGAGCAAGATGGTCTTTTTGTCGCGGCGGAGTTCTTCGATTACGTCGTAGATTTCGCGGCGCACTTGAGGATCGAGACCGGCGGTCGGTTCATCCAGGAAAACTACTTTTGGATCGTTGACCAGCGCGATGGCCAAAGCAAGCCGCTGTTTCTGTCCGCCGGAAAGCTGGCTGTAAAATGCATCGCGTTTTTCTTCGAGTCCAAAGCGCTTCAGCAAATCTTCCAGGTTGCGCCGCCGCTTGTAAAATCCAGCGAAGAGTTTCAGCGCTTCCATGACGCGCAATTTGTCCGGCAGGGCGGTAGATTGCAGCGCCGCTCCGATTTCGCGCTTCAGTTCGTCGGGATTGCGCAGCGGATCGTAGCCACACACGGAAACCGTGCCGCTGTCGGCGTTGCGCAGACCTTCCAGAATCTCCACGGTGCTGGTCTTGCCGGCCCCGTTGGGGCCGAGCAGGCCAAAGACTTCGCCTTCGGCAACTTCAAAGCTGATGCCGCGCACGGCTTCCACGTCGCCGTAACGCTTGGTGAGATTTTCTACGCGCAGAACTGGATTGGCCATAGGTTGTGAACAGACAGCATACCGCAAATGTTTGGTGCGCCGAACAGTCGTCGGTCCGTGCCCAGCAGAACGCACACTTCCGGCGAGATCGAAGATGAAGAGAAATTCCTGGCTTCGCTCGGAGTGACGGTATGGTGGTTCGGAATGACGGCGCTGACGCCTGCTGTGAATACGCGCAGGGAGAGATGTTTATTTCTTTGACTTAAGTTTCGCGCCTTTGATTCTAACCGGCGTCCAGGCGTGTTTTTTCATGTCTACGCGGGATTCGCGAAGGGTAACACCTTCAGATTCAAGCAGTTTGCGCTGCAAGCTGGCGTAAGGCTCGCGGATCAGCAATTTTCCGCCGTAGCCGACTACTCGGTGCCAGGGTATCCCTTTGCCGGAGGGACTTGCGGCCATGGCACGCCCGGCGCTGCGCGCTCCTCCGCGGAGCCGGAGAGCTTTTGCAACTCCCCCATAGGTAATAACCCGTCCGCGAGGAATTCGTTTCACGAATGCATAGACAGGACCCCAGGACATCGCTATGGTCAACTCCGTGCGCGGCCTTGCGCGAGCCACTTCGCGCGGCGCACCATCGCTCAAAGGTAACACCGCGCTCCACAGGACATCCAATATAGAAACACCGCGCAAAAAATGTAACGAAGCGGTGACAAGAGAATCGAAATTCTCACAGCAGAGTAG
>Ga0210406_10008931_pt1 | contig 10002 bp, 10 predicted proteins | sample IncBWC30MmetaG_FD_155454 | JGI IMG/M metagenome (GOLD analysis project Ga0210406, IMG submission 155454) | Forest soil microbial communities from Barre Woods Harvard Forest LTER site, Petersham, Massachusetts, United States - Inc-BW-C-30-M | ecosystem: Environmental > Terrestrial > Soil >... | reverse complement strand
AACCGTCGCCAGGCCGATTCCCGCGCCCTCAAACTCCTCGTCCCGGTGCAGCCGCTGGAAGGGCACAAACAGCTTACTCGCGTTCTTCATGTCAAAGCCCACGCCGTTGTCGCGCACAAAAAATGTTCTCTCTCCGTCCGTGACCATTTCGCCTATCTCGATCACCGCATGCTCACGACGCCGCGTGTACTTCACCGCATTCGAGATCAAATTCGCAAACACCTGCTTCATCAGCCCGTAATCGCATTCCACAACCGGCAGTGCCCCAATTTGCCATTCAATCGCTCGCTTCTCGCTCTGACTCTCCAGTTCCCGCACAACTTCATCCACCAGCGAACGCAAATCCACTTTCTGCCGCGTCGGTCCCTGCCTGCTCACTTTCGCCAGCCGAATCAGGTCGTCGATCAATCCCGACATGCGGAACGCCGCCTCCTGAATTCGTCGCAGGTATTTCTGTCCGACCGCATCCAATTGCGCTTCATTCTTCAGCGTTAGCAGTTCCGCGAAGCCTATCAGAGCCGACAGCGGCGCCCGCAGGTCATGTGACACCGAATAGGAGAACGCCTCCAGTTCACGGTTGCTCGCTTCCAGTTCCGCCGTGCGATCTTTCACCCGCTGTTCGAGCTCCACATTTAGTTTCCGGAATTCATCCTCCAACCTCTCCCGCTCCACCGCATATAAAATCGCCCGCGTCAGGTTATTTCCGCTGACGTCCACCTTAGCCAAAAAGTCCTGCGCGCCTCCTTGCACCAGCTTCAGCGCCAACGAATCATCGCTCAGCCCGGTTAGGATGATGATCGCCACTCCCAACGCTCGTGCCTTCGCCCGCGCGAATGTCTCCGCGCCAACGCTGTCCGGCAAGCCCAAATCCAGAAGCATAGCGTCGATTCCGCCCGCGCTGAGCCGATTCAGCCCCATTTCCAAAGTGTCCACCGTCTCCAAATCGAACGCTTCATCGCTTCGTTCCGCCAGCGACTCCTGGATCAAGCGCGCATCGGCCGCGTTGTCTTCAACCAACAGGACTTTTAAGCGAGTCGTGGTCATTGTTTATCGTTTCCCGGCAGTTTCACGATCGCCAGCCAAAAATCCTCGATGTATTTCACGACGGTCACAAACTGTTCTAGGTCCACAGGTTTTGTGATGTAGCAGTTCGCGTGCAAGTTATAAGTCTTTAGTATGTCTTCTTCTGCTTTTGAGGTAGTGAGGATCACTACAGGAATTCTCTTAAGGTCCGGATCGCTCTTGATTTCCGCCAGCACCTCGCTGCCATTCTTTATCGGCAGATTCAGATCCAGTAGGATCAGGTCCGGCCGCGGCGACCCTTTGAATTTCCCATGTTGTCGTACGCAGTTCATCGCTTCGACACCATCATTCGCTATCATCAGGTTGTTGTGAATTTTGCTCTCCGTCAGCACTTCTTCGGTGAGCCGCACATCCGCTAAATTATCTTCGACAAGCAAGATGTCAATCGGTCGAGCCGCTGACTCGAATTTCATCGGTTTCCTGCTCCTTGGACTCGAAACTCTCTGCATCCGCCATCGTGAAACAGAACGTCGTGCCGCCTCTCGGTGTGGCTTCCACCCAGATGCGACCTCCGTGCCGTTCCGCGATTTTCTTGCAAATCGCCAAGCCGATCCCCGTGCCCGCATATTGCGTCTTGGTGTGCAGTCGCTGAAAAATCACGAAGATCCGTTCGTAGTGCTCGCTCGCAATGCCGATCCCGTTATCTCGCACGGAAATCTTCCAGCCTTCTCCGTTCCGCTCGGCTCCAATGTGGACACGCGGCGCTGTGTCGCCGTGAAATTTGATCGCATTTCCCACCAGGTTTTGCACCAACTGCACCAGTTGCAAATCATCCGCAAGCACCATCGGCAAAGAGTCGCGCGTAATCACCGCGCCGCTGTCGTCGATTGCCGACTTCAGGTTTCGCAAAACAGCGTCCAATGTTGCCTCGCAGCTCACCGCAGCCAGCGTCTTGCCCTGCGTGCCCACGCGCGAAAAAGAAAGCAGGTCGTTGATTAGCCTTTGCATTCGCTTTGACCCGTCGACCGCAAACCCGATGAACTCGCGCGCCTTGTCATCCAGCTTGTCCGCATAGCGTTTGGCGAGAAGCTGCGTGAAACTGGCGACCGTGCGCAGCGGCTCCTGCAAATCGTGCGATGCCACGTAAGCAAATTGTTGCAGCTCCATGTTTGAGCGCTCCAACTCCTTTGCGCGTTCCGCCAACTCCGCAACTTTGCCTTCCAGATCCTCGTTAAGTTTTCGAACCTTCTCCTCCGCCTTGCTGCGCTGCACCATTTCTCGTTGCGTGATGAATCCGGCGACCCCTAGGAACACCAGTCCCAAGCATTCACCGAATGCCAGGACCGCCTGCGTTCTCTGCGTACTGAAGTTCAAGTCCGTCGACCGCTGCGCGAGCAACCGCTCCTCTTCGCCCTTCATCGCCGCGATTCCCGCCCTGATCTGGTTCATGTACCCTTTGCGACCCCCTTCCCGCACCATCGCGATGCTCGCAGTCAGACCTCGTTGCTGGCGAACCTCGACCGGTTCCCGAAGCTCGCCTAACCTCGCAACGATTAGCGGCTCCAGCGCATCCAGAGCGCGTTGTTGCTTTGCATTGTCCGAGGTAAGTTTCCGAACTTGTTCCGTGCTTTGGTGAACCTCCGCGACGCCGCCCTGGTAAGGCGTTAGGTAGGAATCGTCTCCCGTGAGGATGTATCCGCGTTCGCCGGTTTCCGCGTCCGTCATGCCCATGCGGACTTCATCAAGCTGTCCCAGCACTTGATACGTGTGCAAGACTCGCCTCCGGTCTTCGGCGTTCCGAATTAGGCTGAGATAAGACAGGACCGCGACGAGAAGCAGGATTCCCGCAGCCGCTGCCAGCCCGCTGATGAGCTTTCCTTTGAAGGTCATGAATACAGCCGTACATTGCTGTGATCGTGCAGACCGGATGGCCTGGCAGGAAGGGGGTGTCCTATTGTGAGGCGAACGGGCCGCGCAACATCGGCAAAATCGGCGCTAATTTCCCAGTTGACAACAACCCTCAACGTGTATTTCACAGTATTGAAACTACTGGTGGCGTTCGCTGAGCGGAGGACAAGGCGTCGGCACGCAGTAGTTCTGTCCTCGAAGCGGCCAGCAGCCCCACTCCTACATCCCAGGTATCAGCGGCAACAAATACTCCTGCAATCTCTGACTGTCTTCCCGCGTCAACCTGCCTAGATGAATGCCCATCTCTTCATGTCCACACAGTCGAACCACCGAACCCGCTCCTACCACCGGCCTCGTCGCTTGGTTCAAATCGAGGCTCACGCCGACCGATGACCCCACCGGCAACGTTCGCGGCGTCCGGATTAGCATCCCCTCCAGGCTCACATTCACCGTTTCTCCGACAATCTCCTGTCCACGAAATGTGATCTGCACCTTCGACTTTACCTCCACCCGCCTCGTCCTCCGGTGCACATCGTCCAGGGCCCCCTGTGTTGCCCGCACCAACCTCAGCAACCGCTCCCGATCAATAGGCTTATAAACAAAAAAGCTAGCGCCCGCCGCAAATCCCTTCGCCATTGCCGCCGGCCTCTGGTCGTCGCTGATCAGCACGATCGGCGTCAGCCGGTTCGACCCGAAAGCCCGCATCTGCCGTGCCAACTCCGGTCCGCCCGGCGCCGCCATTCCGTAATCCAAAAAAGCCACTGCAAACTTCCCGTGCCGCAGAATCTCCGGCGCCTCCTCGCTCTTCGTTACGGTCAGCGATTCAATTCCAGCCGAGGTCAGCACCTTTGCGATCAATTCGCATGTCGCTGGTTCATCGTCCACAATAATTGCGCGTTTTTCCATGGTAGGATTCGATCTCCGTTGGGCGCTAGGTCCGACAACATTCTCACCGGCACTCCGGTCCCTATCGCCACATCCGCCGGCTTCGACCTCGACACCTCATAGCAATCAAACTGCACTCCCACTCCTTGTTTCCCGCTGGGCGTGTTGATCTCCTCCACTCGCACCACGTGCCCCGTGCATCGCCACTCGCTCGGCGGCTCCCCGACAATTTCTCGCGGCATGTTGAAGAGTACTTCTACCGTCTCTCCTTTGTGCAGCACCGAATTCGTCGCGAAGTAAATTCCGTGTTGCGAAAGATTCATCGACTCCGCCGAACACTCCGGTATCGCCGATTTCCAAAGGCGTACCCGCAGTGGCGTTTTCATCTTGTAGCGTCCTGTCAATCTGCGGTCGGTTCGATAACGATTCATGGCTGCTTCCTTGCTGCGCTGAGCGGGGTCGTTAAGGGGGGTGGCGCGATAACCGTAAGAAGAGGGGGAAAACAAACTCTCACGATTTAACGCTCGTGGGAATACTCAATTTCGTACTGTCCCACGGTGAAACCTTCCTCTGTGCCGCTCCGGCGCGGTGACGATCCACTCTCTGTTAGCGAGGTTCATATACAGGATTCACCCTACTTTCCTTCACGAATCTCCGTGCTATGTTCCCTCGCCTTATGCCCAAACGCATCCTCATCGTCGAGGACGAAATCTCCGTACGCAATGCCGTTCGTGTCTTCCTCGAGCACTATTCCCGCTTCGAGGTCTGCGGTGAAGCCGCCAACGGTGCTGAAGCCGTCGAGAAAGCAAGCGCCCTTCAGCCCGACCTCATCATCTTGGATCTTTCCATGCCCCACATGAACGGCATCGAGGCTGCCTCTCTGCTCCGCGCCAGACTCCCTCGTACGCCGGTCGTCGTTTACACCATGTTCGGAGACGTTCTCGGCAAGCAGCTTGCCGCGGCCCTTGGCGTTGCCGCCATCGTCTCCAAATCCGATGGCTTGGCCACACTCCTTGCCCGAATCGAAGCCCTCCTAGAATCTACTACCTTGGCCCAGCCACCCGCCGCCTGAACAAGGCGCCCCTCATTTTGTTGGCTGTGGAACGATGCCTCTTGTGTTTTCGTGATTTCGTTGTCTCCAAATCGGGCGGTTTCCCTAAGCTCGCTTGTATCGAAACCATCCTGGACGACACTTCAGACTCCCCAATATTCGCCCTCACACGGATCACTAGTCCTTTCTCTGAACTTCTTTGAACGAGCGCCCGGATTGCTGGCCGTTTTTTCGTTGACAAATCTCCATCAGTGCGTGATAACTTACCGTTAGTGGACACTTACCTACAAGCCGGGCTCGACGCATTGGGCGATGCCACCCGCATGGCCATCTTTCAAAAGCTTGCGGTCGGCCCTACCCCCGTAAACGAGCTCGCTCGCACGCTGCCGGTAAGCCGCCCGGCGGTGTCGCAGCACCTCCGTGTGCTGAAGGATGTCGGTCTGGTCACCGACAGCAAGGCCGGAACCCGGCGGCTCTACCAGTTGAATCCAGAGGGAGTGGCACGCCTGCGTGCCCACTTCGACCAGATGTGGACCAAAGCACTGGGCGCCTTTCAAGCAGCAGCAGAACGAGAACCTATAGGAGAGAAACATGGGAAACAGCGCGTCAAGCAAGCTGCCAAACACCGTACCAGACAAGGTGAACGAAGCCGTCGTACGTAAGAGTGTGCGCGTGCAGGCCCCCATCGAGCGCGCGTTCAGCGTGTTCGTGGAACAGATGGAGAGCTGGTGGCCGGCCACCCATCACATCGGAAAAACTCCCTTCGAGGCCATCTTCGTCGAGCCGCGTGTTGGCGGCCGCTGGTACGAGAGAGACGTCGAAGGCAACTTCTGCGACTGGGGCACCGTGCTCGCGTGGGACCCGCCGCATCGCGTCACTTTCTCGTGGCATGTTGGTCCCGGCCACGATCAACCGGATTGGAAGGCCGACCCGGATCCGGCCAAGGCCAGTGAAGTCGAGATTCGCTTCACTGCCGAGGGACCGCGAACGACCCTTGTCGAGTTGGAGCACAGCAAGTTGGAGCGCCACGGCGAGGGCTATGAGCAGTTGCGTGCGATCTTCGACGGACCAGGCGCCTGGGGCGACATTCTGGCGCTCTACGCCAAAGCGGCACAAGATGCTCAACAACCACACGGAGCCAAATGACAATGAAGCCCACTCTCTTCCTTCGCATCGCATCGGTTTTGACCTTCATTCACGCCGTCCTGCACACCATAGGCGGAGTCTTTGGCAGGGTGCCGCTGGGCCCTGCCACCGTAGCGGTCGACGCCATGAAGATGAATCAGTTTCTCGTGATGGGAAGCAGGCGCAGCTTTTGGGATTTCTACCGTGGGTTCGGCCTGGGCGCCACCATATCCCTCACAGCCGAAGCAATCCTCTTCTGGCAACTCGCCTCGCTGGCAAAGACGGACGCACAGCGCTTGCGCCCGATCGTGGCTACGTTCTTGGTCGCATATGCTGCGGTAGCGGTGAACTCGTACACGTACTTCTTCCTCGGCCCGGTGATCGCGGAGATCCTAATCGTGGCATGCCTCGCGTTAGCATTTGTCACCGCCAAATCGGAAGCGCCCGCGTATGCCGGCACACCGCAGCGGGCCTGATCTGAAACTGAGGTGGGCCCCTTTGTCTGCACGTGGCTCTGAGTAGCGCGGCGCACTCAGGGTTTTGAGCCTGGGGGAGGGCTAGGCCGCTTGTCCGCCTCGATCTTCTGCTGTACTTCCTCACGCATCTGCTTCGCTCTGACTCCAGCGGGGCTGTCGGGGTCGAGCTTGAGGTATGCGTCAATGTCGCCCAGTAGTGCCGGATAATTCTTTTGCTGGAGGTGAATGTTGGAGAGCAACCGGTAAGTAATCGCCGCATTCGGAGCAAGAGAGCGCGCCTGCAGAGCCGCTTTCTCCGCATCTTCAATCCGGCCCTGGTTAAGAAGCGCGCGACCAAGTTCGTAATGACCTAGCCATGAATCGGGGCTCAGCTCGATCCCGCGCCGGATTGTCTTTTCACCCTCGGAGAAATCTCGCTTGTCCAGCATCCCGGTGCCAAGGCCGATATAGGCGTCACCATACTTATCGCCGCTCACCTCGATGGCTTTACGGAAACTCTTCTCCGCCAGATCCCGTTGACCCAAAATGAGATCCGCGAGCGCAATCTGGTAATGGGCTTCGTAATAGCCGGGCGCTATCGCCACCGCTTGCCGAAAGTCCTCAAGGCCGGCCTGTACGTTTTTGTCCGTATAGACTTTTTTCTTTCCTGATTCCATCAACGTGCGCGCTTTATTTGGCATGGAAAGCTCATGTGTTGAAACCGGACTGGCATGAGGCGAGTTCGTCGAGCTGCCCGGCCGAGGCTTCAAGTAGATAACGTTTCCACGACTCGAGGCGAAAGTAACATCGACGTTGAAATTCACGGGTTCGAATCCGCCGGCGTTGATGGCAATGACGTAGACGCCGCGAGGTATGCCACGAAATTCAAACCATCCGGTTGAAGACGTTATCTGCGGCGCGATCATGCTTCCTTCTGTAGTGTGCAATTCGACGCTGATATTTTCGGCCGGCCGGTTCCCGCCGGCATAGTAGACGCTTCCGCTCAAAGTACGGGGCTCCGGCGGAATCTGGCTCTTGATGCTGAGTGGCAGTGACAGCGTGGAAGTAAGGAGGAAGGCAAGACGAACAAAATTTGCGAGAAGACCGCCGCGATTCATCGGTCACCCCGTCGAAATACGCAGACAAGTATAGCACCCCGGAAAGCATCGGCAAGGCCGGGTGGCCCGCAGGATTTGAGCGAAGATCTCCAGATCGAAGCGCAGACGTAGATGAGGGCCGCTCCCTCCGGGTTGAAGGGTGCGGGGGTTCGGCATTGCGTTCGCGGAGAATTTCTGCCAGTTCGGCAACCGAAAACCCGACAGACAGGCCTGCCGGAATCATTCGCATGCGAGCAAGGCTATCTTGCGGAAACAGTGGATAACCTGAGGATGTACGTGCAACCGGTGGCAAAAGATGCCGTCGCTCGTAAAAACGCACGGTGTCCGCGCTCACACCCGAACGTCGGGCGAGTTCACTCCAGGCCGAGGTTTGGAAATGCGATTCACGTTACTAGCCTAAAGGTTGGACCCAGCTCTAAGCTCAAGTACATTTCCGCGCACAGCAAGGTTTATAGTAACGGTCAGGAGGCGCCCGCTGTGCGGAGGAAGTTCGCTCCCATCGTTATAGCTCTTCTGCTGTGCGGAAGTTCTTCTCCGTTGTTCGCACAGGAGCGCGTCGAGGCTGGTATATTTCTCGATTACCTCAGCATTTCCCAGACCAGCACCAACAACTTCGGAGTGGGCGGACGGTTCGGCTACCGCATCCATCGCAAGGTGATGATGGAAGCGGAACTTGCTTACGACTACGGGATCAACTTCCACGAGGCTTACCGCAATATTGCGAACGGCGATTTAACCGCCATTCAACGCACGTCCATTGGTATCACGCATGGCCTGTTCGGGCCGACGCTGAAGCCCGCGAAGGGTGGATTTCGTCCCTTCATCACTCTGAAAGGCGGGTTTATAGATTTCCGCCTGAGCCCAAGCCTACTCCCGCTTAGCACTTTCGAGAGCACGCTCCTCGGCATTCGCACGTCCAGCTTAAACGTGGCCATCTATCCGGGAGCAGGAGTGGAGGCAAGTCTGGGGCCGGTGGGTTTGCGTTTCGAATTGGGCGACGACATCTACTTTAACAACGGCACGCACAACAACCTGCGCATCACGTTTGGTCCGATCCTCAGGTTCTAAGTTTCTCGGGTGCGTGGTACAGAGATCTCGATATCACCAATCCCTAATTATGGCGCGGAACTAAGATGGGGTGCCCCACTTTGACTTTCCGAGCCATGTGAGCGGCTCTGCGCTAGCGAACCCGTCGATTCGTCGCGGAGAAGTCAATGAGGGAGCCCGTCCCCGTTTTTTGATGGCGGGACTTTTCTCCGCCTCGCTTGCAAGTCACAGATTCACTGCGAGCGGCTGTACGATCGGACAGGCTTCTGTTTTGCGCAACCATGTCGACATGGCCTATTGAGCAAACTACGCTCAGCATAACAGGATGGGCTCTCGCCCAAGCCCCACGCGTGACTAGGGAGGCCCCACGCGAGACTACGGAGGATCGATGCGACGCATCCTGTTCGTACCAGTTTTCTCGCTCCTTTTGGCCATGAGCCTGCCGGCTGTCGCAGAAGAAATCCTGTTAAAAGACGGCACGAAAATTGTGGGACATATGAGCGTGCTCCAGGCCGACAAGATCGAGGTCGAGACTGCCTACGGAAAAATGCAGCTTAGGCGCAGCGACATCATCGCCATCAACTTTCCCGAAAATGGCACGGTCGCGGCTCCTGGGACGCCGGCCGCGAAAGACGCTGCGCAGAACATCGAGGAGTCCCTGCGCGGCACGCAATATGTCAACAAAACCGGTAAGTTCACCCTCACCGTTCCCGCGGATTGGAAAATCGATGCGAAACAGCCCCGCTCCGCGCCCATCGTCACGATACTCGCTTCTCACGACGACATGCGCTTCCTCAGCGTCACGCAAGAGGAGTACAGCGGATCGTTGGAGAGCTACAAGGGGATGCTCGAAATCAAGTACCGGAAAATCTTTGGCGGCTATGAAGAACTTTCCACGTCTTCGGCAAAGATCGACGGCAAATCTGCACTGTTACTTTCGTTCCGCGGGATTTCGGCCAAGGCCGATAACCTGCCGGTGCAATTCCTTGTCGCCATCATCCCTTCAGGCACCACCTACACTCGTGTGGTTACCTGGTGTGCTGAACCGCTCTTCCATGAAACGCAACCAGTGTTCGAGAAAATCCTAAGTTCGTACCGTAGCAACGGGATCCCCGCACTGGCGCAACTCTCGAAGCCATAAGCAACTCTGCGTCGAAGCCCGGAGCACCTTTGATGGTCAAGGAACCGACTGCGGCAAATCGCTTTGATTGGCGCCAGTTCACCGCAGTACAAGGGTCGAGGCTTTGAGACCTGCTTCACGTTACTAGCCTAGAAGTTGGAACCAGCTCTAAGCTCAAGTACATTTCCGAGCGCAGGTTGTCTCAATTGTGCGGGATTAGAGAAAGCGATGCCCAGCCCATACAGTGGGATTGGGACTTGCCAGCCCAGG
>Ga0210406_10008930_pt1 | contig 10002 bp, 7 predicted proteins | sample IncBWC30MmetaG_FD_155454 | JGI IMG/M metagenome (GOLD analysis project Ga0210406, IMG submission 155454) | Forest soil microbial communities from Barre Woods Harvard Forest LTER site, Petersham, Massachusetts, United States - Inc-BW-C-30-M | ecosystem: Environmental > Terrestrial > Soil >... | reverse complement strand
CAGTGGAAGCTGAGCCCGATTGACATCCCCTCACGCGCCAAGTGGTTCGAATATTCGCGAGCGCGCGACGTCATGTTCAAGGCGACCGACACGGATTTCGCGCCCTGGATCATCGTGCCGTCCGACGACAAAAAGCGAGCGCGGCTCAACTGCATCCGCCACCTGCTAAAGGTCATTCCCCACAAGGACGCCCCTCGGACCAAGATCAAGCTGCCCAAGCGCTCGACCAAAGGCGCTTATGACGACGTGGCTTCGCTCAAAGGCTTGCGATTCGTTAAGGAGACGGCTTAGAGCACGCTGCGTTTGAATGGGATCGTCATCGCGAGGAGCGAAGCGACGTGGCGATCCAGGGATCGTAGGACGCCCCACGTTCCCCTGGATCGCTTCGCTACGCTCGCGATGACGATCGTGGTTCTGCCCTTATGCACTCGTCTAAGCGCCAGGACCGCTCAGCCCTGCCGCAACAACGCCAGCACGCCGCCGGCGGTCGAAAACAGCGCCGCGTCCGTGTCGGCGAAGCCGAGCAGCTGAAGCCCGAGCGGAAGGCCGCCGTCCCGAAGGACGGGAAGCGAGATCGCCGGAACGCCGAGCATCGAGCCTGGAATTACGAACGCCGGGTCCCCTGTCCAGTCGAGGCCGACAGGAGCCGCGCCCGGCGCGCTTAAGGTGACGCAGGCGTCGAACTCCGCCGCCAGCGCCTGATAGACAGCGCGCCGTCTGTCGCGCTCCTTGATGTCGCGGCGATAGTCGTCGAGGGTCATCGCTTCGGCCCGGACGCTAAGGTCGTGCATCGGCTGGCTGAGTTTGCTCGCGTCGCGCGCGCGATAGGTGTTGAGCGGCCAGCGCGACTCCCAGGCGATGATGTTGTGGGAGAGCTCCCGCGCGTCGTGGATCGCGTCTTCCACCGCGGCGATCGTTTCGCTTTCCTCCCGCGACACGAGCGTGACGCCGGCTGATTTGAGCCTCGCCGAAGCTTCCGCGAACACCTCCTTCGCCGCCGCCGCCGCCACCGCCCAGCCGTCGGTTTCCAGAACCGCAAGGCGACGCGGTTTCGACGGGGTAGGACAGGTCGAGGGACCGCAGAGACCCGGAAAGCCGGGGTCTCCGCCGGCTCGCCGGGATATCTCGTAGGCGACCTGCCACGCCTCGGGCAGACTGGCGGCAAGCGGCCCGTGCGTGCTCTGAGAAAGGGCGTCATGGCTGCCGCCGCGATTGATCGCGCCGATCGTCGGCTTGAAGCCGAAGCAGCCGCAGAAACTCGCCGGCCGCACGATCGAGCCGAACACTTGCGTGCCGATGCCAACGCTGATCGCGCCGACAGCGACCGCCGCGGCCGAGCCGCTGCTGGAGCCGCCAGGCGTGCGGGTCAGATCCCACGGATTGCGCGTGGCGCGCGGATGCATCCACGCGAATTCGGTCGTCACCGTCTTGCCGACGATGACCGCCCCAGCCTCACGCAGCGCGGCGACGCTCGCGGCGTCGCGGTTTCCCTGAAAGCCGGCGAACAGCGGCGAACCGTTCTCCGTCGGCATGTCGATGGTTTCGATGATGTCCTTGATTCCGATCGGCATGCCGTCGATTGGCGAAAGCGGCTTGCCCGCCCGCCAACGCTCGGTCGAGTGGTCCGCGGCCGTCCTCGCGGCGGCAAGGTTGAGGGCGACGAACGCGCCGATCTTCGGCTCCCAGGCGTCGAGGTCTGCGATGCAGCGCTCGAGAAATGCGCGGGCCGAGTCTTTTGCGCCCGCGAAGTCCGCTGTCGCCGCGAGAAACGGCTGCATCCGAGGCTGAATCGTATCGGGCGCGTTCATTGGCTCTACTCATCCCCTCATTCTGAGGGCCGCGCGCCGCGCGGCGTCTCGAAGAATGGTCCAGTGGGCGCCGCCGGTCCAGCGGACCGTCCATCGAGACGCGCCTTCGGCGCTCCTCAGGACGAGGTCGGAGATTGGACCTACGCCGTCGCTGGCGTCTCGACCACGGGTTCGCGCGAACGCGTAGCGCGGATGATCGCCTTCTCGATCTCCACCACGAAGAAGAAGATCAAGCCGCCGAGGAATAGCCACGGCCAGACGCCAAGCGGCAGCGCCTCGGTCTCGAACACCGACTGCAGCGGCGGCGTGTAAGTGTAGAGGAGCTGCAGGACGATCACTGCGCCGATCCCCATCGGCAGATACCGATTGCCGAGATGGGCCATCGGCGACAGCGACGAGTCGATCTTGAACCGGCTGTTCAAGAGGTAAAAGATCTGGCCGATGACCAGGGCGTTGACCGCGGCCGTGCGCGCCAGGGGATCGGACGCGCCTTCCGACTTCATCCAGAAGAACGCCCAAAGCGTAAGGGCGAGCAGCAACGCGCCGACGAACACGACGCGCCACACGCCGAAGGCGTCGACGATCGGCCGATTGACCATGCGCGGTGGGCGCAGCATCACGTCAGTTTCGTGCGGCTCGAATGAAATGACGAGGCCGAGCGCGACCGAGGTGACCATGTTGACCCAGAGGATCTGCGGCGCGGTGATCGGCGTGGTGAAGCCGACGAAGATCGCGACCAGGATGACCAGGGCCTGAGCGACGTTGGTCGGCAGCATGAACAGGATCGCCTTCTCGATGTTGTTGTAGACGGTGCGTCCCTCTTTCACCGCGGCTGAGATCGAGGCGAAATTGTCGTCGGCTAGCACCATTTCGGCCGCTTCCTTGGTGACCTCGGTGCCCTTGATTCCCATGGCGACGCCGATGTCGGCCTTCTTCAACGCGGGCGCGTCGTTGACGCCGTCGCCGGTCATCGCCACCACTTGCCCGTTGGCCTGAATCGCCTTGACCAGACGCAGCTTGTGCTCGGGGCTCGCACGCGCGAACACGTCGACCTTGGCCACCGTCTCCTGAAGCGTGGCCATATCCATTTCCGCGACCTCGGCGCCGGTGACCGCAGTCTTGCCGTCGCCGATGTTGAGCATTTTCGCGATCGCCGCGGCGGTGATCTTGTGGTCGCCGGTGATCATCGTGACCCTGATGCCGCCGGCGTGGCATTCCTTCACCGCCTCGATCGCTTCCTTGCGCGGCGGATCGAGGAGGCCAACCAGTCCCAAGAGAACGAGATTCTTCGGCAGATCGGCCGGTCCGAGACTCCCGGCCTTGACGCCGGGATCGGGCAGCCACGCTAGCGCCAGCACGCGCTCGCCTTGCGAAGCGAGCTCGTCAGACGCCTTCTCGAAAGCAGCGCGGTCGAGCGGTGTCTCTCCCGCCGCGTCCTGCTGCCGGTCGCAATGATCGAGGATCGCTTCGGGCGCACCTTTGACGAGCAGGATCTCGTTGCCCTCGGGGGCTTTATGCAAAGTCGCCATGAACCGGTGTTCGGATTCGAACGGGATGGCGTCGATGCGCGGATAGGCGGCCTGTTCCGCCTGCCGCTCAGTCCCGAGTTTCGCGGCGAATGGATAGAGCGCGCCCTCGGTCGGATCGCCCTCGACTTTCCACACCCCCTCCTCTTGGCGCAGCTCAGCGTCGTTGCAGAGCGCCGAGACGCGTCCCAAAAGCTCGAGCGTCGGGCTCTTGTCGACCGGCGCGCCGTCCTTCAGCACCTGGCCCTCGTTGGCGTAGCCGTCGCCCGTGACCTTGAGCGTGTCGCCCGCGGTCACGGCGGACACCACCATCATTTCCATCAACGTCAGCGTGCCGGTCTTGTCCGAGCAGATGCGCGCGACCGACCCGAGGGTCTCAACCGCCGGCAGACGCCGCACGATCGCGTTGCGGGCCGCCATCCGTTGGACGCCGATCGCAAGCGTGATGGTGATGAGGGCCGGCAATCCTTCGGGGATCATCGACACCGCGATGCCGGTCACGGCCTGGAACATTTCGACGAACGGAATGTCGCGGATGAGATGTCCGTACGCGAACGTGATCGCGCCGACGATCAGAATGATGATCGTGATCGCATAGCCGAACTTTTTGATCTGGAGCAGAAGAGGCGTCTCGAGCGCGCTGACGCCGGCGAGCAATTGATTGATGCGGCCGAGTTCAGTCTGGCTTCCCGTCGCGACGACCACTCCGTTCGCGCGGCCGGAGACGACCAGCGTGCCGGAATAGGCCATGCCGGTGCGATCGCCGACGGTCGCCTTGTCCGAGACGGGCGCCGTCGATTTGTCGGACGGCACGGATTCGCCTGTGAGCGCCGCTTCTTCCGTGCGCAGGTTCTTGACGTCGATGAGGCGGATGTCGGCAGGAATCTTGTCGCCGGATTCGAGGAACACGATGTCGCCCGGCACGAGCGTCTCCGCCGGGATCATCGACGTTTGTCCGTTGCGCAGGGTTCGCGCTTCCGCCGAGAGCATGTTGCGGATCGAATCGAGCGACTTCTCCGCCCGGCCTTCCTGAAGGAAGCCGAGCAGTCCGTTGATGATGACCACGCCGAGGATGATCGAGGCGTCCAGCCACAGGTTCATCATCAGCTTGATGAAGCCGGCGGCGAGCAGCACATAGACAAGCACATTGTTGAACTGCTGCAGGAAACGCATGAACGGACCGCGCTTGCGCGCCGTCGGCAGCACGTTGAGGCCGTATTCCGCCTGGCGGCGCGTGGCCTCGGCGTCGTCGAGCCCCGCTGTCACGCTGCCCTTGAGCCGTTGGACGGCTTCATCCGCGGTCAGCCCGTGCCATGCCGTCTGCTCTGCTTCGCTCATTGCTCCAGCTCCATACGCGCCGCGGCGGCGCGCTCGAGATGCGCGACTGCGCGCCAGGCGTGATGTGCGAGCCGGCTCATGAGCGCGACCGCGTCGACGCGCGCGATCGCTTGGCTCGCAGTGACTTTCCCGGACGCGACCATGTCGAGCGTGGCGGCGCGATGTGAGGCTCGGAGATCGGCCAGCGCCTTGGCCGCCCGCTCAAGATTCTGGGCCACGTCTTTCCCGGGTGCGGCGAGCCCTCCGACTGAGGTCTTCGCGCCGGTGATTTTCCTGGCCAGTTCGTCATCGGCCGCGTGGCCCGGTCCGGACGCGACCGCAAGATTCGCGGCGGCCCCGGCCGCGTCGCGCATCGATTGCGCGCATAAGGCCGCAGCGCTTATTTCTTCCGGCCCGTCGGTCACGACGCCCGTTTTCGCCATGGCGTCGACGGACTCGGCGAGCCGGCTCGCATGATCGAGCGCATGCACGGTGCTGGTGAACCACGCGTGGCCTTCATCGGAAGGCGGCGCGTCGCTTTTCGATAGAAAATCGCTAGCGGCGCGCACGCCGTCCGACGCCTGCGCCAATGTCGCTTCGTCAAGCGCGGGGCGAACGGCTCCGCCCGCGGTCGCGCCTTCGAGTCCTTTCGCGGTCGAAACGCACAGCGTCTCGAGCGCCCGCTCGACCGTTCGCCGCACCGCCTCGACCGCGACCATCGGCGAGCGAAGTGAAGCAGGGTCGAGGTATTTCGTGAACGCTGATCCGCGCTCCGGCACGAAGCGCTCGATCAGCCGCGTGAACGGGCCCATCAGCGGCAGCAAGACAGCGACGCCGATCACGTTATAGGCCGTGTGATAGGCGGCGAGCAGGGTGGTCGGGTCAATCGTCTGCGCGGTTCTAACAATGAGCGGCGTTACAAAGGGAAAGAGCGCGATCGCAATCAGCGCCGCGACCAGCTTGAAAGCGATATAGGCCGCGGCAAGCCGCTTGGCGGTGCTCGAGGCGCCGATCGCGGCGACCGCGGAAGAGGTCGCCGTGCCGATGTTCTGGCCGATGACCAGCGCCAATGCTTGATCGAGGCCGACGGCGCCGGCGTAGAGCGCCGAGAGGGTCACTGCGATCGAGGCGGTCGAGGATTGCATGACGGTGGTCATCAATGCGCCGACCACGACCAGCAGCAGCACGTTGGCGAGGCCGGCGAGCGTGACGGCGCCGGCGGCGTTGGTGATCGTGGGCAGATCCGACGGGTGCAACGATTCGGCAAGCCCGCCCATGCCCTGCTGCAGCGTCGACAGGCCGACAAGGATCAGCGCGAAGCCGGCGATGGCGCTGCCCGCAGCCGCCAATCGTCCGCGCCCGACCACTTTGAGCAAAGCGCCGACGAACACGATCGGCAGAGCGGCGGCGGTGAGCGAGATCCGGACCCCGAACGCCGCCACCAGCCAGCCGGTGCCGGTGGTGCCGATGTTGGCGCCGAAGACCAGGCTCAGGCCTTGCGGGAACGTCAAAAGCCCGGCGCTGACCAGGCCGATCGTGGTCATGGTGGTGGCGCTCGACGATTGCACGATGAGCGTGATCACCGCGCCCCAGAACGTGCCGAGCAGCGGCGTCGCCGCCGCCTTCTCCATCACCGTCTTTAGAGCTGTGCCAGCGAGGGCCTTGAGCCCGTCGGTCATCACCGCCATGCCCAGAAGGAACAGGCCGATTCCGCCGACAATCGAAACGAGGGTCTCCAAATTTCCTCCCGGCCCCTGTGTGTTTGTACACGGTGGCAACATGCTCCCCTAGCGCTGGGGGAGTCGCTTGTCGACCTGACGGCGCGGAACGTGACTTGTCGCGATACGCTCAGCGGCGCAGACTATCGGTCGACGCCGGGGCGCGCCGCCGACTGAGCGTATTTGAGGAGGATGGGCCATGCTGTTCGCCGTGAGTGGTCTCATAGGGTGCCCGGTCGAGGCGAGCGATGGCGAGGTCGGCGCGGTCAAGGACTTCCTGTTCGACGATCAGACATGGAAGATTCGCTGGATGGCGGTCGAAGCCGGCGATTGGTTGCCCGGCCGCCGCCGGGTGTTCATTCACCCCTCGGCGATTGCGCCATTGCAGATTTCGGCAAAGCCCACCCTGCCGATGATGAGCTCACCGGCGACCCTTCGACTGACCGTCAATCTGGCGAGAGCGCAGATCGAGGCCGGCCCCCACGCCCACGAAGACGACCCGGTGACGACGGATATGGAGGCGCTCCTCTACGACTATTACGCCTGGGATCCTTATTGGGGCGCGTCGCATTTTGGCGCCGCCGCCTTGCCGAACGCGGAATCGCGGATCGTCGACGACGCGGCGCGGCGCGAGGCGGACGCTGAAACCCCGCCTCTAGACGGCGCCGATCATCTGCACAGCGTGGCCGAGTTCAAGGACTATTACGTTCATGCCGTGGACGGGGATATCGGCCATGTCGAGAACCTTCTCGCCGACGACGCGAATTGGGAGGTCCGCTATCTTGTCATCGCGACGCGGAACTGGTGGCCCGGCAAGGTTGTGCAGCTTTCGCCTTATGCGGTGAAGGACATCGACTGGTTTGGCGAGCACATCAATATGAATGTCACCCGCGATCAGGTCAGGTCTGCTCCGGCCTGGGACCCGCTGGCGATGACCAACGAGATCAGCGAGGATGAGCTCCATCGCCATTTCGGCTGGGCGGGCTACGGCGGGTCGTCGGGCAGCTGAGGGTCTTTCGCGCGCCCCTTCTCCCCGGGGAGAAGGGGCGTGGATGAGGTCCTGGGGTCGGTTGGCCCGAACGGAGACGCCTGAGTCGGCAACAAGAGAGTTACAAGACCCGGCGGAACGATCCCTGCGCCGACTCAAGAGCCAAAGACGCTAGGTCAGATCGACAACGCGATTTTCCCCACAAAGCCGGCGAGGATAAGCAGGCCGCTCAGGCGGTGGCTATCGCCCTCGTCCGCCAGAAAGAGGCGGCCGAAGCCGATCAATGCGGCGAGCGTCACGGCGATTTGACCAGCAGTGTTCATGTTTCGTTTCCCCAGCACTTTCCGCCCATGAATCTCGCCAGAAACGATCGCTTTCGAAGCTTGCGTGAAGCCTTCGTCGTTGGCGGGGATGACGGTAGGGGAGAAACAAGAACAAAGCAAGAATAAAATAGGGGTTACCCGCAAAATTCGTGCACGTGATGAGGTGAGCGCGCCCCTCCCTGGATCATCGCCCCGGCCTGCCGCGCTGGAGTCGCAGATTGCAACCCGCGCGAGCGCCGCCTCCTGCTTGGCGCCGCTTGTCCTTCGCGGCTCTTCAGGCGCGCTCACGCGGTCGGGTGACAGCGGGGGGCCGAAGCTTTGTTCAGAGGCCCAGATTGCTTCGCGCCGTCATTGCGTCGAGCAGGTTTCTTTGACGCCCTTCATCGTCGGAGTGGCGCTCTGCCCCTTGATCCAGAACTCGATATCGGCGTCGGCGTAGCGCCCGCCATCGGCGGATAGGACTTGCGGCAGTTTAACCTCGCGCCCCGTGCCGAAGGTCAGCGCGACGCTGCCCTTGGCCGTGTCTGGGGGAGAGAACTGGGCCGTCAGCTTCGAGCCGTCGCTACAGGTGTAGCGCGCTTCGGTCGCAAGGGCAGGGCCGGCGAACGCGACCGTGGCGACCGCGCTCACGAGGGCGAAGAGTTTCGCGAATCGAGCCATTTACGTGTCCTAAAGGCTGTCATGTCGACGAAAATTCGATCGCATTACGCCATCCTGTCTGCAAATCGGCAGGGGTTAATCAAATGGGCATGGGTTAATAATGATAAGGGCCGTAATATCCGCCGGGGAAAGGCCCTCGCCCGAGGGGATGGCAGGCGCCGTTCGGGCCGCGGTACCAGCCATAGCCGCAGCCATTTCCGGGTCCAGGGCCGGGTCCCGGTCCCCAGGCGCCATAGGGTCTGCGATAGGGTCCATAATAGCCGCCCGGATAAGGCCCGCGCCCAAACCAATGGCACGCGCCGCCTGGTCCCCGATATCGCCCTCTGCCGCAGCCGTCGGCGGCTGGAATGACCAGAGGTGACGCCTCGGGGAGGGAGGGAATCGGCATAGCCTGAAGCTGCGAGCAGGTCGTCGCCACGATTGCGGCGCCGAGGAGAAGGGTGAGTGGCTTCAGCACAGCGATCTCCTTCTGCTCCAAGAAGCATGAGGTCGGGGCGACGAACATGACGCGCCAATCGAGTTCTTCCGCTGGTTAACTTTCTGCGCGGCTTGGCGCGTCAAGAGCGTCATCGTTCGTCCAAGCGACACGGACACTTTTCTTCGATAAGTCGATGTTTGCTCACGACTATTTGAGGCGAGGCTAACTATGCTCCCGCGGTTTTTCGGGACGAATCCCTCCGGCGAGAGCGGACGAATCCCTCCGACGAGAGCGATTGCCGCGCAGCGTGCGCTCGGCCTAGGCGATCTCGCGCTTCGCGGGAGGATCTCTCGCGCGATCGAGTCGCGCTCCTGAAGGCCGGGTCGCCTGCCGACGTTCAAGGAAAAGCTGATCAATCGATCGCCGCGAAGGTCGTTGGCCGAGCGGGCCCGACGAGTGTCCAAGCTAATCGCAGTGTGACGCGGATCACAGCGTCAATCGAATTTCCGTGCCAGCGGTGGGTGTTCGGCCGGGCGCAGTCCATGGCGCGACGGCTGTACTGACGCCTTGAGCGCGTCAGGGGCTGTCGAACCGACAACCCGCACGAGAAATTCGTCAATACCGAACAATTGGCCGTTGTCGAAGACGGCGTCCGACCAGGGAGGAAGGAAGCAATGAAATCCACCTATAAAATTGCAGCGGCTGTAATCGGCAGCTTTGTTCTGGGCGCTGGCGCCGCCGATGTCCTGCATGCGCAGGCCAAGCCACCGGGATTTACGTTCGCAGAAATCGATGTCAAAGATCAGGATGGCTACACCAAGGATTTTCTGCCCAAGGCGCAAGCCGGCATCAAAGAATCCGGCGGCCAGTACCTCGCCGGCGGCTTTAACAAAGCGATCAATTTGAGTGGGGCGCCGCCGTCCAATCGCGTGGTTCTCTTACAATTCGCTGATATCGACGCGGTCAAGGCATTCTACGTCAAAGAGCGCCAACTTGAGGCGGACGTCGGCAACAAATACGCCAGCTTCCGCGCCATTGGAATCGAGGGTGTCGCGCAGAAGTAACGAGCGAGGTGGCGGCGGAAGATTGGCGCCGGCTGAGGCGTGCATGGATCTGGCCGGGCAGGACGAATTTTTGGCAAGCTCTGTCGATAGCGAATGAAGTTGTCCGGTTTTGGTAGCACATCATATGTCCGCTTCTTCTGGTTCTGTTCTCCTGTGGGGATGTGGGCGAGGCGAAGCGTC
>Ga0210406_10008929_pt1 | contig 10004 bp, 8 predicted proteins | sample IncBWC30MmetaG_FD_155454 | JGI IMG/M metagenome (GOLD analysis project Ga0210406, IMG submission 155454) | Forest soil microbial communities from Barre Woods Harvard Forest LTER site, Petersham, Massachusetts, United States - Inc-BW-C-30-M | ecosystem: Environmental > Terrestrial > Soil >... | reverse complement strand
CGTTTCGGACAATTGACCTGTCCCTCGATAGGTGGGCTAGTAGCCTGTAGGTGCGATGCCTGAGCGTCCGCCGGCATGGAGTCAAGAAACTCGATGATACGCTCAGCAGACGCTGGTCTGCTTTTGCCCTCATCGGTCCCGCTTCTCTTAGTCCTTACCGAACTCACGGCACCGGGTGAGTGCCGTACTTCGGGGCGGCTACCGGCGAAAGAAACCAGCTCGCTTTAGCAACCGAAAGGATGATCGCGTAGACCGCAGTCAGAAACTCGCTCACCTGAGGAATACTAAAAGCGCCGAGATCGATGAACAGAATGACCACTTGGATGCCAATCATGAATCCGAGCCAGCGGCGAAGGGGCGGGCTAGTCGCGATAAGCCAAGCGTAAATCGCCAGCCCAAACGGCAGGCTGTAAGACGCAAATAGTTCCAACAAAGTATCTAACTCGATCGCACTAACGTACTTCAGAGGGAAAAGCTTGAGGTTGACTAACTCTTCCACCGCGTTTTGGCAGGTGAGAAAAAAGGTGCCCAAGACCAAAATGGAAATGCCAAAATCGGCCAAGAGCGGCCTAGTGCCGCGAAGACGTCGATAGATGACCCAATAACCAATAATGCAAGTGATTGGGTCGACAAATGACGCAATGTAAAGACGACCTACGTTTGCCGGATTCACCCGCAAGAAAAGGAAAATCAGACAGGCGAAGGCATCAACGAGGGAGGCGATGCAGGCGATGAGGTCAGCCCGGGTGCGTCCGGAGGAAAGTGTTAGTTTCGTGGCCGCTCTCGTCATCAGCACTTTGTGTTTCGGGGAGACCTTCCAAATAGCCAACAATTCTTGAACTCGAGATCTTTGAAATCAAGACCAGCGCGATATGTGCATTTGAGTACTACTCCAGATATGCCATCACTCAGCCCTAATTCTTGTCTCAAGTACTACTACAAAGCCTGCCGAAAAGGTGACCTCACCCAGAAGGCCGTGAGAGTCAGCCCAAGCTCAGTGCCAGCAATAGCGGATGCCAGCGAGATCACCGGACTACTGGACCAGTCTTGTATCGCCGATTTCACCTGAATCAGAACATCTTGATACTTCCCCTCTTGGGCGGCCATAAGGCGTCTCTCATACTCGCTTTTTTCTGCCTCGGTCAAAACTCCACCCGGAGCGAGGATGGTCATGAGCAGCACTGAGTCAACGACTTCCGTAATGGCAGAAAGCTGCTCCTTGAAGTGCTCACTCACTTTGGAATCGTCGTCATGATAAAATGTCCGGTCATCTCATCGAGGCAGGAGTTTCTGAATGGGGACAGGTCAACCGTTGATCCGTCCAAAGGTTGTCGTTATGCAGCAGCGCCACTATTGACCTGTCCCCTTTTGACCTAAGGAAAGCTGAGATCTGGTCCTGAAACCACACGCGAATTCCCTTGAAAAAGGCTGTTTTTGTCTCAACCTCTCCGTCGGTCCGCTGAAATGACATTCGGAGACGACTGTCGTCCAGACCCTGGGGAAACCTTACTATTGCGCGGAAGTCCGCCCGCCGATCGAGAGTGAAATTTAGCTTGTTCCTCGTCGATTAGCTCTTTGGCGTATTTGATCGCGCGCGGACGCGTATATCCCAAAATGATCGGCTCGCGCTTGTCGATTTTCACGTTCCAGCCCGCGGCAGGCGAACCGAAGATGGTGACCATGCAGCCCTTGTAATCTCTTTTCCAGGTAATGGAATCGGCCTCGATCTGTGGCTTCGAAGTGTCCGCCGGAGCTCCTGCGGCTTCAATTTTGGATGGAGTCCTCATACTTGTAAGATAACACATCTGCATCCACACCGCCCGGCAGTCAGATTTCGCTCTAGCCCTATGCGACCTAGAGAGTGGAAGACAACGTGTGCCGATGGCGGGGATACAGCTAGGGTCGCGTCTTAAAATTATTTATTAAAGACGTGACCCTTGTTATCCCTGCTCTCCCCCGCTCTTTATTATTTTACCAGGACCCACTGTGGTTGCAGCAGGGGGAAGGCAATCAACCCAATGACCGCTGTTACTCCAACCAACAGCGGGTAGCTAACCTTCCAACGAAACAACACGACGAGACTGCAAATCGCGATCAGCACCGTGAGCCCATCGCCAATGGCGATCTTACTCAACAACACACAAGCTCCCAAAATCGTGCCGGTGGCAGCACCATACGCGCCCTTGATGAATCCTTGGACGTTCGGGTTCTCTCGATGTCGAATGAGAATCGGGGCGACAAACAGGATGAGCAGGAAAGATGGCAGAAAGATACCGATCGTAGCCACCAACGATCCCCAGAAGCCGCCCACTAGATAACCGACAAACGTCGCGGTAATGACCACGGGTCCAGGGCTAAGCATGCCAACCGCGACGGCGAATAGAAACTCGCTGCCATTGAGCCAGCCGGTTTGTTGGACTAATCAATGGCGTCTCTCATTTCCTGTTTACTGAGCCAGCCGCGCTCCTGGACAAGGTCCTTCTCCATCAACCCGCACAGTGCCACCGGGCCGCCAAAGCCAAAGGTGCCCAGACGGAGAAAATAACCGACCAGATCGCGGATTCGGGGTCTCCGATTTACTGGCTTTTCGTGAGCCGTTTGGTTGATCGAATCTTTCATTATTTGGCAAATAGTCGAAGTCCTCCTCAAGGGAGGAATCTGATTGGCTCTAGGCGCCGAACTCACGATCGGAGTTCGGCGTCTCCCCCTCTGCTTCGAACACCTATGGCAGCTGCTCCAGCTAAAGTATCGGAAACTCACCCGTCCCAGATCTAGGGCGTTCTCCAAATCAGCATTTTAAATAACAAACCGACAAGACCCGCTCCAAGAACTACCGGAATTATGTCCCACTTCCATCTGGTCATGCCGATAAAAGCGGCCACTCCAACAACGATAGCGAACCAATCTACAGTGTTTGCGGCTGGGAAAATGACATGCAGCCCAAACCAGACGGCTAGATTTAGAACGACGCCGACGACCGCTGCGGTAACTGCGGACAAGGCCGTGCTCAGTCCTTCGTTTCCGCGGAGCTGTTCGATGTAAGGTCCACCAAGGAAGATCCACAGAAAACAGGGTACAAACGTACTCCAGGTAGTGACCAATGCTCCGAGCGTAGCCGCAAGAATTGGAGGAAGCTGACCGGGATTACTCCAGGCGCCGAGAAAGCCGACAAACTGCGTGACCATGATCAACGGGCCCGGAGTTGTCTCGGCGAGTCCGAGTCCATCCAGCATCTGACCGGCGGTGAGCCAGCCATAGTGTTGGACCGCCTGCTGCGCCACATACGGGAGAACTGCATACGCTCCACCAAAAGTGACAATTGCCGCGGTACTAAAGAAGCCCCCCTCGCGGAATAGCGTATGATTCGGGCCGAGCCAAAACCCTAGCAAAAGAATAGGTCCCCACCATAGCAATACCCAGGTGATAAATACCCGAACCGCGCGACTCCAGGAAGGCTTCGCGTGTTCAGGGATTGCCGAACTATCATCCAAGACAGAATCATTCTTCGCTTTCCCGTGACCGCGAATGACAAGAAATTTATCTCGTCTCAATTTCCCTCCAAAGAAACCAATAGCGGCGGCACTAATGATGATCAGAGGGAACGGAACATGGAGAAAGAAGATGGCTACGAAGGCTGCAGCCGCCAGCGTCCACATCACTTCATTCTTCAGGGCGCGGCCTCCGATACGCATCACCGCGGCGGCGACAATCGCGAGAACGGCTGGCTTCAGACCGTAAAAAATTGCTGCGATCCAGGGCAAATTTCCATAGGCCACATAGATATAGCTGAGCCCCCATAGAATGAAGATCGACGGGACTACAAAAAGAGCGCCGGCAACAATCCCTCCCCACGTCTTGTGCAGAAGCCAGCCGACATAGATGGCCAGTTGTTGAGCTTCAGGTCCGGGAAGAAGCATGCAATAATTGAGCGCATGCAGGAAGCGCGCTTCGCTAATCCATTTCTTTCTTTCGACCAACTCGGCGTGCATGATCGCGATCTGTCCAGTCGGCCCGCCAAAGCTGATAAATCCAAGTTTTAGCCAGAACCGGAAGGCTTCTCCGAAGTTGGGATGCTGCGTGCCCTCTGGTCGAGGGTCATCGACGTTTCCTGAAACTGCCAGCGGCTTCATTATTTTTTGAATTGCGCGTAGAGCGCGTCAAAGCATTCGAACCCTTTTGAGAGGATCTCCTGGTCGACTAGCCCCTGTTTTGCCCACCCTTTAAAGATTTGTTCGACGCCGAAACCTTCAACTCGATGAAACTTGTCGTCCTCCAGGTCGGCATCATGAATAAGTTCAGCTAATCGGAGCACGGCTCGGTCGCGAATACCGAACCGCTGGATTAGTGTTTCGAAAGTGCAGTTGTCCCCGTGATGGCTGAACTCTACCTCGAACATGTCGTAGGGGATTGCTTTGGGGAACTCGACGGGAGCATTGGCGAACACGAATTTGGCGCTAGGATCGATGAACTTTCGGATCAGCCAGGCCGAACCGACGCGATCGATTTCCGGGCGAGGACGCGTGAGCCAGGTTTTATCTCGATAATCCTCGACTCTGAGCCGTGTCGTCGTTTCAGGTTTCTTTTCGGGAGATCCAAGGGCTTCTGCCTTCTGCAACAGCCTCTGCAGATCTTCGCCGCGTGAGCTTTGAAAATAATCAATGTCCCGAATCTCCTGATAACGCTGGCGAAGCTTTTGCAACTGATTAGAAAAGTTATCGGGGGATTGTTTGCGAGCTTTGCTGTCCTTGATGAGGAGATTCAAGGGCTCAGAGAGCTCATCGTAGTCGCGGGCGCGCGCCTCGTTGAAGAGGGAGACAATCGCGGCATGGGGCATGCCCTCGATGTCTTTAACCCGCACCAAGGTGGCTTCACCGCCCGTATCCACAATCTCTTTTGCCAGCCATTGAAATCGCTCGTAATGGACCGGCTCATCCGGGAGCACGTAAGTCGACGTCTTTAGCTGGATCGCACCAAACTTTTTCAGCCGGCGCCAAACTTTAACCCGATCACTTGATTGTTTGGCGGGCAGATTAAACAATAAGAACAGCCAAGAACCAGGTGTCTTGTCTGACATTAATATTTCTTTGCGTAACACGTGTAACTTTATCTATTCGATGTCCGCTCGAGAGTCAATCTTTTCTCAAGGCGAAGCTGGCAAGATTGCGCTGCTCTGGCGCGGGAATGGTCATGCACTGGGCGAACCGACGGTTCAGAACAATCGGCTCAATCCTGTTTTCGAGGCGCTGACGGCACTCGGCATTCGCGTGGAGCCAGCAATTTATGCCGACCACATGGCAGACGGTGTGCGCCAGCAGCTTCTGAAAGTCGATGGTGTGCTCGTCTGGGTCGATCCGATTTCCGACGGCCAGACCCGGACGCAACTCGATGCAATGTTGCGGGATGTTGCGTCCAGAGGGGTGTGGGTTAGCGCTCATCCCGACGTGATCCTTGAAATGGGCGTGAAGGAAGTCCTTTATCGCACTAAGCATTTGGGCTGGGGCACAGATACCCATCTCTATCGCACCGCGCGGGCCTTCAACGAGCAGTTCCCCCAGCGGCTTCAATCGGCGGGACCGCGGGTTCTCAAACAAAATCGTGGCAATGGCGGTCAGGGCGTGTGGAAGGTCGACCTGGTTTCGGTGGCTGGGCACAATGCGGCCATCGTTCGCGTGCAGCATGCGCGCCGCGCCAGCGTACCTGAAGAAATGCCGCTCGGCGTTTTCATGAGAAGCTGCGAGGCGTATTTCGCCAACGAAGGGTGCATCGTCGATCAACCGTTTCAGCCGCGGCTGCGGGACGGCATGATCCGCTGCTACATGGGCGCGGACAAGGTCATCGGTTTCGGCCACCAGTTCATAACGGAGTTGCTCCCGCCACCGCCGGAAGGCCTCGACTCGCCGGCCGCAAAACCAGGCCCACGCATTATGCACCCTGCATCTGCGCCGGCGTTTCAGGCGCTAAGGACAAAGATGGAATTCGAATGGACGCCGCAGATGATGCGGCTGCTGGACATCGATACCGAGTCTCTGCCGATCATCTGGGACGCCGACTTCCTGTATGGCCCGCGTAACGTTTCCGGGGAAGACACCTATGTGCTTTGCGAGATAAATGCCAGCTCCGTGTTTCCGTTTCCGGAGCAAGTGCCGTCAGAGATCGCGCGACTCGCTTTGGCCCGGTTGCCTAACATAGGTATCCTGCCGCTATGAGTTCTGGCGGATCGGCGACGGCTGAACTGCCGTTCCGGGAGATGGCGCTCCCCTAAAGGGCGTCACGACCGGCGTGTCTTTGGAAAGGCCTCCGGTCACCTCAGTGCGACCATTATCGGTAAGACCAATATTGATGCCTACGCGGGTGACGCGATTATCAGTAATGGTGTAGACAAAGCTGCCGACGCTATCCGAACCGACAGCCGCGGCGGGGACGGTTAGCGCTTCCGGACGCCGGTTCATTTCTAGCGAGACCTCTGCATACATTCCTGGATAAAGCCGTTCGTCAGGATTTGGCAGATCGATCTCGGTGCGCATATTGCGCGTCTCTGGATTTAGACGCAAGGAGAAGCGGGTTACCTTCCCGGGAAACGGCTTTCCCTCGAAGCCGTATGGCTTGACGACGGCTGTATCGCCGACGTGAAGATGCGGCACATCGTTTTCCGGGACGTCGCAGAACACCCGGATCGTGTCGATCCGCTGCACCGTGAAAAGAGGTGTTGTCCGGGTGCTCGTGGCGGCCTGGACCAAATCGCCACGGTTTACCAACCGTCGCGCCACCACTCCATCGAAAGGCGCCACGATCTGCGCATACGCGATCAACGTCTTGATCCTCTCCACGGTTGCTGCGGCGAGGTTGACTTGGGCGGCGGCAAAAGCGAGGTTCGCTTCTGCAACGCCCACATCGGCCTTGGCGATGTCCGCGTTGGCGTGCGCCTGATCGAGATCCTGGGGGGCGATGTTGCGTGCCTTGAACAGCTCCTTCTGACGTTTCAAGGTAACATCCTGAAGCGCTACGTTCGCCTTATTGTGGTCCACTTGGCGCTCGGCAGTCACGAGCGACCTTTGCTTGGAATCGAGCTGGGCCTTGTCCTCGGCAAGCTCATTCTCCATTTCGGGAACGCTGATCACCGCGAGCACTTGACCGGCTTTCACATGATCGCCGATATCAACCCGAACCTCGGACAAGTACCCTGAAACCTTAGCGAAGAGATCAGTTTCCTCGAAAGCTTCAAGCGTGGCATTGGTTTGGAGCCGTTGGACCACTGTGACTCGGCGCGGATGCTCAATCTCGACCCGAGGACGAGTGTCCGGTATTGCTAACTTTGATGGCGATGCGGCCAAGAACCGCTCGGCGACGATGCCCACAGCACTGACACCAACCAACGCCACCAAAGCCTTGATGCCGTTTCGCCTAATAAAATTCATTCTATTCATCTGTCTTTAACATCCCTTCTTGTTGCTGGTTCATTGGGCCGCGTTCGCGTGGTGTTTCACGCCTTCCTCACGGACGCCCGAAGCCGGAAGCCGCGGACCTGGCTCGAAATAGGGGCTGCTTGGGTCGTCGGGATCGAGCGACGCAGAAATCCGAGCGTGCCGCGACTGGAGTGTGGCGAAAATCGCCGGCAAAACGATGAGAGTGGCGCAAGTAGCGCCGATAAGGCCGCCGATCACCGCCCGCCCAAGAGGAGCGGTTTGCTCGCCGCCTTCGCTTAGGCCGAGCGCCATCGGAATCATCCCGGCGATCATCGCAAAGCTAGTCATAAGAATTGGACGCAGACGGCTGCATGCCCCTTCAATCGCCGCCTCCCACGGCTCGCTACCCTCAACCCGACTGCGCTCGGCGAAGGTGACGAGTAGGATGGCATTGGCTACAGCCACGCCGATGGCCATGATCACGCCCATGAAAGATTGAATATTGAGCGTCGTCCCCGTGAGCCAAAGCACGACGGCGACGCCGGCGATGACGGCCGGGATTGTCAGCACCACCGCCAGCGAAAGTCGGAACGATTGGAAATTGGCGGTCAGTAACAGAAGAATGACCGCGATGGCCATCAAAAGCCCTATGCTTAGGCCTCCGAACATTTCCGCCATTGGCTGGACTTGACCGCGCACGGTCACCTGGACCCGATCGGGCGGCTTTCCCGCATCTTTGATCGCCTGTTGCACACGGGCCGCTGTATGTCCCAGATCTTCGCCAGAGATGTTCGCGCTCAGCGTCAGCATCCGTTGCATGTTGTAGCGATCGTATTCGCCGAGCGCTGTGCCATCTGTGACACTGGCCACGTTGCGCAAGTCAATCTGTTGGGCCGTCCGACGAGCAATCGGAAGGTTCTTCACCTCTTCGATGGAGTTCATCTTTAGCTCGGGAATCTCCACCTGCACCTGATAGCCGATACCGCTTTTGGGATCGGCCCAATAGTTGGCCGAAGTATAGCGGCTCGACGATGTGCCCGCGACCACCGATTTCGCAACGTCCTGCGCCGTCACTCCCAGGACCCCTGCTCGCTCCCGGTCCACAGTGACCTTAACGGTCGGGTAGTCGAGTTCCTGCTCGAATGCGAGGTCGCGCAACGTCGGCACCTTTGCCAGAAAGCCGCGCAGCTTTTCGGCGTATCTCCGGCTGTCAGCGAGGTTCGGTCCGCTCACCGCCACTTCGATGGCCGTCGGCGCGCCGAAACTCATCACCCGGCTAACGATGTCGCTCGGTTCGAACGAGAAGCGCACGCCCGGCAACTCCTGAGCCAATTTCTGGCGCAGCCGTTCCTTCAAATCCTCGATGCGGATCCCGGTGCCGCGCTTGAGCTGCACCTGCAGCACCGCTTCCTCCGAGCCCGAACTCCAGAGATAGATGGTATTGATGGGATAATTGGGCGGCTGCGTGCCGACAAAGCCGAGGGTGATCTCAACGTTCTCCGGACCAACCTCGCGCTTGATCGCATCGAGTGTCTGCAACGCGATCTGTTCGGTGCGCTCAATGCGCGTTCCGGCTGGAGCCCGCAGGTGCAATTGGAATTGTCCGGTGTCGACGAGTGGAAAAATCTCGGTGCCAAGCGCACCGCCGACCATCAGAACGATTGCGCCACTGATGCCGAGGTAGGAAAACACGACGATCCGCCGCCGTTTCACGATGAAGTGCGCCAACCGCTCATACTTGGCGCGCACCCGGTCAAGAAACGTCTCTCGCGGCTGTCCGTGCGTGCTCGCCATGCGCAGCACCCAGATCGACAAGATAGGCACGAAGGTGCTCGATAGGAGATACGATGCCACCATCGAAAAGCCGACCGCCAAGGCTAGCGGCACGAACAGATTATGGGCTGCGCCGGTCATGAAAAACGCGGGGATGAAGACCGCGAGAATGCACAGCATCGCCATGAATCGCGGCAGCGTCGTTTCGGCTGTGGCCTCGCTCGCCGCGCGGGCGAGGCTGCGGCCCTGAGCAAGATGGGTATGGATGTTTTCGATGGTCACTGTCGCCTCGTCGACCAAGATGCCGACGGCCAGCGCCAACCCGCCCAGGGTCATGATGTTGATTGTCTGACCCGATACCCACAGGGCCATCACTGATGCCAGAATCGCGAGTGGAATGTTCAACGCGACAACCAGCGCGCTGCGCCAATCCCGCAGGAACAGAAGGATCATGAGGCCTGTGAGCACCACGCCGAGAGCGCCTTCGAAGAACAGGCCCCCGATGGCGCGCGTGACGTACGGGGATTGGTCGAACTGGTAGCTGATCTCAATATCGTCCGGCAATACGGATTGGAAACGTGGCAAATTGGCTTTGATGGCTTGGACAACCGCGAGTGTCGAAGCGTCCGCTCGTTTGGTGATCGGGATGTAAACGGTGCGGTGTCCATTCACCAGCGCGTATCCGGTCTGGATGTCGGCGCCGTCTTCGGCCGATCCGATGTCGCGAATGAAGATCGTCTGCGTTCCCTGTGAACGGATGGGAATGTTGTTGAGGTCCTTAAAATCCGAAACGACCGAATTGATCGGCACCATCGGCAGGAAGTCGCC
>Ga0210406_10008928_pt1 | contig 10004 bp, 14 predicted proteins | sample IncBWC30MmetaG_FD_155454 | JGI IMG/M metagenome (GOLD analysis project Ga0210406, IMG submission 155454) | Forest soil microbial communities from Barre Woods Harvard Forest LTER site, Petersham, Massachusetts, United States - Inc-BW-C-30-M | ecosystem: Environmental > Terrestrial > Soil >... | reverse complement strand
TAAATTTCGGGATGGGCGACAAAGGAAGCGCGGTTGCCCTCATTGCGAAAACGCCAGGTCACTCCGGCCTCGGACGCCTCGAACTGCGGCAGGCCGAGCATCGGGCGGGCATCGACAAAATACGCCGCCGGGTCGTAACCCTCGATGGCCAGACCGCTATATCGGTTGGCCACGACGCGCTCGGTGGTTGCCGCCCGGGCCGCAGACCCCGCGCCGCCCAGTCCGCCACCCATCAACCAGAGGTTTGCCAGCAAGGTGATAAAGGCTATTCCTGGGCGAAAATGAATTCCGGACCGACCGCCGTTTGCTTCCTGCCGCTGTGCCGTCATAGTTGATACCGATAACATCCGAGTCGGGGGACACTGGACGCAGCCTAAAGCCATGCTTGTCAGCGTCAGGTTAAGGCGGCAGCCGGGTTTCAATACCCAGGGGTTTTTTATGATTTTCGCCTCACGCTTTGCCGCGGTGACGCTCGCCGCGATGATGTGCTGGTCCGTGCCCGCCTCCGCGCAGCAGGCGCCTCCGGAGCAATTGCCTCCGCCACAGCGCCAGCCCAGCCCCAACACCTACGGGCCGGACGAACTGGTCGGCGCCGGTCACAAGTTTTTCGGCAACGTCTCGCGCGGCCTCGCCTCGGTAATCGAACGCGCGGTCAGCCAGTGGGGCCTGCCGAACGGCTATATCCTCGGCGAGGAGGGCTCGGGCGCCTTTGTTGCCGGGCTGAGGTATGGCGAGGGCATGCTTTACACCAAGAACGCCGGTGATCTGCGGGTGTTCTGGCAGGGACCCTCGGTCGGCTTCGACTGGGGCGGCGACGGCGCGCGCACCATGACGCTGGTTTACAATCTTCCGGCGACGAGCGCGATCTACCAGCGCTTTGGCGGCATTGACGGCTCCGCCTATATCATCGGTGGCTTCGGCATGACCGCGCTGACCGCGAACAATATCGTGCTGGTGCCGATCCGCTCCGGTCTCGGCCTGCGGCTCGGCGCCAATATCGGCTACTTGAAATATACCCCGCGCGCGACGTGGAATCCGTTCTGAACTCTGTTGTTCCGGAACTACCCGTCTCGGACGCGCGCCGAGCATTTTGTTGGTGGAACCGGCGCAGAGCGACGAAGCAAGCGAAGTCCGGATCGCCCAAGAAAAATTTCAAGGTGACGGATTCACGTTAGCGTCGCATTGGGCTGGCCTTTCCTCGGCCGGCCATGGCATTGTGAGTAGAAGCGTTTCGGGGAGTACCCAACCATGGTCGAACCGATTATGTACCTGGCGATCGGTTTTCTGGTCTCCATGCTGCTCGGTCTGATGATCGTGCCGCTGGTGCATAATCGCGCAGTGCGCCTGACGACCCGGCGGATGGAGGCGGCGACGCCGCTGTCGATGGCGGAAATCCAGGCCGACAAGGACCAGCTGCGCGCGGAGTTCGCGATGTCGGCGCGGCGGCTGGAGATGAACGTCGACCAGCTCAAGCACAAGACCACCAGCCAGCTCGCCGAACTCGGCAAGAAATCGGACGCGATCAATCGCATGAAGCTCGAGCTCGGCGAGAAGAACGCCACGATCTTTTCGCTGGAAGCGCGCGAGAAGGCGATGAAGGATCAGCTGCGCGCCACGGAAGAGGAGTTCGCGGCCAGGACCGATGCCTTGCGTCAGGCCGAAAAGGCTTTGGCCGAAAAACAGAACGAGCTTGCGAAAATCAACACTGAGTTGTCCGACCGTTCGACGATGGCGGAAAGCCGCCAGGTCGAGCTGGTCGCGGTACGAACCCAGATCGAGGCGCTGAAAGGCCGCGTCGGTGATGCCGAGAAGGAATTCGCCACCACGCAAGCGCGGCTCGAACAAGAGCGCGGCCAATCCGAAGCCGCGACGCGCGAACTCAACGATGCACGCAGCCGGGTCGAGAACCTGAGCCAGCGGGTTACCGATCTCGATCGCCAGCTGATCGCCCAGGTCAAGGAAGCCGAGTTGCTCGGCAACCGCGTCAACGACCTGGAAGCACGCCTTGCAACCCAGGGAAAGCTGCTCGCCGAGCGCGACTACGAGAACAATCAGCTGCGCCAGGCGAAAGAAGCCACTGAGCGCAGCGTCAAAGAATTGCGCGACGAGATCAATCTCACCAACAGCGGCACATGGCCAGCGCTGGAGAGGCTGAAGTCGGAGAAGGCCGCAGCCGAGGAACAGCTAAGGATTGCGCGCGACGAACGCGCCAAGCTGCAGCGCGACATGAATGCCCTCCAGCAGCAGGCCGAAAGCTCCTGGGCGACCGAGCGCATGGAAAATGCGCTGCTGCGCGAGCGCATCAACGATATCGCCGCCGAAGTCGCCAAACTGGCGATGCAGCTGGAAGGACCGAATTCGCCGATCGAGGCCATGCTTGCGGCGGAGCCAGCGGTCGCGGCGAAACCATCCAATGGTGCTACGGCCAGCGGCGCCCCCGCCCATGGCGGCGCTTCCGAGGGTGGTGGCGGAACGCTGGCCGAGCGGATCCGCGCGCTGCAGTCCCACGCCTCTCGCGCCCGCCAGCAGGGCGCGTGAGATTAGCCCGCGCCGTTTGAACGTTGGCGCTTGTTCTCGATTCTCTCGAGGCTGGCGGGAGCGGGTAGCCCGCAACGGCAGTGCTCGTGGCTACCTCCCTCCAGCTCTCCTCAAACGGGTGAGAGCAGACCGCCAGCCCGGCGAACATCTTCCCGTCCGGTCAAATGTTACCCAAATGGCACTAAGTTCACTTTTAGACATTACTGGCGGAACCACCCGGCGGCCTCGGCGTTTCAGCCATCTTGGGACCCACGGGAAAAACAACATGGTTGGTCGAAACTATTTCAAGCGTCAGGCGGCAACCCTCATCAAATATGCCCAGTCAACGTCGGACCCTCAGATGGTAGCCGCCCTGATCGAGAAGGCGGACGAACTTAATTCACAAGGGGACGAAGCAGCCATTCCGTCCCCCGACCTCAGCCCAAGGCCGCCGGATATTGAACCGGAAAGCCGCGCTTAGAGTGGCGTTTGCGCCCCTCCCGCACTTCTGTTTTCCGAATATCGCTCGAACCCGCCCGGTTGCATCCACCCGCAACAGCCCTCGATTGCGCGTCCGGATCGGCTGGCAGCTTGACACCGATAGCCCGCGCTTCGTAAATCGCCGGCGCCGGCACCTTCTCTTGCCGATCCGGCGCCGATTTTAAGCCCTTTGATCGGTCACGAAAATCCCGGGCGCATAGCTCAGCGGGAGAGCGTTCCCTTCACACGGGAGAGGTCCAAGGTTCGATCCCTTGTGCGCCCACCAGGATTTTCAATGAAATCAGGTACTTTTGTAAACGCAGTTTGGCGGCAATGGCCAATGACTGGCATCTGCACGCAGAACGAAGCACGAATTGGCGTGCAGTTACGTGCAGATTCCGTGCAGTCTGTTCGTATGGTGTTCTCATGCGGAATTGGGCGCTTGAAAACCGACTCTCGCCCCTACGGGTAGGAGGACGATCATGAGCAAACGAAGTAGGCCTGATGGCCAGTGCCGCACCAAGGCCACCTACAAGGCTGGCCATCCTGAACTCGCACCATCGCCAGACAAGAAGCAAGCAGCAATGTCACTAGAGGCGAGCGCTTGCGAAAAAACGCAGCAGTCGTTGAAGCTTGCACATAGCAAAGGTTGAGCGGTTTGGCTGGACGATATTTTGAAAAAACAAAGGTAGGCCGTCTCAAGTTGGCGGCCTTCTCAACCAATTCCCTTGTTGTAGTTGATCACCTCTCCCCAATTAGGACGGCAATCAACAAAGCCAACCGTGCCGCATACTGTGCAACGAAGGTGAGCGCAGATATCCTGCCATTCCCAATCCGGTAAACGGTCTAGTGGCACCTCAGCGTTGTGCCAACACCGTTTCTCTTTAGGTGGACCTACGCAGTAGACCAAAATTGTTTTGAAGCCCTCTGCCTTGAAGTCGGCGGGCTTACCTTCTGACCAATAGCGCAACCACGAAACAGGCTTCCGACGCCAAGGCATTTCGCTATTTAAACGCCGCAAAACCGACTGCGCAAATCGCGCCACAGGTTGGGTTTGGAACCGCCCGGCTCTACAACGGATCGCGGGTGTGGAAATGTCGGGAAGCGAATCGCAGAGGTAGGAGGCGCGGCCAGTTGTGGGCCATTTACATCATCGATCCTGGTATAAAGCAGCGGATAGTAATTCCTGCGTACATCTTTATCGGCCAGACCACGGTGCGCCCGTACAGATTGGGCTGAGTGAGCACAGCATCATCCGGCACGTCCAACCATTGGCCATCGAGAAACACCCGATAGTGACCGTTGACGACTTGCCAATCGTTATCCAGCACGGTTTGACCATCGGCGTCGGAGCAGCACGGTCCCTTGCCCGAACGCAGGTGCTCGAACCACTCGTGCATCTTCGGGTCGAGCTTGGCGTAGCGCCCGTCGAGGTCGCGCGAGGCCGCCGGGGCTGCGATCAGCGCTAGGGCAAGCGTCAGTCGGATCACCATATTTTCGCGCGGCCGTTCTGAGGGTACCCAAATCCAAAAGGGTGGTGCAGGATATCAAATGCGCGCAATCTGGAATAATCACGCTTTTGCGCTTATGGAACCAGCGTTGTGCAGCGAGTACTGGCATGACTGAAGTTGGCTTTGTTTGGGTAACAGCCAAGGCCAGGCGATGTTCTCTACCGCCAAAATCCAGAAACTAAGGAATCCAATGGGAAGACCCCGCACACCGACCGCCCTGTTGCAACTACGCGGCGCGTTCATCAACCATCCAAGCCGCCTAAGAGCGCGGAAGAATGAACCGCTCGTTACGACTGCACTCCCCGAACCACCACGCGTCTACCGAAACCGCTCAAGCTTACGTGGCTGGAAATGCAATCTCACGGCTTTTGGTTGACAAGTGCCGATAGGTTCTTGGTGGAGATAGCCGCAACGCTGATGGCGGGATATCGCGGCGACAGTGTCAAGTCCGGCGACGTGTCTCAATTGATCGGCTTGCTTGGGAAAATCGGATTTTCGCCCAAAGAGCGCGGCGCGTTGAACCTGCCCACCGAAACCACATAACGCAAAACGTCTGCCTTATGTTATCACCGCGTACTCAACGATATCCCGCGCTTTACCGCCATAACACTAGTCGCGCCGGGTGTTCGCTTCAACGCCTTGGCGATCTTCTTCGCGCCTAGCTTGTCTTTCGCCATAGACTTCAACAATCGCAGATCATCTTTGGTCCATGGGCGACGAACGACTTTTTTCTTTTTGGCCATTTTCGGCTCCTGTTTGAGAGAGCCGGGCTTCTACCACGCAACGATCATTTTGCAACGCGTCGCGCCGACTTGCGTTGGCGCTGGCTTTATTACGATCTGGCCATCTGATTTATGTTGGGCCACTTCAAAGACGATACCCAGTAACCTGATTCGAGCGCCCAATTGCACTCCCGCATATCGCCCACATTAACAGCATTGAGAAATGGCTATGGACCATTAACCGGGAAAATTTTGAAATTGCGTGCAATCACAAGAAGGATGCCCCGGAGCGAAATCTGGACACGGTCTTGGTAAAGCGCCCCAAAGGGTTTTCGTTGCAGCTCGGCCCGATGATTGGGGACGCAATACATAATCTTCGCGCTGCGCTTGATACGGTAGCATGGGCAATAGTCAGGGCCGCAGGTGGAACAGAGAAACAGCTAGATAAGCTGTACTTTCCCCTCTGCCCCGACGCGGCGCTGCCGAAATCATGGCATTACAAAACTATTTGTGCGGCAGTACCTGAAACAGGTCCGATCATCGCAGATTTTGTTAGGGGTTACAAAGCAGCGCCAGAGTGCGACCTATGGGCCCTTAATCAGCTCGACCGTATCGACAAACATCGTCTTGTCACTCCTACAGTGACGCAATCTAGCGGCAAGATGGTGGCCATGCGAAAGGAAGACGAAGACGATCCGCCAAGTATACAACGAGGTGCTATCTACAGCATTCCGCAAGAGGTGGTTGATGGTATCCCGTCAACCAAAGAGGCTTTTCGACACGACTCGAAGGCATTCGAGCGCAACCAGAAGTCCGGATTCAGTGGTGAACATTTTCTTCCGTGAGGTGCTCGTAGGAGAAGAAGTGATTCCTAAGTTGTGGAAATTAGCTGAACTCGTAAGCGAACTGATTGATACACTAGATGAGAAAATCTTCGCGCTACGTGCCGGTCAACCGTAACGCATGTGCAATTTAGGGCCATGACTGGCGGCGTATCACAGGGATGCCGGATACCTGGGTGAAAGACAGGCGGCGCAGGTTACTGCGGTTTGTATTTATCTATTTCCTTGTCGGCGCCGACGGAACGCAGCCCTAAACTCGTCGCTTGGTCGTCCAGTTGCTTTTCTCGAAGCTGCGAACGGAATTTTTCCCGCGCGGCGGCTCGGCGGCGGCGCGAAATCCATGCTCGCAGTCCGTATCCGCACGCAAAACTAATAACCAGCGGAAGCAAAACTAAGATCAACTCAAACATGATACGCTAATCCAGCGGCACTATCGGCCTAAGTACCCGCCGAAGCGCAGCGCCGACCAAAAATCAAGCGCTGCCGACCTTGTCTTGTGCCGCCGCTGCCTTGACGATAATTCCGAACTGCCCCTTTTTATTGAAACGGCGGGGATCAGCGTGAACCGGCTCGGATTCGCAAACAAGGTATTGATAGCCATCAAAACTTCGCATGAATAATTGGAAGCCACGATTGCAGTCAATGTCATCGACCACAATGGCCCCATCTGGTGTAAGTGCCGACCACGCCTCTGCTAATTCAAAGCGGACATTGTTGGCGCTGTGTAAACTGTCGTGAACGAAAAGACCGACCGGACCTGTCGAAGAAAGCAGGGCTGGAAGGCGCCGTCTGCTCGAGCCTCTTATGTATGTCCATTGATCAGCAAATCGATTACCGACGGCAATGCCGATTTGCGCATGCCATGTTGTATCGAGCGGCGGATAGTCGATGCTCCACAAATGGCCGCCGCCATTGCTCTTCAGGGCCTCGAGAATGAACCTGGTCGTCACCCCGTGACCAACGCCGGTCTCAACGACCTTGGTGGGCCGCCGATGTTTTATCAGACACCAGATCGAGCGCAGCAGTCCGAGATCACCGTCATTCCAACCTTTGTAACTCATTGGTCCGACGCGAATTCCCTTGGCCTCTAGCTCCTCTTTCACTGAGTCCCAAAGCATCCAAAATTCTGCCGTTGCGGTGCACGGCGAAGACACATTCAGCAGTTCATGCAAACGGCGTTCCCAGTTTGGGTCTGCGTGGTACATGCCCGGAGGAGCGCCTCCGTCACGATACTCGGCAAGCCTTTCTTGAAATGCGATCCATGACTCAAGCGGATCGCTGACAATCGCGGCGGTAATCCCAACCGGATTGCGGAGCAAGCCTCGCACGGCCTTTCCAAGCATGTCGCCAACCTCCGTGGTTTCAGCGAGACAATCGGAGCGGACAGGGCAAAACAACGCTGGCATGACTGCGGCACGATGCCATCGAGCTGCCAGTACTCGTGCCTCTACAACCAAAACCTATACCCGCAACGTTCATCCCTTAATCACAATTTTGGCATGACAGGACTAGCTAAGACGGTCTGACTCTTGAGCCGCTAGCAGCGACCTGCCTACGTGCTCGCCGTGCGAATTGCGGGCGCGCCTGATCCGCGATCATCAGGTTCAAATTGAGAAGCTGCCTTCGTAGCGGCCTTCACTCGCTCTAAGCCGGTGGACAGTGCAGGCAAAATATATTTTAGATTTATGTTTGCTGGGGTAATTGGCGGGCAATGGCGGAATACCGGACGCACATTATCGGAACAGACGGGCGTTTTCTAAAGGCGGTGGAACTGGTCTGTCCAAACGATGACACGGCAAAAGAATACGCCCGGCAACTCGTTGACGGTCACGACGTCGAACTTTGGCAGGGCGACCGCAAAATCGAATCATTCAAGCACACGCACGAATAAGGCCGAACCAAAAATCTGGTTCTGCGTTGGCTGCTATGGCCAAGTTTTTCCTAGTCCTTATAGCCGTTGCGCTAGCCACGTTGATCGGGGCATTCGTGTTTGCCGCCTTCACGTTGTAGGCCGGCTCGACGCCGCACTGTTATGATCCTTGCCGACATGGCGTTACGTTGCGCGCGGAGCGGCATTCACAAGCTGGGACACCGCGGTGACAAGCTGTGCCGTCGCGAAGGGCTTGGTCAGAAGGACGCTGTTGGGAACGCCCTGCGAGGCCCACTGGTCGGCATGAGCACCGGTCATGTAGACGATCGGAAACCCCGGGTCGATTTCTCTCGCTTGCCGCCCGACTTCCCAACCATCCATCCGGCCGCGAAGACCGATGTCGGTCACGAGTGCGAGATATCTGGCTTGGCCGCCCTGCAACAGAGTCACTGCCTCTTCGCCCGATGCTGCAATGGCCGGTTCAAAACCGGCATCGCTGAGCGCCTCTTCAACCAGGCCCTGAACGGCCGCGTCATCTTCAATCACCAAAATGAAAAGTGGATCTTCCAACGCAAAAACTCCCCAACTGCCACCCCAAACTCATCACGCGGGACGTGGGGATTCGTTCCGGCGCTATGTGCAAAAGTGTGCCGAGCGGATTCCGTACAACACCATATCCGCTTGGAACCGGCGAGTTCTGCTGCCCACAAAACCCCAGTCGGCTGGCGGTTTCTGCTGCTTCGCCAATGTCTTATAAAAACGCCAGAGCTCCTATGTTGCTTATCGGACATAAAGGGAGTCTAGTTCCCTGATCACCGCCACGTCTTGGCATCGACCGGCGACTGGGAGTGTCGTGCTCTCGCCTCATCCCAAGGTGAGCACCATGTCATCAGCTCAGCCTAGATTCGCGGAGCATCACACCCTCTATACAGTCGCGCAACTTGTTCAATTGCGCCGCCAAATGCTCCAATACGCGCGCCTGCTCCCGCGCGGCCCCGAGCGCAACGAACGTCGGCAGATCGCTGCTTCGCTGCGCAACCTCTTCAGAGACAAGAAGTGGCTTGACCAACATACCGCAGAGGGTTCGCGGTAAAACCGCCTCGCTGGCAGCCTCTTGCTTCGAGTAGCTATCGGACGGACTGCCTTGGCGGCTCCGGTGAGCGGTGCCCGTAGTTCTCCGGCCGTGAACAAAGTTCCGGCTGTGTCTTTCCAACGCCAAGTTTTCCACTGCACCCAGCGCACCACCAGCGTTCCAAAGTCGGGGGGCGGACCGACAAGGAATGGGGTCGTGCTAGCATTGCACCCGTCGGTATCGACCTTTCGTGACCGACCCCCCAATGGCTCACCCCGTCTCCAGCGCGGCGGGGTGAGTTTTGCGTTGCGCGCAGATGCAGCGCGGCGCCTGCCATGAAACATCGGACAGATATGGCGGCGCTCTTGCGAGCCTGGCTGAAAACACAGCCGGCATTTTCTACGGCTGGAGATTCACTAACCGCGTTCTCGCCGATCGCCGTCCAGGGACGGCATCGCGTCCGCTCGCCCTACGCCTGGCCACGTGCGCACCCTGCATCGATCGCCGCCTGCATGGATGCGATAAACGACTCGGAAAGCACTTCAGCAAACGATTTCTTTACCCTTCGGTGCCGTGGCCGATGCGTCACTTCTTAACCCTTAAAATCTAATCTGACGGAGCGGATTACCTCCAGTTGCAGGGTCGCTGCCGTCATGTTTAGGCTGAAGAGACTGGTTAAAAGCGGAAAAGGCGCAGGTGGCTCAAACCACCTTCTCGCCACCTGGGGAATCGCGGGCTTCATCGGCGCTGCCTGCGCGGTGCTGGTCGGAATGGAAGCCTCGCACATTCTCCATCAGCGTTCCGCCGCATTGGCCGAAAGCCGGAAAGAAACGGCCAACCTCACCAGTTCCCTTCTTCAGCATGCCGAGCTCACCTTTCGAACCGCGGACGCCCTTTTGATCGGGATCGTCGAAAGGCTTGAGCACGAGTCTCGCGGTCCGGAGGCGCGCCGGCGGTTGAGAGCCTGGTTCATTCAAGAAATTCAGCATT
>Ga0210406_10008927_pt1 | contig 10004 bp, 5 predicted proteins | sample IncBWC30MmetaG_FD_155454 | JGI IMG/M metagenome (GOLD analysis project Ga0210406, IMG submission 155454) | Forest soil microbial communities from Barre Woods Harvard Forest LTER site, Petersham, Massachusetts, United States - Inc-BW-C-30-M | ecosystem: Environmental > Terrestrial > Soil >... | reverse complement strand
TCGAACCAGCGCATCACCCAGCGCGTCCTTGAGGGGCGCAAGCCAGCGTTCGTAGTGCTTCCACTGGTCGAGTCCCTCGCGAAAAATCGGCTGGCGCACCTGCTCTGAACTTGCGGTGCGTACGCTGCGCTCGGTCTTGTGGAAATCGACGCACTTGGGCTCGAACTGAAGCCCGCAGAAATCCAGCATGCGGCGTACATTGACCTCCAGGTCGTCGACGACATCCTCATGCCGGACCCGCAATACCCGGCCGGGCAGCACCTCATCCCAGTGCTCCATCAAATCGAGATAAGTTCGGTAGTACCGCGCGATATCGTCGATGCTGTACGTGAACTCCTGACCGTTGGCGAACAGCTGTTTCAGATTGCTGAAGCAGCAAGCCATCGGTTCGCGCCGCGCGTCGATGATCTTTGCATTCGGCAGCATCAAATGGATCAGGCCGATATGCCGGAAGTTGTTCGGCATTTTATCGATGAAGAAGGGCTTGCCGGTGCGGTAGATGCGCGTATCGTTCAAGTATTTCTCGCCCATCCGCAAAAAATCCTCGGCGCTCTTCTCCGCCAGAATTCCGGGATAGCGCGGATTGGTCATGTCCGGCTCGCGGCCCTGCAGTTCGTTCGCCATGCGCGGAATGTCGGCGAGCTCCTGGGTACCCTCGACCTGCGAATGCGAGGCAAGGATCTGCTCCAGCAGCGTGGATCCCGCGCGGGGTAATCCTAAGATGAAGATCGGATCGGGGTTTTTGGCCCCGAACATCGAGCGCCGCGCGAAGAACTCGCGGCTGCAGACCTCCCGCTGCCTGGCGGTGTTGGTCTCGAGAATCTCGGGCCGATACCGGCTTTCGGATCTCTTGAGCGAGTTGCCCATTTCGTAGTAGCGATACGACTGCTCATAGTCGTCGCGGTCCTCGAAGGCCTTGCCGAGCGCGAAACACAAATGGTACCGATCGACCAGCGCGACGCCCGGTGCAGACTCTCCGGCTTGCATGCGCGCGATCTCATCGCTCGTGAAGCGATAGGTCTTCAGGTTGGCAAGACTCCAGTAAGCGTCGCCGAAATTGGGGCGGGCTGCCGCGGCGGCATGGTAGGCCTCGATGGATGCCTCCTGGTGCCCCAAGGTTTTCAGCGAATGGGCGATCGACAGATGCAAGTCCGCTGCCCGCGGCGCGTCGGCCAGGAGTTCACGGTAGAGCGTGATCGCCCGCTCATGTTCGCCGAGTCCCACGCAGGTGGTGGCATAGAGCGTGCGGTATTGCCGGTTCACGGGCTCGATCGCCAGAAGCATCTCGAGCTGTTGGCGCGCCTGCAGATAGCGGTGGCGTTCCAGCAATACCGAGGCGTAGTCGTGGCGCGCGGCCTGGTAGTCGGGCGCAAGTTCCAGCACGGCCTGAAGCAGCAGTTCGGCGTCGTCCAGCACATCGCGCTTGAAAGCGATCCTGGCCAAAAGGCGCATGGCTTCGACATGATCACCGTGTTGATTGAGATAGGCGCGAGTGATGATTTCCGCGGGCGCCCAATCGCCGTCCGAAAACAGGCCTGTGGCCTGCACCACTTCCGGCGGCAGCCGCTTGAGTGTGGCGACATGCGCGGCGGCCATGCCGGCATTCTCGAGGTTGCCGGTCATGCGATACAGGCCCTCGAGCATGCTCCAGCTCGCGGGCAGCGCGGGGTTGAGATTCACAGCCCGCAGAAAGGCATCGATCGCCCGGGGTGCGTCCTTCTGCACGACGTGGCAATGGCCCCGCTCCTGATACAGGCGGCTGAACGCCGGGTGATGCCGCTCCAGACGCTCGAGCGTGGCCAGCGCTTCGGGAATCATGTTCGCGTAGCGCTGGCTCAGCGCAATGAGATGCAGGACATCGCGATTTTCCGGCACCTCGAGCGCCAATGCTTCGCCGGCCTCCAGCGCTTGCGCATAGCGGCGGTCGTTGAACAGCTCCCATATGCGGCGAACTTGCAGTTCCACCGGCGAGGGGGCGGGATCGGGTACGCTCGAGTCCATGACGGTCCAGTAAGCCCAAAGGCGGGCACCGCTGCCCGCCTTCGATGTTACCGCAGCCTACGGACTAAAACTTATAGCCCAGCGTCAGGCCGATCACCCGCGGACGAATGGGCACTTCCGACTTGATGAACTGCGCCGAGGAGGTGAATTGACTTGCGTTGGAGTTCGACAGGTTGGTCCCGTAGATCTGTGCGGTCCAGTTGTCCTTCGCCACGCCCGCCGAGGCATCGTAGGTCGTGTAGCCCGGCTGACGATATCGCAGCAGCGTGGTCGTCGGAATGGTCTCGGTGTTGCCGTCTATCGCGGTATCGGTCTGGTTGAACATGGTGCCGATGTGATTGGCTCCCGCCATCACGAAGGGCTTGTAGTCCGTGATCACCCAATCATAGCGCGCGCGCACATTGAACTCATTGGACGGCGAGAATGCCGGCGCGCCCCCTTCCGCTCCGAACGGATTGCTGAACGGCTGCAGTCCCAATCCGGACTGCACGACCGCGGTGATGCACTGCTGATAAAAGGTCGTGCCCGGAATGTTGCCGATCAAGCACGGGGAGTTGGTTTGCTTGGTCCGGTTCCAGGAGCTCGATCCTTGCACCGTGAGTCCATCGGTTATCCGAGCCACCAACTGCAGCTCCAAGCCATTGACGGTGTAGTTCGGGCCGTTGGTGCCGAACGTGGTGTTGCCCAGTTCGGTCGGATTGAAGAACAGCACCTGCACGTTGTCCCAGTTCATATGGTAGACGGACGCATTCACCTGGATACGGTGGTCGAGGAATTCCGACTTCAAGCCGATCTCGTTGTTGGTGAGGGAATCCGGCGCATATCCTTTCGGCTTCTCGAAATTCGCCTTGCCATCCGGCCCGACCGCCACGCCGCTGACCGTGCGGTTGAAAGCGCCGGGTCTGAAGCCCTGCGAAAAGGTGTAGTACACCATGGTGTCCGGGTTGATATGCCAGGTGATGTTGCCGCGGCTGCGAAAGCCGGTATACACCGCGTTCAGATTCGCCGCGTTGATGTTGTGGGTGTCGGCCGTGCAGCCCAACGGCGTATTGGGAATATTCACGCAACCGCCGGAGGTTCCATATTGGGAACCGGTTTGGAACTCGCTGTAGCGGTACCAGCGCGTACCGCCGGTCACGGTCAGAACCTTGGGAATGATGTCATAGTCGACCGAGCCGAACACCGCGGTCTGCTTGTAGCCGCGCTGCAAGTCCTCGCCAAACGCGGTGCTATCGCCGCGGGCCGACGGATCGCTCGCGGTCGATCCGGGCGCGGGTCCAATGTTGGCCACGCACGGCAGCCCGCCCGGCGCGAGCGCCGCGGCAAGATTGGCCGGCGTGCAAGACGGGATCGTCTTGTAGTTGAAGTTCATATCGTCCTTGATCTCGAAATCTTCCCAATACGCACCGAGGATGCCGCGGGTGCGCCAGTCATCCGGTGTGCTCACGCGCACCTCGTGACTCTGGTGGGTATTCGACACCAGGTCGCGCCAGGAGCTGACCGGCGAGTAGCAAGTCGGGGTGGTCCCGGCGCCCAAGCTCGTGCCGCCGGTACAGGCGTAGTAGAAGCCGCCCGCCGCGCGCGAATAGTTCGTGTAGTCGGCCTGCTGATCGATATGGCGGTCCAGGTAAGCGCCGGTGTACACCAGGTTGAGCGGGCCCACCTTGCCGTTGAGGGTCCAGGCGGTGTTCTCGAACTTGTCCTTATCCCAGGCCGGAGAGAACGCGGTAACTTGATCGTTCCGCAGCGGCTGAAAGTCAGAACCGAGCGGGAACTGGGCGTAGGTGCCATCAGCTTCCATGTTCTGGTAGCTCTGCGCGATCAGCAGGCTCCAATCCGGGGTGATGTCATACAGTGCTGAGACGCGAATGCCGTCGTACGTGACCGGATTCTGGTTGTTTTGCGCCAGCGCCAGATTGTTGGCGACCGGGCTGTTCGCCGGGATGCAATGCCCGGCGCCTGCCGGAAGCCCATTGGGGCAAATGCCGTTCACCGGCTTGATGCCGGTGTAAAACGCGCCCAAGTCGGTGTTCTGCCGCGTAAAATTGCTGGCTACGTTGTCGATGAAGCCGCCGCGACGGTCGTTATAGATCACGGCGCGCACGGCGAGCGTGTCCTGAATCAGCGGCAAGTTGATCGTTGCATTTACGGCCGTATTGGGGTCACCGCCCGCCGTGACGCCGTAAGTGGCATTGGCATTGCCCTCGGTCACGTTGATCTTGGGTTTGTTGGTGATGTAGCGCAGCGCGCCGGCTTCCGCGCCGCCGCCGAACAGAGTTCCCTGGGGACCTTCCAGGACTTCGATGCGTTCCATGTCCACCATGTAGACATCGACGTTGCGCGCCGGGAACGTCAAGGATTGATCATCGAGATAGGTCGCGACGTTCGGAAACGGTGCGATGGAGGCGCTCGACTGGCCGCCGGCAAATCCGGCGCTCAAGCCGCGCATGAAAATATTGCCCGTGCCGGGACCGTTGTTCGCAAACGTCACGTTCGGCAACAGCTTGATCGCATCATCGAAGGTCGACACATTCAGCTGCTTCAGCTGATCGCCCGTGATCGCCTGAATCGTCAGCGGCACATCCTGGATCGACTCACTGCGGCGCGTCGCCGTCACGACTACCTCATCAATTCCCGAAGCAGCGGCCGCATCGGTCGCCGTTTCCGCATGCGCCGCTGCGCAGGCGCCGAGCACCGCCGCGATCGCGCAGGCGAGTTTCTGATTGTTCTGCAAAAAAATCTCCCAACAGGCTGCGTGGCCAAGGCCACGAAAAAATGATTACGTTTTCCAGCGGCTGTATTTCAAGCCAAAGAAATCCACGCGACTTGCAAAGACGAACACATCCCTGTGCAGCGTGTTCGCTACCGCGAGTGGCTTTTTACGCACGCGACATTGCACGTTGATTACAAAGCTTGGATTAAATAAACCGCTGTACGGATTGCAATCGCGTATCCATCGAAGCGATGATCAGCAGCAATGAAGAAAATAAATGAAGCTGCGCGGACGGTTGATGTGATTCTCGAGACCGATGTACTCGTCGTCGGCAGCGGCCCGGGTGGTCTCGCGGCAGCGCTCGCCGCGGCCCGCGCCGGCGCGCGCACCGCCTTGATCGATCGCAACGGCTGCTTTGGCGGCAATATCACGCAGGTGGGTGTGGAAGGCTTTGCTTGGTATCGCCACGAACACACAGTCGATTGCGAAGGGATCGGCATCGAATTGGAAAAGCGCGCAACCGCCATGGGCGCCGCCATGCCGGAGCCGCAATCCTTGAGTCATGCGCTGGATGCCGAGATGTTCAAGTGGGTGGCCGATGTGCTGGTGCAGGAAGCGGGCATCGCGCCCCTGCTGCATCGCCTGTGCGTGGCGCCGATCATGGAGAATGGCGCCATTTGCGGCGTCATCACGGAAAGCAAGGCGGGCCGCGAGGCCATCCTGGCAAAACGCGTGATCGACGCCACCGGCGATGCCGACATCGCATTTCGCGCCGGCGCACCGGTGCACAAGCTACCGAAGATGGAAATGATGTCCGCTTCCGTGATGTTTTCGATGAGCGGCGTCAACAAGAAACGCTTCATCGATGCCGTCAAGGCAGACCCACAGACCTACGCGGATTGGTCCGGCAATGGGGAATGGGACTATGAAACCACGGGCAAAGAGGACAAGCTGTTCTCACCCTTCCTGCGAAAGCCGTTTCAGCAGGCGCTCGCCGCCGGCATCATTCCGCCGAATCTGCACACCATCGCCGGCACATGGGGGTCCGTCTCGGACCAAGGCGACCTGACCTACCTGAATCTCGTGCACCTGCCGGAAATCGACGGCACCGATCCGTCTGATCTCACGCTCGGTGAGATGCGCGGCAGGCGCGAGGCGATCTACGCCGTGGAGGCACTGCGCGGTTTCATGCCGGGTTGCGAGCAGGCGAAGCTGCGCAATTTCGGAATGACGCTCGGCATCCGCGACACGCGCAAGATAGACGCGCTATACAATCTCACCGCCAACGATGTGCGTGAGCAGGGCCGCTTCGACGACGCCATCGGTATCTTTCCGGAGTTCATCGACGGTTACGGAATATTGATTCTTCCGACCACCGGCCGGTACTGGCAAGTCCCCTACCGCGCGCTCGTCCCCAAAGGTGTCCGCAATCTGCTCGTGGCCGGACGCTGCATTGGCGGCGACAAGATAGCACATGCCTCCGCGCGCAACATGATGTGCTGCGCAGTCGGCGGTCAAGGCGCCGGAGTGGCGGCCGCCGTCTCCATCCAACGCGATGAGGCGCTCGATCGACTGAACATTGCTGCAGTCCATCAGGAACTTGCCCGGCAAGGCGCACGATTCAAGTGAGCCGAACCGGCGCTTCCTTGCGGATGCGCTGGTGGGTGCTGGCGCTTGCGGCGATCGCCGTGTCCAGCAGCTACTACGAGGACGACGTCATCGGCCCGCTCGCCGATCTGCTGCACCGGCAGCGAGGATTCAGCCAGTCGCAACTCGGTATGCTGAATGGCGTCATCAGCATCCCCAATGTGGCTCTCGCACTCGTCAGCGGGCTTCTGATCGATCGTTGCGGAGCCGCCCGCGTTGCATTTTGGTCGGCGGCCATCGGGGTCCTCGGCGCGGCCCTCACCGCCATCGGCTCACCCTACGCGCTCATGGTCGTCGGCCGCTTCATCTTCGGCATCAGCGAGGGTGCCATCTTCATCGCCCTGGTCGCCGGATTGGCGCAATGGTTTCCGCGCAACGGCGTCGCACTCGCCACCGCGCTCTACCTGAGCCTTGCCCGCGTCGGTTCCTACGCCGTCGATACCTCGACCGCGTGGGCGCATCCCCTCTATGAACGCGGCTGGCAGCCGCCGCTGTGGTTGGGCACGGCGATCACCGGGGCAGGCCTGATCGCAGCGGCACTATTTTACGGGCTCGACCGCCATCGCCATCTGCAGACGCCGGCTGCGCTCACCGAGCCGGTGAACCGGCGGCAGGTTTTGAACTTCGATCTGTCCTACTGGTACATTCTCGCGCTGCACGTGCTTTACGCTGCGGTGTTCTTCCCTTTCCGAACGACCTATGCCATCGAGTATTTTCAGCACGCCAAGGGACTCAACCTGCAGCAGGCGGGCGTGGCCAATAGTTGGGTGTTCTTCACAGCCATTTTCGCGACGCCCTTTTTTGGCCTGCTGGCCGATAAAGTGGGCTATCGGGCGCTGATGCTGATGCTCGGCACCTTGCTCCTGCCGCTCACTTTCGTGGTGCTCGGGCTGACGAATCTGAATCTTTGGGTCTCAACCGCCCTGATGGGCATCAGCTTCTCGCTGGTCCCCGCAGTCATCTGGCCGGCCACGACGCTGATTGTCGAGCCGCACCGTTTGGGGACGGCCCTCGGCCTCATCACGCTGATTCAGGCACTTGGCATGGCAGCGTCCAATCTCGCTGCCGGCCGGCTCGCGGACTGGGCGGGCGCTGGATCGCAAAACCCGTCCGGCTACTCGGTCATGTTGTGGTTCTTCTTCCTGCTGAGTCTCACGGCGCTCTTCTCGGCCGTGCTCTTGTGGCGCCGCGAAGCGGGACCGAAGGGGCATGGTCTGGAGGCCGCACGGGCCGGATGACTATTCGGCACGCGGCGCGAAGCGGCGCTGGATTTCCCCGACGAAGCCACGCCTGAAGAGCAACACGCACACGACGAAGATGGCGCCGATGATCACGGAGACCCATGAGCCCACCAGGTCGGAGAGGTATTCTTGCAGCGTGACCACGACATTGGCACCCACCACCGGCCCCAAAAAAGTACCGCTGCCCCCGAGCAGAGTCATCAGAATGACCTCTCCGGAATTTCCCTGGCTCACATCCGAGAGCGTGGCGAATCCCAGCACCAATGCCTTGAGAGAGCCGGCCAATCCGGCCAGACTCGCCGAGAGCACAAAGGCTGTGAGTTTGTATCGATCGACCTTGTATCCCAGAGAGACGGCGCGCGGCTCGTTCGCGCGGATGGCTTTGAGCACCTGACCGAAGGGCGAGTGAACGATGCGGCGGATGAAAAAGAACACCGCGACGAACACGGCGAGCACGAAGTAGTACATTGCCCGATCATTGCCGAGGCCCATCAGGCCGAAGACGCTGCCGCGAGGGATGCCCTGCAGGCCGTTCTCGCCCCCTGTCAACTGTGCCTGCAGGCACACGAAGTACACGACCTGGGCCAGCGCCAGCGTGATCATCGCAAAATAAATTCCCTGTCGGCGCACGGCGATCGCACCAATCACGATACCGAGCAGCATCGACACCGCGACGCCGCCGAGAATCCCCTCGATGGTTCCCCAGCCGTGAACCGTCACGAGCCATCCGGTAATGTAGGCTGAAGCCCCGAAATAGGCTGCGTGGCCAAACGACAGCATCTTGGTGAAGCCCAGCAATAAATTGAACGCGCAGGCGAACATCGCAAAGCACAGCAGCTTCATCAGAAATACCGGATAAAGCCCCAGGAAAGGCGCGATCAATGCCAGAGCCGCCAGGACGACGTAGACCGAGACTTGGGCGCGCATCTATTGCTCTTTGCCGAACAGACCGGCAGGCCGCCAGATCAGCACCACGGCCATGATGACGAACACGACGATGTTCGAGGCTTCCGGATAGACGACTTTGGTCAGACCTTCGATGAGTCCAAGCACCAGACCGCTGACAATCGCACCGACGATCGATCCCATGCCCCCGATCACCACCACCGCAAACACGACGATCACGAGCGATGAACCCATCAGGGGGCTGACTTGAACCACCGGCGCCGCCAGCACGCCTGCGAGCGCCGCGAGTGCAACTCCCGCACCATAGGTACACATCACCATCAGCGGCACGTTGATGCCGAATGCCTGCACCAGCCGCGCGTTCTCGGTCGCCGCTCGCAGCCTCGCACCCAGGTGAGTGCGCTCGATCAGGAACCAGGTCAGGCCGCAAACCGTCACCGACGCCAGCACCGCCCACGCGCGATAGATGGGCAACATCATGAAACCGAGGTTTAAGCCTCCTTGCAGGAGCGCCGGCACCGGATAGGACTTGCCTGAGGCACCGAACAGGCTGCGCATGATGCCCTCGGCGATCAGCGCAATGCCGAACGTCAACAGCAGTCCATACACGGGTTCGACTTGATACAGATGCCGTAGCAACAGGCGCTCGATGAGAACGCCCAAGAGCCCCACCGCCAGCGGCGCAAGCAACAGCGCCCACCAGTAGTTGATCCCCAGCACCTGCAAGCCGAAGTAGGCCGCAAACGCACCGAGCATATAGAAGGCACCATGCGCGAAATTAACGACCCCCAGCAGGCCAAAAATCACCGCCAGCCCAAGGCTCAAGAGTGCGTAGAACGATCCATTGACCAGTCCGAGCATGAGCTGGCCCAGGATTGCAGGCAACGGCACACCGAAGACGGTGGTCACGGATCAGAGACCATCATTCGCGAAACATGGCGTATCGGAGCTCAACTTCCCGGGCTACTTCTTGACCATTGGACAGGCCGGGTCGGGCTGCGCGCCGTCAGCCTCCTCGCCCGTCATGACCTTGACCACCTTGTAGTAGTCCCAAGGATACTTCGATTCAGCGGGTGTCTTGACCTTCATGACGTACATGGTGTGAATCATCAGACCGTCTTCTCGAATGTAGCCGTCTTTGGCAAAGAAGTCGTTGATCTTGGTCTTCCTCAGCTGCGCCATCACCTTGTCCGAATCGGTCGAGCCCACTGCCTTGACCGCATTCAAGTACTGCATCGTGGCGGAGTAGACAGCGGCCTGATCCATCGTCGGCATCCGGTTCACCTTTGCAAAGAAGCGCTTGCCGAACGCGCGCGTCTGGTCATTCAGGTCCCAGTAGAATCCGGTGGTCAAGTACAGACCCTGTGCGGTTTGCAGCGTCGCGGCGTGAATGTCCGTGAGAAATGCGAGCAGCGCCGCGGGCTTCATGGTCTTGGTGATGCCGAATTCGTTGGCCGCCTTGAGCGAGTTTGAGAAATCTGTACCCGCGTTCGCCA
>Ga0210406_10008924_pt1 | contig 10005 bp, 6 predicted proteins | sample IncBWC30MmetaG_FD_155454 | JGI IMG/M metagenome (GOLD analysis project Ga0210406, IMG submission 155454) | Forest soil microbial communities from Barre Woods Harvard Forest LTER site, Petersham, Massachusetts, United States - Inc-BW-C-30-M | ecosystem: Environmental > Terrestrial > Soil >... | reverse complement strand
CGTTGTGCAGCATTGGCCGCCGCACGTTCGCCGTCATCTGCAGATGGCAGCCAAAGCACGTCGGAGTCCAAGACGTATGGCACGCATAACAAGTCATCGACGAATTGGCGTGCGCCAGTTGCGAATCTTCCGCCGGCATCTGCGAAAGCGCGGCGCCATCCTTGCTCATCAGTTTCGCGCGCAGCGATTTCATGCTGAAGTGCGAATTCCCCGGAGTGATCGTGTCTTTCGTCTGCACAACCTCCCACTCCACATTCGCATCCGTCATCGAACGCTGGAACAGCTTGTCCCCTCGCCACTCGAATCGCCGCAGTCCATAAGGCGTCCGCAACGCCTCTAACCGCCGTCCGCGCGGCTCGCCCGCCCGCGGCGCATCCGGCGCCGCCGGCCCCGAAGTTAACAGCGTGGCTTTCTGCCGGATCGTGCCATGGCAATCCACGCAATCGATCTCCACCGCGGCGCGTGGCTCTCCGTAAATTTTTCCGTTCCCGTGGTTGTCCTGCGCGAGATGGCAATCCGCGCACTGCATTCCCTTCTCCAGATGAATGTCCGCCAGGTGTACGGCCTTTTGAAACCGCTGCGGATCGTCGAACCCGATGGGCTGCCCGTCTTTGTCCAGCCAGTTCCCTTTTCGGTCGTGGTTGTAAACTCCGCGAAACACCCAGCCATGTCCGTGAAAATCCGCAAACTGCGTGGTCTTCAACTTGGCATTGAATTCCGGGCTACCGGTCTGCTCCAGAAATTTGTCCTCGCCCCAAAGCCCCCGCGCAGCAGCCGCCTCTGGATTCTTCAGCGCGGCTCGATACCGCTCTTCCTCGCTGGGATTCCGCTGCTCCGGCGGATACATTTTGTCGCCGTCAATTTCGTTATCCCACCACGTCAGGCCAAAATACGTCGTCACCATGTTCGTGCCGGGATGAATGTGGCAAATCATGCACTGGCTCGACGGAATCGCCCGCGTAAACGCGTGTTTGATGGGATGCCCCGGCTCATCTTTACGGATCGTGGAATCCACCGAAGCGCTGAAGCCGCTATGCCCGTACTGCGCATACGAACCCGAATGCGCCGGGTCCCGGTCGTTCGCGTAAATCACGTGGCACGCGGAACACCCGCTCGACCTGTAATCGCCAGCATGATCGTTCGTTCCCGGCAAGGAAAGAACGGGATCCAGCAGCCTCGTCTTCTGCAATCCCAGGAAAACCGGATCGGTGCGCAACTCCGTCCCAAACCCGCGATCGCTCAGCTTGTCATCGGGCTTTCCAGGGCTCTCTTCGCCAGTCGGATTCCCAATCTCCGCTTTCTTCTCGCCGCCCCGTTCGAAAACCCGCAACACATTTCCCGGCTGCGAGATTTCCCAGCGATACAGCGGACTCAGCTCCGGCAAGACGCCCTTAGCGCGGGTTTCTTCCGGCGTTGGCGCGGGAATCGTCTTCAACGCCTGAGGTTTTCCCTCCCGGTCATAGCTCTCGCCAAATCGCGCGTTCTTGAACGGAATTCCCCCGTTGTTGTAAAGCGCCGCGCCCCACAGAAAACCCGAATGTGTCATCATGTTCGTCGAAACCGCGCGCGTCTCGTTCGGATGGCATCCCCTTGTGCCGCAAGTCTCTGCTGCCACCCGAAGATCCCCGGGATTGATGAACTTCACAAACTCCGGCGACTCCTTCAGCCATTTGGTGTAAGCGCCTTCAGGCAATGTCGTGTGATTTTTGAAAAAAGAATCACGCGGCTGCACGTGCGCCTTTTCCTTCGCCCTCTGATATTCGGGCGAAGTCGGCGAAACACCCGCGGCAACCGCAACGGAATTATTCCCCCCGTGACAATCCGTGCAGCCAAGATGCACTCCCTTCGAAGGATGCATCGTCGGTTCGTCCGTCGCCGTGTGGCAAGACATGCAGCCCGAGGATTTTGCCATCGCCTCTTCCTGCGATTGCCCGCGGTAAGGCCCTTGCGCATCCTGCGCCGAAGCCGCCGCCTGCGAACGAACCAAACTGAAAAACAGCAACGCAAACGACACGGCCACAAAAAAGCCAACTAGCAGGCGTGCTGCCCCTCGTTCGCTGCAAAGAGCGCGAACTCCACCGGCTTCAAAAAACCGTCTCATTCTCTACGACCTCAAAACGTCAACTTCGCCGATCCAAACACCGAAAACAATGTCCGGCCCGTATAAATATCCCGAAATCCCTGCCCCGGCTGCAGGATCGAAGCTCCACCTGTCAGAATAATATTTTCCGACAGCGGCGGCCGGTACGTTACTCCCACTCCCAGGTCCTCTCCAATATTGTGGCGAATCGGCGATTGAAACAGCACAAACTCCAGTGGCTCTGTTCGCATGAACCGCAGATAATTAAAATTCACGAATCCCTTGAGCTTTGGTGTGATATCAATGTCCGTTCCGGCATTCACAAGAAAAATGCCCGGATTCACAAAATTCGCCTGTCCTTCATTCTTGTTCGAACGCATATTCGGCAATAGGCTGCCATCCGTCGTCAGCGACACTCCCGACCCCAACAGCCGGATGCCCTCCCGATTCCAGAAGCTGAACAACCCTCCCGCAAAACTCGGCAAATCCACAATCGCATCAAATCCGTTGGCGCGCCCGTTGCGTGGATTATTGTCTCCCGACGAATAAAAACTCGAAATCCGGTAACGAATCCAGTCGCGGTCCAGCGAAAGCTCCACCGCCGCCATCTGCGCGTTCACTGTCACCGGCCGTCCCGCAATCGGGTTAAAACTGTCTTTTCCCGCCGCTTCGTAAAACGCGTGTGTGATATTGATCCGCTTGATGTGCCCGCTGCCCAGCCATCCGAAATATCCCACTTGAATACTGTGCGGAATCGCGCCCACGCCCTGATTGATCACGTTCCCGACGGGCGCCGGCCGCACCAGAAATCCGTTGTCGTCGTAGTGGAGGCCGCCATCATCCTTGTTATAAGCGCCCAGAAATTCCGCCGTGTACCCCGGAAAGAAAAAGTCCTGGATATACACGTTCCCCAGCATCACCTGCTGGTCCCGCCGGCTGAAGGTATTCAATCCGCTGTTGGTATTCTTCTCCAGGAAATTGAAATAAGCTGCGTTGTACTCGACGCGGTCGCTCTTTAAGTCGCCAAATATGCGGAGCCCCGGCTGCTCTTCCACGAACAAAAACCCTCGAAAATCCGCGTTGAATTCCTGGATGCCCGCGCGCACAGAAACAAAATCATAGTTGGCGCTCAGGTCGTGCAGCTTGTACTCCACAAACGCTTCCTGGAATCCCACGTGCGAATCCAACCGCGTCGTTCCGGCGCGCACGTCCGGCCCCACAATTCCCAACTCCCGCACATCCAGGTAGTTCAAGCTCACTTCCGGCGTCACCCGGACACGCCAGTCCACCGGCCTGAACGAAGCATCCCCATGGAAAAGGTCAAACGTGAATCGAAACGTCTGGTCCAGAAAAAATTGCTCGCCGCGCCCAAAGAACCCGCTGCTCCCGGGCCGCGCTGCGCTCACGTCGCTCGGCACAGGCACCTTCCTGCCGTCGATGAATGTCGTCTCGGATCCCGTGAAATTGAAAAACACCTGCTGCCCCAGCACCGCCGGCCAGATCGGCTCATCTCCCTTGAAGCGATTGCGGTTAAACGGGTCGTACCAATGCGGCTTTGTGTAAATGTACTCACCGGCCGGCGCGTAGCGGCGGTAATCCGGCTGCTCCAGCGCCCAACGGCTCGGTACCACATTAAAAACATCGGAGATCGGCGGCAAAACGTCCGGCGAAAGCTCCAGGATGTAGTTCGGATCCGAATCCAGCCGGTGGCGAAATTCCCGATACGTCCCCATCATCGCCGCAGCTTCAGGGGGAAGCGGCGGGCCAAGTTCCGGCTGTCGCGGCAGCCGCGAGCGCGCCTCCGCCACGCCTGTTGCCACCAACCGAATTTCCAGCGTGACCACCTCGTTGGCATTCAGCGGAAGCGATGCAATCGTAAGCGCCGCGTAGCCGTCCGCCTCTGCCCGAAGTTCATACCCACCTGGCGGCAGCAGCAGTAACCGGAAAACTCCTTCGCCGGCCGTCAGCGTCGCGCTGACCTGCCCCGTCTGCAGATTTCGAATCTGAATCCGCGCCCCGCCAACCGGGCGTGTTGTGGAATCCGAAACTTGTTCCCGCACCGTGCCGTCCAGCGCCGCAGTCGTCAGCGCCTGTTGCCGAGGTATTCTCCGCGGCGGCCCCGCTTCGTGCATTTCCTGCGTCGAGGACGCCGACGGTGTAGCGGCAGGCTGTTGCGCGATGGCATCGTCGCCGCCCGCAAGTCCAGCCAACACGCACACGGCAACTCGAGCTAAGGCAGCTAAACCCGGCTTGGGCGATGAATCGACGCTCATTTTTTCTGCAGGACCAGGTCAATTGATGGACAACAGTCTCCGTTAACTAATCAAAAATGCGCCCTTCCGGCAACCTTTTTCCGAAGCTCCAGTGAATATCCGGCAACACCTGTTCCGGACATTTGGCAGTCACCACTTCGAAGCAACCGAGGTACAATCCCGGTGATTTCTTTTTTGCCGTATGTACCATGAACCTCGGCACGCTTCCCATGGAACACTCATTACGAAAGCCGGTGGAATCCAGTCGAGCTTATAACCAGCGGCGAAAATTCGTGGCGCTTGCCATGCTTCTCGCCCTGGCCCTCGCCGTCGCTCTGGCCGTCATTCTGCTCGGTTGCGGTGGATCACCCGCTGCCTCTAAACCCGATCCGCCTCCGCCCGTGGTTGCTCCCTTAAGTGCAACTGACGTGGCCAATCTCGTTCAGGCCGCCGCAACTTCCGCCAACGTCGACACCATGGCCATCGCCGTCGTCGATCGCGGCGGCGCGGTTCTTGCCGTCTACGATAAATCCGGCGTTGTGCCGGGCGCGACGGACATCGGAAATTTTGGCAACGCTGTGGGCGTGAACGATCTTGCCGTCGCTCTCGCCCGCACCGGCGCTTATTTCAGTAACGACCAGGCGCCGCTTTCTTCCCGCACTGTCCGCTTCATCAGTGGCATTCACTTTCCTCCCGGCGTCACCAACGCACCCACGGCCGATCTCTACGGCATCGAAAACACCAATCGCGGCTGCACCCTGTCCACAAATTTTCTTCCGGGCATGGCCGTCAATCCCTCCACCTCTCTCACCGGCAGCACCGGGCCCGGCATCCTCACCGGAAAATCGCAACTCGACGACAGCGATCCCAACGCCGTGAATCCCGGCGGCGTGCCCATTTTTCACAATGGCGTCGTTGTCGGCGGAATCGGCGTTGCGGGCGTGTCCCACGATATCGCGGAGTTCGCCGCGTTCTCTGCGTCGGAGTCCAACGGCTTCGGCTTGCCCAATCCGCTCCCTGACCCCGGCGCCGTCTTCATCGGTGGAATCGCCCTACCCTTCGTAAATCAAGCCACGCGCCCGGCCGGCGTCAGTGCGGGAACATTCAACGGCGGGTATCTCGCCGGCTTCAGTCCAATCGCCAGCACCGGGCAGCCTCCTGAAGGCGACTTGATCGCTCCCACCAATGGCCCGATGGGAGGACTTACCGCCGCCGAAGTGCAGCAGATCCTGAACAACGCCGAGGCCACCGCCAACACCACCCGCGCCGCCATTCGTCTCCCTCTCGGCTCGCGCGCAAAAATGGTCATCGCCGTCGCCGACCTCGACGGCACCTTGATCGGGCTCCGACGCATGACCGATTCCACCGTCTTCAGCATTGATGTCGCCGCCTCAAAGGCCCGCAACATGGTCTATTTCAACGGACCCAACCGCACCACCGCCGATCTCCCCGGCGTCCCGATGGGCACCGCGGTGACCAGCCGCACCATTAGCTTCGGCTCGCAGCCACTCTTTCCGCCGGGAATCAACGGCTCCGGCGACGGCCCATTCTTCAATTTGTTTTTGCAGGATGTGCAGAACCCCTGCACGCAAGGTAATCAGTCTGGCGCGCCCAATAGCAATAAGAGTGGCGTAGTCTTCTTTCCGGGCGCGGTGGGCCTCTATAAGAACGGCACGCTCGTCGGCGGCCTCGGGATCAGCGGCGACGGCGTGGATCAAGACGACTACGTCACTTCCGGCGGCTCCGTTGGATTCGAAGCCCCCACCGCCATTCGCGCCGACCAAATCTTCATCAACGGCGTCCGCCTCCCCTACTTCAAATTCCCCCGGAATCCCACTTTTTAACCAGATCAACGCGGAGCAGAAGGGTCTGCCGTCGTTGCCACGTTAGCATCCAAAAACCATTTGTGTGCCGCGTCACCCGGCGCGTAGCAATTCCCGTCGCTCGCATAGCCGCGGCAATGCCGCGCAACCTTTTTCTCCCGGGGCGACCTCACATACTGCCAAACACTCGCATAAGCGACACCACTCGCCGAAGGCGCAGGCGGATTTTGCGGAACACTGCACCCGGGAGAAGGCGGGCACGCGTCGTTATAAACCCAGTACACAACCTCAGACACTCCGATGTGCGCTCGTATGTCCTCCGCGGAAATAATCGTAGAGCCTTCCCCTTCGTCCACCACAATTCCCGAACAATAAATTCCCGGGTGAAATTTCTCTTTCACCAATGACTCTGCCCAGGACCGTAGGTATGCGTGGTAGCCGTCGAAAAACCTGCCGCCTTCTTCCACATCTAGAAAAATGACCGAGCCTTCCGGGAAACCTTCCCGTCGCGCGGCATCCCCGGCGCCATGCGCGTCGGCAAGTCCAGCCTCAATGGAATCCTTTTTATAGGGAAGCTGCCCGGAAGTTCGTCCTTGGTACAACAGAAGAAATCCAAATCCTTGCGATTGCATCACGCCGCGCTTGCCGGTCCACGAATTGCTCTTCTCGCCAGGAGGTGGGCTCAACCAATAACTAGCAAAGGAATAAGATTTGCGAAGCAAGGGCAGCGCGTCATCGCCCGGATATTGGTTGCGGTCGAATCCAAGAAAACTGTGAACGGCGGCGGGATGGCTGGCCCGCGATTCAATTCGCGCAAAACAAAGCGCAATCCCCGAAAAAGCGAGAAGTAGTAGGAAGAGAAAGATCGCAGTCGCGCGCATGAATTGAATTTACATCAGCGCCGTGCGATTCCAGAGGGAAATCAGGCGTCCATATACGGCGCTTCGCCGTTCCCGAATGACCAGTTCTCCCAAGCGACTTCCACAAGGTTTATCAACACATCTTGCGGCTTCACACCCGGAGATTCCGCAAGCAGCTCCGTCACGCGTTTGTAGAATTTCCGCTTCTGCTGCGGCTTGCGGCCCGTGCTCAGCGTAATTTGCACAAACACCACGCTATCCGAACGTCGAATGCCCAGATACTGAGGATCGTAGTTGAGTCCCACCGCTGAATGCTCAGTGATCACCTGAAAACGGTCATCCGCCGGAGCCCCCAGCGCCTCAACCATGGCGCGGTGCACACCGTCGCCCAGCGCTTTCCGGTATTCCGCCGAAGTTCCGGCCCGCAAATCAATTCGTACCAGTGGCATAACTTTTCTCCCAAGCGTTCGATGTCCGCGACTTGCATAGGGTCACAGGCGCTATCCCTCGCGCAACTTGTGCCCCGCAAGATTCCCCAGTCCGTCATACGCCGCATATTTGTACATCTCGCAAAGCGTCGGGTAGTTAAAAACCTGCTCGATGAACTCATCAATCGTCAGCCCGTTGTCCAGCACCATCATGCCCACATGAATCAGCTCCGTCGCCGATTCCCCGATCATGCTAACGCCAAGTAGTTTCTTGTCCGCGCGCGCAAAAATCAGTTTGAGCATCCCCGCCGTATCACCCGTAATATGTCCGCGCGCATTGTTTTCATACCGTGCCCGTCCCACGCAATAATCAATTTTCTTCTCCTTGCAACTCTCTTCCGTCTCGCCCGCCGCGGAAATCTCCGGAATCGTGTACACTCCCATCGGCAGCAGCGAAGCCACCCGCTGCTTGTACTTCAAACCAAACGCATGGCACACAGCCACGCGCCCCTGCTCCATCGACGTGGACGCAAGCGCCGGAAATCCAATCACGTCACCGGCCGCATAAATATGTTGCACCGCCGTCCTGTAATTCGCGTCCACCGATATATACCCTTTGTCATTCAACGCGAGGCCCGCTTTCTCCAGAGCAAGCCCGTCCACTGCCGCGCGGCGCCCCGCCGCAAACAGCGCTGCATCCGTCTCCAGCACCTTCCCGCTCTTCATCGTCAGCCGCGAACCCGACGCCGTATTTTCCGCCTTCACCGGCCGCTCGTTGAACCACAGATGCATTCCCAGCGAAGCAAACCGGTCGCGCAAGCGTTCCGAAATCTCCGCATCCAGAAACGGCAGCAATTTGTCCCGGCCATCCACCAGGGTCACATCTACGCCGAGCGCCATGAATATCGATGCATACTCGCAACCAATCACCCCGCCGCCGATCACCGCCAGGCTCTTTGGAATGCGAGCCATTTGCAGAAACGTGTCGGAGTCAAACGTGTGAATGTCGTCAAACGCAATTTCCGCCGGCCGATGTGGTTTCGACCCAGTTGAAATCAGGATCACCTCGCCGCGCAACCGGCGCGTCCCCCCAGCGCCGCTCACCGCGAGCGTATGTTCATCTTCAAACGCCGCCTGTCCCTGCACCAACTCAATCCGGTGCAGCTCCAGATTCTTCAGAATCCGCGCGCGCTCCATTTCCACCACCGCGCGCTCATGGTGCATGAAATCCTGCACCGTAAGGTTTTCCTTCAGCGAATAATCGATTCCATACAATCCTCGCTGCTTCAATCCCGAAAAATAGAGCGCCGATTCGCGCAGCGTCTTGCTGGGCACCGTGCCGGTATTGATGCAACTCCCTCCCACCGCCTCGGCCCGTTCGATCACCGCCACGCGCTTCCCAAAATACGCAGCCTGCGCCCCGGCCTTCTCGCCCGCCGGTCCGCAACCCAGCACCACCAGATCAAAGGAATCAGCAGCAGCCACAGCATCCTCCGGGAACGCGCGAATCACTCATCCCTGCAACATTACGTCTCCACCCATGCGCCCCCGATTGTAGAAGAAAACCAAACCCACTTACCATAACCTCTCCCCGCGTAGCGGACACCTTCAGGTGGCCCCTCTTTCTTGCACGCGCCGCCGCTGCAATTCCGCATTGCTTCCCCAGGGCGTTTCTCCGTAATGTATTTCCCATGACTTTCGGAACTAACGCTCTCGGCCCACCACGCGTAGTAAACATCGACGATCTTCGCCGTCTCGCTCAACGCCGTCTCCCGCGCCCCATCTTCGATTACCTCGATGGCGGCGCCGACGACGAAACCACGCTGCGCGAAAATCCGCGTGCCTTCAACGACGTCCTCTTTCGCCCCCGCAACGCCGTAGCCTTCGACAAATGCGATCTCAGCGTGCGCGTCCTCGCACTCGATCTGGCTTTCCCGGGACTCTTGGCTCCGGTCGGCTACAGCCGCCTGATCCACCCCGGCGGAGAAGTCGCCGCCGCCAAAGCCGCGGGCGATGCTGGAACCGGCTACATACTCTCCACCATTTCCGGCCACAAACTGGAAAACGTGAAGGCCGCCACCAAGGGGCCCGCATGGTATCAGCTCTATCTCCTCGGTGGCCGCGCCGCCGCCGAAAGCGGCATCGACCGCGCACGTCGCGCCGGCTTCTCCGCGCTGGTCATCACTGTGGACACGCCCGTCGCCGGAATGCGCGAACGCGATCCGCGCAACGGCATGAAGCAGCTTCTGGGCAGCTCGCTCTTCGCCAAGCTCCCTTTTCTCCCGCCATTTCTCGCACGCCCGCGATGGCTTGCCGCGTTTCTCGCCGATGGCGGAGTTCCCAAGCTCGAAAACATCACGGTCCCCGGCGAAGGGCCCATGCGGTTGGTGGATGTCTCCGCCGCGCTCGCCGACGCCGCTGTAGCCTGGAATGACTTGAACTGGATCAGAAAAGTCTGGCCCGGCCCGATCATTGTGAAAGGCCTGCTTACCGGAGACGACGCGCGACGCGCCGTAGATGAAGGCGTCGCCGCCGTGATCGTCTCCAACCACGGCGGGCGCC
>Ga0210406_10008922_pt1 | contig 10006 bp, 14 predicted proteins | sample IncBWC30MmetaG_FD_155454 | JGI IMG/M metagenome (GOLD analysis project Ga0210406, IMG submission 155454) | Forest soil microbial communities from Barre Woods Harvard Forest LTER site, Petersham, Massachusetts, United States - Inc-BW-C-30-M | ecosystem: Environmental > Terrestrial > Soil >... | reverse complement strand
GGACGGAAGAGTTGAACCATTCATCCGGCTTCCATTTACTAGAGGGCAAGAGCTAACGGAGTGGAAGGCTCTTTTCGTAGCGCTTGTTCTTGCTGTGGTCTTTGCGGTCATCGTTGGGGTAATCTTTCACTTCGTTGGCATGTAGCATCAATGGCGCGTTGACCATCACTCGACTCAGTAGATCGGAAGAAGTCAGGCACCGAAGAAGCACGAAGCGCAACAGCCTTAAAACAAGAAGCCGTTTGTTTAGGAGCTAGGTTCGAGTCCTGAAATGGTCGAAAAGCAAACGGGGTATCGACAGGGGTACCGACTAGATCCGTAACGAAAAAGCCTAGAAAATAAGCCGTTTTTGATTGCTTTGAGTCCCAGCCGTCCCACCATCCATGCACCGCCGGCCACGTCCAGTGGCGTCGCGAATTCGCCAAAAATCGCTTGAAAAGCCGCTGGAACGCACCGTTTTGGCGTCCAGCGAGGTTTGGAGGCATCCAAGGGTAGCCGGAGGGGAGAGGGGGCATTTCTGGGGGCATCCCGAGAAAAGCGAAACATGATGCCCCCAAAATAATTGAATGGTGAGGGGAAATGGGCGGTAGATCCCCCAAAAAGCCGCCTTTGGTTCGAGTCCAGCTCGCGCCACCACCGCGCTTGCGTATCGGGTCGCGAAACTGCCGCGCAAAGTTCTAGTGCGTGCGCCGGCGCAACCAGTGATGCATCTTGATCTCACCATATGCAAGGCATATGCTAACTGAATTGACCATTTTAGGGATACGTGATGAAGCGCGCGCGAACCGGAAAAAGTAAGTCGGTGACATCGAAGGCGGCGGCGAGGACTATCTCAGGTGCCGTCGCCAAGCGAGCGTCCATATTTCGAAATGGCGCCAACCAGGCCGTGCGACTCCCACAGGAATTGCGTTTCCCGACGGACGTCAAAGAGGTGCGGATTCGCAGACAAGGAGACGGGTTGTACATTTCGCCCGTCAAACCTAACTGGGCATCGTTCTTTGCGCTGAAGGCGGACGTACCAGATGATTTTCTGGAGAGCCGTGACGATTCGCCGCCGCAGTCGCGCGATCCCCTATGACAGGGTTCATGCTGGATACGGATATCTCCAGCTACATCATCAAGCGCCGACCGGCGACGCTGCTAGAAAGATTCGAGAAGCAGGCCGAAACGCTGAGTGTGTCCGTGATGACCGCCGCGGAGTTACGATTTGGCGCAGAGAAGGCGGGTCGGCCGAATCTCGTCGAGCTGGTCGAGGCGTATTTGGAGCGACTTGCGATTCTCGACTGGACCAACGAAGTCAGCGGCCACTATGCACGGATTCGCTCCGAGTTGGAGCGTTCCGGCAAACCGATCGGGAATATGGATCTTCTTATCGCGGCACACGCGGTATCTCAACGCATGATTCTGGTCACGAATAATCTCAAGCATTTCTCGAACGTGCCCGGTCTCAAGGTCGAGGTGTGGGGTTGATCTACTGGTACCACGGCGTTGTCTGATTGACGGCTGCGTACGACACGCATGCGCTTACGATCGTCGCGGACGATAGATCTCATCGAAAGATATAGGCTACAAAGGGTGAGGAGGCGGTACTAACCTTCTCGCCCATGAGCAGATTACTTGAATCCGCTGGTTCGCAAGCGATGCGTACCGATGAACTTGACGAAGCTTTCAACCGCCGACTGTTTTTGGGCACTGCAGCGATGACCATGGTGGCCGCCCAATTCGGAATGATCGGCTCCGCAGTAGCACAGTCCGGCAATGAGAGCCGTGCAACTGTGCCCGCGATTAAGCCTGGGACCCACAATTCGTTCAGCTCGCTGAAGCAAATCGATGCCGGCCTCCTCAGTGTCGGATACGCCGAAGCCGGTCCAAGCGATGGCCCCGTCGTCATCCTTCTGCACGGCTGGCCCTACGATATTCACAGCTTTGTCGACGTCGCGCCGCTGCTCGCGTCAGCAGGCTATCGGGTGATCGTGCCGTATCTGCGCGGCTATGGTACGACGCGCTTTCTTTCCAGTGAGACGTTCCGTAATGGGCAGCAATCCGTTATTCCGCTCGACACCATCGCTTTGATGGATGCACTCGGGATTAAAAAGGCCATTCTCGCCGGTTTTGATTGGGGAGCGCGGACAGCTGATATCGTCGCGGCGCTTTGGCCGGAGCGTTGCAAGGCGCTCGTCTCTGTCAGCGGCTACCTGATCGGCAATCCCTCAACCAGCAAGTTGCCCTTGCCGCCGAGTGCGGAGCTCCAATGGTGGTATCAGTATTACTTTGCGACGGAACGGGGCCGTGACGGTTACGATAAATACCGGCACGATTTCTCAAAACTCATCTGGTCGATTGCGTCGCCGAAATGGCGTTTCGATGACGCGACGTTTGACCGCAGCGCTGCATCCTTCAACAACCCCGACCACGTCAGCATTGTGATCCACAATTACCGCTGGCGGCTCGGTCTGGCTGAGGGCGAGTCGAAGTATGCTGCTTTTGAAAAGCGGCTTGCCGATGGGCCGGTCATCAGCGTGCCCTCCATTACTCTGGAAGGAGATGCCAATGGAGCGGCACATCTGGACGGCAGTGCCTATGCCGAAAAATTCTCTGGCAAGTATGCGCACCGGATCATAACGGGCGGTGTCGGGCACAACCTGCCTCAGGAGGCCCCGCAAGCCTTTGCGCAAGCCATTGTTGATGTCGATGCCTATTGAGTGGAGTCCACACTCGGATCAAGGCCATCATGACTGAACTCTGGTGTTTACCCGCGACCGAACTTGCGCAGCTGATCCGAACACGCAAAGTGTCGGCGCGGGAAGCTGCGGAGGCCTCATTGCAACGACTGGACGCGGTGAACCCGACAATCAATGCGATCGTCGAGCACCGACCGGATCGCGTGCGGGGACAGGCGGACAAAGTGGATCGAATGGTGGCGCGCGGCGAGGACCCTGGTCCATTGGCCGGCGTGCCGGTAACCGTAAAGATCAACATAGATCAGGCCGGATTTCCTACGACCAACGGAACGCGGCTGCAAAGAGATTTTATGGCGCAGGCTAACAGCCCAGCTGTCGACAATCTGCTGCGGGCAGGCGCGGTCCTCCTGGGGCGCAGCAATGCACCGGCGTTTGCCCTGCGCTGGTTCACGAGCAATTTGATTGACGGAAGCACGCGCAACCCGCGCGATCCATCGCGCACCCCGGGTGGCTCGACCGGCGGCGGGGCTGCGGGCGTGGCAACCGGAATTGGACACCTTGCTCTTGGTACGGATCTCGGCGGATCTGTCCGCTATCCGGCCTATGCCTGCGGTGTCCATGGCCTGCGCCCAACACTCGGTCGCGTTCCGGCCTATAACGCTTCCTCGCCGGAGCGCAGCATCGGGAGTCAGCTTATGTCCGTCATCGGTCCGATCGGCCGAAAAATTGTGGATCTTCGTGTTGCGCTCACGGCCATGTCGGCTCCCGACGCTCGTGACCCCTGGTGGGTACCAGCGCCAATGGAAGGTCCTCCCATGCCCCGGCACGCCGCGATGTGCGTTCGTCCAAGCGGATTGCAGGTCTCGGATGAGGTTGCGGCGGCTGTGTTAGACGCGGGACGACGCCTTTCCGATGCCGGATGGAAGGTAGAAGAAATCGAGGATACACCGCCACTGCAAGAAGCCGCCGAAGTGCAAGAGCGCTTGTGGTTCGGGGACGACTTTGCGCGGCAAGCGGATGCAGCAGCACGCGAAGGCGACCCAGGAGCGCTCGCGGTTATTGCCGGCGTCCGTGCCAAGACTGCGACTTTTACGAGTGACGCGGTATCCCGTTCTCTGGTGCGACGTACCAGTTTGACACGTGAATGGCTTTTTTTCCTCGCCAAGTATTCTGTGCTTCTGCTGCCAGTTTCGGCTGAACTACCGTTCCCTGACGGGCTTGATCTGCAAGGCGAAGCCGGATTCCAACGCGTGTGGGACGCGCAATTTCTGCTGCGAGCGCTGGCACCCATCGGTCTCCCTTGCCTGACAGTCTCCACGAAGCTTATCGGTCGCGTCCCGGTCGGAGTACAGATTGTGGCAGGTCGCTATCGGGAGGATTTGTGTCTGCAAGCCGGTGCGGCAATAGAGGCCGGTGGCACCCCGGCGTCCCCAATTGATCCTGTCACGTGAGCAGTTGGTGGGGTCACGCCGGTGGTGCCGTGGATGCGCACGTTGGCGACCTCATCGAGCCAGCGCCGAACATGGCGGTTCGCCACACTGACGTCGAGCTTCAGGCCGCTGGCTTCCAGGCTCGAGGCCAGAGGGACAACGAAGCTGCCCTTGAGGTAGGAGTTGAACCGCTCGACCTTGCCTTTGGTCTTTGCTCTGTACGGCCTGCAGAGCCGCGGCGTAAAGCCGCAGCTCTCGGCGAGCTCGTTCATCTGCTCGTTCCAGCGGTGCAATCCGGCGCCCTAGGCGTCACGTTCGATCACCACGGCCTTGGTGTTGTCGAACAACACGTGTTGCGGCACGCCACCGAAGTAATCGAAGGCCTCACGCAGCCCTGTACACATCGCACCGGCGTCCTCGGAATCGCCGAAGGCGACGTAGCTTGTCCGGCTGTAGCCCAAAGTGGCCACCAAAGCCAATAATGGGTCCCGTCCGCGCCGCACGTGTGTGAAATCCGCCTGCATCTGCTCGCCGGGAGCAGTCTCGAAGCGTACGACCGGATCGGCTGCTCCAACCTTCTGCGGCGCCAACCAGGCCTTCAGCATACTCACTCCGCCTCGATAACCGCGCTCCTGAATCTCGCGCAACAAAACGGTCGCCGGAATCCATCTCGGCTTCGCCTGCAGCACGCGTGCCGACAAATACTCCTTGTGCGCATCGAGCTTGCTCGCCCTCACCGGCCGCTTCTTGTAACGCTGGGCGGTGGCGTCCCGCAGGTATCACCGTACCGTGTTGCGTGAACACCCCAGCTCGCGCGCGATCGCTTTGACCGGCACGCCTCTTCTTGCCATCACTCGTATCTCCACTGTCTGCTCCTGAGTCAACATCGGCGGCCTCAAAAAAAGCCGCCATCTTCGCCCAGGGGGGTCAGTTCTACATCGGCGATGGGGTCAGTATTACGTTGGCGCTAACAGCCGTTAGAGCATTTGCACCGCCGCCCCTCGTGCACCGGGGAGTGGGGTCTGTGGGTTTCGTGCTACGGGCGCCAAGGGTGTTCCTCGATCTTCGGGAGGCTGGCGAGACCTGCAGCAAGCACCGCGTGGTGCGGCTGATGCGCGTCAACAAGATCCGCGCGGTCCGAGGGTATCGAATTCGGCACAGCTCCGCATCCAAGCCCTCCGAGCTGATCTCAAACGTTCTGAAGCGCAATTTCGACGTCGCGAGTCCAAACAAGGCGTGGGTCACGGCAACATCGATAGCTTTCGCAGAGTCGGACCAACAAAGAGTCCGTCTCGAGTGCTAATTCCGCTGGTGTACCTGCATGTGCGATCCCAACTCCTTTGCGGCGGCTCGGACTTGGTTACGAAACCATTCGTGGGCAGGATCGGCGGTCAGCCGTGCATGCCAAATCATTTCATACTTGAAGCCGACCAGTTCGCGCGGCGCTTTGACAACCCGAACTTCGGCGCTCTTTTCAAGTTTGCGAGCGAGTCGACTGGGCGTGGTGAGAATCATGTTGCTTTGCGCCACGGCGAGAGCCGCAGGCAGAAAATAGGGCAAGACAAACCCCACGTGCCTCTTAAGTCCCAGAACCGCGAGCGGTTGGTCCACGGGTGTTTGTTGTCCGGAAAGGACATCCACAACCACGTGGGGATACTTGAGATACTGATGAAGAGTGAACCGTCGCGTCCGAACGGGGTGGCTAGCTGCGACGACACAGGCGAAAACATCCGCGAACAGGACCTCGGAATTGAGACTTGGGGGTGCACTGGCCACGTCCAGGGCCAAATCGAGCCGGCCTGCTTCGACATCTTGAAATCGTGCGTCACTCCAAGGGACGACTTCCAGTCGCGATTTTGGTGCCTCACGGGCGACGCGGCGCGCCAGGTCCGGTAGCAGGACGACGCAGGCGTGGTCGGTCATCGTGACGCGAAAACGCTCTTCACTCAGAGCGGGGTCGAACTGTTCCCCCTTTAGCAGCAACTCAAGTCTCGGCAAAAGGCCCTTCAGGTCCCTGAGGAGGCGTTCACCGCGTGCGGTGCGCTCGTATTCACGACCTACGCGAATGAGAAGCTCATCGCCGAACATCTCACGTAGACGATCAAGAGCGCGGCTCATCGCAGGCTGGCTCAGGAAGCAACGCCTGGCGGCTCGCGTGACGTGTCTTTCTTCCAAGAGCGCGAACAGCGTGTGGAGGAGATTGAGGTCAGCTCGATTTACATGTTCGTAGGGCATGTAAGGCATTATAACAATGCATTAGACAAATAGCTGACGACGCCCGCATCCTTCCGCCGTCGAAGATTCAGTTTGCAGGCGACGATGGCTTTCACTCTCAAACCTAATGGGACAGCGAACGACGTAGTGGTCAATCCGGACACGATCGCGGCGGAGCGCGGGGCGCTCTTCGGTCTCACGGCTGCGCAGTACGGCGCGATTACCTGAGTGACCTCCTCGATGAACGCACGCAGCTACTGCGTGGTGATCGCCCTTTGGGGCGTTGCGGCTGCGTCGGTGACCTCATGACGGCCGAAACGCCCATTCTGGCGGCCCCTCCCAAGCCCGTCGCGGCCTTTTCGACGATAAGTGACGAGCGTGTCATCGAGGAAAATCCACCTCGCACTAAGAATCTCTCTACCTAAATAATTCGCAAACAAAGCTCGAACGGAGGTCAGCATGAACGAAATTGCCGGCGAAAAGATCGCGCGGATCGGAGAGCGTGTTGGCACTGCATAACAGCCGGCATGCCGATCGCAGACCTGGCGAACAAAGACTTGTCGCGGAGCTGCTGTGAAGGACGGCTTGCGAGACCGCACAGATGTGCCGACGACGTCAGGCTTCGTGAATTCGCCGCCGGCGCTCGTAGTTGATCGACCAGTCCTACCCGAGGCGAGCATTGCGGCCGCCAGCAGTGCGCTCTCAAGCCCGGCGCGGCTACACGATGCTTGCCGCGAAGAGATTGCCAGGCTTTCGCGGATAGTGCGCGAACTGTCCTGCCACGCCTTGCTGCGCGGTACCGATGGAAGCGCGATGCCTCTAAGTACAACGGGCGACGGAGAAGTCTCGGCACCACTATCTTGCGAACCGACCGTGTCCGCGCCGATCTATGATTGCGACGGTTCTGCCATGGCCAGTATCGCTCTGTTCGAAAACGCCGGCCTTGTCGTTGAGCCCACGGAGCGCATCCTGCGCGTGCTCATAAGGTCGACGGCGCGTGCAATGAGTGAGCGCTGGTTCCGCCTCTTTCATCGCCGAGACTGGATCATCGCAGCACGGCGCGAGGATGAGACTCACGCGTCGATCATTCTGGCAGCCGATCGGAGCCGAAAACTGATCGGCGCGGACCACGCGGCCCGAGAGTTTCTGAAGACCGCGGGACGACGCTTCGAACCCGGACTAACCATAGCCGAGTTCTTTGGCTGCGATTTTACTCCCGGACGGGGACGGCGCTACTGTGATGTCGCATTGCACTTGCAGAGCCGTGATGCGTCCTCGCCATGGTTAGCGCTAATAACTCCGCCCGACTTCGGCGCGGTGCAGGGCAGCGGCCGGGAGCGGCTGGAAGTACACACGCGACCCCGCTTGGACGCGCTCGACTCTGGAGCCATCGCCGCTGAGCGGGAGCTACGCGGTGGACTCCCCGCACGCATGCTGAGGAGCATCGAGGAGTACATCGATCTTCATCTCGAGAAGGATCTTAGCGTCGAGGAGCTGGCGTCCCACCTTGGAATCTCGCCGTCGTACTTTGCACGCTCGTTCCGAAGCTCAGTCGGTTTGGCGCCCCACGCTTACGTGATGCGCCGGCGGCTATTGCGAGCGCAAGAGTTGCTCGCGAACACAGATCTCCTCCTCATTGACATCGCCCTCGCAACTGGATTCGCCGACCAGAGTCACTTCTGCCGGCGCTTCCACGAGATGATGGGCATGCCTCCGCGCACGTTTCGCCTTCAACATCGATAGCCGAGAATGCGTGAGCGGGCTCGCCAAAAAAATCCGCCTCCTCGGGACAAACCCGGGTCGAGAGGAACAAGTGCCAATGACGCGCTCTCGCTAGCATGGTCCATGAGTGAGCATTTTCCAACGACGACCGGCGGCAAAGCGCTGGTGCTGTAGTTTCTCCTCAATGGAGAAATTCAGTACCGCGTGCTGCCGCCGCAACTTTGAGTGACGTTCCCGGTCAGCGAGTGACTCCATGCAAACCAAGATTCTCTGCGTCTGCGGCAGTTCACGCCGCGACTCGCTCAATCAAAAACTTCTCGAGATTGCCGCGCTCGGCGCGACGCAGGAGGGCGGTGCAGCCACACACATACGGCTGCGCGATTTTCAATTGCCCATCTACGACGGCGATATGGAGACGACGCATGGCCTGCCGCGGCAGGCCCTTGAACTTAAAGAACTGCTGGCGCAACACCACGCGCTACTGATAGCGACGCCCGAGTACAACGGCGGGTACTCAGGTTTGCTCAAAAATGCATTGGATTGGATGAGTCGGCCGACCCAGGGGGGGCCTTCCGGAGTTCAGGGGTTCTCCGGCAAGTTCGCCGCACTCGTTTCCGCGTCTCCCGGGGCACTGGGAGGATTGCGTTCGCAAATCGTACTGCAGATGACACTAAGCAAACTCGGGCTGTTGGTGATTCCCGATGCGTTTGCGCTGAGTCGCGCTCACGAAGCGTTCGATGAGTGGGGTCAGCTCAAAGACCCCGCTGCTGATCAACTGGCACGCGAGGTGGGCGCCGCGCTGGTCAGGCGTGCAGGCACCAGTACCAATGGTTTTCGCCAGGCGAGCCATGACGGCATCCATTCGGGCGAAAGTCCGACACGTGCGGTGAATTGACCGAAGTGAGCTACCTCGCGGAGGCGTGTCGACACGGCGTCCCTTTTTAGACTCCGGTGTGTGGGGGGCGAGAATAGATGAAGCGAAAAAACAAAGCGGTTAGATACAAGAGTCGACCCGCGTCCGTGAATACTGTACGCCCAGTAGACAAATAGATCCGCGGTCATCAGAGAACGCGTTGGCGATCAATGACGATTCCAGTCCGGTGGTCTATCCCACGAAAACACTAAACTTGAGGAGCGTAGAAGATGGCGAATGAAAGTAGGCGAACGGCAATTGTCACGGGCAGCTCGCGCGGAATTGGAGCTGCCGTGGCGAGACGCTTGGCCAAGGACGGCTTTTCCGTAGTCGTTAATTACACAGGCAATGCCGCCGAAGCCGAATCCGTGGTCGGCGATATCAAGCAAGGTGGGGGCAACGCCTTAAGTATCCAAGCTGACGTAAGTGACCCGGCGGCGATGCGTCGAATGTTCGATCAGGCGGCAGCGGTTTCGGGGGGCGTCGATGTCCTCGTCAACAACGCCGGTATCATGCAACTGGCCAAAATCAGCGATGCCGACGATGGCTTCTTCGACAGGCACATTGCAATTAATCTCAAGGGCGTGTTCAACGGCATGCGCGAGGCGGCAAAACGCCTGCGCGGTGGCGGCCGGATCATCAGCTTTTCATCCAGTGTGGTCGGGCTCTATCAGCCGACCTACGGAGTCTATGCAGCCACGAAGGCGGTCGTTGAGGCCATGACTCACGTCCTGGCCAACGAGCTGCGCGGTCGAAACATCACCGTCAACGCCGTTGCACCCGGACCAACAGCCACCGATCTGTTTCTGAAAGGAAAGCCGAAGGAGGTCATCGACCACCTAGCTAAGCTTGCGCCGCTGGAACGCTTGGGCGAGCCGAGAGACATCGCGGCCGTGGTAGCGTTTCTTGCAAGCCCCGATGGGGGCTGGATCAATGGACAAGTTCTGCGCGCAAATGGCGGAATCATCTAAATAAACCATGCCGCTCTAGAAAATGAATATGGTACTGAGGAGTCTAGCGATGAATAAAGTTGTAATTGTTACCGG
>Ga0210406_10008921_pt1 | contig 10008 bp, 4 predicted proteins | sample IncBWC30MmetaG_FD_155454 | JGI IMG/M metagenome (GOLD analysis project Ga0210406, IMG submission 155454) | Forest soil microbial communities from Barre Woods Harvard Forest LTER site, Petersham, Massachusetts, United States - Inc-BW-C-30-M | ecosystem: Environmental > Terrestrial > Soil >... | reverse complement strand
ATCGCTGCGCTCCGAGAATGAAAATTTCACCACAAAGGCACAAAGGACACGAAGATAGAGAACAGCAAGGCCTAATAATTTTTGGTAACAAGGCGGAGCGCCGTTTGATTGCTACACTATTGCTTACGCTCAACCCGGCACTGGATCGCAGTAAGCCTAACTATTAGTTCCTCCTAGCTTCGTGTTCTCTGTGTCTTTGTGGTGAAATAAATCCTAACCCTATGCGTAGCCTAATTTCCCATCTTCGGTACGCGATCCGGTTGCTGATCAAGTCGCCCGGATTCACGGTCACTGCGATCTTGATCCTTGGACTAGGGATTGGAGGGAATACGGCTATCTACAGCCTCATCGAGGCAGTATTGCTAAAACCGCTTCCTTATCGGCAACCGGAACAGTTAGTGCAGGTGTACCAGTCCTATCGAAGTTTCGAACGGCTGCCGCTTGATTATCCTGACTACGTCGATCTCGAGGCCGGTCAACATTCCTTCCAGGATATGGCGCTTTGGCTCAATGACGATTTTACCCTCACGGGCCGGGGCGAACCACAGTTAATCAATGGCAACTATGTTACGGGAACTTTCTTTCGGCTATTTGGACGGCCGATGCTGCTGGGACGCCCGATTGAGATCAGCGACGATCGGCCGGATGCGCCGGGTGTGGTAGTGGTGAGTGAGCATTTCTGGCGTACCGTGTTCCAGGGCGACCAAAATCTGATCGGCGCGAGCTTATCCTTAAATGGCAAAAGTTTACAGGTGATCGGGGTCACCCCGTCTGTAGCAAGCGAGTCGGCAAAGATTGATGTTTATGTGCCGCTCAACCAGAGCCGGTTCTTTGGGACGCTCGAGATGACCCAACGAGGCGACCATAATTATGCCTGTGTAGGCCGGCTCAAGGACAACATTCCGTTCCAATCGGCTAAAGCCGATCTAGAGGTGATCCAACAGAATCTAGTGAGTAAGTACCCCGAGGATTTCGGGTTCGGTATCCGGGCAGTTCCATACCTTGATACTGTGATCGGTAGCTACTCCGGTTCACTCTGGTTAGTCGAAGCGGCGGTAGCCTGTTTGTTGCTGATCACCTGCGCGAATGTCGCTACGCTGCTACTCGTTCGGGCGCAGGAACGAGCAAGAGAAATGGGTGTGCGAGCGGCTCTGGGAGCGAGCCGGCGGAAGCTGATCCTTCAACTCCTGATGGAAAACTCCGTGCTCGCTTTTGTGGGTGGAATAATCGGGCTAGCCGCTGCCTCTTGGGCGTTGGCGGCGGTCAGAGCTCTAGCGCCGGATGAGTTCGCGCGTTTTCAGGAGGTCCGACTTGACATCGGCGCTTTGATCTTCGTTCTGATCATTACCGTTGCCACCGCGGCATTGTCCGGGCTGTTTCCGGCTCTGGTAAATTCTCGGACAAACCTGGCCTCAGCGCTCAAACAGGGCGGGGATCGGGGCGGTACCGCCGGGCGGGGACGAAACCTGGGGCAAGCGGTGCTGGTGGCAGCTCAAGTTGCGCTTACCATTATCCTGTTAATCAGCGCCAGTCTCATGGCCCGAAGTTTCCAGGCATTGCAACACACTCCGCTTGGCTTCGATGCGGTTAACCGCCTGACTGCGGATCTTTATCTCACCAATGCAAATTATTCGAACGAGCCTGAGTATCGCCACTTCTTTGACACTTTGCTGGAGCGGGTAAGAACCCTGCCTGGGGTTACCGCCGCCGGTTTCAATAGTGCGATACCATTCATGCCATCTGCTCCGGCCATCAATCTTGATGGCTTTTGGGTCGCCGGTCGCCCGGAACCGGGTCTAAACCAATTACCAGCCTGGCAAGTGCAATTTATCTCGCCGGACTATTTCCAAAGCATGGGTATTCCGCTGATACGCGGCAGAACTTTCACGAACCAGGACGGTCCGGAAAGAGAAAAAGTGGTGATCGTGAGCCAGAGTGTAGCGCAATCATTTTTCGCGGGCCAAGATCCGATCGGAAAACAGCTTTACGATTTTCATGAACGTGTCGGTTTGAAACGGAATTTTTATACGATCGTGGGAGTGGTGGGCAGCGTGCAATATGATAATCCGGAATCACAACCGACTGCGTTCCAATGTTATTATCCTTACACTCAGAACACTGAACCTAACCGAATCAATTTCGGGACGTTAGTGATTCACACTGCAAACAATCCGAGCCTGTTGACAGAGCCCCTGCGGAAAATAGTCGCGGACCTTGATCCGAATCTGCCGGTATCTAACGTTGGCCGGTTGGAAGATCTGGTGGCAAATTCATTTGCTATCCGCCAGTTGGCCTCCGTGGTGGTCGGTCTGTTTTCGGTCGCCGCCCTGCTGTTAGCCGCGATTGGTTTATACGGAATTCTATCGTATTCGGTTAGTCAGAGGACACGAGAGCTCGGGGTCAGGATCGCCTTGGGAGCGCAATCGCCGACGATTCTTGGCTTAGTTATTAGTCAAGGACTGAGAATCGTTGGAATAGGAATAGCGACGGGCCTCATCACGGCTCTTGCTCTGTCCGGGTTTGTGGCTGGTATCTTATACGGTGTCTCAGCTACGGACCCGGTATCGATCGCGCTGAGCGTGCTTGCTCTCGGCCTCACCGCGTTAGTCGCCTGTTCGCTACCCGCCTTCCGCGCGAGCCGGATCAGCCCCATCACCGCGCTACGCGAGTGAAAAACGGAGGAATAGCCGCGAAAGAGCGCAAAAAAAATGAATTTTAGAAGGGAAACGTACCTAGCCGCCTTAGTAGCCGAGAATCTGTGCCTTTTTGTGCTCTTTGCGTTCTTTTGCGGCTATTCAATTCCGTCTGCCTCATGCGAAGCCTAATATCTCATCTGCGTTACACATTCCGGCTGCTGCTAAAGTCGCCGGGATTTGCGATTACCACCATCGTGATCATGGGGCTCGCCATCGGCGCGAATACCGCCATTTTCAGTTTGGTTGATGCTGTCCTACTGGAATCTTTGCCCTACCCGAACCCCGAAAGGTTATTTTCGATCTCAGAGACAAGCCCGGCTTTTCCTAAGATGTCGGTGGCTTATCCTAACTATCTCGATTGGCGCGCGAATCAGCGTTCATTTGAGGAGATTGCTCTATATCGTGAGGACAATTTTAACCTGACTGGGAGCGGCGATCCGGAGAGGGTTCGGGGAGCGTTCGTTACCGCGAGCTATTTTCGAGTACTGGGGCTGACGCCCTCAATCGGCCGAACTTTTGCTGAAGGTGACGATCGCATCGGAGGGGCTAGTGTCGTTCTTCTAAGCGACAAATTTTGGCGAAGCCGGTTCGCGGCGGATCCAAAGATCATTGGCCGGACCCTGGTATTAAATGATGTTGGCTATGAGGTCATCGGTATCGCTCCACCCCAAATTGCGGACCCGGAAAACATGGATGTTTACGTACCGCTCGGTCATTTCACCAAGCAATCTAATCTTACCGAGCGTGGCAGCCATCCCGGGTTGATTTGTCTGGGCCGATTGAGGCCGCAAATCTCACTTGAGACGGCAGCGGCCGAGTTTCGGGTGATTGCTCGAAATCTCGAAGCGCGTTATCCGGATACAAATTCAACGCTCTCAGTCGAAGTAACGCCGCTTTTGGAAGACGCCATTGGAAAATACCGAATGACGCTCTACCTCTTGTTGGCGGTGGTTGGTCTGGTCCTTTTGGTCGGCTGCGCGAATGTGGCGAACCTCTTGTTAGGTCGCGCGATCGCTCGGCAACGAGAAATCGCTTTACGCGCGGCCCTAGGCGCCAGCCGGGGGCGATTGGTTAATCAGCTTCTATTCGAGAGTGTCGTACTATCCATACTTGGCGGGCTGCTCGGATTGCTCTTAGCCCAGACTAGCCTTGAGGCAATCATTGCGTTAGCGCCTCAAGATATCACTAGGTTTCAACACGTCCATTTGAACGGAGCGGTTCTTCTGTTTACGACCATCGTAACCCTAGGTAGTGGCCTTGTTTTCGGGTTGTGGCCTGCTTTGAAGACGTCTCGGGTTAACCTTCGCGCCACCCTGGAAGCAGCCGGCGGTCACGGGAGCACCGCCGGTGCCGGCCGCCAGCGGAGCCAAGCATTGTTGGTCATTTGTCAGGTGGCTTCAGCTAGCCTTCTCCTGATTAGTGCAACCTTGCTAATTCAGAGTTTCCAGAGTCTGCAGAGAGTTCCACTCGGTTTTGATCCGCATAATCTGCTGACCGTCGGAATTAAATTGCCAAGCTCCAAATATCAGAGCGAACCTGATCACCCGCCGAGGACTGCGGAAATGGCGGCGTTCTACGATTCACTTTTGCAACGGATTGGTCGTATTCCCGGAGCGGAAGCTTGCGCGTTGGGCACCAATCCGCCTTTTAGTGGCAGCAACTGGTCGATGGATTTCGGCATTGTTGGCCAACCAGTTCCTAAGCCCGGAGAAGCACCAGACGCTGAATTTGAATCCGTTTCGCCGGATTTTTTCAAGACGCTCCGGGTCCAGTTAGTGCGCGGTCGCACTTTCGATGTCGAGGATATAACCGGCAAAACGCCTGTCATTGTTATCGATGAAAAGCTGGCGAATCGCTGTTTCCCGAACCAGGATCCAATCGGTCAGCAAATTGATGAAGACCCTCAGAAGGCCGATTCCGCAAAGTACACTATCGTTGGGATGGTCCGGACTGTCCGGCATGATAATTTGGCGAAAGCACCCAGACTCGCTGAACTATATTTTCCCGTATCGCAGAGGCCAGAGCTGCAGATGACCATTTTGATCAGGACTAAAGGCGAGCCGCTGGCTCTCGTTCCTGCAGTCAGAGAAGCAGTGCAATCTGTCGACCCGAATCTCCCGGTTTTCAATGTAAGAACCATGGAAAGCAAGATCGGTGATGAGCTAGTGACTCAGCGACTCTCAGCGGTCCTGGTCAGTCTGTTCTCGGTGCTAGCTCTAATCCTGGCTGCGGTTGGTTTATATGGGGTGCTCGCCTATTCCATTGCGCAACGTACTCGAGAGTTTGGTATCAGGATCGCCCTGGGCGCTAGCTCCGGTAACATTCTCGGTTTAGTGGTTAGGCAAGGACTAACTATAGTTGGTATTGGCCTAATATTGGGCATCCTTGGCTCAATGGTTATGACCCGTCTGATCGAAAGCTTGCTCTATGGTGTGTCCGGTACCGATCCGATTGCGATTCTGACCGCGGTCGTTGTACTGGGGCTGGCTGCGTTTCTAGCCTGCCTGTTACCCGCGCTCCACGCGCTCCGGATCCACCCCATCACTGCCCTCCGCGAATAGCAGAGAATTTCACCACAAAGACACGAAGGACACAAAGATAAGAAATAAAATCCGCAGATTACACCGATTACGCAGATTACGTTATGAGTTGAGCAATGTTGCGAGAATAAAATTTCACCACAGAGACACAGAGATCACAAAGGTTAGATGAATCGCATTTCAAACCGGTTTCTCAGTGATCTCTGTGGTGAATAAATCCGAGACTAAATGCGAAGCCTAATCTCCGATCTACGATACGCAGTTCGTGGCTTGCTGAAGAGCCCAGGCTTTGCCTGCACCGCAGTACTGACGCTGGCGATCGGGATTGGTTCTACGACGGCTATCTTCAGTGTGGTCTACGCGGTTCTGCTGAAGCCGTTACCTTACCCTGATTCGGAGCGTTTATACGCTCTGGGAGAGCTTCGGCCGAGTTTCGGTGAGTTAGCTTTGGCTTATCCGGACTATCTGGATTGGCGGGCCAACCAGCATTCCTTCGAGGATATCTCCGTCTACCGGCGTGACACATTTAATCTTACGGCCAATTCCGGGCCGGAACATCTAAACGGAGCGTTTGTGAGCGCGAGCTATTTCCATGTGCTTCGGCTCAAGCCGGAGTTGGGGAGGATGTTTGAAGAGCGAAACGATTTGTTGGGTAGTCCGTATTTAGTGGTGCTTAGCGACAGTCTGTGGCGACGCCGCTTTGGCGCCGATCCGAAAATCATCGGGCGTACACTAGTCCTAAACGATCTCGCTTACGAAGTGGTGGGGGTCGCGCCGAAGGATCTAACCGATCCTGGTCAAGTCGATGTTTACGTCTCGTTCGGACCGTTTACCGATAGCCAGTACTTAAAACTAAGGGATAGCCACGTCGGCCTCCACGGAATCGGGCGTTTGAAACCAGGTGTCTCGCCGGTTCAGGCCGCTGCCGATTTGAATTTAATCTGTCAGGATTTGGCGCAGCTCTACCCGGATACTAATTCGGGTGAGCGCGCTACGCTCGAGCCTTTGTTGGAACGTGCCGTATCGGACTATCAATCCACCCTTTGGTTGCTGTTCGGAGTGGTCGGTATCGTTTTGGTCATCGCGTGCGCGAATGTCGCCGCCCTGTTGCTCGCGAGGGGGGTTGAACGGCGCGATGAAATCGCGGTGCGGTCGGCTCTGGGTGCAAGCCGCTCTCGTATCATTTTGCAGCTGTTAACCGAAAGCGTGGTGCTTGCTGTACTAGGAGGCGGGGTAGGCCTGCTGTTCACGCTTTGGAGTATCGATGCAATTGTCGCGTTATGTCCACCCGACTTGCCACGACTGGATCAGATCGGTGCTAACGGTTTCAGCCTGGGGTTTGCCCTTTTGCTATCGGCTGGCACTGGGATCTTATTTGGTTTGTTACCGGCTTTAAAGGCGTCCCGGACCGATGTGAATACCACTCTTAAAGAGGGAGATTCACGTGGCTCCGCTGGACGGGGCCGATTTCACAGCCGGCGGATCTTAGTGATCGCCCAGGTAGCGCTGACGACCGTACTGTTGTTTGGCTCGGGGTTGTTGATCCAAAGCTTTGAGGCGTTGCAGACCGCATCGCTTGGGTTTAATCCGCATCAGATGTTGACGGCGCAGATTAAAGTGGCGGGTTTGAAATATGAGAATTTTTCCATCGATTCTGCTCGCTCCGTCGAACTAGTTGGAGTGTTCAACCGCATGTTGGATGCGATCCGTAGCGTGCCGGGGGTCAGAACCGTGGCTCTGACGACTATCACGCCGTTCAGCAGCGAGGATGATGAAGAGTTCTTCACGATTCCAGATCGCCCAACCCCGAAAGCGGGCGAAGAGCCGTTGTCTAACTTCAAGTCTGTTACCCCGAATTTCTTTGGCACCATGCAGATTCCGATTTTGCGCGGCCGGTCGTTCAATGACGAGGATGATTTAAGTAAACCGCGAGTCATCATCGTAGACCAAGATTTTGTGAACCAGTTCTTTCCTAGCCAGGATCCGATCGGTCAGAAAATTTCGTTCTTTGATGAGTCCAGGCCGAACGCGTCTGCTACGATCGTTGGCATAGTCCCAAGGGTCATTCAGGATAAGATCGGAGCCGAGCCGATTATTGGCCAAATGTACTGCCCGTTGGCGCAAGACCCGGACTTGGTCGTCGGCCTCCTACTGCGCGTGGATGGTAACCCTTTGAGTTACACCGAATCGGTCAAGAAGGCCGTCGCTTCGGTCGATAGCGGGCTCCCAATTTTTAATGTCCGGACCATGGACACCGCCATTGCGGAGAGCCTGGAGACACAGCATCTCTCGGTCGTGCTTGTGGGTTTGTTTGCGGTGGTGTCTCTATTGCTGGCGAGCATAGGCTTGTATGGAATTTTGGCCTACTCCGTCGTCAGCCGGACCAAAGAAATCGGGATCAGACTGGCGCTCGGCGCGCAGCGCGACAGTGTCGCCAGGTTGGTCGTAAGTGAGGCGATTATTCTTGTTGGGACTGGACTTGTATTGGGATTAAGCCTCGCCTTTGTTTTCGGGCGTTTCTTAACTGCATTCTTTCTGCGGGCTGCTCCAAGCGACTTTAGTACTCTATTCATTGTCGCTGCAGTTCTGGGTTTCACCGGGCTAATCGCTGGCTATCTACCTGTGCGCCGAGCGATCGGGATTGATCCGATTAGAACGCTGCGAGAATGACAAATAACAGATGACAAATGACACATAGCGGCCAACAGCAGACTGTCAACCGCAAACCGCGAACCGTGAACGCGAACCAGAACCTCTCCATGATTGTCCTCAAAAACCTCGAAAAAAGCTATAAATTGAAGAACGGGTTTTACTACGTTCTTCGTCAGATCACTCTAACCGTCGAGGTTGGTGAATTCGTCTCGATCATGGGGCCATCCGGTGCCGGCAAATCCACCTTGTTGCACATCCTCGGTTTGCATGACGCAGAATGGGAAGGCGAATTTTATCTGTTGGACCAGCCGGTTCATAAACTGAAACAGAAAGACCGCGTAAATCTCCGGAAGAAGCATACCGGCTTCGTTTTTCAATCCTATCATCTTCTGGATGACTTGACGGTCTATGAGAATATCGAGCTGCCGTTGTCGTACCGCGACGTGCCGCCATCGCAGCGAGAGTCAATTGTGTGTGACGCTTTGGATCGGTTCAATATTGTGGGGAAACGGGATCTTTTCCCCAGCCAGTTGTCCGGTGGCCAACAACAGTTAGTGGCGATTGTCCGCGCGATCGTGGCCAAGCCGGAGTTGATTCTGGCGGATGAACCGACCGGGAACCTGCATTCGGATCAAGCCCGGGAGATTATGGAGCTATTTAAAAAGCTTAACGCGGAAGGCACCACAATCCTACAGGTGACTCATTCGGAGGAGAACGCTTCGTATGGCAAACGCATCGTGCGGCTCAAGGATGGATGGATGGTGTGAGCGGCGCTTCGTTCTCGTCCTCGAATCCGGCCACGCGGAGTGATGGAGTATTGGAGCGTTGGAGTACTGCGCCAATTGGGAATTGCACCCCGCGTCCGCGGGGTTGGGCGCCCTTTCAGGGCGCGTCCACGGTCTTACCATACCCAGGGCTAGAAGCCCTGGGCCATTCTGTTTTGCCACTTCGTGGCATTCGACCGATCGATCCCACGCGCCGTTACGCCGATACGCTGATACGCCGCGGTCCAACAACCCCCGGGACAGAAAGCCCGGCACGGAAGCCTTTCTGTGCCCCAGAATCTCATTCGCGTCTATTCGCGTTCATATTCGCGTGCATTCGCGGTTAATTTTTTGGCCCCTTTTCGCGCGGGATTACGCATTTAGCTCGGTGTGGGGATATTTGCGCGACGCTCGGATTGGCTGCCTGACGTTCACCTGAGATGTAACAATCGGGGGCTAGACCATGCGATCTGCGTTGTCTACTCATCTGCGTTTTGCGCGGCAAACAGAGCAGCGCGCTTACGTTTTTGGCGAGAGTTCACGATTGGAAAGAAAAAATGGAGTACTGCATTTGTAAGACAAGCAGGGTGGTTTTGGCTTTTGCGTTCGTGGTTTTTGCCGCGGAACGATCGTTTGCAGGTACCGGGAACATTCTCAAAGAAGGCTCGTCTGGTGGTTCCTCAGCAGCAGCGGCTGCGTACTATGGTGGCAACCAGGCGGCCTTGTCACAGTTGCCTACCAACGCTAACGATATTTTGGCGCGGACCAATCAAGCGATCCAGTCTGTCCAAGCAATGCAACAGGCTGCCCGCAACGCAGCGTTAGGGGGAGCTAACAATCTCGGAGTGAATCCGCAGAATCCGCAGCAGCGGCTGCCGGATGTTCCAAATGGGCTGATCCCAGGTGGTTTGCAGGTTGCCACGGGTCAAAACGCGGAGTGGGCCGGAGCGAACCAGCCGGTCCAATCCGTCGTGAACGGTCGGACCATGGTGACGATCCAGCAGACCGCTCCCAAGGCAATCCTCAATTGGCAAACGTTTAATGTCGGCAAGAATACAACTGCCTATTTCAATCAGAGCGGTGGCGGCAGCTCCTGGATCGCGCTGAACCGCGTATTGGATCCATCCGGTGTACCAAGCCAGATCCTGGGCTCGATCAGCGCTCAAGGCGGCGTTTATGTCATTAACCAAAATGGCATTGTCTTCGGTGGTTCCAGCCAGGTAAACACTCATTCGTTTATCGGCTCCGCGGTAGGGATCGCAGATACGCAATTCTTGACCGGGATCATCAATCAACAACCGTATACGATTGCCGGTTACTATGCAGTCATCAATCCGCCGACGTTTGTGAACAACT
>Ga0210406_10008920_pt1 | contig 10009 bp, 7 predicted proteins | sample IncBWC30MmetaG_FD_155454 | JGI IMG/M metagenome (GOLD analysis project Ga0210406, IMG submission 155454) | Forest soil microbial communities from Barre Woods Harvard Forest LTER site, Petersham, Massachusetts, United States - Inc-BW-C-30-M | ecosystem: Environmental > Terrestrial > Soil >... | reverse complement strand
GAATCAGGCCATGGATGTACACCCGGCGAAATGGCACGTCCTCCATGAATTTGAGGCCCATCATGATCATGCGCGCGACCCAGAAAAAGATGATGTCGAAACCGGTTACCAGGACTGAGGTTGGATAGTAGGTTTGCAAGGCGTGAGTTTTTTCCGGCCAGCCCTGGGTCGAGAAGGGCCATAGCGCGGCTGAAAACCAGGTGTCGAGCACATCATCGTCTTGGCGCAGGGGCACTTCCGGGGCAATGCCTTGCGCGCGCCGCACCTCAGCTTCGCTGCGTCCGACATAGACGCGCCCCTCGCCATCGTACCAGGCGGGAATGCGATGACCCCACCAGAGCTGGCGGCTGATGCACCAGTCCCTGATTTTGTGCATCCAATCGTAGTAGACACCGGTCCAGGTCTCGGGCACGAAACGCACCCGGCCTTCCTCAACCGCGCGGATTGCAGGCGCGGCCAGCGGCTTGATGTCGATGAACCATTGATCGGTGAGCAGCGGCTCGAGAATCGCGTTGCTCCGATCGCCGCGCGGTACCGTGAGCTTATGCGGTTCGATGCGTTCGACTAGCCCTAAGGCATCCAAGTCGACGATAATTTTTTCTCTCGCGACAAATCGATCCAGACCACGGTAAGGAGGAGGCACGCTGTCGTTGAGCGCGGCATCCAGGGTCATGATGTTGATCAGAGGAAGGTTGTGTCGTAGGCCCAACTCGTAGTCATTGAAGTCATGCGCCGGGGTGATTTTTACGCAGCCGCTGCCAAAGGTCGGATCCACATAAGCGTCCGCAATGATCGGCAATTCGCGATCCGCCAAGGGCAGACGCACTGTGCGGCCGATCAGGTGCCGGTAGCGTTCATCGTCCGGATGCACGGCGACGGCGGCATCACCCAGCATCGTCTCGGGCCGCGTGGTCGCCACCACAAGATATCCGGGACCTTCGCTCAAAGGATAGCGCAGATGCCAGAGGCTTCCCGTCTCCTCGTCCGCAACCACCTCCAGGTCGGATAGCGCCGTCTTTAAGATCGGATCCCAATTCACCAAGCGCTTGCCGCGGTAAATCAAGCCGTCCTCGTAGAGCCGCACAAACACTTCAGTGACCTTGAGCGACATGGCGGGGTCCAAGGTAAACACGTCGCGCTGCCAGTCAACCGAGGCGCCCAAGCGGCGCATTTGCTTCGCGATCATCCCGCCGGAGGTTTCCTTCCACTGCCAGACGCGCGCAACGAAGGCTTCGCGTCCCAATTCGACGCGGCTTTGCCCCGCGGCATTGAGCTGACGTTCGACCACCATCTGCGTGGCGATGCCGGCGTGGTCGGTGCCCGGCTGCCACAAGGTGTCGAATCCGCGCATGCGATGGTAGCGGGTCAGGGCATCCATGATGGTGTCCTGGAACGCATGCCCCATGTGCAGCGTGCCCGTGACGTTTGGGGGCGGGATGACGATGGAAAACGCCGTTCCACAGCCGCTCGGCGCAAAATATCCGCGCGATTCCCACTGCGCATAGATGCGCGTTTCGATATCGGCGGGAGAGTAAGCCTTATCCATGATCGTCCGGTGCGTCAAGCATCCGCAGTTTCATCAATCTGGTGGGTCTCCAAGTTCAGCTTGAGGTCACGATACGCCTTGAAGCGTTCGCGTCCCAGGCGACGATGCTCTTCGTCCGCGTCGATGACTTCAGCGATACGAGCATAACGCTGAAACTGCGACGGTAAGCGATGTGCCAAATTGACCAGCAGATCCGCCGACGGTATCAGCGTATCAAGGGCCAGGTGCACGGATGTCGCAGGGTCCATCGATTGTTCATCGAGACATATCTTGTGGGGTATGAAGGAGCGCTCGTTGAAAGTCCACAGCAGCTCATCGAGCGCCTGGGCGTCAGCCAGCGTGTCGCTCAAGATGATGATCTTCAGATCTTTGAGGTAGGCTTTTTCCGTAAGGCGGCAAGTAAACGCCCACCGCTGCCTGGGGGTCGCACTCTTGAGAATGTAGAAATCAACGCGCTCCGTCATGATGCCTTGGCGCGATGAATGAGGAAATCGACCAGCAACGGCACCGGCCGCCCCGTGCTGCCTTTTTGCGCGCCGCTCGTCCATGCGGTGCCCGCCACATCCAGATGGCCCCACTTGAGATCCTTGGCGAACTTGCCAAGGAATGACGCGGCGGTGCAAGCGCCGCCTTCGCGGCCGCCGACATTGGCGATATCGGCGAAGTTGCTCTTGAGTTGGTCGACATATTCCTCGCCGATGGGCAGACGCCAGGCGCGATCGTCGGCGCGCGTGCCGGCCGACTCCAACTCCTGTGCCAAGGCCGGCGTGTTGCTCATCAAACCGCTGACGTGATTGCCGAGCGCGACGATGCAGGCGCCGGTGAGGGTAGCAACATCGACTACTGCAGCGGGATCGAAGCGGCGGCTGTAAGTGATGGCATCGCACAGCACCAGCCGGCCTTCGGCGTCGGTATTGAGGATCTCGACGGTCTGCCCCGACATGGTCGTCACGATATCGGCGGGCTTCACGGCATTGCCGCTGGGCATGTTTTCGGCGGCCGCGACGATGGCCACCACGTTGATCGGCAGCTTCAATTCGGCGACTGCGCGGATCGCACCGAGCACGGCCGCGCCGCCGCTCATGTCGAACTTCATTTCGTCCATGGCGGGAGGATCCTTCAGCGAGATGCCGCCGGAATCAAAGGTGATGCCTTTGCCGATCAGGCAAATCGGCGCCATGTTTTTGCGAGCGCCGCGGTACTCGCACACGATGAGACGTGGAGGCTGCACCGATCCTTGAGTCACCGCGAGGAAGGCGCCCATCTTGAGAGCCTTGATGCCGCGTTCGTCGAACACCTTGGTCTTGATGCGCGGGAATTCCTTGGCCAATTGCTGAGCACGATTTCCCATGTACGTTGGCGTGCAGACATTGGGCGGCAGATTGGCGAGGTCGCGCGCGAAAGCGAGACCGCTGCCAATGGCGGCGCCCATGGTCAAGCCCTCGGCTGCCGTTTTAGCGGCACGAGCATCCGCGGCCGCCACATTGACCGTTGCCAGGCGGCGAGCCTTGGGCTTGGGAGAAGTTTTCAGGTCCGGAATCTTGTAGGACTGGGATAAAAACACTTCCGCAACGATGCGTGCGCGGTATTGGACGTCGAGTTCGGGCACGGGCTCCATGGCGAGGTAAATGGCCGCATCGCTCGCTCCGGTCTTGGCAAGCGCCTGCGCACAGGACAGCATCGCCTTGCGGTATTGCTTCCTGCCAAACGCGGCACGACTGCCGAGGCCAATGAGCAACAATCGGGAAGCGGCCGATCCTACAGGCTGGGGCAACAACAGGGTATCACCAAGCTTGGCGGCGAAGTCACCGCTGCCCTGTACACGGGTGATCAGGCCCTCCAACTGCTTGTCGATCTGACGAGCCGCTGCGCCAAGATCGCCGTTCTCATAGACGCCCACAGCGGCGCAGCCTGTCGGCGCGCGCGCTTTCGCATCAACTATCGCGGTGAATTCCATATCCTTTGAACTCCGTTTTTGTAAGGTCTTGCACTCAAGGTTTAGCCAAATAGTTTACTAGATTATTAGGAAGGCTCTAAGCTGACGGCATGAAATGGACAGTGCAAAGATATGTGTTGCGCGAAGTCGTGCAAACATGGCTTGCCGTGACCGGGATCCTGGTCGCGATCCTGGTATCGAATCAGCTGTCACGGGTACTCGGCCAGGCCGCTGAAAACCAGTACGGCCGGGGTGTGGTGTTCGATTTGATCGCGCTGGGTGCGATCATGAATCTATCGGTCATCGTGCCGGTCGGGTTGTTACTGGCCGTGGTCTTGACCCTGGGCCGCATGTACCACGACAGCGAAATGGCGGCGCTGCAGGCATGCGGCTTCGGCCCGTCTCGCCTGCTGGCGCCCTTGTTCTGCTTCGCCGTGATCATTGCCGCGGGCCTCGGGTGGCTGGCGTTCGTTCAGGTGCCGCGCGCCGACAGCCAAGTGCAGCTGCTGCGCCAATCGGCGATAAAAGAAGCGCAATTTGGCCAGCTGGACGCCGGCAGGTTCCGCGGTTTCAGCGGCGGCGATGCCGTATTTTATGCCGAACGGGTCGATCAGGACGGCGTGCTGCACAATGTATTCGTGCAGCGGGAGGCGCAGGGTCGGATCGAGGTGGCGCTGGCCGACACGGCGACGTACTCGAAGGCCAATGCCGGCGGAATGCACCTGGTGACGCTGTTCAACGGCAGGCGCTATGAGGGCGTGCCGGGCAAGGATGATTTTCGGGTCATTGAGTTTCGCGAGCACGGCATTCCCATCGCCACGCCACAGGACGCCAAAGGTCCCTTGGACCCCGATACCAAGCCGACTGCGGCGCTCCTAGGCTCGCACGACCCGTCTGACATAGCACAGCTGCAATTCAGGGCATCTACGCCACTTATGGCCCTTGTGCTCACCCTGATCGCCGTGCCTTTGAGCAAACTGCGGCCACGGCAGGGCCGCTACGCCCGAGTCGGCTTTGCGATTGTGGTGTACTTTGTCTACTCGAGTTTGCTTTCCGCGTCCAAGATCTGGCTGGAGAAGAGCGATCTGCCTCCCGCCATCGGCGTCTGGTGGGTGCATGCCGCGGCGCTGGCACTTGGGTTGTATCTGGTGATGCGCGACGCGAGGAAGGCGTGAACACGCTCGACCGCTATCTTTATCGCACCGTGTTGGTGTACACGCTGATGGCCATGGCGGTGCTGCTGGCCCTGGCCGCGTTGATCCTCTTCATCAGCCAGCAAGGCGACATTGGCGTCGGCAGCTACAGCGCGGCCGATGCGTTCCTTTTTACTCTCTTGAATCTGCCGCAATCGGCATTCGAACTGCTGCCGATCGGGGCACTGATCGGCGCCTTGATGGGGCTGGGCAATTTGGCCGCGGGCAGCGAGCTCATTGTCACGCGGGCATCCGGCGTGTCGGTTTGGCGCATCGCCTGGCCGGTGGGCCTCGCCGGCGTGACGCTCGCAGTGATCATGTTCGGCATCGGCGAATATGCGGCGCCTACCATGGCGCAATTCGCGAAGCGCGAAAAAACGATCCTGAAATTTGAAGATGTCAGCTTCGCCGGGACGAGCAGCGCATGGGTCAAGGACGGCAACCGAATTTTGCGAGTGCAAACGGGCGAAGTGGACCGAGCGTTTGGCGGTGTTTCTGTCTTTGAACTGGATGGGCCGACCCGCCTGCTTTCAATTCAGAGAGCGGCGCGCATCGAGGTGGCCGATCCGGGCCGATGGAGCCTGCACAACGTGGCGACTTCTCGCTTCGAGAAGGACAAAATCGAAGGCAACACGGTCAGCGAGCTCACCTTACGCTCGACCGTGAATAGAGAGTTTCTGGGCCTGGCGGCGACCGATCCGCAAATGCTGACGCTGCACGGGCTGGCTTCGTATATCGATCATCTGCGGCGCAATAGCTTGGAAACCGCGGTGTACGAGATCGGCTACTGGTCGCGGATCGCCAGGGTATTTGCGGTGATCATCGTGACCTTGTTGGCGCTGCCCTTCGTGTTCGGTCCACTACGCACCACTGGAGCCGGAACTCGGACGGTTGTCGGCGCGCTGCTGGGCGTTGCGTTCTTCCTCATCACGCGCACCGTCGAGAACGGCGGGCAGCTTTTCAATCTCAATCCGGCGCTGGTGGGGTGGCTGCCGACGGCCGTGGTCGGCGTCTGCACCTTGATCGCCATATCAAGAACCCGCTAGTCGAACCACACGAGTCTTTGACAGCCGATCGTGCAGCGCCAGGTGCTCGGGATCGAGATACAGCCACAGCACGCCCAATGCCGCCGGCGCCCACGCCAGAAATCCAAAGCCTATCCGCAAGATTGCTGCGCGCCATGTCACCGGATTTCCAGAGGCACTCACCGCGCGAATGCGCCACGCGCGCATGCCCAGCGTCTGTCCGCTGCGCAGCCAATTGAGCGCATAGTAGCCGGCGATGACCAGCAGCAGTCCCGCCCGATAAACATAGACCCAGGCTCCGGCGGTGGCGGGTACGACCGCTGCACCGTGAGTGAAGAAAAGCGCGCCGCCGGTGAATATCATCAGCAGGGCCGCGAGGAGAAATGCGTCGTACACCAGTGCCGCGACTCGACGTCCAAACCCGGCACTGGTGCCGATGATCACGGCGGAGGCGCGGTTGCCGGCTTTTTTGCGCTTGAAGGCGGTGACTTCGCACCCGGTGAAGCGGGATTCGCGCTGGGCGAAGCGGACTTCGCGCTGGGCGAAATGGACTTCGCGTTCGGCGACGCGGGTTTCGCACTCGGCGGCGGCAGCTTGGGTACCAGCAGCTGCTCCAACGGCCTGAATATGGCGTCGTAGCGATAAGTTGCAATTTCGAATGCGCGGCCATTCGCCTTGGCGCTCAAGGACGCATCTTTTTGCGCGGCCACCTGAATCCACCGTTTCTCACCGACCGCGGCGCCCGTGAAAGTGATCACGCTACCGTCGTCCAAGGTGACGGTCACGATGGATGGCTTGCTGAAATCGACGGTCCCGACCGGCGCGACGTCATCGTCGCTCAGGCTGCTGAGTATGGTGGGCGAGGGCGCCAGGGACTGGGAAACCGCAGCTTCTCGACCGCTCGGTACGCCTTCCAGGACAAATTTGCTGACGGCCGGCGCCGCGGGCGCCGGCGCTGCGGCCGGTGAAGCGGGTGCGGCCGATGAGGCGGCACTGCCTTTGACGTCCGCAGGCTTGGGCGCCTCGGTCACCCGGCGCAGTGAATAGCCGGGTCCCGTCTCGGGCTTGAATTGGATGCTTTGAATCTTGTCGGCAGCGATGTCGAGCAGGCGCGTATCGATCCAGAAGCGCGGCTCAGCTTCAATGGAGATACCCGGCTCAACCACGTAGCTGGCCTTTTCGCCCGCTCGTCGAACAAAGTTACCCTGTTCAACCGGCTTGCCGACGATGACGTCGTGCTTCCCATCCTTTGCAACCAATTCAATTTGCGCGCCCGAAGCGCCCGCCTTGGTGGGGTCCTCGACACCGATGATGGAATAGTTGGCAGGATCCGACGTCTTTTCCTCGCGAAGCTTGGCATCGCCCAGGGCCAGCAGCAATTTGCGCAATTTCGGCACGTCCGCCGGGTAATCTCCCCGCTCAGCCACCGTCCATTGCTCGCCCTGTTTGTGAACGGTGACGACGGGCGTTGGGCTGCCTTTGAGCACGCTGAGCGATGTGACGCTGTTTAATTCGCTCGCCAGCGACGGCAACAGCGGCAAGCCATGAACGTCTCGAGCAAGATTGCGTTGCGTGCTCAAATACAAGGCACCGGATATCGCCACCAGCGCAGCCACCAGCAGCACGATGAATCGCTGCCGGCTCATGTCGAACTCTTTGCAGCGTGCACCGAGGCGGTACGGCGGCGCCGGCGCATCGACAGAATGACCACCCCCGCAATGGCCACGATGAGCGGTGCGATGGCGATATTGATCACCTTCAGTTCGGAACCCAGGCGATTGATATCGACGTCAAGGCCGCGCTGGGTCTCGCGCAATTCTTTCCGCACGCGGGTCTTGTCAGCGGTGAACCGCTTCAACTCCGCTTCCTGTTCGGGCGAAAGCATGATGGAGCTCTGATCGTTTCTCTTGCTCTGTAGTTCGGTCAGTTTGGTTTCCGTCTGCCGCAATTCTGCTTGCAGCTCCATCGCCTTGGCGCGCAGCCGCTCGTCGGCTTGCCGTTTGAGCGCATCAATGCGTTCGAAGGGACGCGAGAAGGATGCCCGTCCGCGGATGCTGATCAGGGCGCTGCTGCCGCTCAAGTTGTCGAGAATGTTGGCGATCAAATCGCCGTTGTTGGCAAAGGCCTGCGCGATTCGTTGGCCAAGAAATTGGCGTTGCTGCACCCACAGGTAGTCCATCATAAAGTCGGTATCGGCGATCACGACGATATTGGCAGGCATGGACGACTTGGTCAGGTGCGCGATCGGCGGTCCGGCAACCGGCTTCTGATCGGCCGGCGGTCCATTGGGATACGCGGAATCCACCGGGCCCGTGATGCGCGCGGCGAGGGTGTAGCGGATGCCCGTGGACTTGAATCCGTCGCGCAAAGTCGACGGATCGACCAAGCCATTGAAGCGAAGCGCCGGAAGAGGTTCGGCGCTCGTCGAACTCATTAGCAAGGGTTCGAACGCGGTCTTGGCGCCGGCGCGCTGCGACAGCGAGCCGGCGGTTGCCAGGTTGATGCTTTCCAAGGAAGAGGTCACGACATCCTTTGGATCCATGTCGGTCCGGCGCAAGCCCAAGATACCGATGTGCCGGACCGGGCCGCTGGCGACGCCGGTGCGAACTTCCAGCCCGCGGCTCAGATCGCCGATGACCTTGGTGGCATCGTAGTCCACGCCCCATGTGGCCAAGAGCGGCTGCAAGTCGGATGAGTGATTGGCCATCGCAGCGGCCAAAGGATTCCCTGGGACCTGTCCACTCAAGTCCGCGCCGGCATCCGGATCAACCATCAGCAGCATTCGTCCGCCGCGCATGACGAATTGATCGATGGCGTACAGGGCTTTCGGCGGCAGCTGTTTCGGATGCACCAGCATCAGCACATCGACATCTTTGTCGATGTGATCGAGCTCCGAATTCAAATTGCGCACGTTGAACAATTGCTGCAGCTGCGTGTAGATGGGCCAGGGCTCACCCATTTGTCCGGTCTGGGGATTGAATTGCCCTTGTAGTCCGATTGAACTCAACAGGCCGATCACCGGTTTCTTCGGCGTGCCGAGTTCTTGGATAAGCTTGGCCACGTCGTATTCCAGGAATTCTTCCCGATCGGCTTGAAAGCTCGGAATGCTGGAACGGCCATCGGTCGAATTGGTGCCCGCCAGTCCAAAATACAGCGACTCGCCCGCATTGCCGGCCGGCAGGGCCTGCAGGCCAAATTCCGCCGCGCGATCCTCATCGTCGGAGAACGGTTGCGGATCGACGACGTGCAGACGGATCTTGCCGCCGGCGCGCGCGGCGATCTCCTCCAAAAATTCGCGCACGCGCGCTGCGTACGGCAGCATCAGCGGCGACTGTTTCGCGGCGATGTCGCGCGAAAAATAAAAATACAAATTGACCGGCTCTTTGAGGTCGTGAACGACTTGTTGGGTGCCGCTGCTCAAGGTGTAGAGCTTGTTCTGCGTCAGATCCAGGCGCATGCCCCGCAGGCCCGTGTTCGACAGCATCACCACGCCCAGGAACAGCACCGCAAGCAAAACCAGCCCGCCGACTCCCATGCCCATTTTTTGCCAACGATTCCCGTTCACTTATTCCGCCTTCTTCATGTCGAGTACCACGGCCGTGGCGGCCAACCAGAAGCCGATCAAAGCGGCAAAGTACACAAGATCACGCAAATCGATCACGCCCTTGGAGATCGCCTCGAAGTGAGTGAAGAAACTCAAAGAGGCGATGGCATCGACCACCGTTTGCGGGAGCACGCCGCGCACGAAATCGAGCACCAGCGGAAATCCGGCCAGCAGGAATACGAAGCCGACCAGGGCCGCGGTGATGAACGCCACGACCTGGTTGCGAGTGGCTGCGGACAGACACATGCCGATGGCCAAAAATCCGCCGGCCATCAAGAAGCTGCCGATGTAAGCGGCGACGATGGCGCCGTTGTCGGGAGATCCTAAGTAGTTGACCGTGATCCACACCGGAAACGTCAGCAGCAGGGCAATCCCCGCAAAGCACCAGGCGGCGAGAAATTTGCCGACGACCGCCTGCCATAAGGTGAGCGGAAATGTCATCAACAACTCAATGCTGCCGCTGTTGCGCTCCTCCGCCCACAGCCGCATGGAAATCGCCGGGATCAGCACCAGGTACAGCCACGGGTGCCAGCGAAAGAATGACTGCAGGTCCGCCTGGTTGCGCTCCAGAAAGCCGCCCACTTGAAATGTGAATACGGCGGCGAGCACCAGGAAGATGACGATGAAAACATAGGCCAACGGAGTCGCGAAATAGCTGCGCAATTCGCGCCGGAAAACCACCATTACCTTGTTCATGCGCCGAGC
>Ga0210406_10008918_pt1 | contig 10010 bp, 7 predicted proteins | sample IncBWC30MmetaG_FD_155454 | JGI IMG/M metagenome (GOLD analysis project Ga0210406, IMG submission 155454) | Forest soil microbial communities from Barre Woods Harvard Forest LTER site, Petersham, Massachusetts, United States - Inc-BW-C-30-M | ecosystem: Environmental > Terrestrial > Soil >... | reverse complement strand
TTGGTGGTCAATCAATTAGAGCAGCTTTCTAAGCGCGGTTACGTCGACCCGATGTTCATCGCCAACATTTACGCCGGCCTCGGGAATAGGGATTCTTCCTTCCTGTGGCTGGAAAGGGCTTATGACCAACACTCGCTAGGAATGATGGAGTTGAGATTGAGTCCGGCTTATGCGAAGATTCGTTCCGATTCCCGTTTTGCCGGTCTCGTGCGCCGCGTCGGCGTCCCTTAGCGTTATTGAGACGCATCCGCTTTCTTCCACCGCGCGAGCATGGCGTCTCGATCGAATTTGGCCCCGTCCAGATAAACACTGGAGATCTGGCGCGTGTTGCGGATGTTGTCCAGCGGGTTTGCATCCAGGACGATGAAATCGGCGCGCTTGCCCACCGCGAGTGTTCCCGTGTCTTTGAGACCCAACAATTCCGCGGGACGCTGGGTCGCACCCACGATCGCCTGCGACGGCGTCAGCCCCAATTGCACCCAGCGCGCCAATTCGAGGTGCTCCCCGGATCCGAATGTATGGCCGGGTTGAAGGCCGGTATCGGTGCCGAGCACGATGCGGGCGCCGGACGCGATCATCCTCGGAAAGTTATAGGCGAGAATCGCTTCGCGGGCGGGCGCGTTCGGAGACGGCGGTCCGCAACTGGGCGTCAATGGACGCGGCTCCGTCGTAGCGCGAATGGTAAAGATTAACTTCGCGGGCAACGCCTGCTCGAAGAAAGGATCGTGCTCGCATACGGCCGTACGGTCCCCCAGCCCGATCACTGTCGCCCAGTACGGCTTTTTCTCCTTCAGCAGCGCGAAGTACTCGTCGTCCAGCTTTTCATTTTGCACCATGTGTACCAGGACGTCGGCACCGGCGCGCACCACGGCTTTTTGATCCGGCAGCGTGGTCGCATGGGCATGCACGATCATCCCGTGCTTGTGCGCTTCGTCAATGACCGCTTCATAAACTTCGGGCGTCATTTTTGGATACGTACCGCGCCGATCGTCCACCCAGATCTTGACACTCTTGATGTTCTTGGCAGCCAGGGCCTGAATCACGGCGCGTGCTTCCGACCCGCTCGATACCTCGTTCACGGCGTGCAAGGCGGTGGTCGCCTTGCGAAGGACCGGATCCGGACCGCCGTTGGGCGGGGCCATACCGGGCACGAAGAAGAACCGCGACGCCGGTGGATACTTGCCGGCTTGCTGGTCGCGTTGAAACTCGATCGAGGCGTCGGTAGGGCTGCTGCCAACGGATTGGGTGACGCCGACGCCGTAGAACGCCTCACGCTGCAGATGGTCTAGAACGTTCTGCGGCGTGTAGTTCTCGGCGCCCCAACTGGTGTATCCCTCATACCCGATGTGGACGTGCACGTTGATCATGGCAGGCATCACTGTCTTGCCGGTCAGATTCATGCGAGCGGCACCGGCGGGTTCTTTAATGGCGCCTTGATGGCCGATCGCCGTGATGTGTCCGTTCCTGACGACGAAAGCTCCGTTTTCGATGGGGGCGCTCCCGTCGCCGACAATCAAACGGCCACCTTCGTATAAAACGGCGGCAGACGGGCTGCGCGACTGCGAATACGTAGTTGCTGCAAACGAACCCACGACCAACCAACATGCCAGCTTCTTCATCACAAAGCCCTCCAGTTCCGACAAGTATATCGCCCGGGCAGCTAGCCCAAACGCAGTTGATATATTTGAGTTGGTGAATAACTTAGCCGGCCTCGCCCTTCTGCTTGCGTCTCCAGCTTTCGCCCAGATTTTACCGGAGCAACTTCTTCGCCACTGGGATTACGACCATCGCGCGCCTTTGAACCTCAAACAGGCCGGCGTTCAGGACCGCGAGGCTGTGAAGATCTACGACATTTCCTATTCGAGCCCCGTGGGTGACCGGAGGGCGGCTGTTGGGCCGAACGGCGGCACGGTTACTGCCTACGTCGTGGTCCCGTTTGGGAAAGGGCCGTTCCCGGCCGTCATCTATGGGCACTGGTGCATGCCCGGCTCGGAGAAAAAGAACCGCACCGAGTTCCTCGATGAAGCGATTGTGCTGGCACACGCCGGTGTTCTTTCGCTGCTGCCCGACCATGTGAGCGTGCATCCGGGTTTCATCGAAGACAACTCACCTCTGAACGAGAAGCAGATCGCGGTCGAGGTGCAGCAGGACGTGAACCTCCGCCGCGGCGCCGATCTCCTGCTTGATCGCAAGGACGTAGACCCCAAGCGCCTGGCCTATGTCGGCCACAGTTGTGACGCTACGGCGGGTGGCTTTCTCAGCGGCATCGACAAGCGCTTCAAAGCTTTGGTGATCATGGCCGGGGATCTCTCGGACGAAGTGGATAGATCGACCAAGATGTTTCAGGATTACCGGCAGAAGCTGGGGGCGGAAAAGTTTGACGCTTTTGCCGCCAGGTTCGCGTGGATGGACGCCGGAAAATATGTCTCCCACGCTGCGCCGGCCGCCGTGTTCCTACAGTACGCCAACGATGAGCCGTTCCTAAATGGCGACGTTGCGAAGCGGTATTTCGAGATCGTCAGCGAGCCAAAGAAGCTCAAGATCTATGAGGCGCCGCACGCGCTCAACGCCGAAGCCACGCGCGATCGCATTGCTTTTCTGGCCGAGCAACTATCCTTCCCTCCGCCGGACGCAAGGGCTGTGAAGGCGATCCCCGGTCTGGTTCAGCCGCCCTGGCCGAAGCAATAGGATGTGCTCCACCGCTCGCCGGCCATTTATGCGGCGGATTCTCGCCGGTCTCCTCATCGGCGCGTACTTCATGGCTTTCACCTGGCGCGCGCTGCTCATGTATTTCAGCGGCGACGACGTGATGAACTTGTACGGATATTGGACCCGACCGGTGGCGGAGTTGATCAGGGCAAATATACTATTCTGGACGCCCTTTTACCGGCCTTTCGGCGGCTTAGTTTACCGAACATTATTCGCACTTTTTGGATTCAATCCGCGCCCTCTTTATATCTTGTATTACGCCAGTTTCTTGCTCAATCTTTATCTGGCGTATCTTGTTCTGAAGAGAATCAGCGGATCTGCCGAAACTGGCGCTCTCGCGACGTTGATCTGGTCTGTTCATGCCAACTTCGCTTACCTCTATTACAACGCCGGATCGCTCTACGACGTGTACTGCTTCCTGTTTTTCTTCCTTGCTCTGCTTGTTTATGTCGGCGCCCGGGAGCGAGGCGAATATCTCAGGGGATGGAATCTGGTTGCGTTTATCGCCAGCTTCATCTGTTGTCTCAATTCGAAGGAAATGGGAGCGGCGCTGGCGCCCATCCTGATCGTCTATGAGCTTTTGTTTCACACACCGCATTGGCGGAGGGCCGCCGATGCTGGTCAGTGGTTAATCCGTGAGGGACGAGGCGCACTGTTGGCCAGCATATGCCTCATCGGCTACATTCCGGCCAAGACTTCGGCGCAGGGTCTGGCCCGAACCCCAGCCTACGTTTCCACCTTCACGTGGTCGACCTTTCTGCACGACACAGGCGTCTACTTGGGCTATCTCACGTACTCAAGGCATCCCTTCAATTCCGCAAGCGTCATCATCTTCTACGTCTTGCTCGGGTCCTTAGCCTTGTTACTGCGTTCCCGTCTTATGTGGTTCGGGCTGCTATTTTTCCAGATCACGTTGCTGCCGGTCTCATTCGTCAGTGCGCGCGAAGGTTTTGTTCTATATATGCCGAATGCCGGCCTGGCTCTCTATATCGCCGTAATGCTGGTATGGATCAAGGACAAATTGGTTAGCGTTAGTCCTCGTCTCCTTCGCCTATCGAGCTCCACGGCGATAGCGATCATTTTTGTCGCGACCGCGGCTACGCTAGGAGCGATTCACTACAAGCATTGGCAGCCTGCGCCGCCCTCCGCTGATGCCCCGATCAAGATTGCAAAAGAGCAGTTGTTGGGCATGTACCCTAAACTCAATCCGGGCTCGAAAGTACTGGTTGTACAAAGTCCCCTGGACGGCGGCGTCTGGGATCTTTTCTTCACTCTTCGCCTTATTTATTTAGACAAAGACTTGTTCGTCACCCAGTTGAACGGACCGCCGGCGCAGCAAGTTCCGGTGGATCAACTGGACCACTACGACCACATCTTCACCTACCAAGGCGATCGCTACGTCGAGCTTGACAACGGGGATACGCGTCGCAGCGTGCGACTTCGGTTGGTGAAAGCAAACCAGCCGGGCGTGGGAATCAGTGAGAGCATGACGGTCGCCAGCGCGGATGCTTATAAATATTTCGTCGACGACATAATCATGTGCCAGCCGAAATCAGTTTCTTGCTGGACGCTGGATGCTCCTCAGATGAAATTTTGGCTTTCGTCCACCAAGGACCGCTTTCTAACCATGAGTTTCAGCGTCGCTAAAGCCACATTCCAGCAAACGGGTCCGTTGATGATCGACTATTTCGTCAATGACCACCTGCTCGAACACGCTCGATATGCAACCGACGGCGATTACACGTATCGTCACGCTGTGCCAGCCGGCTGGCTGCGAACCGACGACTATACTATCGTCAAAATGCAAGTTCGAAATCCGTATATCGCTCCCGCCGACGGCGCCAAGCTCGGCGTTTTGCTAGTTTCAGCCGGATTTGGAAACTGAGCTTTTCTTTTCCAAAGTCAGGAGTTTTTGCTTACGCTGGATTCCCCAGCGGTAACCTCCCAACGCGCCGTCTTCCCGGACCACGCGATGGCAAGGAATCGCCACCGCTACCGGATTCGTAGCGCATGCCCGCGCCACGGCCCGGGCGGCTCGTGGCCGTCCGATCCGTTTGGCAATCTCACCATAGGATCGCGTAGCGCCGCTCGGAATCGCGCGAAGTTCTTCCCATACCAGACGCTGGAAGGCCGTCGCTCGAATGTCCAGCGGCAGGGATCCGGCGCTCTGGCCGCGGATGCGATCCCGAACGGCGCGGACCCAACTGGCAAGCTGCTTGTCGGTGCGTACGATCTCGGCTTGGGGATATTCTCTTCGGAGCGCGACCTCCAGCGCCGTGTCCGAATTCCCGAATTGGATCGAGCATATCCCGCGCACTGTCGCTGCCAGCAGCAGCCGGCCAGCGGCCGTTTCCGCGATGGAGTACCGTATCGTGACACCCGAGCCTTGCTTGCGATAACGCGATGGCGTCATGCCGAGCTGCGAGGCAGCGCGCTCATATAGCCGGCTGCTCGACCCGTAGCCGGCATCGTAAAGCGACCGCGTTACCGAGTGGCCTTCACGCAGCCCGGCCTTGAGTGATTCCAGGCGCCGTGAATCAGCATAAGCCCGAGGCGTGATGCCGGTCAGCGCCTTGAAGGTCCGGTGCAGATGAAATGGGCTCACCCCGATCGCGCCGCTGAGTGTTCCGAGCGTGGCCGGTTGGTCGGGATGCGCATCGATGTAGCGGCATACCTTCTCGACGATTTCCGAATTAGCGTCGGTCTGAATATCCCTTTCGGGCTTGCAGCGCATGCAAGGACGAAAGCCCGCGCGCTCGGCCCCGCTACGACTGCGGAAAAACACGACGTTTTCGGGCTTGGGGCGCCGCGATGGGCACGACGGCCGGCAATACACGCCGGTGGTTCGCACGGCGTAGAAGAATACGCCGTCCAAGGCGCGGTCGCGTCCGGTCACCGCATCCCAGTAGCTGGATCGCCAGAATTGCTGCTCGCTGTCCGCCATCTCGGTTGGGGCATCCATCATTGTAAACGCCGGCATTGTGGTCATTTGCGATTCCTCCTGACAACATCAATGCTAAACGGCTTAGGTCGTAGGAACTATCCGATTCTTGCGGCCAAACGAACAATGTACCGTGAGTCGACAGACGCCACTGCTAATTTCCGAATAATCGGTGCTTCTTCGGCTTCGGCGCCGGCGCAGCCGCAGCTTGCTTGTCGATAGCTGCTAGCGCCAGCGGCGCCATAATACGATAGCCCAGGCTGTTCGGATGCAGCCCGTCATCGGCGATGTCGGCCTTCAGATAGCCATTCGCGTCTACCATCTGCGTGTAGTAATCCAGGTAGGTGAAATCGCGGCGCGCGCAGAATCCCTTTATCCAATCGTTGAGCGCGCGAATGGTGGCCGGTGGGCGTGTCCTAGTCATTTCGTAGTTCGGATTCACGTCCTGGTGATAATCGCTCACCGGAAGCACTGAAGCGAGAATCACCTTGATTTGATGGAACTCCGCCAGGTCGGCGATCGCTGTCAGATTGTCCTCGATAGTGGAAACCGGAACTCCACGCGCTATATCGTTAGTGCCCGCCAGAACCAGCACGATGGCCGGCTGCAGCTTAATTACGTCCGATTCCATGCGCCCCAGCATCTGGCCGCTGATTTGACCGCTGATCCCACGATTGAGGAAATCGCGATCCGGGAAATACTCGTTCAGCCGCCAGCCATCGGTGATCGAATCACCTAACAAGACCACCCGCGGTTTGTCCGGCTGCAGAGGCGGCGTCCGCGAATCCGTTTCCGCGTAGCGCGCCAAATTGTCGCGATCGGGGCTGCGTAACTGCCGGTCTTTCGACTCGATCAACGCGCGAAAATGGCTCTCGGTCCGGACCAGTGCATCGCGCAGATCGTTGAACTGCTTCTGTTCCTCGACTGAAAACGGAAAAGGCTTCGGCACGGCGTCGGACAAGGCCAGATAAGCTCGCACGTTGGTTAGAAATGCATAGTTCGAAACAGCATCGGCCGGAGTCGCCCGCACATTCGTAAGAGCTTGGCGCGCATTTTCAATCAACGGAGCGCCAGCGCGGGCGAGCTCGGGAACCGACACCGTGGTGGACTCCATGAGCTGGATCACCCGCTGACACGAATCCAGCAATTCCCGGCCCGCCATGAGCGCCTGGCCGGGTTGCGGTTGCTGCGCCGACAACGTGATCGCAAAACAGGCCAGCCAAAGCTTCTTCATGGATGCTCCTCCTTAGCCAGTGCCAGGGTGATGGTGCCGATGGGAAAGCTCAAGCGAACGCGAATCTGCACGGGCAACCTCCGCGCATCGTCGCTGATCCAGATCAGCAGTTGTGCTTTGCGAGCGTACAGTACTCCCCCGAATACGTAGGCCTCGTAGCGTGTGGTGTTGAAAGTTCCGGCAGTGGTCTTGATCTGCTCGTTCTGTTGGGCCTCGATGCGGGCCGAAACGGACTTCTTGCCGTCGCTAACGTCCACTTGAGTCGACTGGCCTGGTTCCAGTTTCAACGTTCTTAGCTTATAGAGGGCGCCAATGATGTCGTGCGTACACGCCGGTATTTCAACCTCAGAGGTCTTCGTGACGGTGTTCTTGATCAGATCCCGCTCGACGTAGCTGGCCTTGCCTTTCGAATAATCATAAACGACCTTGGTCTCGCGATGCCGTGACCGTTCCATGCCTTCCAGAGTCGTGCTGGTGGCGCAGAAATCGCCTTGCATCTCGAGATCGTAGTTATCGTCGAGTTTGTAAAGCTTGGAAACAAGCCCGCTCGATTCCAGATGCAGCTTGGATCGCTTAGGTTCCTGGATCAGTCGGGCTTCGCCGGCGTCGATCAGGCGCCATTCGATGCTGTAGACCAGCGTTTCCGCCGAGGGAAGCGATCCAAGCGCTTCGTTAACTGGCTTGGATTGCGGAAGCGACGTGGGCACCGTGGACAGAACCAAACAGGCGCAGGCCAGATGGGAAATAAACCTTCCCGGCATGAACTACGAGTGTGACAGAAAATGGAGCGCCGGGTGGGCAGCCTGTCTCCCAGGGCCTTTATACCCGCCTGGCTCGGAAAAGCCTCGTTGCCTTACGGTTCGCCCTCGCGCTGGGATCGATCGCGGCGCTACACTCCGCGCAGTTATGTCCATGCGCCCGGCGCTTTGAAGGCGCCTTGGTGAGCTTGCCGCCACGACTAAGGGGAGGCGCCATTTGAACCCGGATTATGCCGGTTTCCGGCGTCTCATTCGGTCCCGCACCCGGAAGCAGGCCGAAGCTGTTCAGTTGTTCGCTCAAACCAGATCGTAGTATTCGCCATAGCCGATCGGAACGTCGAGCACAAAAGGCGCGCGGTTCGTCAGGGCCTGTTCGGCGCAGGACTTCGCTTCATCGATGCTGGCGACCCGTTGGCCAGTGATCCCGAAAGCCTGTGCAACTGCTGCGAAATCGGGCGGAGTGAAATCGACTCCGTAGGCGGGAAAGCCACGGCGCTCCTCGCTTACCCGGATCAGGCTCAAGCTGCGGTCGGAAAGCACCACGATCAGAATAGGGAGGTTCAGCTCGCGGATCAACACCAGATCGTGCAACATCATGAGCATTCCGCCGTCGCCGACCACGGCGATCACAGGCTTTTGCGGGTGGCACAACTGCGCCGCGATGGCCGCCGGAAGGCCGAAGCCCATACCTGACAGTCCGTTGGACATAAAGAATGTTCCAGGCTCGTAGGACCGCCAGAACTGGCCCATCACTAACTTGTGCGAGCCGACATCGCAGGTCGCGATTCCATCGCGCGGGAAGATCGACCGCAGTTCTTCAATGAGTCTCAAGGGCGAGAGGCCGGAGCGCGCCTCGCGTTTGGGTAGATTCGCGCGCCAGGTCTTGGGCGCTGGATTTAAGGAGGCAACCAGCGAACCAAGATCGCCGATCGCTTCCATCGGCCGGTAGCGGCCCTCCGCCATGGAAGCCGAATCAATCGAGACGACGTCGACATCCGCGAACCAGGTTTTGTCGCACTCGACCGGGTCGAAGCCAATGCCGAGGATGAGATCGGCGCTCTTGATGATTGCGACGATATCGCGGTCAATCGCCATTCCCGACGCGACGCCGGCGAAGAGGGGATGATCCTCGCTGGCGATGCCCTTGGCTTTGGGCGTTACCAAGAATGGCGCTTGTAGTTTGTCGATAATCGCCCGGATCGCCGGAGCGGCGGCGGGTGTGGCTCCCAGGCCGATCAGAACAAGGGGTCGCGCGGCGGCTTCCAAGCGAAGGCTGATGGCAGCAAGATCAGGCGCCACAGCTGGAAGCTCGATAGCTGCTTGCCGTGGCTGCTCATGGTATTCGTGCACAGCGAGATCGCTCGCGAGCGCAATGTGAACCGGGCCGGGCCGCGGCGCCGCCGCCAAGTCCATACTTCGGTCGATGAGCGCGACGGTATCGCCGAAGCCAACAGCGAATGATCCTTTCGTGACCGGAGCGAATAAACGATCGAGCGGAACACGCTGATGCGTCATCGTATCGATGGCCGCGCCGGGAACCTGCGCCGTCACCGCGAGCATTGGGGCGCGATCGAGCCATGCATTTGCGACGCCGGTCACCAGGTTGGTTGCGCCGGGACCCAGCGTGGAAGCGCAAACTCCCGGAACGCCGGTGATCTGCCCGACCACCTGCGCCATCCACGCCGCGCTCGCTTCGTGACCGGTCAACAGGAAACGAATGCCCGCTCGGCGGCAGGCGTCGATAAACGCAACGATTTCGCCACCCGGCAATCCGAAAACATATTGGACTCCGCGCGCAGCCAAGGTGCCGGCCATCGCCTCCGCATGAGTTTGCACGCGCTTTATTCTGCCGTGGCCGCTGGGCTCGCCGCCGGTTTTGGAAAATCGTTGAAGTGGAGAATCGAATTGGCCAGCATGTTGAACTCGCCGAGATTCTGCCAGCGATAGCAGGGATTGGTTGCGAATAGCAATACTCGTCCCTGCCCGACGGGCACGTCGACGATCGCCGGGCGACCGCGTGTCTCAGCGACGCCCTTCATCAGTCCGCTGAGCACCGATTTGTCCGTCCCCGGGAATTGCGCCAGCACCCACTTCTTTCGGTCTTCTTGCGGAAGCCTCAGCAAGGGACCATTGGCATACCGCACCGGCACGATCTTCTGCGTGTAGCCGTAGAAGATGGGATGCGTTGGCTTCAGAATCTCCGCCTCAACAATAGGCCCTGGTGCGTAGAACTGCGGCGTCGGGCGCGCGGCGTCCACCGCTTGCGTAATCCCGAATTCGGCCGGGAAATAGCTAGCGCCGCCGAGAGTGATCAACACACCGCCATCTTTGACGAACTTGTCGAACTCGACCACGCCAGGAAGTCCCA
>Ga0210406_10008914_pt1 | contig 10012 bp, 3 predicted proteins | sample IncBWC30MmetaG_FD_155454 | JGI IMG/M metagenome (GOLD analysis project Ga0210406, IMG submission 155454) | Forest soil microbial communities from Barre Woods Harvard Forest LTER site, Petersham, Massachusetts, United States - Inc-BW-C-30-M | ecosystem: Environmental > Terrestrial > Soil >... | reverse complement strand
CGCGGAGGGCGAAACAAACGGAACTGAGATAAGCATGTAGGCTCCGTGGCGTAGCGCTTTTCGGACGGGGGTTCGACTCCCCCCGCCTCCACCATTCTTCCTGAATCTCAGCCGCGGAACATGAAAGCTCCGCGAGACCCGAAGGTTTCTCTGCGCGATTCGTAACATTAACTCGAGCCACCGCCTTGCAGCGTATCGAGCCAAGGCGAGCACACCATTCCGCTGAGAACTCGGCCCATTTAGTTTTCGGCAACCAGCCGGGAGCTACACGCGAGAATCGAAAGTAGATTTCGGCGTGTCGCCAGCACTACGAATTTTTTGCTGGAAGACACTGGAAGACAATGGTGCCGAAGATCAAAACGCAAAACCAGAGCATGGATCGGTCAAGCCGGACAGCCTTGCTTCTCGCTGCGAGTGCCGACGCATGAGCGCTGCGCAAGCCCCCATGAATACATTGAAACCCGCACCCAATAGAGGTATAAATTCCATACCCTAATGGCCCAAAGTCCCCGCGACTGATCGAGATAGGCGGCGCCCCATATGGGCCCGGCGAACGCCAAACTCGCGAGCAGCCTTGCTGCTTTGTCGAGGTGATGTTTGCGTGACAAGGAATCATTGCCGCCCTCTGGCCCCAAGGGCCCAAATGCTGCTGTCACGACCGGTGGGGCGGCCGGCGCCGCTCTTCCTTCGAAACCCCCTAGTAGAGAAGAACTGACCCTCGATGGAGCTTCGGCGTGGCCCACCGGCCAAGGAATGAGCGCCGACGGATCCGAAGCGGCTGTTGGCTTTGCTTCAGGAGCCATCATCGCTGGGAGGTACGAAATCCTGCAAGCTTTGGGCGAAGGTGGAATGGGCACGGTGTACAAGGCCATAGACCGGGAAGTTGATCGCAGCGTAGCCCTGAAGACTATCCGCCCCGAATTGGCTGCCAATCCCGACATCATCAAGCGATTCAAGCAGGAATTAATCCTCGCCCGGCAGGTCACGCACCGCAACGTGGTGCGTATTTATGATCTGGGCGAAGCCGGCGGGGTCAAGTTCATCACGATGGAGTTTATCGAAGGCCGGGATCTGACGAGCCTGCTCCAAGAGAAGGGAAAATTTGAGCCGAAGGAGGCAGCGGAAATTATGGAACAAGTTTGCCGTGCACTGGAAGCCGCGCATATGGAAGGCGTGGTTCACCGCGATCTGAAACCGCAAAACATCATGATCGACACGCACGGAAAAGTTTCGGTCATGGATTTCGGGATCGCACGAAGCACGGAAATGGCTGGAGGGATGACCAACACGGGCGCATTCATCGGCACGCCACAGTACATGTCACCGGAACAGGCGAGAGGCGAGAAACTGGGCGCGCAATCGGATTTGTTTTCGTTCGGAATCGTCTTCTATGAGCTGGTGACAGGAAATTCGCCGTACCAAGCGGACACGGTCATGTCGGCTCTTTTTAAGCGCACTGCGGAAGCGGCACGGCCAGCAATTGAGCTGGTGCCAGATATCTCTCCCGAGCTGAGCGGTATTGTGAGCAAGTGTCTAGAGCGGGATTTGAACCTGCGCTATCAGAACGCCGGGGAAATACTTGCGGATCTCGATGCGTGGCGGGGCCATCGTCCGACACTGGCGTCGCTACCCGTTGTTGTTCCCAGCATTCGGCACCGGTTGGTTTGGCGGTGGCTTGCTGCGGGTGGCCTCGCGGTGGCGGTGGCCATCGGAGGATGGGCGGTGAGCGGCAAGCTAAGGTCCAAGACGGCAAGCACGGCGGTGCTGGGCCCGGAGGTATCGCTGGCGATTCTGCCGTTTCGCAACGGGTCGGGCGACGCAGGGCTCGATTGGCTTGGACCAAGCCTGGCGGACATGCTGAACACGGATGTGGGACAGTCGGCGCACCTGCGGACGATTTCGCCGGACCGCCTGCATCAGGTGCTGTCGGATTTGCGAATCACTCCTGGGACTGCCATCGATCCCACGATGGTCGGGCGCATCGCCGAGTTCAGCAATGCGGATACAGTGGTTTGGGGGCAATACGCCAAGTTCGGCGACCAGATTCGCATCGACGCCACGCTGCTGGATCTGAAGCACAACCGCCGCGCGCCCCTGAAAATCGAAGCTGCCAGTGAGAAGGAGATCCCCGGAGCCGTGGACGGGCTTGCCGAGCTCATCCGCAAGAATTTGGCAGTTTCCCCCGATGTGCTGAAAGCGTTGAAGGCCAGTTCATTCCAGCCCACTTCAAAATCCGTGCCGGCGCTCCGCGATTACAACCAGAGTGTGCAACTCCTCCGCGATGGCAAAAACCTCGAAGCGGTTAAGACGCTTCAGGCGGCCATCCAAGAAGACCCCCAGTTTGCCCTGGCCTACTCGCGATTGGCTGAAACCGATTCGGCGCTCGGATACGACACCGATGCGGAAAAGTATTCCCGCAAGGCCCTGGAACTCAGCCAGCAACTCCCGCTGGCGGAGAAATACCTGATCGAAGCCAATCATGCGCGCGTGATGAAGGACAATAATAAAGCGATCGAGGCTTACGAAAACCTCTCCAACACTTCTCCCGACAATGCTGACGTGGAGTACATGCTCGGCAGCCTCTATTCAGATAAGGGCGACTATGAGAAAGCTCGCGCACAGTTCTCCAAAATCTTGCAATCGGATCCCAAGAACATAAAAGCGTTGTGGCAAATGGGGGTTGTTGAAATTAGAAAGGACAACCCGCAAGCCGCGCTCGAGCCGCTGAACAAGGGTCTCAGTCTGGCCGTTCAGGTCGATAACCAAGAACAGAAAGAGTTGATCCTGCTCAGCATGGGTATTTCCTATCGCCTGATGAATAAACCAGAGGAAGCGCTGCGGAACTATCAGGAGTCGCTCGCCATCCAACGCCGCATCGGCCACAAGAGTGGCGTGGCCGCCAGCCTTAATGAAATGGCCCAGGTCTATTCGCTCCTCGGCAAGCCGGACGCGGCGCTGGCAAGTTTCAACGAGGCAATGCAAGTGCGGAAGGAAATCGGGGCTAAGAAGGAGGTCGGCGACACCCTGATCGATCTCGGCAATTTCTACGAGGACCGCGGCCAGCACGACCAGGCGCTCAGGATGTACAAGGAGTCGCTGCAAATCCAGCGCGACTCAGGCGACGAAGCTTATCAGGCATTATGCCTGAACAATATCGGGAATACCCTTAACTCCAAGGGTGAGTACGAAGACGCTCTTACCTATTTCCAGCAGGCTCTCCAGTTGCGCGAGAAATTGAAGGTTCCCGGCGATATCGCCCTGACGGTTTACAACCTGGCGGACACTGATGCCAAGTTAGGGCAATACGACCAGGCGCTTGCTCAGTACATGCGTGCCCTCGAACTCTGGCGAAAGTCCGGCGACAAGCGAAGCGCGGCCATCGGCTCCTACAGTATGGGCTCTCTGTTCGGCTATCAGGGGCGCTTTGGCGCAGCTCTGAATTCCAAGGAAGAGGCTCTCAAGACCTTTCGGGAGCTTAAGGAGCGGAGCCCAATGACGGCCGAAATTTTGAGCGGATACGGCGGCGCCCTGGCCGAGTCGGGACGTTGGGACGAATCTCAGAAGGCTCTGGATGAAGCGCTCAGCCTGGCACGCGAACTGAAAAGCCAGCCCCTTGTCGCCCAGACTCGCAACTTTCAGGGGGACGCCGCCTTCTACCGAGGCGACTTCAAGTCAGCGCGAATCCTTTATCAGCAAGCCCTCCAGGCAGCATCCCGCACCAAGGATCGTGACAAGGTGCTGGCGTCCAAAATTGGCCTGGCAAAAGCAGCGGTCAAAGAAGGGCACCCCCGCGAGGCGATCAGCGCCTTGAAGAGCCTGGCTCAGGAGGCGGACGGCCTGGGGCTGAAGTATTTATCGGCGGAGTGCTCGGTTGACATGGCCGAGGCCCTCGTGAACTCCAAAGATTATTCGCATGCCCAGCAGGAGCTTCAGACTGCCCTGGGCAAAGCTGAAAAGCTAGGCTTGCGGGAGCTATTGGCTAAGGGCCAGTATCTTCTGGCCACGGCGCTTCGCCTTACGGGCAACAGTGCAGAAGCCACGGGCCATTATGGGGAGGCGCTCCGACTGCTCGACGAAATCCGCAAGGAAGCCGGAGCCGATAAGGTGATGGAACGCGCCGACCTGAAACCTATTTACGCGGAATCCACTCGCTGGTCCCAGGCCGGCAAGGGTTAAGAAAAGATGAGTTGCAATGTACTGGCCCAGGAGTGGGCACTCGTGCACAGCCTTTCATTACGGATTAGCATGCTCCGCTCCTTCTCTTTGCGGGAGCTGCTAGCGGCTCCCTCAGCCGCCTGAGGCAGGGCACTGGCTCGCCTGCTTATCCATCCATCGCACTATTTGAGCGCGAAAAACCCACTGCCAACCACGGCTCCACTGATGATGATATCCACTCGATATGTCCCGGGGCCGAGTGAGCTGGAGGCCAGATTGTAAATATACTGACAACCGCTAATTCTGAAGTTCGGGCCGTTATCAGCAGCCATCAAGTAAATGCCCTCATCAATCAACGTCGGCGTCGCATCGGAAGTTCGGGTTAGAGCAATCGTTGCCGCCGGCAATGCACAGGTAGCAGCGTTGTTCATCGTAAGAGTGAATTTAACTGGAATGACTCCCCTCTTTGCGCTGAAGACGCTGCTACCGTCGGGGTTAATCGGTTGCTGGACGAAGGCATTGTAGGGCACCACGGTATAATTTACCGACTGAGTAGCGGCATTGCCGGCTACATCGGATGCATTCACCGTGAAGGTGCCGCCCCCGGATGTCGTATTGACGTTGGCAGGACCCGTACAGAAAGCCACGCCAGACACAAGGTTGGCGCCGCTCGGATTGGGGTCGGCACACGCAAAGCTCGATGCTACAACCTGGTTGAGCGCATAGGCGGCACCGCTCGGCGGCGTCGTGATGGTTATCGTCGGAGGCGTCGTATCGATCTTGACGGTCAGGGGTGCTCCGTTGGTCGTGAATGGAGGACTTGCATTGTCTGTGGCAGAGAAGCTCACGGTGGTACTGCCCTGATTCGCGATCGGGAAGAACGTCGAGGCAGCGAGCACCTTCGTGCTGCCAATCGTCTGGGCACCCATAGTACTGTACGTGATGTTGTTGATCAGTTGGTCGTCCGTTGCGTTGATGATGACGCTTACGGGGCTGGTATTATTCCATCCCGCGCCATTGGGAAGCGGGAATGTAGTAGCGGTGACGGTTGGAGGCGTAGTGTCCGCAACAGGAGTGCCCAGACGGTTGCAGATCACTGTGTCCATCTGCGTGCCTCTAGTCCCTCCCGAGATGGTGGGGTCGTTCGGGTCATACCCGTCGACGATGTTCGCCCAATTGTTCCTACCATCGTCGGCGATAAGGAAACACGGGATCGGCTGTGGCGACTGCGTCTTGTAGTGAGAAGTCAGTTGGATAAGAGTCGTCACCGCTTGTATGTCGCAGGTGAGAAGGGCCATGCCGCTGCTGTTGAAGCACTTGCCCTCCATGACCATACAGTTGCCGCCGGTGCCGGCGATGGGGGTGCAGGCTGTATCTGCGGAAGAGAACGGGCCTTGGTTACCGCCCGAGAAGGTATTGCCGAGCGTCCCCGTCAGTCTCGTTGAATTGAACACTCCGGGCGCAAATTGGATGAAGCTCATCTGCATGGTGGCAACGTCATTCACCATCGCATCGGGAGGAACCTGAACGGCTTGGCTGATGATGTTCCCGTTGGTGAAGTTGGTAGTCATGCCCGCCGCGACCGCCTTCCGATCCGTGGTGAACGTGGTCGCTGGCAGCGCAAGACCTACCATGTGAATGTTGATCAGTCCCTTGCCGGCGAAATCGACCACGAGATGGGTGTTTGCCGACCCGCCTGGGGAATCCACCCGGTACAGCTTTCCGGGGCCAGCATCAGTGTCGTTCGAGGTAACGACATAAAGATGGTCGGAGGCGTCGAACTGTGAGTAGAGCGGGCCCGTGCCGTCCGTGAAAGTGGCGTAAACCCCTAACGAACTCCCCCCGCCGGAGCCGTAGTGTGAGATCTGATTACTACCAAACTCCGACACGAATATGTCGCCAGCACTGTTGACCGCGATCCCGACCGGAATATTCAGACCGGTGATTATTTCTGTGGCGGAGGTAAAAGGCGGGGCGGAGCGCAGAACGCGACCACCCGTTGAATCGACCACAAGTAGGTTATCGGTAGCGTCGAACGTAGTACCCTCACCGAAAGTGCTGAAGGTTGTGAGCACATTGGTGGGAGTCGCAGGAAGGGTACCGCTGAGTTGACCGCTAGTAATTTTCCAGACGCCGGTGGGGCTCGGTCCTCGCGTGTTGAAGTAAAGGTCGCCAGTGGTGCTGAAGCTTGGGCCTTCAGGCCCTGACGGCCCAGGCGAATCGCCTTTGGTATAGACTATTTCCGCCACTGCGGGCGTGCTCGGATCGATTCGACGTATGTCGTTGTTGTTAGCATCACAAATGTAGATCTTTCCGTCCGGACCAACCACAATATCTTCCAGGAACTCCCCGGTAGCGGTATTTATGGCGGTTACTGTCCCGCTGCCGTCGTCCACCACCTTTACGACCTGGTTGCCGCTAAAGTTAGTGACGTAAACCGTCTCTCCCGTTTGTGCGTGAGCCGGCTGGCTACCAACGACCACCAAGCAACAAAGCACCAGCAAAGGCGCGATCACGCGCAGTTTCAATTCGAAAAGTTTCATGATGGCCTCCTCAAGGCGAACTGGGTAGCCAGGGCCGACCTGCCAATTCAACTTCTGTGTTACTGGAAAGGGCACCGGGACATGTGCATGGAAAATCCGCCATGAATGCTACCAGCGCCCACAAGATCGGGCGCTGGACCACAATTTCTATCGCGAGCTGATTCTAGGCAAGGGGTATGGAGCATGGCTTACTCTCCACGGATCGCCAACGTCCATCGAACTCGCAACCAACAAGAGAGACGCTATCGGGTTTTCGGGAGCGAGAACGGACCTCTGAGCCAAACATGCTGCCCAGCTAACCAACACAACCAATAACCGAAGCTCAGGGCATATGCAGGGGACGTTGGTTGCGACATCTCTACGCTTTTCAAGTAAGGTTGTCAAGCCAAAATAATCAGCCTGAACATTTCCGCGCTGTGGCCGCCCGCTTACCCAACGCCGATTATCGCAGCCGCAATTTTCCCGTTCTCGGCGTTTTTAGCATCTCGAACAATCAGTAACTTGTGTATTTTCAACGCCACGGAATATTCTGACTCCCCCCGGCCTCCACCATTCTTTCGCCTTTGATCTGAAAGGAAATATTTGCGCAGGTGCGCCCGTGCAACCGCCGTGTACGTCAGGAATGACGCCGATCGTGACTGTGCTCGGAGTGGCCGTTGGCATCGAGCCAGGTGAGTAGTGCCTTAATGCTGCCACGCGCCAGGGCAATGCTGGAATCCGCGGCACCATAATACAAATTGATCGTGTCTCCGTCCGTGTCCACCGTATAGCCACAGGGAAACACAACGTCCTGGACGTCCCCGTGGCGTTCATAGTCCGCTTCGGGGGCAAACATCCAGGAATCTCCCCGAACCAAACACTTCTCTGGTTGTTCCAGATCAAAAAGGGCCAAACCGAGCCGATAGATCGAGCTTGACGGCGTCCTGCGCACGCCGTGGTAGATCATCAGCCATCCTCTGGACGTTTCGATCGGCGGAGGAGACATGCCAATTTTATTGGCGTCCCACCAGGCGCCACGGCGGGCTTCCAGCATGAGCTTATGGCTGCCCCAATGGCGCAAATCCGGAGAGTAAGAGATCCAGATGTGGGCTCCCAGCGGCGTCATGGGCCGGTGAATCAGCGCCCAGAATCCGTTGATTCTTCTGGGGAGGAGGGCGGCATCCTTGTCATCCGGCGACATGATGACGCCAAATCTTTCAAAGGAACGAAAGTCTTTTGTAAGAGCCAGCGAAACACCCGGGCCGCCGCGCGAATAAGAAGTGAACGCGATCGCGTACTGCTTGAGCTCCGGGACGAACGTGATGCGCGGATCCTCGATGCCCCACACTTCTTCGGGATGCCGCTCGGGGTCCGGTGCGAGTGTCGGTTCGCGATCGATCTGCCAACCATCAATACCGTTCGCCGAGCGAGCAGCGCATAGATGAGAGAGGCCGCGGAGATCTTCCACGCGGCAAAGGAGCAGAGTGGTACCGTCGGGCAGTCTTGTGGCCCCCGCGTTAAAAACGCTATTCATGGGGTAAGGCCAATCCTTTGCAGACAGGATCGGATTCGCGGCGTGCCGGACAAACAATGGGTCGTGTGGAAGCATCGTTCCTCTCTCAAGAAAAATTCAACAGCAAGAAAACTAGAGGTTGCACGCAGCCGGGGGATTGCAAGGGGGCAACTGCGGATATTTAGGCCTTTGGATCGGTTGTGTCCGCTTCTTCCAACTTTCGCATTTCGAGAAGTGCCATAAGGAAAGACAGCGTCGATTCCGCTCCCTGGTTCTCGTTGGCACGGTCAGGATGCAAACCATCGCGGCAGCCGCCCGTGGAGGGGTCGTAGAGGGCAATCTGCAGGTCGTTGTCGCCGAGGAACCAGTTGAAGGCCGTCCATGCTTCTTTCCGCCACCGTCCTTTTCCCGTCGCGCGATAGGCTTGGAGATAAGCGGCAACCGTGGCGCAGGCCTCGATGGGTTGCTGGTCGAAGCGGGCCTTTTCCGTTTTCTTGGAGTAGAAGCCGTGGGAACCAATCGGCACAAAGTGGCCCTTTGTTTCACACCGCTGCGCCTTCGCAAGCCAATCCAGCGCTTCGAGCCCGGCTGAAACCATCGCGTCGTTGCCGCTGCGCGTTCCCGCTCGGATCAATGCCTGCGGCAAGCGGGCATTTGAATACGTAAGCTCGTTCTCAAACCATTTCCAATCAACCGAACGATTGGCAACATACGATTCGAGCAAACGATTTGCGAGGGTGTCAGCCGCGTTTAGTGCGGCGCGATCTCCCGGGAACGACTCGAGATATTCGAGCAGTCCCAGTAGTGCAAAAGCGCAAGCGCGGGGACTTTTGAACTCCACCGCCGCAGGAACGGCCATTTCAAATAAACGGCCCGCGGCTCCACGGAGTCCGGCGTCATTGGTCCTTCCGAGGACGGTGCCCAGGCCCCACAATGCCCGCCCGTGGCTGTCTTCGGAGCCTTGCGGCTCCTGCCACTGGCGTTCATAGCTGAGGCAGTTTCGGAAACGCCTGGTTGTTGGATCGAAAGCCAACCACAAAAAAGCAAGGTAGCGCGCGGCGAGATCGAGCGAGCCTTTCGCGGAATTGCTCCCAAGTTCTTCCAGGAGAATCGCGACGATGAGTGCCCGCGCGTTGTCATCGGTTGAATAGCCTTCGGGGTAGTTCGGCACGTTGAAAACCGCGTGCTCCACGATTCCGGTGTGATCCGTCATCCGGCGCAAGTGATCCAGTTTTATGGCCGGAAGCCGGTCGAGGGCCTTTTCCGTGTTCTGCGCCGAAAATGTTGCCCGTGGCGTCCGCAATCGCTCGTTGTACACGCGTTCAAAACTCCCCATGTATTGCTGAGCCACGCGGTCCCATACCATGTCCCTAGCATAGAGGTACGCGCGCTTCCTCATGGCATGGCGAGCGGTCCCATTGTCCAAAAGTTCGATGGTCTTCTCGGCAATCGCCCGGGGATCGTTGAAGGGAACAAGCACGCCGCGCTCTTCGTCAAGAAGCTCAATCGCGTGCAAATAGGGTGTGGAGATGATTGCTTTCCCGGCGCTCAGCGCATACGCGAGCGTGCCGGAAACCACTTGTCCCTTGTGTTTGTAGGGTGTGATGTAAATGTCAGCCGCGCCGATCAATTCCACCAATTCCTGCGGGCTGACGAAGCGGTTCCGAAAAATTACGTTAGCCTCGACTCCCAGGTCCTTTGCGAGCTTTTGCAAGGACGCTCTGTACTTGTCACCTTCCCGCCGCAGGATATGGGGGTGGGTTACGCCGGAGATCATGTAGACGACATTGTCGTGGCGAGACAGGATTGCCGGCAAGGCTTG
>Ga0210406_10008913_pt1 | contig 10013 bp, 9 predicted proteins | sample IncBWC30MmetaG_FD_155454 | JGI IMG/M metagenome (GOLD analysis project Ga0210406, IMG submission 155454) | Forest soil microbial communities from Barre Woods Harvard Forest LTER site, Petersham, Massachusetts, United States - Inc-BW-C-30-M | ecosystem: Environmental > Terrestrial > Soil >... | reverse complement strand
TATTTCAGGCCAAGCAGGATTGTGCGCTCGCCCGAAAGCCGATGATTGACGTAGACTTCTGTATCGGTTAACCTCGTCGCAGGCAAATTCGCCTCTTGGTGCGTCCTTGAACTGACATATGGAACTCTTCCGTCATATTGGACATCGTGCGCCGTAATGTAGTGCGTCGGTGCTAGATTTACGAGATCGAAGGACACGGGCGCGTAATATTTGTACCCACCTGCATCAAGATCCCCGGGCGGCAGCTTGATGTCGAGAAAGGGAAACCAATCCTTATTCTTCTGTTTTCCGGAACTGATCGAGTGGTGCAGAAGAATTAGCTTGCCGCCATTCTTCGCGTAATCGATAAATTGCTCCTCAGTCGCCTCTGTCATATCTTTGTGAATGTAATCGACTACCGTACGATACATCGAGAGGTGGTCTGGCATGGCGCTCGGCGTGACGATCTTGCTGACTAGTCCGGTCGCCCCCCTGATATGCCCGGCGAGCAATTCCATCGCAGGTATCTCATCTGCCACGATCAGGAGTTCTTCCCCACGCAAAACGGTAGTTGCGAGTGAGAGGATTAAAGTAAATGCAAGCAATTTCGCCATTTTATACGGAGTATCGGGATCTCTGCCCCGCACTCATAGGACGGGATCACACTTTATCCGGAATCTGATAACCTTTGCGATAAGTTGGTTTCAGGTATTTATTAGCGTCTGCTTCGGCGAATGTCTCGGCGTCTCGATCAAAGTTCAACCACTTGTTTCCGGCGCGGTACGCGATGTTTCCCATGTGTACCAACGTTGTGCTCAAATGCCCCTGCTCTATATCACCGTTCGGCCTTTTACGGCTGCGCACACAGTCGATGAAATTGGGTTGGTGCCACTTATCAGGGAAATACCCCTTGTCCTGTGCTACAATTTTGCCATCACCCTCAAGGACCTGCCACCCCGCACCGTGTTGACCCAGATACATCATCCGCTTGGTGCCATAGATTTCGATTCGGGTGGAGCTCTGCGGCCAAAACGGCCACGTGGAACCGTAGCGAACGTCGTTCGGGAATTTCTTCATGTAGGGTGTGAACGTGCCACTCTCGCAAGTCATAACAAAGTCACCGAAATCGAAAGTAATCGCCTGCACGTCGGGTATTTCTCTGTTGTCATCATGTGCGAAGCGCCCGCCCTTGCAATAAACGGCCCTTGGGGACTTCGGGTCGCTGAGAACAATGCGAGCCAGATCGAGCTGGTGAATGGCATCGCCGGATAATGCACCGCCGCCGTAATCCCAGAAGTTGGCCCATCCGCGTAGCCGGCCGGCGTTGAATGGCACTTCCCGGGCAGGTCCTAAAAACCGGTCCCAGTCGACGCCAAGCGGAGTAGTGCTATCGGGCTGTGGCGCCCACGCCCCGTCATCAGGCAGCAAGTTGTACACTTTTACGTGTTCAATTCTGCCTAGCTTCCCACTCGTGGCGTAATCGCGTGCTGAGCGAGCGTATGGTGCACTACGATTCTGGGTACCACATTGCACCACGCGATCATATTTCGCTGCTGCTTCGACCATTTTCCGGCTCTCCCAGAGATATAGCGAGACCGGTTTTTCGACGTAGACATCCTTACCGGCCTGGCAGGCCCAAATGGTCGCGAGAGCGTGCCAATGTTCGGGTGTGGCAATCACAACGGCGTTAACTTCGTGGTCATCAAAAACCTCACGCATGTCCACGATCCGCTTGGGCCGGCGGCCATACTGTTTCTCCAAGTCGGCAAAAAGACTCTCGCCGCGCTGCTCATTTACGTCACAGATGTATTTGAATTCAATGTTCTCGACGCGCGCGAAATTCGTTGCCAGCTGACTTCCGCGTCCTCCCGCGCCTATAAGAGCCAGGATGACTTTATTATTCGGCGACTGGCCGTTCGCCAGCTTGGACAGAGCTGCACTTCCAACCGATAGTCCGCTCAGTGCCGCGCCTACAAAACTCCTTCTGCCAATTGGTTTCAAAATGCTCTCCTATCCCCGGCAATCTAGCGTCGAATACGATTATTGACAGCACTCTGGCCGGCCAAGACTGTTTGATAGCGCGCTAACCGTCAGTGCTGGCTCGAAGAATATGCATGACGCGAGGGGCGGCCATTTGAGCGCCATCATTACATGGTATGCCTGACATGTCAATTACTCCGACGAAATGATCTTTCATCTGATTTCGCTCGCCAAAGCCTTCGACCCCGAGCCCATCGGACACCGAACTCGCCAGCGACTGAAAACATGGCAGTCAAATTTAATTGCAAGTGTCACTTCTGATATATCACTGATAGAATGAGAGAGCCAAGCAAGTTTTCTCGACGTGTTAACGGCTGTCGACGGCTTGCTGGCGGCTCCGGGAAACCGATACGCTACTCACAAACATGAAGCGTCGCGCGTTCCTTTTCGTTGCTGCCGAATCCGCCGCGATTGCGGCAGGCGCTGGACTGCCGAGCGATGCCGCCCAACAACCGGCTAGCGATGCCTTCCCGCTAATCGAAGTCTCGGGCGATGCTTATCACCTAGGCTACCAGCACGGCAAACAGGCTGCGACACTGATCCAGCGTTACTTGCTCTGGATCCAGAAGCTTACTCGGAAGCCCTTGCCGGAACTGTGCGCCAACGCTGCCCGCTTCCTTCCATTGATTGAGAACCTCAGCGCTGCCTATGTGAAGGAAATCCGAGGACTGGCGGACGGAGCCGGCATCTCATTCGAAGAGGCTCTCCTGTGTCAGGCAAGGGCTGAGGCTTCGCAAACCTGGGAAGGTGGGTGTACCGCATTCGCTCTCGCGCGGGAAGCCACGGCGGATGGTCACGTGCTGGCCGGTCAGAACCAGGATCTTGAGCCCGAGTACAGCGACTCGGCGATCCTTTTGAAAGTAATTCCCAACGACGGCCGGCCGCGCGCGCTGATGTTCACGTTCGCCGGACAGCTTGGTTACTCAGGTATGAACCAGTTCGGCGTCGCCACCTTCACCAACGCGCTCTACAACTTTAGGTGGACTCCCGGGCTGCCGTTCTATCCCCTAAAACGCGTCATGCTGGAGAAGCACACCGCCGGCGATTGCGTGGATCTACTGCGAGTTCACCGCACCTGTTCCGCCGCCAACCTCGTCATTTGCGATGGGCAGGACAACGTCGCCGACGTAGAGTGTCGTCCCGAAGGCGCCGAAGTTTTTGCCCGCCGCAACAGCTCCCAGATCCTTCACACGAACCATTACCTGACAAGGCGCTTTGCTGCTCAGGAAGACGGCTTCCTGCCGGATTCGCTTCCCAGACTCTTACGAATCCGCAAATTAGTAAAGCAAGCGTGGGGCAAGATTACCGTGGACACCATGAAGGAGATCCTGGCCGACCACGACGGAAACCCATCCGCCATCTGCCGGCACGGTGCACGCGACATGCACTCTATCTCGGGGTATATCGCCGAGCCGGCCAAAGGCCTGCTCCACGTGCGCAAAGGCCACGGCTGTGACGGCCGCTGGATAGGTTACCGCGTTTGACCTGCAATAACGTCTCTCCAAAAGCACTAGCGATGGCTCGACTGGAAGACCGCATGCGGAGCTGGGCTTTTTTAGAGAAGCCGGCACCAATCAGAGAACACTGAGCACGGCGATGTCTTTTGCACGGCGAAACTTCCTGACGGCTCTCACCGCGCTGGCCGCGCCAGCAACGTCTGCGCGTCTTTTGAGCACACCATCGGCATCCCTGCGCGGGCGCCTCGCAGCAGCATTTCAAAAGACCATTCTGTTCGACTCGCACGAGCACTTCTGGGAGGAGTCCCAGCGCGTTTCCAAACCGTTGGACTTATTTTCGCTTGCCAGCGACTATGTAATCGGCGATCTGACTTCCGCGGGTTTGTCGCGCGATGCGGCGCAAACCATTCAGGACGGGAAGGCGGCGGACCTAGAGCGATGGCGGGCGTTCGAACCTTACTGGAAGTACGCGCGCTTCACCGGATACGGCCGCGCACTGCGGCTGGCGGTGCGAGATTTGTACGGTGTCGAAGAAATCTCGTTGAAGACGCTGCCGAAGATCAACCACGCCATTGTGGCCAGCAACCGTCCGGGCATCTACCGGCATCTGGTGAGAGACCGGGCTGGAATTCGCGCCTATGTTCAGGACGATTACTGGAATGCGGTGCCCGTGCGTTCCACAGACGATCTACACTTGATGGCACGGCGATTCGACCGATTCATTGTCCCTTCCGGTCCAGCGGACATTCGGAAACTCGAGGAACTGACGGATGTCTCGATCACTTCGTTGCCCACGTTGCAGGACTCTTTACGGAAGAGCTTCCTCCACAATCTCGACGCCGGCATGGTCGCGGTAAAAGTGGGACTCGCCTATATGCGGGAGCTGCATTTCCGCGAGGTGGAGCCCGCGGACGCCGCAAGGGACTTAGACCGGCTCATGAAATCCGGCGAGAAGCAGCTCGGAGGTTTCCGCAGCAACTTCGTCCGGCCTTTCCGGAACTTGGAAGACTTCATGTTCCACCAGACGATGCAACTGGCGGATACCTACAGTGTTCCTGTTCAAATCCACACCGGGATCCAAGCCGGAAACCGCGGCGTGGTCACCAACAGCCGTCCGACCCTGCTCACCAACATTTTCCTCCTCTACCCGCGAATTTCGTTCGACCTGTTCCACATCAGTTACCCTTACGAGAACGAGCTTTCGGCTCTGGCGAAGTCGTATCCCAATGTCTACGCGGATTTCTGTTGGGCGCACGTGATCTCTCCGGAAGTGGCTCGACGAACCATGGCTGAATTCCTCGACACGGTGCCGGTCAACAAAATCTTTGGGTTCGGGGGAGACTACCATTATCCGGAACTGAGCTATGCACACGCCAAAATGGCGCGGCAAAATATTGCAGACGTGCTGGCGGAAAAGGTGGAAGATGGTGCCTGCACGGAAGAAGAGGCCCTCGACATTGGGCGCATGTTGCTGCATGACAATGCGGCTCGCTTCTTTCTGAAGGAGCCACGGAAGAAATGACGCACGCACGGCGGGATTTCCTGAAGGCGGCGCTGATGTCCCCGGCCCCCGTGCTTGCCGCGGCTGCCGACCGCTCATCGGACCGGGCCGCCGTGATTCGTAAGGTGGAAGCTATTCCAGCGCGCGTGCCGTACAAGAGCACGTTCGTCATCGCTCGCGGGCTGGTGGCCACTGGCGGGAGTGCCGGCCAGTATGTCTACGTGCGCATCGAATCCGCCGACGGCCACGTGGGCTGGGGTGAAACAATCGCTCTTCCGAGTTGGAGCTACGAAACAGTTGAGAGCATCGTCTCCACAGTGGAGAAGTACCTCGCACCCCTCGTCACAGGCAAATCCGCATTCGACCAGACGTACTTCCAGAAGCGGTTCGACGAGACGCTCACGCCGGCAGTCAGTCAAGGGTTTCCGTTCGCCAAGGCAGCAGTGCAGATCGCCACCCTCGATCTAGCGGCGCAGATCGCAGGATTGCCGCTGCATCGGTTTCTCGGCGGTAAGGTGCGCGACACCATCGACCTGTCTTTTGCGCTCTCGATTGACGAGCCGCAAAGAATGGCCGAGGCGGCCCGGTCGTTCCCGGCGGTGAAGTGCTTCAAGGTCAAGGTGGCGGGAGATGCCAGGCTGGATTCCGAGCGGGTGCTGGCCGTGGCTCGTGCGCGTCCCGATACGGATTTATGGATCGATGCCAACCAGAGCTACCGTCCGGTACACTTGGAGTCGTTTTTGCAGCGTATTCAAGGGATGGAGCAGGTGCGGTGCCTGGAGCAGCCGGTCAAGAGCGTCGACTGGTTCGGAATGAAGCGTGCCCGCGGTCGCAGTTCGCTGCCAATCGCAGCTGACGAGGGCTGCTTTAGCTCTTACGATGTCGCGCGCCTCGCACGTATGGAGGCATGCGATCTGGTCGTCCTAAAGATTGCCAAGAGCGCCGGTCTATGGGGATGCCAGCGCAGTGCGTTTGTGGCGGAAGCCAATGGGCTCGGGCTCCTGGGCAGCGGCCTTACGGAAGCGGGCATCGGCTTAGCGGCGAGCGTGCACTTGTTTTCCACACTGGACCTGGTGCTGCCGCCGGAATTGAATGGTCCAAGGTTCCTGGCCGATCTGCTCGTGGACGGTCTTTCGCTCCGCGACAATATAGTAACGGTTCCGGATGCTCCGGGGCTGGGCATTCGCGTCAAGGAGGACTTGATCCGGAGCTATGCGGTTAAGATCTAGAGCTGCCGCCTCAAACACTATAGGTTTCGTTTGACGGGGAAAGTCAACCGCATTATTTCGTTCCCGGCCATTGTCACGATCGCGGATTCCGAAACAAACGAAACTTCCAATGCCGATCTACTTCCATTGCGCCGGTCTCGGAACGGGCCACTGTCTTCAGTTGTCAGCGGCGTGGGGTCATTCGCGGTGCAGCGACAAGTCATGGAGTCCAATACTTGCCGCATCAAGTTAGGATCTCGGAATGTAGCAAGGTAGACGATTCGAACCTTGATTGTAGTGTAGATTGTACTATTAACCTTCAATTGACATTTCAGAAATACTCATGCCATGCTACGTATGCACGGTCGCGCTGAGCTATGAAAAACGAGAGCACGTTGGGGAAAAATCGTCACCAGGCGCCGCTATCCGACCAGGCATACTTACTGCTTCGGGAACAGATATTACGCGGTGTTTTCCCGCCATCCGCTGTACTCTCCAGGCGCAAACTCGCTGTGGAATTCGGGATGAGCCTTTTGCCGATCTCGGAGGCGCTGCAGCACCTGGAGTCCGACGGACTGGTGGAGAGCCGTCCACGTGTCGGCACCCGAGTTCGCACACCAACTCTGGAGGAAGTACAAGGGCGCTACGTGGTCAGAGAGGCACTCGAGGCTGAAGCAGCAAGGCTCTGCTGCGAAGTAGCCACCTTTCAGGAACGTCTTGAACTTCGCACGACTGCCGCCCACCTGGATACGTTGTTCGCTCAAGCGGCCGTGGGCGAAAAAGACCCCGATTTTCTGTTCGTCGTCCACACGCACCACGTGAACTTTCACATGCGAATCGCCGAGTACACGCGATGCAAGGAGCTGAAAGACGTGATAGAAAGAAATCACGTCCTCATTTTCAACTGGTTTTATCATGCAAACTTCCAAATCTATTCGCTGCCGCCAAAATTTCATCAGGACCTTGCGGAGGTAGTTACTGGTAGCGATCGGCTAGCTGCCGATGAAGCCATGAGAAAGCACGTGCGGTACGGACTCTCGGAACTGCTAAAGACGATAGAGATTCGAGTAGCTGAAGACTGGCGCAGTAAGGGCACTAAGAATCACAAACGTGGTCGTGTTGCGGCCGAAGACGCGCCAGAAGCCGGACTGCGCCGCCGAGAGAAAGTTGAAAAGCGCGCGGTGCTATAGGGCGCATTGGCTGAGACCAAATCAAACGAGTGCGGGTACGCTTCACCCTGTAGGTTCTGTAAGTTGAGGGTCATTCACCAGCAAAATGCTTGTCCGCGCCATCCCTTCAGGCTCATCCCTATTCGAATCAACAGCGATCAGGGTAATGTCATGTCTTGACACGGGGTCCGCGACGGGTTTACGATGATCGGGTCACTGACATATCAGTGTTGGGCCCCGCTCGCTGCGGGACACGGGCCATTGTGGTTGTTTCGGTGATGGAGCGGGATTGGATGATGTTAGACAGACGGACCTTTTTTCTGACAACTGGCGGGGCGCTAGTGGCACAGACGTCACCCTCGAAACAACTTCACGTGGGCGTAATTGGAAGCGGCGGCCGCGGCCGATACCTGGAGACGGTGTTCAGGCGCGATCCGGCAGTCCACATTATCGCGGTATGCGATGTTTACGAACCGAACCTTGAAGGTGGGCTATCGGCTGCGGGAAACCAAGCCACGACGTATCGCAACTACAAGGCTTTGCTGGACGACAAGGCCATTGATGTGGTGATCATCGCCACACCGGAGCACTGGCACCACCGCATGTTGCTGGACGCACTCGCGGCGGGCAAGGATGTATATATCGAGAAACCGCTTTGCCAGACTCCTGAGCAAGGCGCGGAACTGGTCGAAGCAGCCGCACGATCAAAAAACATCGTGCAGGTCGGGATGCAGCGCCGCAGCTATCAACTGTTTCTGAAAGCGCGTGATATCAAGAGCGGCGGGACGCTCGGCAAAGTGCGCATGGTGCGGTCGTGGTGGCTGAACAACGGCCTCCGAAATTCTGGCCAGGTTCCCGCGTTGAGGGGCCCTCTGGATTGGGAACAGTGGCAGGGGCCGGCGCCGAGGCGCCCGCTCGATGCTGCCCGTTTCTTCGACTGGCGCAACTATTCCGAATATTCCGGAGGTCTCGTGGCGGACCAAGGCGCGCATGTCTATGATGGTATCCACCTGGTGATGGGTTGCGGCTTTCCGACAGCGGTGAATGCCTCGGCGGGACGAGTGCACAAACCGAAAGTGGACACGCCCGAGTCCGTGGTGGTCGTGGCGGAATACGCCGAGGACTTCTTGGGGATTTTCACTATCAACTATGGGGCCATGAGGTACCAGACCCGGAACGATCAACTCAACCAGTTCGATGGGGATCAAGCCCGCATGGACCTGAGCCGCGAAAAGGTTTCGGTTTACAAAGAGGGGGCCGAAGAGGACCCGGTTAACACAGCCACCGGATCATTCAACAAGGCCGCTGAAGACCACGTAGCGAACTTTCTTGAATGCGTGCGCACTCGAGCCACCCCTAATGCAACAGTAGCGAAGGGATTCCAAGCGGCGCTGGTCGTGCAACTCGCAAACATCTCCTTGCGCGAGGGCCGGCGCATCAAATGGAACTCCACGCTGCAACGAATCGAGGCGTGAGCGTATGGCAGGCTTTCAGCTTTCTGTGCGGCGGTCTGGTCAACGCGATCAGCGACGCGCTGTGGACACGACGATGCGGCTCTCCAGACGCGCTTTGCTCGCCCTGGGCGCCGGACTTAGGGCCAGCGAGCTAGCCCCGGTCCGCGCGGCCGATGAGAAGCGCGCCGGCAACAAACTGAAGGTCGCGATCTTTTTCAAAGCACCTTCGATTTCTCGAAGGTGAGGAGCTTGCAAAGAATGCAGCGGAAATCGGTTTTGACGCCGTCGATGTGACGGTTCGAAGGGGCGGCCATGTGGAACCGGCTCGCGTAAAGCAGGAGTTGCCGCGGCTAGTCTCCGCTATCCGACAGCACGGTCTGGAAGTGCCTATGCTCACCACCGACATTGTGGATGCGGATAGTCCCCATGCGGAAGACATCCTGCGGTCAATGTCGGAATTGGGAATCCATCACTACCGGTGGGGCGGTTTTCGATATACCCCAGAGGGCTCGCTGGCTGCCCAAATAGACGCGCTGAAGCCACGCATCGCCAAGCTGGCATCGCTCAACTCCCAATACCAGGCCTGTGCCATGTATCACACCCATTCGGGCACGGGACTGGTGGGCGCGTCCATCTGGGACCTGCACATACTCTTAAAAAACTTCGACCCCAATGCGGTTGCAGTCAATTACGACATTGGTCATGCCACGGTCGAAGGCGGTTTTGGCGGGTGGATCAACAGTTTGCGAATTACCGGACTGCACCTGGGGGGCGTAGCCGTGAAAGACTTTGTCTGGGCTTCTGAAGGACCGGGCAAATGGCATCCCCGATGGACGCCGTTAGGGGAGGGCATGGTCCATTTTCAGGAGTTTTTCGCGATGATCGCCGATTCCCACTTTTCTGGGCCGCTGCAATTGCACTTCGAATATCCGCTGGCCGGCGCGGACTCTGGCCAGGCTAAGCTCACCGACAGCCGGGAAGTCGTCTTCCATGCGATGAAGCGCGATCTGCAACGGCTTCGCGCGTATCTGCTGGGGTCGGGGTTAGCGTGACGCATACAAAAGGGATTGCGAACGCTCGAGAGCAACGTGCTTGTCAATCACTCTTGTACGGCCGTAATCGGGTGCGCCAAAGCCACAACTTTCTGGCACGCCAGTGAGTCAGGCGCTGGGTGTCGGGTTTGATCCGGACGCAGTCTTTTAATC
>Ga0210406_10008912_pt1 | contig 10013 bp, 11 predicted proteins | sample IncBWC30MmetaG_FD_155454 | JGI IMG/M metagenome (GOLD analysis project Ga0210406, IMG submission 155454) | Forest soil microbial communities from Barre Woods Harvard Forest LTER site, Petersham, Massachusetts, United States - Inc-BW-C-30-M | ecosystem: Environmental > Terrestrial > Soil >... | reverse complement strand
GTTGGCGGCTGGAGGCAAGGGAGCGCTGATTGGCGGACCTGTGGGAGCAGGAGCAGGAACTGCTGTGGCGTTTATGACAGGAAAGAAAGACATCCATCTAAGCCCAGAGGCACCGCTGACGTTTCGATTAGTCAGACCTGTAACCATTAATGTAAAGAGCTGATGGATCAGTTGGGTTAAGAGAGCGAAACCAGTGGGGCAGCATTTCTAGGTCATTTGAAGAAGGCTGCCCCACCGCATGTAGCTAAGGTTTCGACAAAGACTAGATGCAGGACTTTTGTACTGGGGTGTGGTGAAAAGTCGGTAAGGTTTCCAATTCAGATCAGGGTAGTGGTTTGGAGGAAAGACCCGCTTCTTCCAATTCGAGGAGAGACAAATGGACTGTTCCAGGGTGCTCCCAATGGGGGAGAACGCAAGAGTAGTGGTGTGGGCACTATTGATCCTGATGATTGCAGGCACGACGGTGGGCTGCGGAGGTGGAGGAAACATGACCTCCATGCCGAGCAACGCCACCGGCACGGTTACGGTGTCGATCAGCGATCCGCCTAGCTGCAAGAAGCCGAATGGGAACTTTGCCCACGTGTATATCACGGTGCGGTCAGTGCAGGCGCATATCGATCCGCACGCGGATGACAATAGTTCCGGGTGGCAAGAACTTGCGCCGCAGCTTGCGAACCAACCGATGCAGATTGATCTTTTCTCCGAGACGCAGACGAATTGCGTGTTGGCGCAGCTCGGTTCGGCGAGTTTACCCGTGGGCAGTTACCAGCAGATCCGACTCTTACTGGTGTCAAACAATCCTTCGGCAGGATCAGCCACTCCGGCGTCCAATGCATGCGCGGGTAATGGCTACAATTGCGTCGTCATGGCCGATGGAACCATGAATGAGTTGGAACTGAGCAGCCAGGACAACACGGGATTGAAGATACCCCCAGGACAGATAGTCGGCGGACCAATACAAGTCATAGCGGGGCAGAGTGTGGACCTGAACATCGATTTCAATGCGTGCGCGTCCATTGTGCAGGAAGGCAACGGAAAGATGCGGCTAAAGCCGACGCTGACGGCAGGACAGGTGAGTCCGAATAATTCGGGGATCGCTGGGCAGATTTTGGATTCCGTTACGAAAGCCCCAATCACGGGAACAGTACTGGTGGCGGTGGAACAGCCGGACAGCACGGGAGTGGATCGAATCGTGATGGAAGCGAGTGCAGATGGGAACGGCAATTTTCGGTTTTGCCCACTGCCGCCAGGCCCCTTTGACGTGGTAGTGGTCGCGGTAGGGACGAACAATTTGCCCTACAACGCGACCGCCGTAGTCAACGTGCCGAACGGGACGAACCTGAATGCAATTCCTTTAGTTGCTGAGACGGGCTCCAGCGGTCCGGCAATACTGCAGGGATTTGTGACGGCAAGTGGGGCTTCTGGTGGGGCGCAGGCGGATGTAAGCGTCTCCGCGTTACAGAGCGTGTCGTTCGGAACGAGTCCGATGACCACGCGGCAATTGACAATTCCGCTCCAAACGATTCAGCTGACGGCAACAACACCAGTTGTGAACTCGACCGGATTGGTTTCGATTGAATCGAACACCAATTGCCCCAGTGGAAGCCCTGCAAATGCGAATTGCGCGCTGTATACGTTGGTGGTTCCGGGGAGTAACCCGAGCGTTGGCGTGTTCAGTAGTTCGGGGTTCAGCTATTCGGCGCCGGTGAGCGGGGAAGTACCGTTCACGGTGGACGCGATTGCGACAGTTCCCGCCAGTGGCGGCGTACTGGACTGTTCACTGTCGGAAGTGCTGACGTCAACGGATGTAAACAATCAGCCCTTGACAGTGACGGCGGGGGCAACAACCAACGTTGCGCGCATTGACTTCACGGGCTGCTCGTAAGCGTGTGACGATTCGCCGGAAATCCGGCTACTTGTTAACTGCAGAACAAAGGCAGGGAGCGCCTGTACCAAGGGCCAAGTGACGCGCACGACAAATGTTTGGCGAGGCCAAATGGAGCGGGGCGTTTAGAAAGCTAGACTGGAGGTACCACCCCTCGGAGGGAAATAAACGATGAGAGCGAAAAGATGGAGGACCGCCAGCGTGCTGGGAATATTTCTGCTGACCGCGGGTTCGCTGATGGCGCAGGGCAGCGGTAATGGAAATGGCAAGGGGCATGGCAAGGGCCATGACAAGCATGGAGATGACGACGATCAGGGTGCGCGGTATTACAACCAGCACGACCAGGAAGAATTCCACGGCTGGTACTTGCACAACGAAAACCGTCTTCCACCAGGACTAGCGAAAAAAGATCATTTGCCGCCGGGATTGGAAAAACAACTGGTGCGGCGCGGAACACTTCCACCTGGCCTGCAAAAGAAGATCGAGCCCTGCCCTCGAGAGATCGAACGGATGTTGCCACCGCCGCCACCTGATTGCGCAAACGTGGTGATCGGCGGGCACATCGTGCTACTGAACCAGAGAACCCATATTGTGGTGGATATTTTCCACTTCGAAATGTAATCGGGGAACGGCCGCTACAAAAGCAAAAACCTGAACGACCTCGCTGACGGAGCGCTCCTGCAGCGCCACATAATTGAGAATTTCCCGCCGCCGCGGTTCCGCCACGGGGTTGAATGCAGCGAATTTCGTTCACCAGACTCGAGCAGGTCCACGAACTGCTTGAGCCTCGCGGTCTGGTTAGGGGAATGACATCCCCATGGGCTGCACCGAATATTCGGTAGGGACAGTCAAGATTGATTGCCGCTTATTGCTGCCGCAAACTCGCCATCGGAATTGGAATACTGAAGGTCTTGGCAGCGACACCCATCCCGCCCTCGCAGGTAGTGGGCGGGAACGTGCAGCCAGTACCCTGACCCTGGCAGCCGGCTGCCCAAAACATGAAGCCCAACATTCCTGGCGTCGTTCCTGCGCCCTTCGGAGGAATCGTTTCTACAAAATTGGAGGCTATATTCTGATCGGAGTTGCTGAATGTGGCACAGTTAGGCTGGCCTGGTATCAACCACAGGCTGCCAGTCAGCTTTGCTGGCGCCAACGGTGGAACCCCCGTGACCCCATTGACATGCTGCGTCCAGCCCGTCTCCAACGAGGCAACCGTGGTCTTTTGTGATGCGACCATGGCATTTGCATAATCCAGCACAGGACTGCCGGTTGTCAGCCAATGGGTCGTGGCGTAGGCCGAAAGCGACTGGAGATACAGATCGTCGTTTCCCAGATCGATGGTCAGCCGTGCCGCCTCGTTGTTGCCCGTTGGGTCGTAAGGCAAAATAGAGCGGTACGCGGTGACGAATTCCTGCAATCCGGTCAAATTGGGATTGCTACTTTTCTCATAATCGATTTCCATCCCCACGTTGAATTCCTTGGCGGCGTTCGCGGCATTAATCCCAAGCTGAGTAGGATTCGTCGAGAGCGCTTTGTTCCAGTCCTTTACGAATCGGATTCCACCGATCGAGAACATAACCCGGACGCCGCGGCTTTCGAAATAATTCACCACTGCCGCGTTCATCCCAATCGGGATTCCATCCTTGGTGTTGGAGCTGTTTGTCAAGTTCATCAGGTCTACGGGATTCACGAAGCTCAGCACCACGACATTTACGGCGGGAACGCCATCACCACGGTCGATCAGCCAGTGATTGTCCGTGTCGAAGGTGGTCATATCCGGCACGGAGAACCAATTGCACCCATCAGAGAAACAGTGCCACACTCCATAAACCTGCATTGGCGTCTGTGAGCGCGCTTGCGCAACCATCATCAACCACAGGGAAAATAGAAACGTAATCCTTCTCAACATGATTTCCTCCCTATTCCTCGATTCCTATTAAGGCGTCCCCGACGGAGCGCCTGCGATGACCCATGAGAACGCCAGAAATGAAGTGGCCGTTAAATCAATGGCTGGTTCAACTGTAGAAAACGATTGCACATGGTCTTGGTAAACCGCACCGTTTCCGTTGAATTGAGAGAACGGATCGACGCCATTCGGGGGACAAGCGACCATGTTCGTGAGCGTCCCTCTTGCGGCGAACGAATTGGGTCCTTCCACGACAGCACCCTTCAGAAACGGAGGGCCGTTCGGTGGTGATGGAACCAGATTTGTCACCTGGTGTTGCATACAGAGCGGAAATGTCGTGCCGTCGTCCACGACGAGGGACGTCCCCCATGCGTTCGTCCCCAAAACATTTGCCAGCCACCGGGTTGCAAAAGTCGCATAGGCGCTACCGCCGGTCAGGTTGTCATATTCATTTGCCATCACAACCAATCCGAAACCATGTGAGGTGGTGTCGTATACATTCCAGGCGAAGCCGAAGCCAAACGGATCTTTCCCGCTTTGCGTAACGGCTTTATCGAGCTGCTTTTTCAGGTCGGCGAGCAGGGTCGTCTGAGAGACTGCCAGGCCCGTGGGATTGCCCGCCAAACCCAATGCACGATACAGTTCGAAATGCGCCAGGCCGGACACATCGTAGAGGTTAAGCGTGTCCGCTGCATCGTTCGGACCGGTGATGTAGGCTTCCGCCCAGTTTGCAGCCGCGGTCAGGTAAAAGAGTGGATCGGTATGCGGCAAGCCTGAAGGCAAATTGCCCGATTGCAACGCGAAGTAGAGTTCAGTCGCACCCAGCTCCAGATCGTCGCGCCATTCGGTCTCCGGGTAGAAATCGTGGGGACCGGTTGTAAGCAAAGTTGTTGGAGTAGTGTCCGCGAGATCGAAGATGTTTTCTGCCGAGAGCAGGCACTGGTTCGCGTAGCTGGGATTGCTCGTCTTAAACGCCTGATAGCACTCGGCGAACGAAGCAGCCATGCGCCCTGCCAGGTTTGGGCTAATCGATGCTCCTGCTCCGCCAGCCGTATTGATAAACACCGGCCGGTTGCAAATAAATTCGAAAGGCGAGATACAATTCTGGTAAGTATCATCTACCTGAGGCAACCGCCATATGTCATGATCGCCCACGTAATTGTGGCCGCCCGACGCAATGGCAACCTGATAGTAGAAAGTCTTCGATGTGTCGTCCCACATCTTCTGAAGCCAATCGAGCCCAAACTTGGCTTCAGCCGTGAAGTTCGACACCGTGGAACCCGCTCCCATCTGGTTCGGAAAATCGCGAACACCCTCCAGCATGAGCGCCACGGTGTAGCTGTGGGTCTCCACGAATTTCATGTAGTCACCGGCGTCCCACCAGCCACCCGAAGCGTCAATCACAGCACCGGTCGGGGTTAATGTTCCAGCGTTGTCCTTTTTGTTGAACGTCGGCGTGAAGTAGACCTTGGCGTGCTCGTCATTTAGGTGCCCCGCAGCGGTACGCAGCGGTGTGCCGATAAAATTCGCGCCATCGCGTTCGTTTTCGTAAAAGAAAAGCGTGTTGGCAAGTGCTGTTGCGTAGAGATTGGCGCCCGTATCGATTCGGAAGCTGACCGAAGACGCAGAAATCGCTCCGCTGACGGAGATTGTGTACGTTCCGGTCGTACTCACCGAGTCGAAATCCAGTGCATACACGTGCGTGAAGGTTCCCCAACTACCCTGACTCGGGCCTATCGCCGCTGAAAATACCGGCGACCCGGTTGAGTCTAAGACGCTGAACGACGAGCCCGTTGAAGAAGCGGAACTCATGAGGTAAGCCCGCTTCGGTGCGCTTGCAACATACCCTGTTTGGTGGACTCGCACGAAACTGCTCTGCGCCTCGGTGGCCGAAGGCCACGCGACAGCAACAAGGGCAGCGAATGCGGCAAACATTGACAAAAGGCGGCGAACTGACTTGGATAAATCGCTAGCCAAAGGATTAACCGGCATCTTCTGAGGCCTCCTTCTCGCAGATCAGACTTGGACACATGCGTGGCCGGGAAGGAACCGCCCATAACCTGGGGATTATGATCGATTCGGGGATTTCAATCGATTCAACGCCGGAGATACTGCGACTACGTTTTGTCACTGTCAAGCGAAATTCAGCGTACTTCGTGCGCCCCAGAGTTGCTGGGGGTCCCGGGGTCTCTCCTGATGCAAGGCCCCATCGATGGAACAGAGTTGTTGGGAAGGCACGCTTCAAACCCCAAACTCTGAATGCCTAACCGCGTTTAGGAAGGCCCATCTCAAAAAATCCTGTTCATGAAATCGCCGCAGCCGTCGAACGCATCCTTCAGAATGACGTGCTCGTTGTGGAGAACGAGCAGGAGGTTTTCACCGCCATGATCGCACTCAAGGAAGGACAGGGCTCGTTCGCCGATGCCGTCATTGTTGCACTTGGCACCAGAGCGAAGTGCTCCCGCACCCTTACGTTCGACCACAAGGCGCTGCAGCTTCCGGGTTTCGAGTTTCCTTAATTCACCCTCTCGGGATCGTTCGATGATGGTTGGGCATCAGACAGGCTGTCTGGCGAACGTCCTGCAAGAACTGGGGAAGGTCATGTCTCCGGATTGGCCGGATTCCTGGTGGCGTGCCACACAAAGTACGGGAATTAGGCATCAAGGGAAAGTAGTGTCTATGGGAGTAGAACGTAAATCCTTTGTTTGCAACCTGAATTGTAGCGAAACAACGCGTGACAACGAATCCCACCCCTAAACTACGAAGGGTCGAATCCCTCCTCCTGCGTGTATATTGTGCCGGTGCCCTGGTCTTAGCTTCGCCCCTTGCCAGAAATCGTGTTCCTGCGAACGTTTGCCGGATAGCAATGATCCCGCGAACGCTTGGTGAGAGTTTGCCAAAGCTCACCCAGCAATTGAGCGAACCTTAACCGATGAGAGCCCGGATCTTGGCGCGCACCTCAGCCAGTTCGGCAGCAGACACCACCCCTTGACGTTTAGCCCCCCTTTTCCGCCAATCGAGGCTCTTTACCTGATCCGCGAGAACCGCGCTGGGACTGGCACCGGAAATCTGTACTTCGAAGGGGTAGTTTTTGATCTGCGAGGTCATCGGGCAGCAGAGCATCAGACTGGTCTTTTCGTTATAGGCGGCAGGGCTAAGCACAACCGTGGGCCGGTGCCCAGCCTGCCCACGTCCAGTCTGTGGATTGAAGCTGAGCCACACTATGTCTCCCGCATCGGGCACGTAAATCCGCGCCATCACAATGCCTCTTTGCCCACGGGTTTTCCAAAATCCACCTCGTCGTGCAGGTTCTTACGAGTAATTCGCTTTAGCAACTCGGCCAAATCATAGTCTTTGCGCTGTGCGGGCTCGATGACGACGCGGCCAGACTCTTCGCGCACATCTACGGTCTCATCCAGATCCAGATGGGCAGCCTGCATGACGGCGGCGGGAATTCTGACCGAGGCGCTATTGCCCCATTTCTTGACCACGGTTTTCATATAGAGATTACTCCCTGTATCTACGTTGCAGCAACATCGTGCCATGGGAGTAAGGTATGTGTCAACAAAGTCGATACATGATCAGGGGGACCGCAATCACCGAACAACATCCGGCACGAGGTTACCCTTGCGCAGGATTCCGTGTGAAGAAAAGACTCTCCCTCATTCTTTTCGGATCTTCGATCACGCTCGCAATACTCGCGACGTTCTCCGATAGGCAAGTCCGCGCGACCTGTCTAGGGCGAACTGATACGGTGGCAAGTTTCAACGCGATGTAACACGTTAAAAACCGCTGGATGCGTACCACAACCTTAAGGAATCATGGGCGAAATAATAATTCGCCAGCCGCACGTTCCATTTCTCGGGGGAGTTCGATCAGTAGACTCAGGAGCCTTGCGTTGCAGGCCTTAGCCATAATATCCGCTGAAGACGTATCCTCGACCTCGAAGCGCTCTGGCCACTGACCAAGCTCACGCGCAATCTGCTCCTCAACGCCTCGCAGTTCCTTCACCAGGGACTTCTCTGAAAGCATTGCGGAATACGCAATCAGCGCCAGAATCCGGAGGATAACAATGGAATCAAAGTTTGACGTAATCGTTCGTGATCCCGAAATTCTGGGCGGGATACCGGTATTCCGAGGAACTCGGGTGCCTTTCAAGAACTTACTCGACTACCTTGAAGGCGGCCATACTCTGGACGAATTTCTGGAGGAGTTTCCCTCGGTCACACGCCAGGCAGCCATCGCGGCTCTGGAGCACGCAAAGGAATTGGTGATCGCCCAGATACCATGAGGCTCCTCATCGACGAATGCTTGCCGAGAACCTTGAAACGACTACTCACCGGATACACCTCTCGTACGGTCCAAGAGATGGGTTGGTCGGGTATCGAGAATGGCGCACTGCTGTCGCTGGCCGACGCCGAGTTCGATGTGTTAATCACAATCGACCAAGGGTTCGAGTATCAGCAAAACCTCAAGGAGCGCAAAATCGCGATTCTCCTGTTGGCAAAGCAGGTGCTTTCAAAACTGAATTCTTAGCTCGATGGAGTGTTTCAGCGCGAAGGTTCGAACTGGAGATCGATTTAGTGGAGCGGGGCATGGGAACAATCGTCGCCCACTTTTTGGTGCACTCTTTGAGAACCTACCCGCGAAACGAACGACCCTTCCTTTGCGTTCCTCTTCTTACTCCCATAAATAAGATCTGGTCTTCAGTTCGACGGTAGACTGACGGTGCGAAAACAGAGTTGTTGCAGGCGGTCGACGAGGCGGGCTCGGTTGACGCGCTTCTCCTTGATATGGGCGTCATCGACAACGCCGTGGAGGGCGCTGAACAGGAAGACGGCGACATAACGAGGGTCTTCGACCGACCAAGCGTGGGCGCGAGAGCCAGCCTGAAGCAAATCACAAAGAAAATCGATGGTGACGTTGTCGACGAGCCCCTCTCGCGTGGGAGGGCGAGATCCGTAGAAAAGAATGTCATGCAGGCGAATGGAATCGAGATATCCGGAGACGGTGGCCACGGCCCATGCCGCGAGTTTCCCCTTCCAATCGTCCGCAGGCTTTAGGGCGACCGCGGCCTTCACCGCCGCCAACCGGTCGTGCCCGTAGCGATCACCGAGTGCAGCAAGCACATCATCCTTGGAGGAAAAATAAAGGTAGAAGGTGCCCTTGGCGACGTCGGCCGTGGAGGTGATCTGCTCGATGGTGGTGGATGCCACGCCTTGCTGAAGAAACAGCTGCTGGGCGGCGTTCATCAGGTCATCGCGCCGCTGTCCCGGGGGCTTTGTTCTTGGACGAGGTTTGGTTTTGGCGGACATTGGGATCGCCGAGCCTCGGTGACTGAACGCTGGTCAGCGACCGTAGGATAACGAACGCGGGCTGGGAAGGCGAGAAGCAAGAAGAGGCGGAGTCGGGCATAATTGTGCGCAAACAGGTGCGCGCGTAGAGGCATAAAAGCCAGCGCTACATTGCAGACAAAAACTACGCCGCGCCCGCCTCCCCTCGAGGCAAGGTGGAAGACCCTCCCCCTGAAGGGGTGAGCTACAGGTTTACGACATTGTGTTTGTGGCTAGGTTCTCTGCGCGGAGTAGTTCGGGAAACAACTTAATCCATAGGGCGGTGACGGCGAGGGTGCCTAAGCCGCCGAGGAACGCCGCGGGCACCGTTCCAAATAGAGCGGCGGTGGCGCCGGACTCGAATTCACCTAATTCGCTGGAGGCTCCGACAAACATCCATTGCACGGCGCTGACGCGGCCACGCATGGCGTCAGGCGTGGAAACCTGCACGAGCGTTTGGCGAATCACCATGCTGACCATGTCGAACCCGCCGGCAGCAATCAGGGCAACAAGTGAAAGCCACATGTTTCTGGAGAGAGCAAAGACGATGGTAGCGAAACCGAAGCCTGCCACGCAGAGAAGCATTCGCTTGCCAGCGCCACGCTGGATAGTGCAATGCGCCAAGACAAGACCAACGATGGCGGCGCCGACGCCGGGTGCGCAACGAAGACAGCCGAGTCCTGCAGGGCCGACCGCGAGGACGTCCTTGGCGAAAATGGGGAGTAAGGCGGTGACGCCACCCAGGAGAACGGCGAAAAGGTCGAGCGAGATGATGGAGAACAATAAGCGGTTCGAGCGAATATAGCGGATACCGCCGAGAGGGCTGGCGTCAATGGGGTCGTTTTCCTCGGAGCGAGTCGTGCAGCGTTCTTGGGCAAGACGCAGCACT
>Ga0210406_10008911_pt1 | contig 10015 bp, 7 predicted proteins | sample IncBWC30MmetaG_FD_155454 | JGI IMG/M metagenome (GOLD analysis project Ga0210406, IMG submission 155454) | Forest soil microbial communities from Barre Woods Harvard Forest LTER site, Petersham, Massachusetts, United States - Inc-BW-C-30-M | ecosystem: Environmental > Terrestrial > Soil >... | reverse complement strand
GGCGCAGCATGCCGCGCCCCTACAACCTAAATTCTCCAGGCATGGCTCTGATACCTTCATGCTTCTGTCGCCTGCTGCGAAATATTCAGAAGCACACCAGTGGCCAGCAACATGACCAGCAGACTCGATCCGCCATAGCTGATGAACGGCAGGGGGATTCCTTTCGTCGGCACCATGCCGAGCACGACCGCGAAATTAATCAGCGCCTGGCACAAGACCATCGCGGTAATACCCAGCGCCAGCAGCCGCCCAAATCCGTCCGGCGCACCGAACGCCGCACGCATCCCTCGCCAGCCATAAACGACAAAGAGCGCAATCACGATCATCGCCCCGATAAAGCCCAGTTCCTCGCAGATCACCGCGTAGATAAAATCCGTGTGCGCCTCCGGCAAATAGAAAAGCTTTTGTTTGCTCTCCATCAGGCCTACGCCCGTGAAGCCGCCCGAGCCGACGGCGATGAGCGACTGTAACAACTGAAATCCAGCGCCTTGCGGATCGGAATCCGGGTGCAGAAAAGCGGTCAATCGGGCTTGCCGGTACGCCACCTGCGTAATGAGCAGATACACCGCGGGAATCGCTCCCGCGAGGCCCACCGCGAGCCATTTCCACGAGAGACCTCCAACGAAAAGAATGGCCGCGGCCACAACGAGAATATCGATAGACGTCCCAAGGTCAGGTTGCAGCAAAATCAATGCGACAAAGACCAGAATGGGAGCTGCTGCTGGAAAAATCGTCTGCCGGAAATCTTCTTTGCGGAATTCCATGCTGGCCTTGTTGCGGCGCTTTTGATCCAGAAACCACGCTAGATAAAGAATGGTGGCGAGTTTCGCCAGCTCCGACGGCTGGATGCCCACCGAGCCGAACTTGATCCAGCGATGCGTGGCATGGGACTTGTCGAGGAAAAAAGTGCCGACGAGCAAGAGCAAGACGACGCAAACCACGGGGTAAATGACCGCGGGCTCGCGCAGACGGCGATAGTCCGTCTTCATCAGAGCGAACATCCCCAAAAGGCCGATGAATAGCCACGCGGCCTGGCGAACGAGAAATATGTACGAGTGACCGTATACTGCTGTTCCGCGGTAACTGCGGAAGCGCTGAAAATCATCACCGCACCGAAGAGACACAGCGCCAGCGTCACTCCAAAGAGCCAGCGGTCATTTTCCAGTCGTCTCGGCACGCTCTTTCACCCTTCCAGAAGTTGTACTCGCCGCTTGCCGCTCCAATTGATGCACCAGCTCCTTGAAGACGCGGCCGCGGTGTTCGAAGTTCTGAAACTGATCGAAGCTGGCACATGCCGGGGCGAGGAGCACCACGTCGCCGGGCCGCGCCGCATGCGAGGCAATTTCCACGGCACGCTCGATCGTTCCGGCGCGCTCGATGGCCACGCTGCCGGTGATCTGTTTTTCAATTTTTTCCGCCGCGGCGCCGATGAGCAGAGCAAGAATGGCCTTCTCGCGTAAAGGCCGTTGCAGGACGGTGTAATCGCTGCCTTTGTCTTTCCCACCCAGAACAATCAGGATGCTTCCGGGAAATGAATCCAGGGCCTTCAGCGTGGCGTCGACATTCGTGGCTTTCGAATCGTTGTAATAGCGCACGCCACCGACCTCTGCCACGAATTCCAGACGATGCTCGACGCCCGCGAATGACCGCACCCCTTTCGCGATAGCCGCGGGTTCGGCGCCAGCGAGACGCGTCGCCGCCACGGCCGCGAGGACGTTTTCGACGTTGTGAGCACCCGGCAGCGGAATCTCCTGGAGACTCAATACCGCCTCTTCTTCGCCGTCATGGCGAAAGATAATTCCGTTTTCCCGCACGAACGCACCTTGCACCGCGCGCGGCCTCCGGCTGAACCAGTACACTTGCGGCTTCGCCGGCGCCAGGGACGTGGTCGCCGGATCATCCATGTTCAAAACCGCGCTGTCCGCTTCCGTCTGGTTCTCAAAGATGCGCGCTTTGGCGCGGCCATACTCTTCGAACGTGTGATGCCGGTCCAGGTGGTCGGGCGTGAGATTCAAGAACACACTGATGTTGGGCCGAAATGTTTCAATCAGCTCCAGCTGAAAACTGCTCAACTCCGCCACGGCAATGGTGTCGTCGGTGGTCTGCTCCACTCGCGAAATCAAGGGAGTACCGATGTTCCCGGCGAGAATCGTGGAAAAACCAGCGCCTTTCAAAATGTGCTCGATCAAGGAGGTCGTCGTCGTCTTCCCGTTCGAGCCGGTGATCCCGATCAACCGTCCCTCCAGGAAACGGCCCGCCAGCTCCACCTCGCTCCAGATAGCGACACCCTTCGCGCGCGCGGCCTGCAGCAAGGGAGCATCGGCGGGCACGCCAGGGCTCGGAACGATCAGGTCCTGTTCGAGAAATGCATTTTCCCGGTGGCTGCCCAGTTCCAGGCTTACGCCCGCAGTGCGGACTGGCGCAATCGCTTCGCCGATTTCGTTTTCCGTCCGCGCATCCGTCGCCGTCACGTTCGCGCCCCGCGCGGCGCAAAAGAGCGCGGTGGCCACACCCGTCCTGGCTAGTCCCACGACCAGCACGCGCTTGCCCCGCAACTCGAACGGATTCGGCATTAATCTCACAAAATTCCTTAACCGGGCTGCTTCACTACCTCAGCTTCAACGTCGTCAGCGCAAACAGCGCAAAAACCAGCGCGGCGATCCAAAACCGCACGATCACTTTCGATTCGCTCCAACCGAGCAATTCGAAATGGTGGTGAATTGGCGCCATCCGGAAGATGCGCTTGCCGCGCAGTTTGAACGAGCCCACCTGCAGAATCACGGAAAGCGCTTCGATGACGAAGATACCGCCGACGAAAAAGAGCAGGATTTCCTGCTTGATGATGACCGCGATGGTGCCCAGCGTTCCGCCCAGCGACAACGAGCCAACGTCGCCCATGAAGATTTCGGCGGGATGCGCGTTGTACCAGAGAAATCCGAGCGATGCCCCGACGAGCGCCCCGCAGAATACCGTTAGCTCGCCGACGCGCGGGATGTACTGAATCTCGAGATAAGTGGCCCAGCGGTAGTTGCTGCTCACGTAAGTCAAAACCGTAAGCGCGCCGGCTGCGATGACCGTGCAGCCGATCGCCAGGCCATCGAGCCCGTCCGTCAGGTTCACTGCGTTGGAAGAACCCACAATGACGATTGCCGTGGCCACAAGAAAGGGCAAAAACGCAAGCGGCCAGAGGTGCCCGGAAAAATGAGATTGACCGAGCAACGAGTGAATCACAAGATCGGGATGGAATCGCTTCAAGAAGGGAAAGACGAACTGCGTCGAGTAAGCGCTGTTGGTGGCCAGAACAAGAAGAACGACGCCGACGATCAGGCTGACGAAAACCTGAAAATAAATTTTCTTCTTCGCCGTGAGACCCAGATTGCGCTGCTTCGAGACCTTCGCATAGTCATCGATGAAGCCAATCACGGCAAAACCGAACAGCGCGAATAGCGAGAGCAGGATAAATGGATTGGTCAGATCCGCCCACAGGAGAACCGGCACGGCCGTGGAGATTACGATCAGCACGCCGCCCATCGTCGGCGTGCCGGCCTTCTTTTTGTGCTCCTGGGGTCCTTCCTCGCGAATGAACTGGCCGATCTGCAATTCGCGAAGACGCCGGATGAGCCAAGGACCGAAAACCAGCGCCAGAAACATGGCCGTGAGACTCGCGTACACGGTCCGCACGGTGATGTAACGGAAAACATTCAGGGGGCTGAAGTAGCGCTGCAGCGTGTGGTAGAGTAGGTAGTAAAGCATCTCAGTGCTGTACCTCCTGACCCAAAGTTTCGCCGGGCGCAGCGTGCCGCGCGATCAGCGACTCCACAATCTGCTCCATCTTCACGCCCCGCGAGCCTTTCACCAGCAGCAGATCGCCGGACACGATAAAGCTCTCCAGAAATTCGGCGGCTTCCTGCGGCGTTGTGAAAAATTTGGCCCGTTCGCGCGGGAGTCCCGCGGCCACGGCGCCTTCCACGATCTGTGCCGCATCACCGGCCACGCCGATGATCCAATCGATCTTCCCGGTCCCGGCGGCAAATTGCCCGGCCTCGCGATGCAGTTCGGGTGAAGCCGTGCCGAGCTCGCGCATCTCACCGGCGGCGAGGATGCGCCGGCGAAAATTCGGCGTCGCCGCCAGCAATTCCGTCATGGCCTGCAGCGCCGCGGGACTCGAGTTGTAGCTGTCGTTGATGAGTGCCGCTCCATTCGAAAATTGCAACAGTTCCCCGCGCATCGCCGGCGCGCGCAACGAGAGAAACACGCTTTGCGCCTCCGCCGCGCCGATGTCCCATACGCTTCCCGCCGCCAGCGCCGCCAGCGCGTTGGCAATCGCGTGACGCCCGGGAACATTCAGCTCCAGCCGCACGCGGCCCTCGGGATTTACATAGTCAAACGCCGATCCCAGCGCTCCGCGGTCTTCGATCTCCTGCGCCATGAAAAACGCCGGCTTTTCGATGCCATACGTCAACACGCGCCCGGGGGCGAAAGCCCCGAAGGCGGCGACGCGCGGATCATCCGCGTTGAGCACCGCAGTCGACTCGTGTCCGTTCAATCCCTCGATCAACTCGCGCTTCGCGAGCGCAATCTCATCCACCGACGCAAAAAACTCCAGGTGCGCCGGCGAAACACGCGTCACAACTCCTACATCCGGCTTGGCAATCGCCGCCAGCCGTGCAAGTTCGCCGCGGCGCGACATTCCCATTTCCAGCACCGCCGCTTGATGCGTTTCCTCCAGGCGAAGCAGCGTCAGCGGCAACCCGTACTCGTTGTTAAAGTTTCCTTCCGATTTCAGTACCCGCAGCTTCGCGCCCAGCAGTGCCGCCAGGATCTCCTTCGTGGTGGTCTTGCCGACAGAGCCTGTGACGCCGGCAATTTTCCCGCCCCAGGACTTGCGCACTGCGCGCGCCAGTTGTTTGAGCGCATCGAAGGTGTCGGCCACCGCAATGCAGCGGTCTCTGATGGGGATCGCGTATCGCGAAAGCTCCGCCTCCGCCACCACTGCCGCAATGGCTCCGCTTTCCAAGGCACTAGCCACATGGTCGTGTCCATCGTGACGCGGTCCGTGGATGGCGATGAACAGTTCTCCGGCACGAATCGCGCGAGAATCAATCGACACGCCGGCCACCCGGGCCAGGGCGTTGAGTCCCGTCCCCGGCCGAGTACCCAGAGCGTCAGCCACCTGCGCAATCGTCCACCGCATAAGTTCCTCAAAGGATTCGTCTTACTCCAGCACCGAACGGCTCGATGTGTTCTCAACGTTTTGAGGGCTCTCCTTTCGAGAGGTCAGCAATTGGCCCGCCCCGATCATCTCGAGACCCGAGCGCCCTCGCCACACCTACGAACCAAGCGCGCTAGGTGCCAAACCCTGAGCCGCCATTCACCGGCTCGTTTCGCGGCCCTTCAAAGCCACGTTCGCGCAAAGCACGGCCGGCCACTTCGCGGTCGTCAAATTCAAACGTCTTGTCCCCGATAATCTGATAATTCTCGTGACCCTTTCCGGCCAGCAGCACGATATCTCCGCTGCGGGCTTCCTCCATGGCCATGCCGATGGCCTTTTCCCGGTCCGGCTCGATCAGATATTTTCCGGCAGTTTTCTGGAGTCCCACGATAATGTCGCTGATAATTTTCAGCGGGTCTTCGCTGCGCGGATTGTCGCTGGAAAGAATGGTCAGGTCGCTCAACCGGCCGGTGACTTCCCCCATAACGGGCCGCTTGGTGCGGTCCTTTTCCCCGCCGCAGCCAAACAGCGTGATGATGCGGGCCTTGGGATTCAGCTCCCGCGCCGTTCGAATCAGATTCTCCAGTGCATCGTCGGTGTGCGCATAATCGACGATCACCAGGAAGGGCTGCCCGAGATCGATCCGCTGGAAACGGCCCGAAACGCTTTCGAGATTCCGGATGCCGCTTTCAATCGCATCATTCGAAAGACCCAGCGCTTGTGCCGCTCCAATCGCCGCAAGAATGTTGTAGACGTTGATCCGGCCGACCAACCGCGATACCACGTGCACCTTTCCGTTCGGCGTGTGCGCCGTAAACGTCAAGCCATCGAAAGTCAGTTGAAATTTCTTTGTGGTGATGTCTGCGTCCGATTCCAGTCCGTAGGTGACGGTTTTCTTCGCCAGGCCCGCCAGCCGCTTGCCAAATTCGTCGTCCGCATTTAGCACCGCGACTTCAGGCGCGCCCGCGCCCGTGCCTTCGAAGAGCCGCTTTTTTGCGGCGAAATAATCCTCAAACGTTTTGTGAAAATCCATGTGCTCGCGCGTCAGGTTGGTGAAGACCGCGGCTTGAAAATGGCATCCCCAGAGCCGGTCCATCGCCAGCGCATGCGAGCTGGCTTCGAGCACCGCGTACGTTCCACCCGCATTGCGAATCTCCGCAAAAAATCCCTGCAGGTCAACCGATTCCGGCGTCGTATTTGGCGCTGGATAGTCCCCGAGCGGGGTGTGATAGGCGATCGTTCCGAACAAGCCGGTCTTCGCTCCGGAAGCTTTCACGATTGCATCCACGACCGAAGTAATGGTCGTCTTACCGTTCGTGCCGGTCACGGCAACGAGCTGCAGCGCGTTCGCGGGATGCCCCAGGAAATTCGCCGCGGTGATCGCGAGCGCCTTGCGTGCTTCTTGAACCTGAATCCACGCCACACCTGGCGGAAATTTTCCGGGAGCTGGCTCTTCGCTCGCAATGGCCACCGCGCCTCGCTTGAGAGCGTCCTGAATGAATTTGTTTCCGTCGGCCTTGGCTCCGTGCAAGGCAAAGAAAAGCGCGCCCGGCCGCACCTTCCGCGAATCAACGGCCACCTGGTGAATTTCCAGGCTACTCGCGCCCGCAGGCGGAGCCGTCTCCACACCTTGGAGCACTTCGCTCAGCTTTCTTCCGCTGTCCGCTGAGCTTTCCCGGGCAGAGCGCTTTCGTTGGCTATCAGTCTGGTTCGTGGCGGCGTCCTGTACTTGATCTTCCTGGGTCAATTCAATTTTCATCCTAATGCCTTACCCTGTGGCGAGGCTGTGCGATCTTCGGCGCCGGTGTTCCGAACTGCACGGTAATCTTCGCGCCCCGCCGTACTTTCGTTCCCGCGGCCGGCGTTTGATTCGTAGCAAGATTGCTGCCAACTAGAATGGGGTCCAGCCCCAATCGAAGGCAAATCTCCGTTACGTCGCGCATCGTTTTTCCGGTGAGGTCCGGCACCTGAATGTCGCCCCCCTCATCCTCTGCTACGGTCACGGAGGGCGTCTGACTTTTGCCCCCTTTCGTATTTGGTGCGGTTGACTCCGCAAGAGGTTGGTCGGGTAGTCCCGAGAAATCTGTCGGCGTGAAATCTTCGAGCGTAGCGCTGTCCGAAACCTCGCGATTCTTGTATGCGGCCTTTACGAGCCGCGGGCCAATCGGCACATCGCGCGGCACGTCCAGATGCGGCAAAACCTGCTCGGCGATGCGCTTGAAAACCGGCGCGGCCACCTGCCCTCCCTCGTGTTGCCCCACCGGCGAATCCAGCGAAACCAGAATCGTCACCGCCGGGTCGTTGATTGGGGCAAAACCGGTGAAAGAAGCAATCAGCTGCGTCGGCGAATATCGGCCCGTCGCCGGATCGATTTTCTGCGCGGAGCCGGTTTTCCCCGCGGAGGTCCAGCCGTCGAGACGCGCAAGCTTTCCTGTGCCGCTCAGCACAACCCCTTCCATGAGTCTCCGTAAAGTCGCCGCCGTTTCAGGCCGGATCACTTTCCTTGGCTCGGATGGCGCCAGCAGGCCTTCCGCAGGGATTACCTTATCCCCGCGCCTCAACTCCGCGATGACGTGTGGTTTGTAAAACATTCCTCCGTTGGCAATCGCGGAGACTGCGCTGATGAGCTGCACCGGCGTGACCCCGACTTCCTGCCCCATCGAGATCGATCCGATCGAGACCGCCGACCAGCTTTCCAGCCGCCGCAGAATGCCTTTGCTTTCTCCAGGCATGTCCACGCCGGTCGGCTGCCCAAAACCAAATGCGCGGATATAGTCGTAGAATTTCGGCGCTCCCAGCCGCAGCGCAATCTTGATCGCCCCCACGTCGCTCGATTGCGCCAGAATGTCCGCGACATTCAGCAAGCCGAATGGCTTATGATCGCGGATGCGGTGCCCCGCCACGTATACCGCCCCGTTTTCGCAATCGAAAACTTCCTCCGGCCGCGTGATCCCCTGATCGAACGCCGCCGCCAGCGTAATGAGCTTGAAAGTTGATCCGGGCTCGTATAGTGCGCTCACCGCACGATTCATCCGTGCTTCGGCAGGCGATTCGTTCGCCGCGTTGGGATTGAACTTCGGCCAGTTCGCCAGCGCGAGGATTTCGCCGGTATTTGGATTCATCACCATCACGGTGCCGGCCATGGCATGCGTCTTGGCAATCGCTGCCGCAAGTTCGCGTTCTGCGATGTACTGGATCTTCTCGTCGAGCGTGAGGACCACGTTCGCACCGCGCTCGCGTTGCGCCTCTCCGCCATCGAACCAGCGCTGGCGCGCGTCGGCCATCACGATGATTTTTTCGCTCTTGCCCCGAATCTGGCCGTCCAATTCATATTCGATCCCGCCTAAGCCCTTTTCATCGAGATCGACGAAGCCTAGTACATGCGATGCGAGGTCGCGCTTCGGATAGATGCGTTGATTTTCTTTTTGGAAATAGACTCCTTTCAGATTCAGCGCCTCCACGGCCTCCTTTTTGTCGGGCGGCAGCTTGCGCGCAATCCACACAAAGGAGTGCGAGGATTCGAGTCGCGCTTCAAGCACTTCGCGTGGAATTCCCAGGACTCCGGAGAGCAGCCGCGCCGCCAGTTGCTCGTCGCCAAGTTCAGAGGGCACCGCGAATGCCGAATCCACCGGGATGCTCATCGCCAGCGGGCGCATATTGCGGTCGTAGATTGCCCCGCGCTTGGGCGTGATCTCGATCACGCGCTGCTGCTGGCGGTGCGCCCGGGCCATGTATTCGCTGTGAAGGAAAAGTTGCAGGAATCCCAGCCGCCCAAGAACGGCCGTCATGCACACGAGCGTGAGGCATGCAACAATCAACAGACGGTTGACCGCCCTACGGTCACCATTCCATTGGGCCGCTCGGCGGTCACCATTCGAATCGGTCGACTTGCGGTCACGCACGGAATTTACCGTTATGCGGCCACCTGTTGCGGCGTGAGCACGGTTTTCTGGCATGGCGAAATCAAATCAATGAGCGCTCCGCCGGGGAGTTCATTTGCTTGACCGCAGACTGGTTCTCGAACCATGCGCATCAGAAAAACTACGGCGCGCGATTCCGTCGAACGTAACGTACCGCGGCCACTTCCGCGCCGTCCGGAGCTTCGTACTCCTGCATCTGCGTCGGCAGCGGCTCGGTCAAGCCCAGTTGGCGGCGCGCAATCACGTCAATGCGCATCGGATTGCGCAGTCCCGCGATTTCCAATTTCAAGGACGAGTTCAGCGAAGCCGCCTCGGCTTGCCTGGCCTTCACGTCTTCCAGCTGAAAGCTCAAATCGATGCAGCGGAAATGTTGGTAGATGTAGAGCATGAAAAACGCCGCGATCACACCGCCCAGGGCCACCGTGCGGTATAGTCTGCGCATCTTCACCGGCTCGACGTGCCGCACTATCCTTGAATTGTCGATCCGCTTGACGGTATGAAACTCCGTCATTGCCTTCTGTTTTTTCCTGCGCACCATAACGTTACCCTGCCGGCCGCTATGCCACCGGCGTTCTTTCCGCACACCGCAGCTTCGCGCTTCGCGAACGCGGGTTGCCCATCGTCTCTTCCTCACTGGGCTGGATCACGTGTTTCGTCAGCACACGGAGCGTTCCTGCCCGCTCCCCCTCTTGAAACGCGTGCTTCACCAGGCGGTCTTCCCGCGAGTGGTAACTCAACACCACCCAGCGGCCTCCTGAATTCATTGTGGCGGGGGTCCGAGAAAGAAACTGCCCGAGTTCCTCCATCTCTCGATTCACCGCTATCCGCAGCGCCAGAAACGTTTTTGTTGCGGGATGCAGTCTCTGCCTTCCCCATTGCTTTC
>Ga0210406_10008910_pt1 | contig 10015 bp, 11 predicted proteins | sample IncBWC30MmetaG_FD_155454 | JGI IMG/M metagenome (GOLD analysis project Ga0210406, IMG submission 155454) | Forest soil microbial communities from Barre Woods Harvard Forest LTER site, Petersham, Massachusetts, United States - Inc-BW-C-30-M | ecosystem: Environmental > Terrestrial > Soil >... | reverse complement strand
GCTCGCTGCCATCTTTCGGGTAGTGCTGCGACGTGAGCAGGTCCACTGCATAGTTGCGATAGGGCTGGTCGAGACGGACGACGTAGGTGCCCGCGGGATAAGAGCCATCTTTCAACGTAAGGGCAGACTGCGCGCGGCTGACCTCAATTTGCTGGCCCATGAGACGGCTGACGAGTTGCGCAACCCGTGCGGGATCGCCCTGATCCGCGGGAATCAGGAAGGCGTAAGGCGCTTCCTCAAGACCCTTGCGATAGGAGTGGAGACTCTTGTGGTAGAAATTTCGAAGCAAGACGTGGGAATTCGTGGCCGCATAGTCGAGTGCGGCCAGGGCAGCCGTCTCGTTAGCCGCATAGTCGAGTGCGGCCAGGGCAGCCGTCTCGTTATAGTTGACATTGTCTCGCGCGGACCACGAGAACGTTCCCGATGGAGGGGGCACCAAGCGGTACCACTCACGCGAGGTTTCCTCAGGAGCAAGCGACAGAGAAAGTGTTTCGGCGGTCCCGTTGCCGAAAGTTTCATAGCCTCGACCGACGGCGTTGTGGTTCATGGCAACCGAATCGAGGTACAGGTGCGCGAAGCCTTCTCCAAAATTCCAAGTGGAGACCCCCGGCATGCCCAGGCCGGTCATGGTTTGCACTTCATAGAAGCTCAGTGCCAGGAATTCGCTGTAGGTGACAGGATCGATGTTGGGATTGTAGGGGCCGGTGCCGTTCCAGGACATCAAGAGTGGAACGGCTTCATGAAGATCGTGAACCACGGTGGGATGCCACTCGTGGAACATGCGGTGGACAGCTTTGGTGGTTTCCTGAGTTTGCTGGTGTGTGTCGCGGTTGATGTCGACAAAAACGTATTTGCCCCAGTAGGGAGGGGAAGCGTGTCACGGTCAGTTTTTCCCTTCAGATAGCGGTAGAACCACTCAACTTGCTTGTCGCGGCCGTCAGGATTGGAGACGGGATTGATGAGCACGACCAGGTTTTCGCGGATATGCCGAATCATGGGCTGATCAGAAGCCGCAAGGCGATAGGCGAGTTCCAGGACAGATTCGGTCGAGCCGGTTTCGTCGGAGTGGAGCGCCGCATTGAAATAGTAGATAGGACGAGAATCAGCAATGAGCTTTTCGGCGATCGATGGATCGACTTTCCGGGGGTCAGCGAGAGACGCGGTTGCCGCTTTCAACTTTTCGAGGTCTTGAATTCCCTTTTCATCGCTAATGGCGAGAAGAATAATTTCGCGGCCCTCTTCCGAGTGACCAATCGCGAAAACCCGAGCACGCGGTGAAGCCGCAGCAAGCGCGCGGCAATAGGCATAGGCTTTTGCGGAAGTCACCAGCTCTCCCGGCGCTCCCATGATTCGCCCATAAAAAGCGCGGGGTGATGGCACCGTAGAAGACGCCGGCAAATAGGAAACCCACGGAGAAAGGAACTGCGATGAAGTTGTCGCTTTGGAGATTTCTTCCGCCGAGCCAGGTTCCGGAACGTCCGGAGCGATCGACGATTGCGCCAGAAGCGCGGCGCAACAGACCAGAGAAAAGAATAAACACACAAAAGAGCGAATACGCATGCGGGGCGAACCTCGAGAATAACGTTGAATGAAATGTAGAGCGAGGTGAGTGTACTACATCAGGAAATCGATGAGCGACCAAGCAGCCGACCGGCAAACGAGACAAGTATTTGTGTTGGCGGACCGCCTCAGAAAGCGGTTCCTACAAAGGCAAGGCTATGCCAGGCGAATCGCTAGCCGATGGAGACGGGTTAGTTAGTCGAGGGCGGAGACTGGAGTCTGCTCGCGACGGCGGCGATGGAGATAGTGCATGGCGATGTTGATGTAAATCTCGCCACACGGCGTCTCGATGCACAGGACCATGGCTTCGGTGTCGGCGTTGCCGGCAAGCCCCTCTTCGCTCATGTGAATTTCCGGCGGAAAGACCTTGAAGCGAAAGCCCTGATCATTGAGAAGCGTGACCGAATTGCCGATGACCATATTGGCGAGCTCACACACGGTCTCGCGAATGACCTGCTCGCTCTCAGGAACAGGCGAGCCGGCGAGATGTCCCGCAACGCGGATGGCCACTTCAGGGGCAAGATCGAGGATGACGCGGCCTTCGATATCGCCCTTAATCAGAATGAGCGCGGCGATGCCCTTGCGGCGATAGGTGTTCTCGTCCATCGTCAGGCAGGTCGACAATCTTTGTCGGAGCCTGCAGGGACTCCGCAAAAACCGCATCCGCCGCATTGATGAACGGCTGAATGAGTTCCATTCTCATGAGCGCTGCTCCCCCGCCAGCTCTACGGGCGCGCCGGCGGCATTGGGATCGTCTCCCAAAACGTAACGAAGAATTTCGTACAGCACTTCGGGCTTCACAGGCTTTTGCACGAAGTGCTTGGCGCCCTTCTGCAGAGCGGCAAGAATGTTTTCCTGATAGCCGACAGAGGAGACCATGACAATTCGGGCCTCAGGGTGCTGCCGGACGATGCGCTCGACGGATTCAATGCCTTCCATTTGCGGCATGGTGATATCCATGAGCACGATGTCCGGCTTGGAGCGGTTGAACTCTGCGATGGCCGTAAGCCCGTCACCGGCTTCTCCCGCCACTTCCCCGCCGAACAGCTCAATCATCTTGATGAGGTTCTTGCGGGCAAAGACGGAGTCGTCCACGACCAGATAGCGGACTGGCTGGCTGTCCTTTCGAAGTAGCGGCGCAAACTGTGGCATAACCTTCTCCTTTAGCTCCGCGCGCGATCAGGCGCGCGGAGTTGAAACGGGTGTTCGTTCGGATCGTTCTGTCTTTTGGCTTTTGTCGGATTTCTCTTGGGTGTCGGATTTCTCGCTGCCGGGGCGCTCGTTGCCGTAATGGCTTATCAAGAACGCGCCGAGGGTATCAAGCGGCAGAATCTTCATGGCGTAACCTTTGCTGATGGCGGCCCGGGGCATTCCACCTACCACACAGGTGTCTTCACTTTGCGCGATGGTCATACCGCCGGCAGATTTGATGGCTCCCAAGCCCTCGGCTCCATCTTCGCCCATGCCGGTCATCAGGACGCCAACCGCGGTAAGCGCAAACTCTTGCGCGACGGAGTGGAACAGAACGTCAACGGAAGGACGGTGACCGTTAATTGCCTGGCCGTCCGACAAAACCACCATTTCTCCGCGAGGCATGCGCCGGACCATCATGTGGCGATTGCCGGGACAGATCAGAACACGACCGGCAACGAGCAGATCGCCGGATTTGGCTTCCTGTACATCCAGGGCGCAGCATTCGTCCAGTCGGTGCGCGAACATGTCCGTAAAGCCCTCTGGCATGTGCTGAACGACCAAAAATGTGGCCGGAAAATCCGGCGGAATCTGCGAGAGAAGATACTGCAGAGCATTGGGACCGCCGGTAGAAATACCGATAGCGATGACGCGATTGGGTGGAAGAGCAGTACGAGCGCGCTTCTTACCCGGCGGAGGGAGTTCGGCTTCGACCCTGGGCACGGATTTGGGGCCGCCAGCGCGTTTGGCAACCTTGATTTTCTCGATGAGCTGATAAGCGACTGGGTCAAGATGACCGGCCGCTGCATCTTTGGGCTTGGCGACAAAATCGATGGCGCCATGAGCGAGCGCCTTGAACGTCGAGTAAGCACCCTCTTTGGAATGGGTGCTGAAGACGATCACGGGCAGCGGAGCGCTGCGCATAATCATGCGCAAGGTCTCGATGCCGTCCATGCGGGGCATTTCGAGATCGAGCGTGACCACATCTGGATGCAACTCGGCAATTTTGCGCAGGGCAAACGCACCGTCCATGGCGGTGCCAACCACTTCAATGTCCGGATCGCGCTCAAGGATCATGGGAATGAGCTTGCGCATCAACGCGGAGTCATCGACCACCAGGACTTTCACTCGGCCGTTCATGCGATAGCTCCCAGGTGCAAGGACCGCGACAGTCGCGAAAGAATTGCCGGCACATTCAAGATCAGCACAACGGTGCCATCGCCAAGTATGGATGCGCCGCTCACCAGATCGCTCGAGACAATTTCACCGGGAAGGGCCTTGATGACGAGCTCCTCTTCGCCCACCATGCTGTCCACCAGCAGACCGAAACGTTTTTCCGCCACGCCGATGACGATCACGAAACTTTTTTTCTTTCAAGTATGGATGCGCCGCTCACCAGATCGCTCGAGACAATTTCACCGGGAAGGGCCTTGATGACGAGCTCCTCTTCGCCCACCATGCTGTCTACCAGCAGACCGAAACGTTTTTCCGCCACGCCGATGACGATCACGAAACTTTTTTTCTTTTTCGGTTCGCCCGAATCGACGGCGTGAATTCCTTTAAGTGAAGAGAGCCGCACAAGCGTAAGGATCTGCTCGCGCAAGCGAAGGACCTCGCGTTTGTCCACACGCTGAATTTCGGAGTCAGACACGCGAGTAATCTCCACGACTGAAGACAGCGGTACGGCGAAGAGGCGCCCGCTAACGCGGAATAGCAGCGTCTGAATGCTGGCAAGGGTGAGCGGCACACGAAGAAGAATGGTGGTGCCCTTGCCTTTGACGCTGGTGATGTGTACCGTGCCTTTTAAACGGTCGAGCACGGTACGCACGACGTCCATGCCGACGCCGCGTCCAGAAACTTCGGTAACTTCACTTGCCGTGCTGAAGCCCGGCTCGAAAATGAGATTGAGAAGGAGATTGAGAAGGTCGGCTTCCGTCAGGCGCTCGGCGTCTTCCTGCTTGATCAGCGCATTGCGAACCGCCTGTTCGCGAATCAGATCGAGATCGATGCCACGACCGTCGTCGTGGACTTCAATCACCACTTGCGCGCCCTGATGATAGGCGTTGAAGGAAACCGTGCCTCGTGCCTGCTTGCCTGCGCCGAGTCGCTCGCTGGCGGGCTCGATGCCATGATCGACCGCGTTGCGCACCAGGTGCGTGAGCGGCTCGGCAAGCGCATCGAGAATTCCTTTGCCAGGTGCGTGAGCGGCTCCGCAAGCGCATCGAGAATTCCTTTGTCCAGATCGGTGTGTTCGCCGGCCACTTCGAGAGCGATGTCCTTGCCGCAAAGTTTCGCGATATCGCGGACGACGCGCGGGAAGCGACGAAATAATTGTTCGACCGGAACCATGCGAATCTTTAGAACACATTTATGCAGTTCGTCGAGAACTCTGGATTGGAACGCCAGGGTCTCCGCAAGCTTCGTCCGGATAGGATCTCGCGAATGGCGGGCATCAAATTCGGCCAGCGTGCGGTTCAACATGGACTTGCCGATGATCAATTCACCGACAAGATTCATCACCGCATCGATGCGCGAGGCGTCAACGCGGACTGTGCTCTCGGCAACTGCCGCAACCGCCGACGAGCCCGCAGAGTTTTTGGCAGCTGACGGTTCGGCGGAGTCGTGGGGCTTCGCGGCGATTTGAGCGGCTTGCGCTTCCAGAATGTCGCCCAAGAGCTCATGCTCGGCGGAATCGGCGTGATCGGCCGGCTCCACGCGAACGTCGGAAACCACGGAAGGAATCTGGCAGCGATGAGAAACATGCTCAATAGGATGAGGGCTGGCGACGGCAGCTTCGACGACTTCAACAGCTGCAGCCGCAAGGTTGTCTTCGGGCCGTAAAGCGATGACGGTGCCGCAAGTGTGCAGCACGTTTCGAATCAACTGAAAGGCGGCCGCGCGCATGACGCTATTGGGATCAATTCGCAGAGCAACATTGTAGACATGGTCGCCGCGCAGAAGCGCCTCGGAAATCATCAAGCGCTCATATTCGCTCCAGGCAAAGGATGCTCGAACCTGTGCGGCAGGGGAATCGCCTGCGGACTGGGCCCGACCTGGCGATTGTAGCAAGTGGTGAATGAGAGCGCGCAGAGGATCGCTAGAAGGAGGTTCGGCTTGCCTTTGGTACGCGCTAAGCATGCTCTCAAAGGTGTCCACCGCAGCGAGCACAACTTCGGCGAGCTTTGTGCCGTGCGTCTGGGTGATCTGCCAGGAGAGCACGTCTTCCAGTTCATGAGCGATCTCGCTCAACTTCTGAAAACCACAGGCAGCCGAATCGCCCTTTAAGGTATGCACGGCGCGGCGCACACTACGAATGAGATCCTCGTCCGCAGGGTGCTTTTCGAGTTCGAGCCCGGCGTCGTTGATGACCTGGAGAAGTTCCGCGGCACTTTCGAAGAAAAGCGCGCGAAGCTCCGATCCACGATCCTCGGGGATAAAACTCACGAATTCACCTCGAGGCGCTTGTAGGCAGTGCCATTGTTCTCGTGAACCATTTTGAATTTCTGGGTGAGGCCAAAAAGGCTTTCCGCGTGGCCAACGAATAGATATCCCCCCGGATTCAAGCAATGCCAGAACTTCTCAATGAGGCGTTTCTGCTCCGCCTCGTCGAAATAGATCATGACGTTGCGGCAGAGGATGAGGTCATTGCGCCGGGGCAAAAATTCGGTTTTCAGGTTGTGGAAGTCGAACTGAACAAGTTCTTTGAGTTGCGGCTTGACGGAATATTTGTCGCTGGCTTTTTCGAAGTAACGTAGTCGTGTGGTGTAGTCGACAGGCTCCATTTGAATTTCCGTGTACAGGCCTTCCTGGCCAGTGCGAAGACTGGCGTAACTGATGTCAGAAGCCACGATTTCAAGTTTCCATGGCGGAGGAATAAGCGGCTTGGGAGAAGGCATCTCAAACGGGAGCGGATTGCGGAGATAGTAGTACGCGAGAGCGTCACAGATAAGGATGGCGACAGAATAGGGCTCCTGGCCCGCCGAACAACCGGCGCTCCACACGCGAAGATTCCAGTCGCGGCACTCCTGCTTGTGGTGAAGAATTTCCTCAAGAACGGATTTCTGCAGAAGATCGAGCTGTGGCCGGTTGCGAAAGAAACTGGTTTCGTTGACGGTAAGGTTTTCAAGAAGCAGGGCAAGTTCCGCGCGGCCTTCGCGGCTGGTAAGCAAGCGATAATAGCTGTAGAAAGAATCGAGCTGGCAGGCCTTCAACCGGCGCTGCAGGCGGTCCTTCAGGAAATGAGCGCGGCGCTCATCAAAATACATGCCGCACTCCTGGTATACAAGAGTTTGCAGGAGCTTGAGTTCCGCTTCGGTGAGCTGAACCTGAGCAGTGATGGTTCCCATACTGGGTGCGTGCAACGTTCCTACAGCCGGCGGCTCCCACGGCAGAGCAACTAACGCGCGGCTGCGACGGGTTCCGCGGCCTCCTCAAATTTCTTGCATTCCGGTTGACGCAATAGCCTGGCAATATCCAGGAGAATAATGAGCCGGCCTTTCAGCTTGCCGACACCAGTGACATAGCTGGATTCGCCCTCAGCAAAGACCGTGCCGGGCGCGGCGATTTCCGAGGGAGGAATTTTCAGCACCTCGGAAGCGGAGCTGACGATCAATCCGAGAAGCGATTTCCGAGGGAGGAATTTTCAGCACCTCGGAAGCGGAGCTGACGATCAATCCGAGAAGCTTGTTTTCCAGTTCAACGACGAGAATGCGGTTTTTCTTGTCGGGCTGAACTGCCTCGATGCCGAAACGCTTGCGCAGATCCATCACCGGAATGATTTTTCCGCGAAGGTTGATGACCCCTTCGATGGCATCCGGAGCGTTGGGTACCGAAGTAATCTCGGGGACGCGAACAATCTCGCGCACGGACCCGATGCGAACGCCGTACGTTTCATTGCCGATGCGAAAACCAACAACTTGGTAGTCTTTCTCCATGTGGTGGTCTCCGCGTCAGTTGCGTCCGACTTCGGCAAATTCGTATTCATTGGACCCGGAATTGGGCTGCCGACGCGGCGGAACGATCTCGCGACGGTGGCGAGTTTGGCCGGACCGGTCGATCACGAAGCGGTCCATATTGTCGAGCAGGTTGCGGGAAAGTTTGAGCATCTGCTCGGCGGCAGCGGAAAGGAAAGCTCGGTGGAACTGGAAGCGGACTGCTGAACCAATTCACGCATTTTGTCCATCGCGCGGACGACTGCCTGCGCGCCGGAAGCTTGCTCCTCGACGGCAGAGTTAATCTCCTGGGTAATTTCAGTCAGGCGATTGGTAGCCTTAGCGATTTGTGAGGAGCCGACAGACTGTTCGTTGGTGGCGGCGCCGATTTCCTGGGAAAACTTGTAGACTTCGGTGACGACGTCGGAGATTTTGTGAAGCGCGGTGCCAAGATCGTTTCCGAGGCTCAAGCCTTCTTCAACGATTCGCGTGCTGCGCTCCATGTTTTCGACGGCCTGGCGGGCCTCTCGCTGGATGCTCTGGATCAGGTCGGCAATTTCCTTGGTGGATTGCGTGGATTTTTCGGCGAGCTTGCGGACTTCGTCGGCAACCACCGCGAAGCCGAGACCGTGTTCACCGGCGCGCGCTGCTTCGATGGCGGCGTTCAAGGCCAGCAGGTTGGTCTGTTCTGCAAGGTCGTCGATGACTTCGATGATTTTGCCAATGTCGTCGGCGCGATGGCCGAGGATGTTGATAATTTCGGCGGAAGACTGGATGGCGCGATTGGTGCGGTTCAGTCCATCCGTGGTCTTCTCCATCGTGGCGATACCGGTAACCACTTCTTCGCGCGAGCGGTTGGCAATATCCAGCAGGACCTTGGCGGTATCCGCGACGCGCTGGATGGAAGTGACCATCTGATCGATGGATGCGGACGTTTCCGCAACGCTGGAAGCTTGTACCTGCGTGTTCTTCACCACGTTCTGCACGTTGATACTCATTTCGTGCATGGTGCTGGTGACTTCTTCGATGGCGGAGGAGGCTTGCACGCTAACTTTGGCTGATTCGTCGGCAGCGCCGGCAACCTGATTGGAGCCAGCCGAAACTTGCGAGGCACCGTCGCGTGTGGAGCGAACGATTTCCTGCAAACCGTGCGCCATACGGGCGAATGCGTTGCCCAGTGTGTCGCGCTTGGAGCGCGGTGCTACTTCAACCGTGAGATCGCCTTCGGCCACGGCCATGGATACACTGGCCATTTCCTTGAGGTAGGCGACCATATTATTGAACGTGGTAGCGAGTGCGCCAATTTCGTCGTTGCGGTGGATGTCAATGTTCTGGTCCAAGTCGCCAGAATCGCCGATCTCGCGGGCGACTGTAATCAGGTGCTGCAGGGGTTCGGTGATGGAGCGGGCGGTCCTGACGGCGGTGTAGCCGATCATGAGCAGGGCCAGAATCGAGCCCAGCAAGATTGCGGCGTAGCTCAGGATACTCGCCTTGTCGGCGGTCTTCTGGGAATCCGCCAGCGCTCTGCTGATATCTGCATTGGCCTGATCGAGAACGATGGAAGACTTGTTGAGCCACGATGTGGGATCTTTCTGCAAGTAGAAGATCTGGAGATCCGAGACCGTGGCATCCCCGGAATCCACTTGGTGGCGCTTGGCAAGCAGCGGCTTGCCAAAATTATCGGCCCAGCTGGCTTCGGTGCTTTCCACCTGGATCAACGCAGTGCGCATCAAATCATTCTTGGTTTCGGACTGGCCGCGCTTGACCATATCGCTAAGTTCGGTGAAACCGCGATTGACCTTTTCCTCGTCGCGCGGGTCCCCGCTGAGCAAAAAGTCATTCAGATTCAAGCGATTCTGCATGATCTGGTAACGCACGGCTTCCGTGGTTCGCACGCTCTCCAGTGTGGAAGACGCTTCGCTGCTGGCCCGGCTGGCTTTCCAAATCGTGCCGATATCCACCAGCAGCAGGATGAGCAGAATGAGCCCGATCCCTCCAAAACCTCGATACAGCTGCGTTTTGATCGTCATTGCGTTACTTCCTCCGCTCCCCTAACAACCAGTTGAAGCGCTATCCCCTCGGCCAACTCGCTACGCGACGCTCACTGCTGCTGCTGCTGCTTGAATTCGAACTCGATGATCTGTGTGGTTTCCTCGGGCGCCGGCTCAAACCGCCACTCCCGAAGACAATCGGAGGCAGCCTGCACAAGAACCGGATGACCACCCACGGGGCGTGAATTCTTCACCTTGCCGTCCGTACCGATCACGACCTCGATCTTGACCTTCCCTCCGATGCCAAGCCGCCGTGCCAGGTCCGGGTACGTTGGATTGGCT
>Ga0210406_10008909_pt1 | contig 10016 bp, 6 predicted proteins | sample IncBWC30MmetaG_FD_155454 | JGI IMG/M metagenome (GOLD analysis project Ga0210406, IMG submission 155454) | Forest soil microbial communities from Barre Woods Harvard Forest LTER site, Petersham, Massachusetts, United States - Inc-BW-C-30-M | ecosystem: Environmental > Terrestrial > Soil >... | reverse complement strand
GTCGAATCGATCGCCCTGGAGCTTGTCGCCGAGCCTCGATTTCAGGAAATCGGCGCTTGGCTGCGAATCGGGCTGATCGGCAAAAACAACGGGGTGGTGGATTGTTGCCGGGCGGGGTCGATTATTTTGCGCCCCCCTGCTCAGCTTCGGCAAGCCAGCCGCGCCGTAAGCCCTCGGCTGGGATGCTCGACAGGTAAGGCTTGAGATCGAGGATCGGCGTTCCGTCGAGCATGTCGATGCCGCGAACATGCAAAGAAGCGCCGGCGCGACCGAGAAGTTCGAGTACGGTAAGTCCAATTGGGTTGGGACGTCTTGGAGAGCGGGTGGCGAAGACGCCGTGGGGACGATGGTCAGTGGGAGGAGTAGCAACCAAATCGAATCCTTGGGCGCGATCGAATACCCACAGAACAAACAGATGAGAAAAGCCTTCGATATGGGTGAGGCCCGCTTCGAACTGGGGAAGGATTTCGAGAATACCTTCCGCGTCATGCTTGGCGCCTAATCCTTTAGGGATCTGTCTTGAATCCTGGTACGGACTTTTCACATATCCGATCGGCTGCGGCGAAAACATATGGTCGATTCATCCTTGGTAGCAGACGCGTATGCGCCAGAATGGCAAACGCGGTGGCGCTGACGTTCCCGTACATTTACCTACGCTGATGGCGGAACGAAATTACTCTGGTTTCCTCTCCGGCTCTCTGGGCAAGGGCTTCTCGATCGGCTTGCGCGGCAGCATTTGATCGCGCATGGCTGCGTCGTAGACGAAGCTGGCCACGATTACCGAAATCTGTTTCAGATCTTCTGGTTGCAGACGGTCGTAGACGTCCATGTTGGAGTGATGCGTACGCGTTTCATATTCAATGGGATCCTGAATGAACTGGAATCCGGGAATGCCAACCGCGTCGAAGGATAGATGGTCGGTGCCGCCGGTGTTGCGTTCGCTGAGCGTGGTCATGCCCAGATCCTTGAAAGGCCGCATCCAGGCCTCAAAGATCGGCGCCACGGCTTCGTTTTCCTGCAGGTAGACGCCGCGAATTTTGCCGCTGCCGTTGTCGACGTTGAAGTAGGCGGAAATCTTTGCTTGGTCCGGCTTGACCGTGACCGGACCGGCGTCGCGCCGCAGCAAAGTCGGCATCCCTTTCATGCTGGGATCGTCCATGGGCGGGCGCGAGCCAAAATGCTGCTCGACATAACCCTGGGAGCCGAGCAGACCTTCCTCTTCGCCGCTCCACAGACCAATGCGGATGGTGCGGCGGGGTTTAATGTCTAAGGCTTTCAAAATGCGGACGGCTTCCATCATCACGATGGTGCCCGCGCCGTTGTCGGTGGCCCCGGTGCCGGCGTGCCAGGAATCGAGATGCGCGCCCAGCATGACCACTTCATCTTTTTTATCGGTGCCGGGAATTTCCGCGATGGTGTCGTACTGCATAGGATCGTCATCGTAGAAAGTGTTGGTGACGTTCAGTTCGAGCGTGACATCTTTTTTCTCCTGCAGCAATCGGGCGATGCGCGACCAGTGCTCCGCCGCCATGGTGAGCTGAGGAATGGTTGTGGTCTCACCGGGCTTGAAGGAGCCGCCGGACTGAACGAACACGGTGCCGCCCCCGGCGGTGCCGCGGCTGTGGTCGATGACAGCCAGAACTTTTTCATCGGCGAAGAACTGATTCAGGTCTTTGCTGAACTGCCGTCGTTTCGCGATCTCGGCCATGCGAAAGGCGGGGCGCTCGCCGGGAATCTCATAGTCACTGATCTTGGCCAGATCGTCGTCGCTGAGACGCTTGAAGGGGGCCTCGGTGATGGTCTTCACTTCGGCGTCGGGCCCCAGGATCACGATCATTCCGGCGAGTTTGCCGCGGTACTTGTCGAAGTCCTTTTTGTCTTCAAGATTAACGCGAACACATTTGCCGCTGACGACTCCGTTGGTGCCGGGAGTCCACGCTTTGGCGTAAACGATCAGAGGCACGACATCGGGCGAAGTCATGCGGACATTGACGTATTGATTGGCCCATCCGCGCCCGAACGGCCCCCACGGTTCCAGGTGGGCATTGTTCAGGCCCATCGCGGTCAACTGGTCGCGGGTCCATTCGTTGGCGCGCTTCATGTTGGGAGATCCGGTGAGGCGCTCGCCGATCGAATCCATAAGGCCGGACGCCAGATCCATAACTTTAGAATCGCGGAAGCCCTCATAACGAATACGAGAGATGGTTTCGAGATCGACTTTTTCCTGGGACCATAGGGCGGGAACGAAAGACAAAATTACGAGGAGAGAAAAGACCAGTCGCATGGACCTCTTCATGATGGCTCCTGAGCAGAAATCAAGGGGGGATTATACAGGCCGGGGGCGGGTGAGTTGGGAAACGGAATGTAAAGTTATTTCAACGATAGACTGCGAACAACAGGGGAAAACGAATCGAGGGCATAACCGGAGCCGGGGGACATGGCACGACGTTTCTACGATTTGTGATCCGGCTTGCTTACGGGTTCTTTGCGTTTTTCTTCGGTGTCAACCGAGTACAGCATGAAGTGATCGAAACTGTGGCGGCGGTAGTAGTGGTGCTTGCGGAAATCGAAATAAATTTCCGCGCTCTTCGGCAGCCAGAGTGTCGTGTGCTTCTTGAGAAACGGTACGGGCCCGTAGTCCACCGTCTGGTGTTCACTGAGAAGCTGGATTTCCGGCATGGGATGAACCATCTCCGCCTCCATGCGGACGATCTGGAACTTATCGGCGGTAATCCAGGCTCTTCCTTTCAGGTCGACCAAATGCATCTGTTGCCCGACTTTATAGCTGTGCATGCGGTTGGGACGGTCGTCGCGCTGGCGGAAATGCACGAGCCAGGTTGCCTGCCCGTGCCAGTCCCCCAAGCCCTCACAGATCAGGTTGAAGTTGTCGCGCATGTCGGGGTGAAAGACCAGGGCCAGCGCGGCGAAGCCGATGCTGGCGATCTGATCCGGATATTCGCTCAGAGGCAACTTGTCGGTGCGGTATTCATCCACCGTAAGAAATCCCGGCTGCGGCTCTGAGATCGAAGCCACGTAGTTGTACTTTCGCGTTTCGCTGCGAAGGGGAATGCCGAATTTGTCGAGCGACTGATGGAATAAATCTTCGACGGCGGCGAAGCGAGCCACGTCCTCGACCAATTCCTGCACGCGCTTGCCGGATTCTTCCACGACCTTGGCCGAAGGACAGACAACGCCGAGCGCCAGAGCTGGCTTCACGTCATCAATGCTGGGCGGGTTCCACGATTTCATGGAAAACCCCGGCGCGGCCATCGCGTCCAGAGGATCGACGCCAAACAGACCGGCCTCGGTCCGGGGAGCAATCTCGGCGGGAGCCGGAGCGGTCGGATGTTCCTGGATCTCGCCAATCAGGGTGCGGACCTGCCCCGCCATGGGATGTCGTGGCGATTCCTCGAGAAAGACGTTCAGGGCCTGAATCGCCTCTTCATGCCGTCCCAGGTTGACCAAGGCTTGTCCAAGCACGAGCTGCGCGGGACTGGCCGTGCTCTTGCCTTTGGCGATTGCGATTTGCGCCTCGTCGCGTGCCTTATCGTAGTTTTGCTGGTGGAGGTAGGTATCGGCGAGTAAGTTATGGGGCAGCCAATTTTCGGCATCGGCCATCACCGCTTGTTCCAAAGCCGATCGTGCTGCCGGATAATCCTGTTGTTCCAGGCCGGTCCGTCCGAGAAGGGTCAGCGTCTCGGCGTTGTGCGGGTTGAGATTTGCGGCCGTGCCCAAGTAGGTCTCAGCGCGGGCGAAATCTTTTTTCTGAAAATACAAATACCCCAGCAGAAAGTTCAGTTCCGCGCTGGAGGGAGATGACTTGTAGGCCTCGTCCAGTTGTTTCTGGGCCGCTTCAAGGTTTCCGGATTTCAGGGCGGAAACAGCACGCTTGGTCCCCTTCCGTGCCTTCGGAGGCAGAACGGACTTTCCCAGGTCGAGACTGATTGCCTCAGGATCGCGATGAAGAATAAGGTCGTCTTGCGCGGCGGGAATTGTGTTCGTCACCTGGAGTTCTTTACGGGTACTGAGATAGCCCACAGCACTGACTTCCACTTCGTAATTCCCGTAGGCAACGTTGGTAAAGACTCCCTGCGATGTATCTGCGGTGGTCCGCCAGGTGACCGAATGGTTGGTGAGGTCGGTCAGTTTTAACAGCGCCTGGCGATCGAGATGGGTGCCATTGCGCTCGGAAAAGACCGTGAAGATGAGCACCGCCGTGCCCGGGGCCGTTTCGTACACGGTAAAAGCTTCCAGACGCCGGGGATCATCCATGGTGTCACGGCTGGCGCGCTGGGCGATAGCCGCCGTGGTGAACAAACCCCCAAGCAAGCAATGGATTGACAGCAGCTGCGCGAACCGGTGCGTCACCATGGCGAAGCGGCGGGTCATAAGCAAATCCGTGAGCAGTGTGGCACAGTCGTTCCCGCCGGTCAAACCGCGCTCCCGGGACTGTCGGTCAGGGACCTACTCTTTCTCTTTCTCTTTTTGTTGGCCCTGCGGGTTTTCCCTCAGGCGTGGCCGATTTGCCCGACTCGGATTTCGCCACCGGCGCCGGCAGAGGGCTTGGGCATCGTCGCCTGCCGTAACATTCAGTTCGTGGAAATGGTGAAGTTGACGGTAATCCTGGCCTGGGTTTCGACGGATTCTGCGCCCTCTAAGTGCGGCTTGAAATGCCACTGCTTTACCGCTTCCTGGGCCGCGCCGGCCAGAATGGGCGGGCCGCTGACCACGCGAAGACCTTGGATCAAGCCATCGCGGCCTATCAGTGCCTGCAAAATCACCGAGCCCTGCACTTTCATTTGGCGGGCTAAAAGAGGATAGTCAGGTTTTACTGGACGGCTGACGATCTCGGCCGTATCGGCGGACATCTGCACGCGCTCGGCGGCCTTGCGGGTCACGCCGGCTGCGCTGGCACTAGCAGCATCACTCGCACTGCTCACGGCGGAAGGGACGGCGACGGACTGAGGAGCCGAACCGGGCTGCAGATCGACTCGCACCGAATTGCTACCGGGATGAACCGTTTGATGGAAGTCGCCGGCGACGACTTCAACCTCCAGCGGCGGCAGCACGGTTCTGGTGGTCGTGGCGGTGATCGGCGGAGCGACTAGATTGGAGGCGACGGGCTCGGCGGGGGCAGAAGCTTTTGGCTGGGGCTTGCTGCGAAGGGACTTTTTATGTGCGGCCGCTGCTGGTTGGGCGACTACGGTTTGCGTTTGGCTTGGGGCGGCGGGAGTGGCTTGCCGGGGTGGCGGCTGGTCTTCGGTTTCCTGATTGTCGGGGGCCCAGAACTGGCGATCCCGATAAAGCACAAATCCCAAAGCAACCAGCAGCAGGACTAGGGCAATGACCATCATGCGCCGCTGCTTTCGTTCCTCAGCGCTACCAACCTGAGGCGCGGCGGCAAGCAGATGAGTGGTCTTTGGAACCGTATTGTTAGGCTCGAACATGCCGGGACTTAAGCCGCTCCTAGAAGGGCGTCGCGGATAGTATGCCTATAAAACCGCCAAAAGGCCAGCAAAAGCGGCGGGTCGGGCGGGTCGGGCGGGCCGCGGCCATCACCTGGGCTATCTGTTGTCATTTCCCAGGTGTCATTTTGCAGGACTGGCAGCCCTCGCCCATTTGTCATGCTCGATTGTTGCGACTGTTTTTGCTGGCTTCTTTCGCGGCTTAGTGCGATGGGCGGACAAGACTTTATCTTGGGAGCGGCGTAAAACTTCGCCCTTCAGAGCGGAGATATAAGCCGTGTTTTGCTACAACATTCTTGGGTCAAGGTTTCCTCCTGACGTACCAAGTAGGCTCGGTGCGAGCCTTCAGACAACGTAGTGCGTTTTCAAGCACAAGCGTAGCCTGAGAATCTTCGCCCCTGCAGGGCGGAGAGGTTCAACCAATGCGGATCTTAATGTGTCCATGAGAACTGGATCTACGGATTCCAGTGCATAATAAATCCTGATATACACGGCATATACACGTCCGTGTTTTCACCGACTGATTGCTTTCCATTTTCGATGCGCGACAGTGTCCTGGCTGTAGCTTAACGTGTTCGGCAAAATCATTGCCTTCTGTCCAAGTTGCTTGCGCAGAAACTTAATCTCCAATCCCGTCAACGACGCATTCTTTATTACGAGATGACGTGCAATTCAGGGACATGATGTGCTTAATTGCTGGGATTTCGACAGCCCTTTCTCCTCATTCACATTGGAACTGGCGAACTCCAACGACCAACGAGATATATGTTTGGCAACCCGCAATCGATGTAGTGATACGTTTTTGCCAGCCACCAGCGCAGCCTGGTGGCTGCACGAGATCACAGCGAACCTGCCGGACAGAGCGCGGCTCGCGAGATGGAAATTGTCAGGATTAAGAAAGCGTTGCAAAGAGCGGAAGAATTGAGCGATGACGTAGCCGCTGCTATCGAACGGGCTCTCTGAAGTCGGATAACTGTCGAGTGCTTGATCGCTCACCGTTCGGGAACAGGCCTTATCACTCAGGACCCGTCAATCGTTGGGATAAAGCTCGGACGCGTTTGCTTTAGGCGGAAGGTTACCAGTCTCGCCCTTGCCCAGCAAAACGAAAGCATGGTTGCAAGACATTACCGGGCGTGAGCTGTGCCATGCAAAATGTAGCCGGTGGAGAAACAAGGAGTTCAGCAGTTTAGTTCTGTTGACGGAGGGCGGCGGCAGGTTCAATACGGGTGGCGCGCGCGAACGGAATTGCCGTGCCAAACACGGCCACGGCCAGGACCAATGCTGTTGCCCCAAAGAATGATCTTGAACTCCAGGGTGCAACGCCATAGAGTATCGAACTCGTCCACGGGGCAACGACCGCGGCCGCACCAAGGCCAAGCACGAGCCCTCCGACGATCATGGCCAGTGCTTGTTTCCCAATCAGTAGTCCAATGTCCAGTTGCCGCGCTCCGAGTGCCACGCGTATGCCGACTTCGCGTTCACGCAGAGTAACAAGATATGCGAGGAGTCCGTAGATACCGACGGCAGCGAGAAATGCCGCGAGTACCCCAAAGATTGTGGCAAGCGACGCTGCCAGTCGCTCGCCCGCCATGCTCTGTTTTACTTCTTCCGACACCGTATCGACCTCAAGAAGGGGAAGCGCAGGATCGATTGCGGACAATGCTTGTCGTACTGGTTGAATCATTGATCCGGGATTTCCGCGCGTTCGCACGTTGAGCACGAAGCCAAAAGGAAAATTTGTCCCTGCCGATGTATAAACGATGGGTCTCATTGGCTCGCGCAAAGAACGGTACTTGGCGTTAGTCACGACACCCAAAATGACATAGCTTGCTCCAGCAACCTCACCTGGGCTATTTTTGCCGAATAATCTGCCGACAGGATCGATATTAGGGAAGAATCGGTCAACAAAAGCCTGATTCACTACAGTCTTCACCGGCTTGGAAGTCGCATCTTCATCGCTCCGGAAATTACGGCCCGCAATGATGCGCATACCCATAGTTTCGAAGTATCCGGGCGAGACAACGTTGGCGCTCGTGTTCAGGAAGTCGGTCGGGGATATGGGTTGGCCAGCCGGCCCGACTGTCATTCCAATGCCATAGGCACGCATGACCCCACGCAGCGACAGTCCGGCCGATACTACGCCCGGCAACTGGCCTACACGATCCAGCAGAGCCTGCAGACGCGCACTCACCTGTTCTGTCGTGGAACCGGAGAGGGAGGGATCAGCGGTGAATGTCACAACATGGTCACGATCAAACCCCGGATTCACGTCATCCAAGTGTTCGAGCGTCTCGGCGAGAAGCCCCGAAATTACAAGCAGCAACGTGCAGACGGCCACCTGAAAGGCAACAAGCACCTTTCGTCCACGCCAGAGCCTGGTCGCGTGAATGCCTCGCAGCACGCTATCGAGGCTCGTACGCGATGCAGCGATTGCAGGCCCCAATCCGAACAGCATTGCGGTCAACGCAGATGAGGTGAGCGAGAAAAATAACACACGATGGTTCAGCGCGAGATCGAGGGAAATTGGTAAACGCCGGGTACCTAGATCCCGGATTGGAGGCAATGCGCGGGTCAATACAGGGGCAAGGAAAATGGCAACCAACACTCCACCCAAAGTTCCCAAGGCCATAAGTAAGAGGCTCTCTGTCAGCATCTGCCGCACGAGTCGCGCACGCGTTGCCCCGATGGCCAGCCGTAAACCCATTTCCTCACGTCGCGTCGCGCCGCGTGCCAAGAGAAGTCCCGCCAAGTTGGCGCAGATCATCAACAATAGTAGTCCGACACAAATACTCAGAAACTTCAGTGTGGTGCCATAGCGATCCCCGAGAAGGGAAAAGCCATGCTGAATTGGATCCAGAGCCATACCTGATTTAAATTCGAAATCCGCCTGCTCGGGTTCGGGATAATAGGTTCCGACTGCCGACCGCCACAGCGCCTGGCACTCAGTCTCGGCTTGCGCGCGCGAGATCCCGGGCTTCAGGCGGCCCGCAAGTTCGAACTGGACGCGATCCATCCTCAAGCCGGCGGGTAAAATCCAAAGCAATGGGAGAGTCCTCAATGGGACGCGCACATCCGGTGCGGTATCAGCGGAAATGCCGTTGAATTCGCGGGGCAGAACGCCCACAATAACGAAGCGATTGCCACGGAGAACGAGGCTCGTCCCTATCACATGAGGATCGCCGCCAAAACGTCGCCTCCAGAAGCCATAGCTTAGAACTGCCGGAGGAGTACCAGGTTCATCCTTTGCATCATCGGTTACGAGAGTACGGCCATAGAGGGCATGTACCCCAAGCACATCGAAGTATTCTGGCGTTGGGAGATACACTTGAATCGCCTCTGATGGCCCCGGCTCGCTCATAGCAACGTCCAATTGCGCTTCGCCGAAAACAGCCGATAAAGTGGTCGAATAATTTCGCAGAGTCTGATAGTAGGCGGCGGGAAGACTGTTTGTCGTAGGAACCTTGGGCAGCTTCTGTACCATCCTCACCAACTCTTCGGGATGGCGCACCGGTAGCGGACGCAGCAGGACCGTATCGAACGCACTGAAGATCAACGTTGTGGTGCCAATGCCGACTGAAAGCAAACCCACAACAACCAGGGTGAAGCCGGGACTCTTTGCTAGCATCCGCAGCGCAAAACGAAAATCACTCATGCAGACTCATCTTAAATTAGTACGAATTTCGGTAGTGGACTAACTGCATGTTGCCATAAAATTCAGCTCGGAACGAGGGTGGAGACTGGTATGGGAAATCATTTTACAGGCAGTAATTTACGGTCTTGCCTAACTGTTTGCCGATTCAGGGTCGAGCTTCACTATCGAAATGCGCTTCGGCATTCTGCAACTCTTTATCATTCGGGAAAATGCGCCTCCCCTTACGCAGAATGGATCGAGCAGATTTCATATCTCCAAGGACAACGTACACACCCGCGAGGGACCTGAAAATCGTTGCATCGGCATCAGGAAAGAAACGCACCACCGACTCGAAATGTTGACGCGCAAGAGAGAATCGCCCGGTTTCACGGTACAGCTCACCAAGATCGAGGTGGCACGCATAGCTGTAGGGGTCCTTCAGCGTTCCTTTGAGTAAAACGGATTGAGCTGCCGTGGGATTGGACATTTTCATCCATATCGCTCCCAATCGGCAGTATTCCGACGAAGGCGGATCTGACATTAGTGCCATCCGCTGCAACTGTGCCCTCAGTGCAACCTGAAAGTCCTTTCGATCTGCCGCAAACAACATTTCGTCTTCGAGGGCGGGCAGGAAACCGGGATGCCGCTGAAGAATCTGCGAGACGAGTAATTGGGCAGAGGCATCATCTCCGCCCCGGTGTTCGGCGACCGCCAACCAGTGCATCGCTTCCGGAGAGCCTGAATCTGCCGCGAGAGCTTTCGCCAGGAAAGATTTGGCATCCGGCAGGTTGCCTTGTAACAGCGCAAAGCGCCCCTGGGCAACATAGCCCTGAGCGGAACCTGGCTGTGATTCTAGTATTCCGATAAGGCTTTTCGCGTTAGGCGTGTTATTGAGATCAAGCGCTGTCTCCGCGCCCGCA
>Ga0210406_10008908_pt1 | contig 10016 bp, 8 predicted proteins | sample IncBWC30MmetaG_FD_155454 | JGI IMG/M metagenome (GOLD analysis project Ga0210406, IMG submission 155454) | Forest soil microbial communities from Barre Woods Harvard Forest LTER site, Petersham, Massachusetts, United States - Inc-BW-C-30-M | ecosystem: Environmental > Terrestrial > Soil >... | reverse complement strand
CATCCGGGCGACTACCTGTCGGAAAAAATCTGGTCGAAGTTCGGCATGGAAAAAGATGCGGTGTGGATGCTCGATCGCGCAGGCGAGGAGCTCGGCGGGTGCTGCATTTCCATGACGCTGCGCGACTATGGGCGCTTCGGCTTGTTCTTCATGCGCGGCGGTAAAATTGGCGATGCCAGCATACTTCCGAGTGATTGGATCGCCCAGGCAACGCGGCAGCAGCAGCCCGGCTACGGTTTCCAATGGTGGGTGCACGACGACGGCTCCTACGAAGCGGTGGGAATTTTCGGTCAGGCGATTCTCATCAATCCGACCGAGGATCTCATCATTGTCACCTCGAGCGCCTGGCCGCAAGCGGATGCGCCCAAGTTCTATGCCGTCAGCAAGGCGTACTTCTCGGCGGTAACCAAGGCGCTGCAAGCGCACTGAAGTCAATCATCCTCGATATCGGCGTCTTGTCCTACGCCGTTCTGCGCGCCGGGCCACTGTCAGGCGAGGTGCGATCGCTGCATTCTTGAGTGCACGCACACACGCAAGGAGTGAACGATGAAAAATGACACGCAAATTCAGCAAGAGGTCCTCGCTGAGCTTCAGCGAGACGAGAATGTCCCCGACGGCGCAGTGGGTGTGGAAGTCCATCACGGCGTCGTGAAACTCGCCGGCCGCGGCAATGACGATACAACCAAGAAGAGCGCCGAACTGGACGCTCGCCGCGTTGAGGGCGTCACCGCGATCGTCATGGACATGGGCGCCGTGGAGAGGCGCTGAGCCATCGACACCTGGATGGCTGTCGGCGGGAGGCGGGAAGCAGTACCATGGCGGCGATTTTCCCCGTCCCCGAAAAATGAGAGATCTCCCATGAACGAAGAAGCGCTCAACCTAAGCATCCGCAAGTTCCTGAAAATGGTCGGGATCAGTTCGCAGCGGGAGATCGAGCACGCGGTGGCCAAGGCCACCGCGCAAGGCGCCATCGCCGGCACAGAATCATTTCCGGCAAAAATGCGGCTGGAAGTTGCCGGACTCAAGATAAACGTCGAGTTCAGCGGCGACATCACGCTGAAGTAGGCGCCGCCATCGGAGATGCCGAATTATGTCGCGCCTGACTGCTCAGCATCGATCCGTGCGCACAGCAGCTGGTGGAATGGTTCGGGGTGCAAAATGTCGGTACGACCAGTAGTTGTCCCGGAAAGAAAGTCCCTGACAAGAAATGGTTGCACGTCGTAGCGGCGCACGATCGTCTCGGGTTGGGCGGGTGCACGCAGCCACGATGGCGCGAATTCTCCAGCCAGCTCCCGATTCTCCGCGAGGGAGCCCGCGTTCTGCACAACGAAGTCGCTTCCCGCTACTTCCAGTCTGGAGCGGACCCGACCACCCAACTGACCGACCTGCTTGAGCGCCTTCTGGAAAGAGAACGTCACGCCACCCGAAGCATCGGAGAGCGGCGCGACACGGACCTTTGCTACCAAAGTGTCGCGTTCAGTGCGGAGCCGATGATGGCCGGCCTCCCCGCGCAGATAACCATAGGCATACGGCCCGAATACCACGATCATCACCGGCTCGTCATCGGTCATGGGCTCGCGGACAGTCAGCACCCGATATTTGCGGTGCTCCGCCCACGCCGTGTAGGTCTCATGCACCAGATCGCGGGCGGCCCCGGCTCTGCCTATCGGCTTTATTTCGACCAAAATGTCGCCATAGCCGGAACTCCCGATAGCCAACAGCTCCCGTTGAGCCTGTGCGACGTAGCCGACATGGCGCTGGAGGCGCTCCGCTAGCCGTGTCAGTTCCTCCCTTTCCCCGGACTGTCGCAAGGCTGTGCCAATCTCCGCTTGGTCACTCTGCAGTCGTGCCGCCCTTTCGATAACCCGATCTATTTGGTCGCAGGCTTCCAATAATTGAGCCGCGGCGCTCGGATCCCGCCACAAATCGGCTCCGTGCCGACGAATCTCCAGATTATCGCGTTCGCCTTGGAGCGCTGGTAGGTTAACGCCAGTTTCGATGGCATCAAGCTGCGCCCGCGCCTTGGCCAGCATGGTTTGTAGGGAGTCTCGATCAACTTTGCGTCCGTCAGCTAAGCGCAGTGGTTCCGTTTCACGCCGCTGCGCCCGACTGTCCTCGCTATCCAGAAGCGACACCTTCACTTCCCCGTGGCGCGCCGTCAGCCGCAGTATGCTGGCATCGTCCACGCGGCGCTCCATCAGCAGTGTGGCGATAGGCATGATGACCATTTGCTGCAACTGACGCTTGAGCGCTCTTGCACCGTACTTCTCGTCATAGCCTTTTGCGACCACGAGGTCGAGCACGTCTTTGTCCACGTCCACCGCCAACCGCCGCCCGACGATGCCCTCCCGCTCAAGTGCGCGGCGCAGCTCGGCGCGCGCGATCTGTTGAACCTCGTCCTTCATGAGCGGCAAGAATCTGACAATGTGTTGGAAACGGTTGAGCAACTCGGGACGGAATACGGCTTCCAGCTCGGTCTGAAATCGACCTGCGTCTTCGCCCGGCCCTGCGCCAGTGAAACCCGCGGACCGTCTCGAGAGCGCTTGCGCCCCGACATTGGCAGTTGCAATTACGATAGTGTTCCGGAAGCTGACCGCCGGACCGTGTGCAGGAGTAAGGCGGCCGTCGTCGAGGACCTGGAGCAGCAGATCCCAGATATTGGCATGTGCCTTTTCAATCTCGTCGAGCAACACAACCTGAAAAGGCTGGGCCCGTACTGGATCAACAAGGCGCGCCGGCCGTTCCCGCTTGTCCGGATCACCGATGAGCATCTCGAACGAGTGATAGTCCTTGAATTCGGAGAGGTCGAATCGCAGCAGCCGCTTCTCGCTGCCAAACAGATAAGTGGCAAGGGCCCGTGCAAGCTCGGTTTTGCCAACCCCTGTGGGTCCGACGAACAAAAGGGTTCCAATCGGCCGCTGAGCGTCATGGAGTCCGGCCTTGAACAGAGTGATCATCTGGACCACAGCCTCGATCGCGTCACGTTGTCCAATGATGCGGGACCGGAACCAGTCGCGAATCTCAGTGACTGGCCGTACCTCGTGCCGGGACACGACGAATCGCGGTAGGCCGGTGTAGACCGCAAATACTTTCTCGACGAAGGCGGCTGTCACCGGCTCGTCCTGACCAATAGCGCGCTTCTCATTGAGATAATCACGAATTTGTCCAACGAGAAGTAACTCGGGCCCCGGCCCGGCTGATGCCGGCAAAAAATGGCTGGAGAGTTCGAGCAACCGCGCCGCGCTCGAGGCGTCCAGCTCCAGCGCAAGGCGCTGCGCTTCCATTTGGACGAGCACCGCAACTTGGTCCGGTGGCAAGGGCGGGATCTCAACGATGTCGAAGGGGGTCGCGAATCCCGGCAGCGCCTTAAGCGCCAAAAATTGTTCATCGGTGACCTCGCCGAGTACCTGAAGGGCACCAGTCAGCAGTTGGGGCCGCAATGCGTCCCAGACCGTGTCCTCTCTCGTTGATGAGCGGCCCGCCGAGGGCAGGTTCCAGATATCGCTGAAATAGATTATCGCCCTGCTCTTCGTCGCCGCGTCGAAGATCGCCGTCACCTTGGACTGCCACTCTCCGAGGAAGACAGTACCGGAGAGCATTTGAACCGCCGCAAATTCATACAATTTACGTGGGCCGATCTCAACCAAATGACGCGCCAGCGCTCGGACAACACTGGTTTTTCCAACGCCGGGAGGACCAACAAGTAGCACCGAGCGACCGGCGCCAACCGATCTCACAACAGTCGCAATCAGTTCGTCCCGAAACCGTATTGGGGGAAAATTGCGCGCCTCACCGGTGAGATCCCGGCCCTCCTCGAGGGCCGCGTCATACTTTGTCTTGGTCATTTGCATGCCAGGATAGCCGATACCGCCCGAAAGGGTCGTCGCTTACATAGGTTTGCGTTCCACCCCAAGATAGCCGAGAAACGATCGTGTCAGCTCGCGTCCTAGCGCCTGGTCGTCTTTCGGCAGCAGCCCCTTCCACAATTTCGCATCGCCGGGACTCACAACTACCTCCCAGAGCGTTCCGATAATCATAACGAATCCGAGTGCGGTGGCTGCGCGCGGATCCGCTTGCTTGATCTCCCGACGGCGCATACATCTCCTATCTAGCTCCCTACGAGTCGCGCCTGAACGTATTTGTGAAGCGCCTCGACGGCTATGCGACCACACGGGTGAGCAATGAGACGGCCCGCGACATCTTTGGTTACTTCTGGAAGGGCATCTTGTAGTCGCCAGTATTCGGCTCGACATTCGATAGAATTTTTCACCGGCAGACCAGATACCCCCGTCAATTCGAGGCCACACGCAAGATCGCCGCAAGGCTGCGCTCCACGTCCGCCTCAGTCGTTGCCCACGACGACACGCTGATGCGCATTGCCGTGTGACCCTGCCAGACTGTGCCACCGCACCAACACGTACCCTCTCGTTGGACGCGCGCAATCACCTCGCGCGTGCGCTCCGGACTTCCGAACGACACCAAGACCTGATTGAGTACAGCCTCGTTTAGCACGCGGTAGCCTGAAGCACGGAGCCCTTCGGCAAATTGGCCCGCGTATCGGCATGTCCGTTCGATCAGATCGGCAAGTCCTGAACGGCCAAGATGGCGCAATGCGGCCCAGACCTCGATTCCACGGGCGCGGCGCGAGAAATCGGGCGTATATTGGTACGGGACGCGGTCTTCCTCTTGTGCGAGGTATGCGCCGCCAACGGACATCGCGTTGCGCAAGGCGTCCGCATTGCGCGTAAACACCAGGCCGTTGTCGTAGGGGACATTGAGCCACTTATGGGCATCGGTGGCCCAGGAGTCGGCGTCTTCGACGCCGCGGGCTAAATGTGCCCGCGCGGGCGCGGCCGCAGCCCACATCCCGAAGGCGCCATCGACATGCACCCAGGCGCCAAACGAGTGAGCGCGCTCGCAGATCTCTGAGATCGGATCGAAAGCACCGCTGTTCACGTTGCCTGCCTGCACGCACACAATCGTGCGATCATCGACGTCTGGAAAGACGTCGAGGCGCATCCGCCCTTGCGCATCGACCGGAACACGCACAACCCTGTCGCGCCCAAATCCCACGAGCGAAAGCGCTTTCTGCAAGCTCGCATGCATTTCATCGCCGACCACAACCGTCAGCGCTGGTGCTCCAAACAATCCATGTGCCTCCACATCCCAGCCGGCGCGTGCCAACAGGGTGTGGCGTGCGGCCGCCAATGCTGAAAAGTTCGCCGCCGTTGCGCAAGTGACAAAGCCGCCCGCGCTTTGCACGGGCAGATGGAAAATATCCTTCATCCACCCCAACGATACGTTCTCGAGCGCTGCATTGGTGGGCGAAGTAACCACAAGACCGGCCATTTGATCCCAGGTGGTGGCAAGCCAATTTGCGGCTACTGTCGCCAGAAGCGCCCCGCCAGTCACGAAGCCAAAGAATCGTCCGCCGGCCGACGCCATTGTGGCCGGCGAACCGATTTCATCCAGCTCAGCGAGCACCGCCTCCGCGCTGGACGTGTACTCTGGAAAGGCCTGATCGAACCTCGCAAGTCCGGCGAGCGCCTCCTGCTCGGGTGCGACACAGCGAGTATTGAGAGATTCAAGGTAGCGGCTTGCTCGTTTCGCCGCGTCGTTCAAGAGGTCGTTCATGTAGGGAGAAGCATAAACGCTCCGCGTTACGCGTTGGGTGTGGCACGACTCTGTGTGGCCCCACCGCATAGGCGGTGATGCGTCCGCGGGCTAGTCTTTATACGCCGCGGCGTGCGCCTCCGTTACTGCCTCCTCGAGCGGTCGCTCGGCTCGATAGCCGTCGAGATTGTGCGGTCGCTCAACGCCGGGTTGGAGCCTCGGACAAGGGTCAGGTAGTCCGATTACCGTTCGCACGGGCAAGCGCTCGGCGTATATAGGCAACGCGTAATCCTCATCGTAATCGGCGAGGCCCTTGGCGCGGACTTTGGCCGATGCCCTCTCGATGTCCATCATCACGACGGTCGTCGCATTGATTTCCTTCTGCGTGCTCGCGCGTAGTTGTGCGGTGCGGCCGGGAAAGAAGCGGTCCACCATCATAACGAGCGCGCGTCGTTTCTCCTCCGGATCCTCAACTATGCGGGCGTGCCCAAAGGCCATGACTGAGCGGTAGTCCGCAGAGTGATTGAAGCCACAGCGCGCCAGGACGAGAGAATCGAGGTGAGTAACCGTGAGGCACGTCGGCTCGCCTTCAGAAAGGTTTAGCAACATCCGGCTCGAATTGCTGCCGTGCCAATACAATCGGTCGCTCTCGCGCCAGAACAGCGTGGGCGTGCAGTAGGGTTTTCCATCCACGACGTAGGACACGTGACACATGGCCGCAGCGTCAAGCACGGCGTGAACGGTCGCGTGATCATAGAAGCCGCGGTCATGCCCTCGCTTTACCCGGTTCACGGCATCGACCGGGTAACTGGTCGCCATCTCCTCTGACATCACTGCCCCCCTCGTTTGACAATCACTTGTACCGCGTTGAATCTTGTAGCACGCTGCAAATGGTCGCCGCGAGGTCCAATTGGGAGCCAATTACGTCAACCACTTCCAAAAGTCGACTCAATGTCCTTGATGTACCCCTTGGGCTGGATCGGACAGTCGGCAATCAGTCGCTGCAGGTACACGCCAGTCTGCGTAACGCGATTCTCGACGGCCGGCTCGTTGCCGGATTGCGGCTGCCGTCGAGCAGGAACCTGGCCGATCAACTGGGTATCAGGCGCAACGCCATCGTGGGCGCCTACGAGCATCTCCTCAGTGATGGCCTGGTCAAAACACGAATTGGCGATGGCACCTACGTCGCCTCTCGGCTACCAACCCGGGCAGATCAAATCACTGTTGCGCCCTTTGTGGTTGCCGCAAACCGGTGCGGTGCGTTTGCGCTCGGCCAGACCTACTCAGATCCGGTGGTTTTGCGGCGCCTTGCGAGCGCAACTCGGCGCCGGATCGCCTCAGCGACGGCGGCGTACCTCGGTTATGGCGATCCACGCGGCGGCGAAGCGCTTCGCCGGCAGATCGCGTTACATCTCGCCGCAAACCGCGGCATCCGCTGTGACCCGAGTTGTATCCTCATTCTGAGCGGGACCCAACAGGGTGTGCGCCTGTGCGCGGATGCGCTCCTGCGTTCGGGGGATCGGGTGTGGATAGAGGATCCGGGCTATCCGACAACCCGCAATACACTTGCAGCCGCAGGAATGCGTCTGGTGCCAGTGCCGGTGGACGCGGAAGGCATTGATGTTGCGGCAGGCCGGCGGATCGGGCCGTCTGCAAAGGCAGCCTACGTCACCCCTTCGCATCAGTTTCCGACCGGTGTCACGATGAAGATGGAACGGCGAATCGCGCTTCTTGACTGGGCGCGAGCCTCACGAGCCTGGGTGCTGGAGGACGATTACGACAGCGAGTTTCGGTATGGTGGACCGCCGCTGACGGCGCTCGCCGGTATCGGTGGGGCCGATCGCGTCATCTATCTCGGAACATTTTCGAAGACCCTGTTCGCCGGATTGAGACTCGCCTACCTCGTGCTTCCGCCGGCCGCGGTGGAACGGGTTGTCATCGCCCGCGCGGCTCATGACCGCTTCCCACCGAGTCTCTTGGAAGGCGCAGTCGCCGACCTGATGGCGGAAGGCATACTTGCCGCTCACGTGCGACGGATGCGCACGCGCTATCGAATTGCCCGGGACGCGATTGCGAGCACGCTGGAACGAGCCGCACGTGGAACACTGCGACTCGTCGTACCGACACAGGGTCTTCACATGCTGGCCCACCTTCCGGCCGGACTACCGAAGGATGCCGCAATCAAGATTCGCGCGATGGCAAAGATCGAATCTAGCCTATTATCGGAGACACGTCTCGTGCAGTCAGGGCCAGACGGGTTCATCCTCGGCTTCGCAGGCCACGACATCGCGGAGCTGACAGCGGCCGCGAACAGACTTGGTCAAGCGGTTCAAACCTACCTTGGGTCGTCCGCTCCCCGACGTATTCACAATACGACGGCGAAAATCTCACGAGATCGTCGAGCGAAGCAGTCGCGATTCTAGAATCAGATATGAAGCATTTGGATACATATCGCTGGCGGCCCCGCCCACACCGGTCCGTCGAGATTGCGAAGCCGCCTCCCCAAAGAGAACTCTCGCGCTTAAGGTTCTTCAAGCTAGAATGAATGACACCATGATCAGACTCGCGTCCGTGCCGATCTTGTTTTTGCTGTTGTCACCGCTCGTGAACGCAGAAGAAGTGGTCGCATTTCCTAGTGGCGAGCTCACCTTGCATGGGGCTCTATATAAGCCGGCTGGGAAGGGGCCGTTTCCGGCTGTCGTCTACAACCACGGAAGCGCCGCTGGCATGCTCAGCGCCAGCGCATTTGCGGCACTCGGCCCGGTGTTCGCAAGCCATGGGTGGGTATTTTTTGGGCCATATCGCCGCGGCCAAGGGCTTAGCGCTTCGGCGGGGCCCTACATCGGTGACCAAATTGCCGCGGCCCAGAAAAGCGGAGGCGACTCCGCAGCAGCGGCAGTGATGGTCCAGCTGCTCGAAACGGGTCACCTCGACGACCAATTGGCGGCGCTGGCCTGGTTGCGAAAACAGGAGTTCGTGCAACCTGATCACATCGCAGTGGCCGGCACTTCCTTTGGAGGCATTGAGGCCGTGCTGGGTGCAGAACGGGGCGGCTACTGCGCTGCCATTGATTCCGCGGGAGCTGCGCAAAGTTGGGCGGATGCTGCTGAGCTGCAAACACTCATGACTCGCGCGGTTCGAAATGCTCACACGCCTATCTTCTTTTTTCAGGCCGCCAACGATTATGACCTTACACCGAGCAAAACTTTGGCAGCTGCAATGAAGGACGCTCACAAGACATACGAGTTGAAGATCTATCCGCCATACGGGAATTCCCAGGGAGACGGGCATTCCTTCGGATATTTTGGATCTGCTGTTTGGTCAAATGATGTCTTCGGATTCCTCAATCGCTATTGTCGGAAATAGTGTGCAGGCTGACCTGGGTTCGTTTCGTGTAGGTGTTTGATTGGTGAGTTCTCATGGTATTTCTACTCCAAGAGGGCTTACAAATGAAGAAGCGGTAAGACAATCCCCCACGAGTTCTTTAGTTGACGGATGCAACTATGAAAACTGACACCATTGCGCGAATATTGCTGCTCATCTCACTTGGCGCGTTGACGGCGTTCGCGCCATTGGCCATATCGGCGGCTACTAAGGCCCCCGAACCGGTCGTCATTGGCGAGAAATTTCAGATCGAGTCCAAGGTGCTGGCGGAGACTCGCAGCTACGTCATTCATACGCCCGATTCATATAAGAGCGGCAAAGAGGCCTACCCCGTGCTCGTGCTGCAGGACGCGGAGAATAACTTCGCGTATACGAGCGATGCCGTTCATTTGTTATATGCGAACGGCCGCATTCCCGCGATGATCGTCGTCGGCATCAATAATACTGACCGCGTACGCGATATGACGCCCACTAAGCCGGCCACCGGTTTTGGCGGCGCAGCCTGGACTGGATCGGCCGGCGGAGCGGACAAATTCCTCTCCTTCATCGCCGACGAGCTTGTGCCCACGATCGATCGCAACTATCGGACTCGTCCCTATCGCGTGCTGATCGGTCATTCGCTTGGCGGTTTGTTCGCGGTTTACGCACTGCTAAACCGTCCGGAAGTCTTCAAGGGCTACGTCATCGGCAGCCCGTCGTTGTGGTGGGAAGACCAAGTCTTGGTCAAAGCGGCGCAGCCGTTTTTCGCGGCTCATCAGGATATTCAGGCCGATATCTACATGAGCATGGCAAATGAGGGTGGCACGATGTTAGGCGGGGCGTGGAAACTGTCCGCCGCACTGGAAGAGGCCAAGCTTCCCAATGTGCGCTGGCAATTTAAGCGTTCTCCCGAGGAGGAGCATGGCACCATTTCCTATATAAGCACTTATGATGGACTTCAGGCGATCTTCGACGGATATCGGATCGCGAATCCCATTGCATTGTTCGAGGAGGGATGGCTGCCTGCTTTCGAACGGCAC
>Ga0210406_10008907_pt1 | contig 10017 bp, 9 predicted proteins | sample IncBWC30MmetaG_FD_155454 | JGI IMG/M metagenome (GOLD analysis project Ga0210406, IMG submission 155454) | Forest soil microbial communities from Barre Woods Harvard Forest LTER site, Petersham, Massachusetts, United States - Inc-BW-C-30-M | ecosystem: Environmental > Terrestrial > Soil >... | reverse complement strand
CCCTCAGGAACGCCGGCCAATACCCCTGCGGGTGGCCCGGACCGCGTCGCTGGAGGAGCAGCCATGAGCAAAAAGACAAGCACCGCCGCGCTTGAATCGATTTGCAAACGGCAGCTCACAAACCGGCGCCGCGCTCCGCGCCACCCGGCCGGTGAGAGTAGAAGTGACGAAATAAGGAAGCAACGAAGTGACGACAGAGCCAGAGAGTTCGGGCAGGCGCAGATTGTGGTTCGACGGGAGGACGTCATGAGCAGTAATGTTGTTCGTGGAGCAGCAGAAAAGTTTCGCGTGATTCTGCCGGTGATTTTGCGGATTACGTTCTGCCTGGCGATGTGGACGCTGGGTGTGATCACGATGTCGATCGCGGAGGCACAGACGCGCGAGCAGCGTGTGGCGCAGAAGCTTCCCGTGGATCGCGCGCGGGTGGAAAATTTGCAACGCTGGGTGGACGCGGGGCACGACACCTGGTGCCGCGATCCTCAATCGGTGGCGGCGATGGCGCTGCGCCGGGCGGCGCCGGAATTTGCGAACTATGATTTCGAATTGGCCTCACTGACAACCGGCAACGAGAAAGCTTCCCCGACCCAGGCGGTTTTCACGTTTCACTCCATCGACGGGCACAATTCTTACCGCATAACTCTGCAACGCTTCCCCTGGCAGAACAAGACCGCCTCCTCTCCCAATGAGCGGATTTGGATCCCCGTGCGCAGCGAAAAGATAACGCGAGAGTCGCTCGACTAAGGCTTGCGCCAATGCCTTCCACCAAAAACAAAAATAAAACACCTCAACTGACCCGCCGGGCGGCCCTGACCACGCCGCCCGGCGTTTTTTGCGCAATGGAAATTCCGCAAGTGGATTCCGGGCAGTGCAGGCAGTATCGCGAAGGGTGGTAGCATCTATCTGAAGGAACTTCGAGAGGTGCGGATTGCGGCGAATGGCGGCGGCATTTGTTTTGGGGGCGATGGCGATTGGGGCGGGAATGGCGAAGGCGCAAGCGCCTTCCTGTGCGGATCTGCGCGCGCAAAAAGAAAAAGTTTATGGGTTTCACCTGACGCAGCTGAACGAGGAGCGGATCGACGCAAAGAGCAAGGAGATTGACGCCTATTGGAAGCAGCTTCAGTCGGCCGGCCCCGGCGGAGTGAGCTGCCTGAAGGAGATGCTGTCGGCAGAGAAGACCGACCACATTTTTCAGTTCGATGCGGCCTCCTTCCTGTTTCAACTGGACAAATCTCCGGAGTCGCTGACTCTGGTCAAAGACGCGATCGTGCAGACCGATTTTCAGGAGACCGACCCCGCGAATTATCTTTCCCTGGCGCTGGAGTTGGGGCAGCGCGGCGCGAACATTCAATCGCTTGCGGCCAGGCTGCTGCTCTTTCCGAATGCGATCATTCATATCTCGGAGCACTCGCTCGACCTGGATTCGGACACCGCTGCACTTTTCTTGTACGGAAGCATGGATTCCGCGAAAGCCAGCAAGGCGCTGATTGCCCAGCTTCAAGCGCAGGAGCCGTTCGTGCGCGCGGCTGCGGCGCATCTGCTGGCCGAGGAGATGACCGAGGAAGCATTGCGCACGCTCAGCACGTGGGGCGGGCTCGCCGACGTCAAGGAAGACTATCGCCGCAACGACATTCAATCGGTAATGACCTACCAGGCGCCGAACCCCGCTGAATTCGCCAACCCGAAATGGACGCGCGAACAGGTGCTGCAAATCATCGCTGGCCTGCCGCACACGCGAAAAGAATTTGACGACGTGATGAGCACGCGCGGCGCGGAGTTCGACCGGCAGATGCGCGAGAAAAAGCCGAGCCAGGAGGAACTCGCCAAAGCCGTTGCAGAGAGCGAGCCCATCTACGGAATTACGGACCGGACGGCGTTTCAGAACAGCGCGGTTGCTGCGCTGAAGGCCGAGGACTTCGACACTCTGCGGGAAGCGCGTCGCAAGGCGCTTTACAACATTTCCGATGAAAGCCTCTCGGAATATCTGGCGTACACGCAAGTGATGATCCGGCTGATGAACCGGCTGGACCTTTATAAGGATTATCGCGCTCACTGAGTCGGAAACGGTGGAGCGCGGCGCGGCGGAGCGAGCGTGCAATCTTTCGGGAAAAATCACTGGAAAACAGTTCGGGCACGGTTTCTTTTTGCGTGGGTTTTGCTTCCGCTTGCCGCTTGGGCGGGGATTTGCTGCTTTCTAAGACCCGTTCTGGCCGACAGCGATGTCGCCTTGCGGGAGACTGCTCAAAAACTAGCGGAACGCGTTGCCGCCATTCCTGGACTGCACAGCGCTTTGCGGCTCGAATGGCACCCGGACGCGAACTGGTCTGAGGCGGAGGGCGCCCACTGGCAGGCGATCATTAAAGGAGAATTCGAGAAGCGGACATTGAGTCTGACGGAAGATGCGGGAGGGCCTGCGCTTGATATTTTTGCGGCGGAGACGCCAACGCAGGTCGTTCTGACCGCAAAGATGAGCCTATCGGAGCGTGACGAAGTTCGAATTGTTGCTGTGGCCCGCTCGCTTCTGCCTTCGGGCTCGCTGCCGGTGGCCCCGATCAGGCTGGAGCAGCAGAAGATTTACGAGAGCACGGATCGCATCCTCGACGCTTCGCCCCTGAATAATAGCGAGGATGACGGCTTGGCGATTCTGCTCTACCGAAATTTTGAAATTGTGGCCTTGCGGGTGGATCTGAAAGGTGCCGTAAAGGAAACCGTGTCGTTGAATCCCGCGAACGTGAGACCGTCCCGCGATCCTCGCGCGGAATTAACGATGCGAGGAAGTTCGGTTTCGGTTCTATTTCCCGGCAAGGTTTGTGAATTTTTCTGGGGAGTGCCCGGCGAAATAAAATGCCATGCCGAAAAGCCATCTCCCGCGAACAAACCCGATTGGCGAGGCCAGACTCTGCTGACTGCTCCGTGCGACGGAAGCAGTTGGAAGTTGCTGAGTTCCGGGGGCGATTCCAACGCGCGGGAAGTCCTGCAGGTTGTTCCGGACGGCGCCATGCGGGAAGCCAGCGCTGCGGTGCTGAACGAATTTCCTGGCCCAATCGTCGGCACGAAAGGAGAACGGAATCCGAGCAGTGCGCTGGTGATTGCCCGGAATTTGCGAACAGGGAACTATGAGATTTACAAAATTACGCTGGCTTGCGGCAATTAGCGCCGCGGTTGTTGCGGTGGCCTGCATCGGCGCGCAGGCCGCACCACCGCGGTATGGCGGCACCCTGCATGTGAAGCTGCGAGTGGCGAGCGTTTCGCTGGATCCGCGCGAGTGGATGCCCGGATCGCTGTCCGCGGCCGCAAGCGAGAAATTGGCGAGCCTTGTTTACGACCGGCTGGTCACGCTGGATGACCACGCCAAGTTTCAGCCCGCCCTGGCCACGGAGTGGTCTCACGACTCGGCCTTCAGGAATTGGCAATTCAAGCTGCGCTCCGGTGTTCGATTCTCCGATGGATCGCTGCTCACTCCGTCCGACGCTGTCGTATCGCTGCAGATTTCGTTGGGCAAAGGCTTCGAAGTAATCACCGCCGAAAACGGCGTCGCCATTCGTGCGCCGCATCCCGCTCCAGAACTTCTCGAGCTATTAGCTTCCGGCCGGCATTTTATTATCCGCATGTTGCCCAGTGGCACCCTTTTGGGGACCGGGCCATTTTTCGTGGCGGAAACGGTGGCGGCTGCGCCGCCGGATGTGAACCCCACAGCGATTAAGTCCGCGAAGATTAAGTTCCAGGCGAATGAGGGATCGTGGTCGGGGCGGCCCTTCGTCGATTTCGTGGAAGTCACTCTGGGCGAGCCGCCTCTGCGGCAACTTCTCGATTTGCAGGTCGGAAAAGCCGACATCGCGGAAATTGCGCCGGACCTGGTTCGCAAGGGGCGGCAGGAGGGCTTGCGCATCTGGAGCTCCGCCCCGCGGACGCTGGTTGCGTTGCGATTTGATGACGCGTTCGATGCGCCGGCATCCGACCAGCTTCGGGAAGCATTGTGGTTGGCCATGGACCGAGACACCATGGCCAACGTGTTGCTGCAAAGGGAAGCACAGCCCGCCGATTCTCTTTTGCCGCAGTGGTTATCGGGATATGCTTTCCTTTTCGAGAGTCCCATGAACTTGCAGCGCGCGCGGGAACTGCGGGCCGCGTTTCTGGCCGGGGCTCCCGGCGCGACTCAGCCTCTGCGACTGCGCGTGGATGCTCCGGGGGATCTGTACAAGTTGATGGGGGAGAGAGTCGCTGTGAATGCACGGCAAGCTAATTTGATGGTGCAGGTCGCGTTGTCGCCGGCAAGCGCGAGCAGTTCGCCCGCGCCAGCCGCGGGATTGCATCTCATTGCGTGGCATTACGATTCGCTTTCGCCGCGTGCGGAGCTGGGGGCATTTGTGAAGCAATTGCTGGACGGCGCGGAACTCCCGGCCAACACGACGGACCCCGAGCAGTTGTTCGCGCAGGAACGCCGGCTGCTGGAAGAGCGCCGCATTTTGCCGCTGGTGCTGCTGCCGGAGTATGCGGGCGTGCGCGCAAACGTGCACAATTGGAATGCCTCGCCGTGGGGCGATTGGCGGCTGGCTGATGTTTGGCTGGATTCCGAGGATCCGATGACAACGAAAACGCAGGCGGGCGCGCAGAAAAACAGTTCCACGGCTCGCAGTCCGGGAGCAAGACCATGACATTCCGTACCAAAGTATTTCTGATCTTTCTGATCACCGTGTTGGCCTCGGTATCGCTGGTGGCCTACGGCGTAACTTTCTACACGCAGCGCGCGTTTGAGCAGATGGATCTGCAGCGGACACACGCGCTGGAGGTGCAGTTCGGAAAGGAATTTGCACAGCGCGGAGACACGATTGTGCAGCAGGTGGAAAATATCACCAACGCTGATGTGACCGTGCGCATGGTACTCGATCTGGCGCGGCCCAACGCCGATGCTTCGCTTTACCTGCATGATGCCAATGGCGCTGCGCAAAGCCACGGCCTGGATTTTGTGGAGTTCGTGAACTCCGACGGCACGCTGGTTTCTTCGGCGCAATACCCCGCGCGTGTCGGCTACAAGACGGACTGGGTTGCTTCCACCAAGAATTGGGACTCGACCGGGGCTTTTCTGAAGCGGGAAGAGTTGCCCGACGCCGCTGCGCTTTCGCTGACCGCGGTGCGCACGCAGACTGTTGGCAACAAAACGATCTACATCATCGGCGGACGGCGGCTGGACCAGAACTTCCTGGCTTCGCTGGAGCTTCCCGAAGGCATGCGGGCGCTGCTTTACAGAAATCTTGAGCCAACGTTCTCTGCCTCGGCGCTCACCGATGCCAACGGCGGGGTGCCTCAGGCGGAAACGTATCAATCGCTGATCGAGGACATTCAGAAGCAGCCGCAGGATCTCACAAGGACAATTTCGTGGAACCGCGATCCGGCCAGTGCCGAAACGTTTCATGCCATGCCGCTGAAAGGCCGCAATGGCGAGTTGCTCGGGGTACTGCTGCTTGGCAGCTCTGCGAAAGAATTGGTGCTTCTGAAGCGCGAGATCTTGAAGATCACAGGGGTGGTTTCGCTGGCAGCTCTGTTGATTGGCTTGCTGCTTAGCTGGTGGGTTTCCCGGCGCATCACGCGGCCGGTGGAGGAGCTTGCCAACGGCGCGCGCGACGTGGCTTCGGGACGCTGGGACACGAAGATTGATGTGAAGGGCAGCGATGAAATCGGGCAACTGGCAAACGCGTTCAATGAGATGACCGGAACACTCGCCGCCCAGAAGGAAAAACTGGTGCAGACGGAACGCGTCGCGGCCTGGCGCGAACTGGCGCGGCGACTTGCGCATGAACTTCGCAATCCACTCTTCCCCTTGCAGATTACGGTAGAGAATCTGCAGCGGGCGCGGCAGCTTGGCCCGCAACAGTTTCAGGAAGTATTTACGGAAGCGACCGCCACGCTGAAAGCGGAATTCGCTAATCTGAACAGCATCGTTACCCGCTTCAGCGATTTCTCCAAAATGCCGTCGCCGGAATTTTCGAAAGTGAATGTGAACGAGGCCCTGCGCGATGCGATTCGATTGTTCGAGCCGCAATTCACCGCTGTGGGCAAGCCGCATATTGGAACGGAATATTTTTTGAGCGATTCTCTGCCGGAAATCGACGCGGATTCGGATTTGTTGCACAAAGCGTTTCAAAACCTCGTTTTAAACGCCATGGATGCCATGCCCGCCGGCGGCACGCTTTCGCTGCGCTCGAGCGACGCCGGAGATGTGGTGCGGATCGAGGTTTCCGACACCGGGAAAGGTTTGACGCCGGAAGAGTGTTCGCGGCTGTTCACGCCTTATTACACGACGAAACAGCTTGGCACCGGCCTTGGGCTGGCGATCGTGCAATCGGTTATCAGCGATCACCACGGCACGATTTCTGTTTCGAGCGAAGAGGGCCACGGCACGACTTTCCATATCGAATTGCCGAAACGCCAGGGCGGTGCGGCGCTTAAGCCGAAAGCGGATGCAAAACCGGCGGAGAAAGAGCCGGAGCGCGCCGCGACCGCGACAAATTAGTTTCGACACAAGGACCAACTTGCCACGCAAAGCCCACCTGCTGCTGATTGACGACGACCCTAATACGCTGGCTTCTTTGGCGCGTGCGTTCCGCCTGGCGGGGCACGAAGCGACCATCAGCGACAACGCTGCGCGTGCTATCGAATTAGTGCGCGCCGAGCGCTTCGACCTGATTCTTTCCGACGTGGTCATGCCGGGAAAGAGTGGCATGGAGTTGCTGGAGGACTTGAAGAAAGCTGGTGTGCAGACGCCCATCGTGCTGATTTCGGGCCAGGCGAATATCGAGATGGCGGTGAAGGCTACTCGGCTCGGCGCACTGGATTTTCTGGAAAAGCCCCTGAGCACGGACAAGCTGCTGCTTACTGTTGAAAATGCGCTGAAGCTTTCGCGGTTGGAGGATGAGAACCGGGAACTGCGCCACCGCCTCGGCAAGCATGAACTGGTCGGCTCCGGTCCGGCGATGAAAAAGCTGATGGTGCAAATTGAACGAGTGGCGGCCAGCGAAACACGGGTGTGCATTCTCGGCGAAACGGGCACAGGGAAAGAATTGGTGGCGAGGGCGATTCATGAAAAGTCACCGAGACGCGAAAATTCGTTTATCACACTGAATTGCGCAGCGGTTCCGGCGGAGTTGATCGAGTCGGAACTTTTTGGTCACGAAAAAGGTTCGTTCACCGGCGCGGCGGGGCGCCACCTGGGAAAATTCGAACAGGCCGAGGGCGGCACGCTGTTCCTCGACGAAATTGGCGACATGCCGCTTTCCATGCAAGCAAAATTGTTGCGCGTGCTGGAAGAGGGCGAAGTCGAGCGCGTGGGCGGCGAGAAGCCGATCAAGGTAAACGTCCGCGTGATTGTGGCCACGCACCGCAACCTGGAAGAACTTTCCAAGAAGAACGAATTTCGCCCCGACTTGTTTCATCGCATTTACGTTTTTCCCCTCTTCTTGCCGCCGTTGCGCGAACGCTCCGAGGATTTTCCGGACTTGGTCGGGCACTTTGCACGCCAAGTTGCCGCGCAAAACGGTTGGAAGGAAAAACTCTTCTCGGCCGAAGCGATTGCCGCGCTAAGAAAATATACCTGGCTGGGGAATGTCCGCGAATTGCGGAATATCGTGGAGCGGTTGGTGCTGCTTGCCGCGGAAGACTCGATTAGCGCCGAAGAAGTGCGGATGGTGCTCCCCGGCGGAGACGCTGTGAGTTCCAGCGGCAACACGGAAACAGGGCAGGGAACTCTCCTAGAGCGCACGGAAGCCTTCGAGCGCGAAGTCCTGCTCGGCGAAATCCGCCGCCACAATTTCCACATGACCAACGTCGCCCGCGCCCTGGGCCTCGAGCGGAGCCACCTCTACAAGAAGTGCCAGCAACTCGGCATCGACCTGCAATCCCTCCGCAAACCTGAATAATGGAGTAATTCAACTCGAATGCTTCGGCTGAGGACATTTCTACTGACCATAGCGTTTTTCTTACTGACCGCACTATGTTCAGCAGGACAGAATGTGGAGGCCAGCCCTTCGGCGCCGAAACACGGCGTATCTTTCTCAACAAATACAGAGCAAGATGTGTCGTCAGACAAGGAACTGCCATGTCCTCTTGGGCGAAATCTGACGGAAGAAGTCAAATATGGCGATTATACAATCCGAACGTATCGCTATCCGGACCCCGAGGGTTGCTTGCGGATTTCCAAGGGCGGAAAGCTTGTTTTTTCTCTTACTAGTGGGCAATTTCAAATAGGCAAGAATTTCTTTCGTGATCAAGGGATTCCGGTGGGCACCGATATCACCGGCGCGGGAAAACCGAACGCGATTGTGAGTGACTGGTCGGGGGGAGCCCACTGTTGTTTTACGCTGCGAATATTTGAATTGGGTGAGCAATTCAAGGAAATCGCAAAAATTGAGGCGGGCCATTCCGACGGGGCGAAATTTGTCGATCTTGATCACGACGGCTTTTACGAATTTGAAGGAAATGACTGGGCCTTTGCTTATTGGAGAGCTTCCTTCATGTACTCTCCTGCACCTAGGATTGTTCTCGAATATCGAGAGGGCCGGTTTCGACTCGCTTACGACCTTATGAAGCAGCCGGGACCGTCACCGGAAGAGTTTGCGGCACTTGTGGGCAACGTCAAATCAGACGAGGAATGGACCGACACGGCTCCTCCGGACTGTGACATGGATTGTGGGGTCCCGGTCGCGCTTTGGAAGAACATGCTCAACTTAATGTACACAGGGCATCCCGACCTGGCTTGGAAACTATTCGATCAGAGTTGGCGACCGACCCGAAAAGATAAGCCAGTCTTCGCCAAGGAATTTTGTGAACAGGTCAAGGGCAGTCTCTACTGGGGCGACTTGCGAAAGGAAATTGGACCCTGTCCGGTGCGATCGCCACGCTGATCAGGCAAGAAATACTTGCCTGTCCATGCTTGCTAGAGCAACTCTTTAGCTAAACTACTTATTATCAGTTATATGTGGTGGCATTGCGATTTCGTTTGACAAATTACATATTGCTATATAGAAATAGCATATCGCAATACACCGAAAGGCGGCCCACCATGACTCTTGGCGACAAACTTCGCTCCCTTCGGGCCATTGAGGGCTCTTTGCGCGGCTTTGGGCGGCCCATGACGCAGGCCGAGCTTGTGGAAGCCATGAAAGAAGAGTTGGGGCGTGGGCTGAGCCAGGCGTACGTTTCGCAACTGGAGAGCGGCGCCCGCCCGCACATGACCAACACTTCTCGCGAGCTTTTGGCGCGCTTTTTCCGCGTCTATCCGGGCTTCCTGGTGGACGACCCCGAAGGGTATTCCCGCGAGCTGCAATCCGCGCTCCGCATGACGGATTCCACGGTCGATGCCTGGCTGTATGCCGGTGCCGATCAATTCAGTTCGGATCCCGAGCTCGAGAAGGCGCTGCTTGCCATCGCGGAGCATCCGGATTCACGCAGCGCGCTTTTGCTTCTTGGCGAAATACTTCGCACGCCCGGCCTGGCCGAGCGGCTCGGCGAGGTCCTGCAACCTTCGGTGGTAATTGGCTCCGGCCATCCGCCACCAATTCCTTCACAGAACTAACCCTTTGAGGGCCAACGCACGGTTCGTATGAGTGGCGGGGTGCTGCTCCACGAGGTGTCGTATGACTTGGTCTGACTTCTATCTCTTCTGTTTCCTGGTGGGCTTCTCGCTCAGCGTGCTGTCGTTTCTTGCGGGCGCGGTGCACCTGCATTTGCCGGTCAAATGGCATCTACCTTTCCATACCCCTCATCACGGCGCGGGTGGAGGAATCGCCAAAGGCGGGGGGGTACATCTTTCCTGGTTCAACGCGTCCAGTGTGCTGGCGTTTCTCGCGTGGTTTGGCGGGACCGGCTACCTGTTGACGAAGCATTCGAACCTAATCGCGATTTTCTGCCTGGGAATCGCGATCGCGGCAGGCCTCACCGGCGGCTGGATCGTCTTCCAATTCATGGCGCGCCTGCTGCGCGATACCGAAGTGCAAATGAACGAATGGGACTACCGCCATGAAGGTT
>Ga0210406_10008906_pt1 | contig 10017 bp, 7 predicted proteins | sample IncBWC30MmetaG_FD_155454 | JGI IMG/M metagenome (GOLD analysis project Ga0210406, IMG submission 155454) | Forest soil microbial communities from Barre Woods Harvard Forest LTER site, Petersham, Massachusetts, United States - Inc-BW-C-30-M | ecosystem: Environmental > Terrestrial > Soil >... | reverse complement strand
GGATGATGGATCAAGCAGCCCACCTGCGCGGTGCCGCGAAGAGGGAACAAGTCGGCGAGCTCACGATTCTGACACCAAATCCCCGACAAGCCTCGATCGTGAGCGGCCGCGACTAACCACTGATAAGTGAGGAGTGAGCCATAACAACGCTGCACGAATTCAGGTGTGAAGTCTGTGGACTGGTGACTACGAATCCCACCCACTCACTGGTTCGTGATTCGATGTGAAGATTCCGATCTTACCGGTCGGATCAAGAACAATGGTGAACACGAGCAGATTGTCCAATAAAGTGGCGATAGTGACGGGCGCCTCCAAAGGCATAGGCGCTGGGATTGCAGCGGCGTTGGGAGCTGAGGGCGCGCGCGTGGCCGTGAACTATTCCTCCGACCGGGAAGGCGCCGAGCACGTCGCTCAGGCGATCACCGACAACGGGGGCAAAGCGATCGCGGTCGGGGCCGACGTGTCCAAGGCCGCAGATGTCGCACGGCTATTCAAAGAAGTAGATTCTGCGTTCGGCAGACTGGACGTTCTGGTCAACAACGCCGGGGTATTCCGCTTCGGCGCCGTCGCGGAGATCACCGAAGCGAGCTTTCACCTCCACTTCAACGTCAACGTTCTCGGGACGATTCTCACCACGCAGGAGGCGATCAAGCGGTTCGGGGCCGACGGTGGCAGCATCATCAACCTCAGCTCGATCGTCGGCTCGCATCCGGTGCCGGGAGCCTTGCTGTACGCTTCCACGAAAGGTGCCATCGAAACGCTGACCAGGGGCTTGGCGCTCGAACTGGCTCCGCGCAAGATACGCGTCAACGCCATCGCTCCCGGTCATACAGAAACCGAAGGCAACGCAGCCGCGGGAACCTTTGAAGGTGGTGCCGGTGCCGTTCTGGCTGGGAAGACGCCGCTCGGCCGGCTCGGTCGCGTCACCGATATTGCCCCGTTGGCAGTGTTCCTGGCGTCAGACGAATCAGCCTGGATCACCGGCGAGGTCATTCGTGCCGCGGGCGGTCTCATTGTGGCCACCTGAGGCCAAGTGCTAACCTCGCAATAACAATGTAGTCAGGGCAACACAGAAAGGAGAATACGATGCAATTTCAGAGTGACTATTTCAATGCTTATCACAACCTAAAGCTGACACGAGATGACAAAGGCGTGCTGGTTGCTGAAGTCCACACCAACGGCGGGCCGCACATTATGTCCGCGCAATCTCACACGGAATTTGTCGATGGGTTCTACCGGATCTCGCAAGATCGCGCGAACAAAATCGTAATCCTTACGGGCGCCGGTGGGGAGTTCATTACTGACGTTGATTGGTCCTCCTTCGGCAACGCCGCCGATCCCGGCGTCTGGAGCCAGGTTCACGATGAAGGTGTTCAGGCTTTGGAAAACATTGCCAACATACGCGTCCCAGTCATCGCGGCAATCGAGGGACGTGCCCACGTGCATTCCGACTACGCGCTACTTGCCAGTGTAATTGTGGCAGCAGAGGGCGCGACTTTCGAGGATGTGGCCCACTTCTCCCAGGGCGTTGCGCCCGGTGACGGAATCTTCACCACCTGGAGTTATCGCGCGGGAGCGGGACGAGCGGAAGCGTTCCTGCTGAATCCGCAACCGATCACGGCGCAAACCGCCCACGAATGGGGAGTGGTTGCCGAAGTTGTGCCGAATGGCAAGGCGCTCAGCCGGGCACGGGAATTGGCCAGGTTGTACTTGAAGGCTCCCGAAGTGACCCGCCGCAATACGCGTGTACATTTCATTCAACCGTTGAAAGAGCGCATTGTGCGGGAAGTCGGCTATGGACTGTCGCTCGAAGGAGCGTCAGCGGCTGACCTGGTGAAATCAATGAGAGCCCAGAATGAACCTGTCGCGCAGAAAGGAAAAGTCGCATAAAGCACACCGAAAGGCGGGTGGGGCACCTTTAACGATCGTTGTGTGCATTCCCACGGAGGGTGCCCATCCTTGCTTTTTTGCAAGAGCCTGCCCTGAGCGAGCCGAAGGGGTGGGTAGCGATGCTACCCGCGCCATTTTTGATTTATTGTGGCCGCGTGATCAAACCCGCTTGGCGCGGCATCTCCGACTCCCACCCATCGCAAAGTGCGCGAGGGACAGGGCACCCGCTGCGTGGTGACGCCACCGAGATCAGAAGCCTGAGCCACCCGGCCAGTTCCAGAGCGTGTCAGCGAAGGGTCAAGGATTTGCGATCCTGCTCTCCTGCTCTCCTGCTACAATCCTGCCACTATCGGTTTCCTTGATTATTATTTGCTGCCGACGTGAATTGGGGTGGGGCTTCAGAGTGACAGATGAACTTAAACGTCTATTTAAGGCGACGAAAATTCCGCCGATGCCGGGGGCAGAATCCGCCCACCGTACCTTCTACGGAGGAGGATGGCAATGAAGGCTGCTCTCGGACTTGTTCTCCTTTGGATTTTCTGTACAGGTTGTACAACTCTTGCTAAGGCTGTGTGCGTCGGCACATCGGTAAATGCGTTCGGGGCACGTGGCGATGGGCACACCGATGACACGGCTGCGATTCAAAGCGCGATCAACGGTGCAACTTCGGCGGGCGGCGGGTCAGTCGTCTTCAACGTGGCTCGCTACTTTACCACCGGCACATTCCTTGTGCCGACGGGCGTAGTCTTATGCGGCGCGATCGAAGGTCCGTTCGATGTCGGCTTTGGAGTGAATCCCGCCCAGACGGTGGTTGCGCCCACGCTCTTGGTCACCAACACCAGCGCGACCTTTATAACATTGCAAGGGGCGGGAGCCGGAGTAACCGACCTGCTTTTCCATTACCCGAACCAAGCTGCTGCCAGCGCCTCCGCTCCGAACGTTTATCCGTACACGATCCAGGTGACTTCTCCGGGCACGAAGGTGGTCCGCTGTTTGGTGACCAATGCCTACAATTTCCTCGACATTGAGAGCGGCAGAGTCCTCGCGCAGGATCTCTACATCGGGGCATTCAATATCGGCGTCAACATTGACCACGCGTACGACCATGTCACATTGCGCAATCTGCTTCATCAGGTGTACTGGGACCTTGTGCAGGTGCAAAATCCGTCTTGGCCACAAGCGATCGACACCTGGGTGCAAAGCCACGCGATCGCCCTGGTGGTAAACCGTGTGGACGGCCTCGAGGTGCACGATTTCAATGTGTTTGCCCATTTCACCGGGATGCTTCTGACCGATTCGCCCGACACATCTCAAAATCCTCGTTGCGGCTATGGAACTGGAAGCGACATCGACCTCGATTCCATGGTGAATGGCATCATTGTCACCGCGTCCAACACGCCAGGCTATGAGTTCACGAATTTGGTTGCCGGCGGCGGCGGTTCCGTTGTCGCGCAAGCGGCAGTCCAATTGAAAGCCGGCGGCTCTATCCCGCCCAACGTTTTGGTCAATGGAGGATCGGTGGGGGGTGGCAGTTTTGCCGTCGGCCCTTTTCCAACACCACCGGCGGGCAACCTCACCGCCGTAAATGTAGTCGGATACGACATCCCCTAAAGCAGAAATTAGCGCACGAGGAGATCCGCAACCTGCGGGCGACAAGATGACGAGATTCTCGTTGCCATTATCGATTGCATTGAGTTTGACTCTTCTCAATGCTTGTGGAGGCGGCGGTACGACTAGCACTCCGGTTTCTTCCCCCCTTGCCACTCATTTCTCCGTCAGCACTCCCGCCAACGCGGCTAACGCAGTGTCATTCAACTTCACGGTAACTGCGCTCGATGCATCGAATCATCCAGTCACGAATTACTCCGGCACCATACATTTCACTTCCAGCGATCCTCACGGTCAGGTGCCGCCCGATTCGAGTCTAGGCCCCGGCCAGGCGTTTTCGGCTATTTTGACGACGCCCGGCGCGCAAGTGATCACAGCAACCGACAAGTCCACGTCCTCCATCAGCGGAAGTTCGAACACGATCAATGTCGGAGCCCTGGTCGCTGCATTTCCCGTGGAGTGGTTTGGAGCGAAAGGTGACGGGGGCACCGACGACACCGCTGCAATTCAGAATACGATCAACGCCGCGGCTGCAGCCGGAGGTGGGTCAGTCCTGCTCAAGGTGGCGCGCTATTTCACAACTGGCGCGCTAACTGTGCCCACAGGGGTGGTCTTGTGCGGAACAATTGAAGGACCTTTCGACGTGAAGGGAGTCGATCCCAGTGCGACTGCGATTGCCCCCACTCTCTTAGTCACCAATTCGAATGCTCCATTCGTGACTCTCAACGGTCTCGGGTCTGGAGTGACTGACATCCTCTTTCATTACCCGAATCAGGTCAAAACTGGCGCCTCGGCTCCTACGGTTTACCCGTTTACTATCTTGGCCAATTTTCCCGCCACGAAAATAGCCCGCTCTACAGTAACCAATGCCTACAACTTCCTCGACATCGATAATGCGCCTGGCAGCAACGGTAGAGTTATCGCCGAGGATCTGTTCATAGGCGCCTTTAATATTGGTGTCCACATCGATCATACTTATGACTTCACGACACTGCACAACCTGCACCATGGCGTCTTCTGGGACGAAGTGGAAAATGCGGCTTATCCAACAGCTATCGATAACTGGGTGCTAAATAACAGTACCGCTCTGGTGGTGGGCCGGATGGATTCCCTCGAAATCGGTGATTTTTTCGTATTCTCGCGTTCGACCGGGATGCTTCTGACCGATTCGCCCGACACCACGCTAAATCCCCGCTCGGGATCGGGAAGAGGAAGCAACATCGATCTCGAAAATGTCGAGTTCGGGATCGTTGCGAACTCGTCGACCATCTGGTCCTGGGGTTATGAATTTTCGAATGTAATTGTGAGTGCGGCGCCGGGCAGGGGGCAAGCTGCTGTCCAATTGAGAGGCGGGGGAACGAACCCGCCCGCTGTGCTCATCAATGGAGGCTCCGTGCGAGGTACCTGGGCTTTGGGAGCGTTCCCCGCGCCCCAAGCGGGAAATCTGACACACGTAAACATAATCGGTTCCGATCTGCCGTGATCGAGAGTGGTTCTTGGGGGAAAACCGGGGACAGCGGATGGACTGACCCCAATTTCTCGGCAGCGAGAGGTGAACGTCGCGCATGTCGCCATATTTCACAATATTTCAGAATGAAACCGTCGCTCAGAAAGGAAGAGTCGCCTGAACCTCACCGAAAGCACCTCATCCGCTCAGGCACTTAAAAAGACGCCGCCGGAAGAATTTGATCTGGTGATTCTCGGGGGCGGCACGGGGTCGACCATCGCTGCGTGGACGTTTGCTGGTGAAGGCAAGCGCGTCGCAGTCGTCGAGCGCAAGTACATCGGCGGGTCATGCCCGAACATCGCGTGCTTGCCGAGCAAGAACATTATCCATAGCGCGAAAGTTGTGGACTACTTTCGCCGAAGCAAGGAATTCGGCATCACACTCGACGGCTTCGCAACCGACATGGCGCCGCCGCCAGCCCTTCTCACGGAAGTAACCCAGGTTCAAATCCCGTCGGGGACTCCAACTTCCCCTTCTAAGTTGTCCGGGGACGCTTCTCGGCAGAGTGCTGCGCCGCCAGCAATACCCGCATCGGCGCCATAGTGGGCCGTCACCAGCGGGATTTCCTGGCAATGCGAATTCACACACCACGCGGGGAGCCGATCCCGTATTTCATCAAAGAACGGTTCCAGCATGGAGGCTGCGCCCCCGCCAAGGATCATCACATCGGGCTCGAGCAAGTCCACGATGTTGCCCAGCCAGACGGTGAGAAACATGGCGGTTTCCTGTAGGACCTCTTTGGCCAGTTGATCCCCCGCAACATATGCTCGACCCACCATCTCACAGGTGACGCGGTCGAGATGGCCTCCGGCTTGCTCCATGATCGAGGAGCGGCGGCCCGTAGATATTTTTTCGGAGGCTCGTCGAGCAATCGCCGGCCCGGATGCCAAAGCTTCGATGCAACCCAGCTTGCCGCATCCGCAGCGCGGGCCGCGGTAGTCGATGCTCATATGACCGCCTTCACCTGCGGCGCCGGTGCGGCCGTGATAAATGCGACCATCGAACACGATCCCGGTACCGATCCCAGTGCCGATCGTGGCGCAGAAAACGTTTCGATAACCCCGGCCGGACCCCCACAATGATTCCGCCAGGGCGGCGGCATTGCCGTCATTGTCGACGCGAACTGGCAGGTGATACGTCTTCGATATCTCGGCGGCCAGCGGGAAGTTGCGCCACCCCGGGAGGTTCGGAGGATTAATGACGACGCCCGTCCGTGGATCGAGCGGACCGGGAGCACAGATCCCAATGCCGGAGATTAACCCTTGCCTCGCAGGGTTAAGGTTGGCTGCGGCGCGGACAGAGTCAATCGCGGAGGTCACAGCAGCCAGACCTGCGACTGCATCCGCTGCCACCATCGGATTTCGAGTCTGGCGGGTGATTTCGCCGGAGGAGTTTACCAGACCAGCGGCCACTTTCGTGCCGCCGACATCCACGCCAACGAAGTATAAATCTGTGATGGCCATCATGCACTTTGCGCGGGTACCGGGCTACGCCTTCGCGCTGCATTCGCTATTCAGTTTGGAAACACCCTGAGCAACAACAAGAATATACAGGACTAGAGTGAAGTCGATCCGAATTACACGTCCACTCTGAATGTGCCCGGCGAGAGATCCGATGCAGTCATGACAGCGACATCTGGTGACGGCGACCTTTAGTTTTATGCGCGATGGCCATCCTGTTTTTGCCCTGGTTGAGGTGGTGGCGGGCATGTCGCCTGCGTTGAAGACCGCCTGCATGCAACCGGTGGAGGATTTCCGGTACGAAGAGCCCGAAGAAATTTGGAGCACGTTTACGGAGCATGAGGGTTGTATGATTCCATCGTCGCCATGCCGTGTCATTTTCCTGCTCCCGAAGTTCAAGCCAAGGATCACGAACTGGTTCAGATCGTGGACGCTGCATTGGCCGATGCGGCGCGCCGGAGCGGCCAGTGGCTGGTTTGTCGCCCAGGATGCACCCAGTGCTGTATCGGAGTATTTCCCATCAATCAGCTCGATGCGCTGCGATTGCGGCGTGGCCTTGCCGGTCTTGCGGTGCGTGCGCCGCAGCGTGCGGACCGCGTAAGGGAACGCGCACGCGAGGCGGTTGCTCGTCTATCACGGGACTTTCCCGGCGATCCCGTGAGCGGCGTGTTGGACGAGGGAGACGACGCTGCCCAACGTTTTGCTGAGTTTGCGAACGATGAGCCTTGCCCCGCGCTTGACCCTGGAACAGGGAACTGCGAACTGTACGAATCGCGCCCCATGTCCTGCCGCGTTTTTGGGCCGCCGGTCCGCACCACAGAGGGCTTGGGCGTTTGCGAACTCTGCTACCACGGCGCCTCGGACCAGGAGATTGCCGCCTGCGAAATGACGCCCGACCCGGGCGACCTCGAATCTGACGTGCTGAAAAAACTCGAAGACAGCACGGGAACCCGCGGAGAAACGATCATAGCCTTCTGTCTCGCATCCTGAGCGGATCGCGATCACCGGAGCAGAGCGACAGAGGGAGAGAAGCTCAGTTCTTCTTTTTCTCCAGCTCGGCCCAGCGGGCGTAGAGCGTATCCACCTTGTTCTGGGCTTCCTCCATCTCCGCATGGGCGGTCACCAGGCGCGGACCGTCGCTGACTATCTTTGGATCCTCAAGCTGGACGCGCTTGGTTTGCAAGATCTGCTCGGCGTCGGCGACACGCTGCTCAATCGTGTCATATTCACGAGCTTCCAAATATGACAACTTCCTCTTCCCTGGAACCTGCTCATCACTTTCTGTAGGGAGTGTGGCCCGACCTTTGCGCTCGTTGCTCTTTGCCGTCTGCTCGCGTTCTTCCAGCCATGACTCCCACTGCGAGTAGTCGGCGAAGAGGCCCGCACGGCCTTGTCCATCAAGCCCGAGAACCAGGGTTGATACGCGGTCCAGCATGTAGCGATCGTGCGTTACAAGGACGAGTGAGCCGCGAAACTCCAACAGGCTCTCCTCTAGTATGTCCAGGGTCGGGATGTCGAGATCGTTCGTGGGCTCATCGAGCAGGAGAACGTCAGCGGGCTGCAGCATGAGTTGAGCGATCAGGACTCGCGCCCGTTCGCCGCCAGAAAGCCGCCCCACGGGTTGATTGAGCTGCTCACCCGCAAACAAGAACTTTGCCGCCCATGCGGCCACATGGATCATGCGGTCCTGATACACCACAGAATCGCCCTCCGGAGCCAGTGCACGGCGAAGAGTTACATCGGGATCCAATTCGCGGCTCTGGTCGAAATACACAATGCGTAGCCAGTCGGCACGGCGAATCTCGCCACTTGTTGGAGCGGACTCTCCGCGCAGCAGTCGCAGCAAACTCGTCTTCCCGCTGCCGTTCGGCCCGACCAGCCCCACCCTCATTCCGGCGGTGATCACACAATTGAGCCCGGTAAAAAGAGTGCGGTCCCCAATTCTGCATGAGACCTCTTCCAGTTCGATCAGCCGCTTGGTCTTTCGATCAGTGGCGGAGAAGTCGATTTGCGCCGTTCCACTCCGGCTTCTGGCATTCAGGTCCGCGAGTTCGCCCATTAACTCGCCCGCCTTGTCGATCCGGGCCTTGGATTTTCTCGTCCGTGCTTTAGCCCCCCGCCGCAGCCATTCGATCTCCTTATGAACCAGATTTTCCAGGGTTTCCTGGCGCTTCGACTGGGCATGCAGGAATTCTTCTTTCTTCTCCAGGAAGTGGCTGTAGCTCCCGGACACACGCAGCAACCCGTTGGGATAGGTCCGGTTCAGTTCCACCATTTCGGTGGCGACGTTCTCAAGGAAGTAGCGATCATGGCTAACCACCACGCAGGCGAATGCCGCCGCCGCCAGCAAGCCTTCCAGCCACTCGATGCCCGCCAAGTCCAGATGATTCGTAGGTTCATCCAGCAGCAGGATATCCGGGCCCTGAACCAGCGCCTCAACAATCGCCAACCGTTTCTCCCAGCCACCGGATAACGCGGATGCCTCCGCCTCTAGGTCTTCGAAGCCCGCCCGGCCCAGAGTTTCGGCGAAGCGATTGCCCCGCTCCGACTCTGGAACTGTGGCGCGTTCCATCGCGCTCTGGGCGACGGACCGGACGGTCGCCCCAGGCTTGAATTGTGAGTCCTGCTCGACGTAGCTGAGGCGGATCCGTTTTCGGACCGCTATTTCGCCGCTGTCGGGACTCACGTCGCCTGCCAGAATCCGTAGCAGCGTGGACTTTCCGGAGCCGTTCGGTCCGATCAGACCGATGCGATCGCTTTCCGAAACGGTGAAGCAGATGTTTTGGAAGAGCGGATTAGCTCCGAAGGCCTTCGAAATGTCCTGTGCATTGATGATCGGCGGCAACGAGTTGCGTTCTCCTGATACCCAGCTTTGAGGTTATCAGGAAATGCGAACGGATCTGGCATGCCCACCTTCCCCAAACTGCGCTAATGGATGGTTCGCTCGCTCTCGCGAACCGCCGGAGAGCTGGTCGAGCCCTCAAACTTGGCTTCGCCAAGTTTCGTGATCCACAGGCCCGAGTGGATGTCGTTGAAATAGATCAGACTATTGAGAAGGGGGCTGTCACAAGTCACGGAGCAGGGCTGTCCTCCCCAGGTGAACGGCAAATTCGGCCGGAACCCCTTGGCGTCTCCGGTCCAGAAGCGGGCAATCTCGCGGCCCTGGCGATAAAGATCGCCACGCAGTTCGCCGGAGATGTCGAGCACGCGCGCTCCGCCACTGTAGTAGCCCACAAAGAGCATGTCGTTGGCGGCCCAGAAATTGTGCGACCCGCCTTCCGGCACTTCATACTGAGCCACTTCCCGCGGGTGCTTGATGTCGGAAATATCCATGACGTGGCAAATGGCTCGCACAGGAATCCGGTCTCTGTTGTCGAGTTCAAAAATGGCAGGGAACACCTCGTCGCCAACAAAGAGGTAGTTCTTGTAGCGGAACACGCTGTGAGTGCCTGCCAGCCAGCCGTCTCCATAGAGCTCGTAATGGTTGAAGCGGTATTGACTGACCAGTTTGGGATTCTCCGGACTGCCGCCGCTCATGCCGTTGCCCACATC
>Ga0210406_10008905_pt1 | contig 10018 bp, 8 predicted proteins | sample IncBWC30MmetaG_FD_155454 | JGI IMG/M metagenome (GOLD analysis project Ga0210406, IMG submission 155454) | Forest soil microbial communities from Barre Woods Harvard Forest LTER site, Petersham, Massachusetts, United States - Inc-BW-C-30-M | ecosystem: Environmental > Terrestrial > Soil >... | reverse complement strand
CTTGCGGCGCTCCCGCGACTGCCAAGAATGCGGCGACGACTAAAATACTTGCGACCACGTAAACCGATTTGCGCATAGCAATCTCCTCAGCTGGAGGGATTCCGCCCTGCCTCGCACTTGCGCGGGATAAACAGGACTGCAGGAGTTCCGCCAGACGCCGCAACTCTAGTGAGCCTGCCGGAATCTGTCAAGCCTACGGCGTTCGACCCCGCGGGATGCGGGAATCTCAATATACAAGGCTAAGATGCTTGCGCCGCTCGAGCCACTCTTCATTGTTGAAGATTCGCGGTGTCAGCTCGATCAGCCGCGGCAACATATTGAAAACCGCCACCGGACCCCATTCCGCGCCCTTGCGCGTGCGAAATCCCTTGCGGTTCAGTTCCTCGGCGACTTTCACCAGCGAAATATCCTGAATAATCAATTCCATCATCGAAAGCAGGAATTGCATCTCGGCGGGATTCTGCTCCAGGTGCTCGCAATCCCCGGCGACGCGCAGCCCGAAAGGCGCGTCTTCCAGATTCGGCGCCGGTTCGGAGGGCTGCGCTGGAACGGCAGCTGCCGCCGCCGCTCGCTCCCACTCGACGGCCACCAGCTTCCAGCCGGCTTGCTCGCGCTGCTTCACATACGTCGCCTCCAGTGGTGCCTGCAATGATTCCCGAATGCGTTCGCTCTCAGCCATGGCGCCTCCTTAAGGTTCGAAAATCAGTTCCTGGCGAAACCGAATGCGCAATTTCCCGCACCCCGGTGTAAATCTCACTCGTATCGCAACGCCTCGATAGGATCCACCTTGGTCGCGCGCCGCGCCGGCAGCACGCACGCCGCAATCGTCACCAGCGCGAGCAGCGCCGAAACGCCCGCAAACGTCCAGGGATCGGATGGTCGCACACAGAACAACAACCCGGACATCACCCGCGTCAACGAGAACGCCGCAATCCAGCCAAGAAACACGCCGGCGGCCAACAGCCTCGCGCCCTGTGCCAGCACCATGCGCAACACATCGCCTGCCTGCGCTCCCAGCGCCATGCGAATTCCGATTTCGTGCGTGCGCTGCGTCACCGAATACGCCATCACTCCAAATATCCCCACGCACGCCAGGACCAAGGCCAGTCCCGCGAACGAACCGATCAGCAGGAATGTGAAGCGCGCGCTGGCCAGCGCGTGTGCGCCAATGTCCTCCATTGGTTTGATGTCTGTCACGGGCAGGTCTTTGTCCAGCGCGGAGACTTCCGCCCGTGCTGCCTGCACCAGCGGCGCCAGATTGGAAGTGGACCGCAGCACAATCACCCGCGCGTCGCGATTCGTGTTTTGCCAATCGTTAAAATAGAACGCGGGCTTCGCGGCCCCGGCATCCGGCGAATCTTTCACGTCGCCAACCACCCCGATGATCTTCACTCCCTTCACGCCCCACATGTCTACCAGCTTTCCCACCGGGTCTTCTCCCGGGAAGTACCGGCGCGCCAGCGCCTCATTGATCAGCAGGACTTTCGGGGCCTTCTCATCGTCCAGCAGCGAAAAGGATCTTCCGCTGAGCATCGGCGTGCCAATCGATTCAAAATATCCCGGCGTCGCGAAGTGATATCGCCCCTCGGGTGAATCGTTGGGATTTTGCGGCCTGCCCTCGATCTCAAAACTCGAATTCTCGTCGTAACCGGTCCACGGAATATCCGATGAAACTCCCGCCGACTGGACGCCTGGCAGCGTCTTCAGCCGCTCAACCAAATTCTTGTAGAAGCGAATGGAAGTCGCATCGTCCGGATACCGTTTGGCGGGCAGGTCGGTGCGAAATGTCAGCACCTGCTCCGGCTGAAATCCCGCGCTCACGTGCTGCAGATTGATCAACGTTCGCATCAGCAGTCCCGCGCCCGCCAGCAGCACCAGCGCAAGGCACGTTTCCACGATCACCAACACATTGCGCAAGCCGCCGCGCACTGATGTCGGCGTCGTCCCGCGATCCCCGTCCTTCAATGTCTGGTTAACGTCGGTCCTCAGCGTCGCAAGCGCGGGCGCCAAACCGAAAATCACCGAAGTCAGCACGGTTATCAGCGCCGCGAAACCTAGCACGCGCGCATCCATATGAACCGCCTGCAGCCGCGGCAATTTTTCGGGTCCAAGTGCGATCAGCGCATCCACCCCCCAAATTGCGAATACCAGTCCCAGTCCGCAGCCCAAAAATGCCAGCAGCAAACTTTCCGTCAGCAGTTGCCGCAAGATCCGAAAATTCCCCGCGCCCAGCACGGAGCGTAGCGCGAATTCCCGTTGTCGCGTGGTCGCTCGAGCCAGCGATAGATTCGCCACATTCACGCACGCGATCAACAGTAGAAACCCCACCGCGCCCAGTAGCACGAAAAGCGTCAGCCGCGCCCGTCCCACGATTTCTTCCTTCAGGGGAACCACCAGAATCTGATGTGCGTTATCCGGATGCTCTTTCGCAAGCTGCGCCGAAACTGAGTTCATCGCCGCTCCCGCTTGTGCCGCGCTCACGCCCGGCGCCAGCCGCGCCACCATATTCAAATAATGGCAGCCGCGGTCGCAGCCTGCGGCATCGTGCGGCAGCAGCCCGAGCGGCCACCACAAATCAACGGTCTCTCCGTGTCCCGGACTGTGGAAATCGCCGCCCACGTGTTGAATCCCCGCGGGCATCACGGCGACTACCGTGAACGACACGCCCGACAGCAGCACGCCTTTCCCGACGATCTGGGGATCGGCATTGAATCGCGTTCGCCACAAGCGTTCGCTCAACACCACCACTTGATTGTTTTTCTTGTACTCCTCCGACTCCGCGAAGTCTCGCCCCAGAATCGGATGAAATCCCAGGACGCGGAAATATTCATGCGTCACGGCCATGCCGGAAAGATGTTCGGGCCGTTCATTCGCGGTCAGGTCCAGGTCGCGTTCCGCATAAAGCGCCGAGCTGCCGAACACCCGGGTCCGCTCGCGGTAATCATAGAAATCGGCGACGGCGATGGGGAAATGCGGCTGCGTCGGTAATACGGTGAAGACCCGGACCAGCTCCCCAGGCTCAGGATAGGGCAGCGGGCGCAGAAGCACCCCGCTGACCACGCTGAAAATCGCGGTGTTCGCGCCGATCCCCAGCGCGAGAGTAAGCACGGCTACTGCCGTGAAACCCGGACTCCTCCGTAGCATTCGTATCGCGTACTCCAAGTCCTGCCACAGAGTCGCCAAGCAGACACCTCCCCGGGGAATGTTCCAAAGCTTTCTGCAATTTTCGTGCCTCTGCGACGCGGAAGGAAATTCATGTGATGCAACAGGTTAGGCCGCAGTGGAGTCCCAACCCGAGTCGGCAAATGCCCGTTTCTGGGATGGGGATGTCGCTCTAACGGACAAGCTCGAGACGTTTAACGGTATCGCCTATCCATCAAAACCTCGCCACGACTCCGTCACCGTGTCGTAATATGTGTCCGCCCAGTCCGCTTGCAGTTCCCGGTTCCATCCCGATTCCAATCTTGACGGGGGAAATCATGAAGTTTAAGCAATTTCTGGCAATTTTCGTCGGTGCTATGGCCATGGCGTCCGTGGCGCGCGCGGATGCCGTCGTACTGAAAAACGGAGATCATCTCACCGGCACGGTGGAAGTTTCCGACGGCAAAGACGTCACCCTGAAAACCGAGTACGCCGGAGAAATCAAAATCCAGTGGTCGTCCGTCCAGGAACTGAAAACAGACAAACCGATTTACCTTGTGACCCCGGACAAGAAAACCGTCAGCGGCACGGTCACTACCGACGGCTCAGACCTTGTAATCCACACCACGAACAACGGAACCGTTCAGGTAGCACTGGCGCAAGTAACCGTCTTGCGCTCCTCCGACTTCGAAACCGCCTACGAAAAGAGCCTGCACCCCAGCCTGCTCGAAGCGTGGAAAGGCGGCGCCAGCCTGGGCTTCGCGATTGCGCGCGGCAATAGCGAAACCACCAACCTCACCACCGGATTCACCGCCGACCGCAAAACCTCGCATGACGAGCTCACTCTTTACGAGTCTTCCCTGTACTCCACCAACGATCTGCCCGGAGGCGGCGTGCTTGCTAATTCCATTCTCGGCGGCGCGAAGTACGACCGCAATTTCACCCGGCGCCTCTTCGTATTTGTCAGCGCCGATTACGCGCACGACGCGCTGCAGGATCTGAACCTTCGTCAAATCTATAGCGGCGGCCTCGGTGTACACATCATCAACAATCCCAACACCACTCTCGATTTTCTAGCCGGCGCAAACTACACGCGTGAGACCTACGGTGGTGGCGGCGCCACCAGTGTGGATCGCAACCTGGGCGGCATCACTCTCGGCGAAAACTTCATGCACAAGTTCGGAAAATCCACCACGTTCACTGAAGTCTTCTACTTCTACCCTGACCTCAGCGACACCAGCCAATACCGGTTCTCGCTCGACGCAGCTGCCGTCACCAAGATCAACAAATGGCTCGGCTGGCAGACGTCGCTCACCGACCGCTACGTCACCGATCCGCCAATCGCCGGTACGAAATCGAACGACGTCATCTTCTCGACGGGCATCAACGTCAGCTTTACGCACTGATCGCGTCGCCCGCAGTCGCATCGCTTATCGCCGGGTCGCGCGCTACGAGGCGCGCACGATCCCCCGGCCCATCGGCGCGGGCCACTTGGATCCCCGCTCCGGCTGGGCGTCCGAGGCACCCGCCCTTCCCGGGCCGCGAACTCGGGTTATCAGTTGCGAAGCATCGTTGGTGGGCGCGCGTTGGCCGTTGGCAGGGGGCTATGCTATAAGTACGAGTCTGCTTATTCTGAGGAAATTGTGCCGTTTATAAATTTTCCCGCTCGCGAAATCAACTGCAAGCTCGTTTACTATGGCCCTGGCCTTGGCGGGAAGACTGCCAACTTGCAGTGGATCTACGAGCACACGGGAGCGAATCAAAAGGGAAAGATGGTTTCGCTCGCCACCGAAACCGACCGCACTCTTTTCTTCGATTTTCTTCCGCTCGATTTGGGCACCGTGCGCGGCTTTCGCACGCGCTTTCACCTCTACACCGTTCCCGGACAGGTTTTCTACGAAGCCAGCCGCCGCTTGATCTTGAAAGGCGCCGATGGCGTCGTCTTCGTCGCGGATTCGCAGGAAGAGCGTCTCGACGCCAACTTGGAAACGCTCGACAACCTGCGCGAGCACTTGAAAGTTCACAACCTCGACTTCACCTCCATCCCCTACGTCCTGCAACTCAACAAGCGCGACCTCCCCAACATTCTCCCCGTCGCCGAATTGCAAAAACATCTCTTGGTTAAAGCCGAGCCCACGCTCGAAGCCGTGGCCGTAACCGGCCAAGGCGTCTTCGACACCCTGAAAGAAGTCGCCAAACTCGTCCTCGCCGAACTCAAAAAGAACGCCTAAGCGCAGTGGTCGTTTCCCGACGCATAGCGAATAGCAGGTCAGTCCACATCAGTGTAGGTGAAAAGTTACTTCGATTTCCTGACGGACGGCTGCGGGATTTCCGTGAGGGTCTCGTGCAGGCTTGAACTTCCACGATGAGACGGCTTCAATTGCCTTAGCAGTCAGACCGTACGGCAGCGCCTTAAGCACCACAATATTGGTTGCGCGCCCATCCGCGCCTATAACAGCTGAAAGCCGTACCGTGCCCTCATAACGTTGTGAAATCGCGCGCTGATCGTATGGCGCTTCAGGGCACTTCGCGCATCTCGGATACGAGTACCCCTTCTGTCCCGCCGCGGGCACGCTCGCGTCAACCTTGGGACCCGGATATTCGACTACTTTGTTCATCAGCTCTCTCATCTCGGCTGAGATCGTGGAAGTCGTCTTAAATCCGTTGATCCACTCTCCAGAATCCACACGATAACATTCCACCGCAATGCCCAGGCTGCCCCCCGCGAGCGTAAGCCTTCCCACCACCACCGACTCTACCTTGAGCTCGCTCGCAACCCACAGGCCGATACCGCTATCACTGAAAGCGGATGGAGGCACTCCCGTTTTTGCAAGACTTTCGCCGATTTGCCCGCGCGCAGCAACAGAAAATTTATCGCTTGATTGGTTCAGAGCCGTGCTGAATTCGTCGGCGAGGGCCTGCCCTAACGCTGTATATTTTTCGTCGGGCCCCAAGAAATCCAGAACGATCGCTGACTTCCGTTTGGCATGGACGATAGCCTCGGCCATGGGCGCGGCGAGCGGATCCAACGCGGGGAGCTGAGCGCGGGCCGTGGAAATAGTGGCGACGACCAAGAAACCAACTGCGACCACACACGAAAGTTTCATCGCCAAGCGTTACGCGTGCGCGACGCCGCCGCGAAACGCAGCGACAGCCTTGCCTTCATCGGTAAACGTAGGAATGGACTGTATCAATCGCGTTAGCTCCAGAACTTCGCGCACATGTCCGGTTGGATTCAGCAATTTCAATCCGCCGCCCTGCCGCTCGAGCGTTACAAACGAACGCACCAGCGTGCTGATCCCCGAGCTGTCCATCTGCGAGACGGCCACCAAATTTACGATGACCTCCGACGGTCCCGCTTCGGCAAACTTGCGCAATTCAGCGCTCAGCGAATCATTGCTCGTCCCAATGATGATCCGCCCCACCAAATCCAGAACGATTACGTTGCCGGATTTTCGCGTCGAAATTTGCAGGCCCATGTTCGCCTCCCAGGCCGCGCTCGCGACCCTGCTGTTTAGTGACATCCACCGGGCGGAGAGTCCGCCCGTCGTCGAGCGCCAGCGCCAAGCACCCGCGCTGATTCTCAGGCGCGCAGCTAAGTGGCCGCATTATAACCCTTTCGGCAGTTACTAAAGCAAGTCCTGCGCTTCGAGCTGGGCACAAAAGAGCCTGAGCAGACGTTGTGGGTAGTAGCTTTACAGTCCGTGTGAGAACGACTGCGTCACGCGAGGCCACGACTTCACTTCTTGCGGCTAGATGACCGCGCCCGGATTTTGACTTTGTAACGGCCACCGCGGCGGGTGCCTTTGACTTGGACTTTGCAGTGGGCGTTGTTTTTGCCTTTGTAGCGGCCGGTTCCGTTTCATCGAACCGGGCAGCTTTGCCTTTGGTTTGCCGTCGTAGCGGCGCTCTTCATTGCGCCACTGGAGCCATAGCGACCGCAGTATCAATTCCGCAGAAAGCCGTATCTCCATGACTCCAAGCATATTACCGAAGGGCGTCAACAAATAAAAACGGGAGGTAGATGCCAGGTAGCATCCACCTCCCGGGGTGGGTGGGGTTGTTGCTAGAGCGTCGCAGAACTGGCTTGCGTGTGGAGAGCCTGACGCCCCGGCAATCCAGCGTTTCCGCCGGAATCCACTGTTGTAAGAATCCTTATCACGCGGAGAGAAACGGTGTCAACCCCATTTGGCGTCCCACATCCGGTCACCCGCGATTTTCGCACTCAGCAGAGCGGTCATTAAGAAGCTCCACCAACGCCCTGTGTCCGCGCCAACACAGCGCCTCGCGGCCGGACCACCTACGCTAACCGGGATGGACGTTCGCCGGCTGGCGATCCAAAGTTTCGCGACCGCGCCGAGCTAGCTCCCGCGGCACCTAAGGTTTCTGCAGAATCGTCAAGCCGCGCTGCTGCAGGTTTTGCGGCAGTGCCATTTCGGGACTGTACCCCGCGTGGCAAATATCACCGCGACGTCTGCTTTCTCGGCGCTTATCCGAGCATATGCTTCGGGGCCGTTAGCTTCGGCATCACCACATCCAGCAACCGCAGGTCAACGCGGTCGCGGTTCGTCTGGAATAGGCGAACAGCTGCTTCGCCGTCGCAGGCGATCAATATTTCGTAGCCCAGGTTTGCCAGCGTTTCCCGGGCCAACTCGCGCAGCCCTTCGTGATCTTCGCGATCAGAATCGTTTCCGCACCGCCGCGCACGGGTCGCGACTCCGCAACGCTTACAGCAGTTTTTTCCGTCGCTGGCGTAACCGGCCGATAGACGCGGAACATGGTGCCGATTCCTACCTCGCTGTACGCGTGCGGAAATCCATCATGCTGCCTCACGATTCCCTACACGGTAGCCAGCCCCAGACCCGTTCCCTTGCCCAAAACCCGAGCTTCTATTGCGTTCCTTGCGGAGGCGGGGGTTGCGGCGGTGAATCCTGATGCAGGACCTGGCTGGGCGTGGGAATTTGCGATGCATCCCAGCCGCCGCCCAGAGCCTCGATGAGTTGAACGCTGGCGGTCATTTGTTGTATGCGCAGATTTACGTCCGTTTGTTGGTTGCTGAGAAGCGTAGTTTGAGCGGTGATGACGTTGAGATAAGGATCGATTCCCAATCTGTAGCGGTCCGTGGCAATCTTCAAATTCCTCTCGGCCGACTTCACCGCGGTGTCCTGCTGCTGAATTTCGACGGAGAGAATTCGCAGCGAGGCGAGATTGTCTTCCACCTGTTGAAAGGCCGTGAGGACCGTCTGCCGGTAGTTCGCCACAGTTGCGTCGTATTGCGCGCGGAATTGCATGACCGTAGCGTGGCGCAACCCGCCATCGTAGATGGTTTCGGACATGCTGGGCCCCGCTGAAAAAAACCGGCTCGGCCACGTAAACCAGCTGGTGAAACTCCGCGATTCGACACCCACAGATGCGCTCAGAGTGAGCGTCGGATAGTAGGCGGCGTAGGCAACGCCAATCTGCGCGTTGGCTTGTTCCATAAGGCGCTCGTTTGCCGCAATGTCCGGACGGCGCTCGAGCAGTTGAGACGGGACGCCGAAGGGAATCGCAGGCGGATTGGACTTCAGAGGCTCGGCCGGAATCGAAAAAGAAGATGCGGGCTGGCCGACGAGCATGGCGATGGCATGTTCGAATTGCGAACGAAGGATGCCGAGATTGGTGTCCTGGGCTTGCGTGGTTTCCAGCTGAGTTTCGGCCTGGGCCACAGCTTCGTCGGAGTCAATGCCCGTCTCATAGAGAGCCTTAGTGAGATCGAGCGATTCCTGGAAAGCGATCACGGTGGAGTCCAGCAATTGCTTCAGGTCGTCCTGGCCGCGAAGCTCATAATAATCCACGGCGACTTCGGCCTGGGCGGTCAAGCGCGCGTTTTCCAGGTCGGCTTCGCTGGCTTGCGCTGAAGCGGTGTTTGCCCGAACCTGATTGCGAACCCGACCCCAGAGGTCGGGGACCCACGTCGCGTCGAATGGCAAGCTGTAAAACACCGAGGTCCCGGGTGTCGTGGCCAGGGAAGCTGCGGCGCCTTGGCGTGATCCCGTGATCCCAGGGGCCACGGTGACCGTCGGGTAGTATTGCGCGCGCGCTTCCTTGACCAAAGCGCGCGCGGCCATATAGCTGGCTACAGCGGATTGCACGTTCTGGTTGGAAATGTTCACCTGCTCTTCCAGAGCGTCCAGCTGCGGATCGTTGAACATTGTCCACCACTTGCCGTGGAGGACGTTGTCTTGCGGTTGAGCTACTTTCCAACCGTCGGTCTTACTGAAGTCGGCCGGAGTCAGTTCCTTGTAAGCCGCGGGAGCCTGGGCCGGGGGCCGCTGATACTTGGGGCCAACGGTGCATCCGCCAAACAGGAACGCCACAACAAGGACGGAAGCAATTAGAACTTGCGAACTTGGGTGAATTCTCTCCATCGTGGAAATCTTACGCTCCCCTTGTGCTACTGATTTGCCGGCCGGTCCCGGCGTTTGCGAAACATGTTTCATTAGTCGGCTGGCTCCTCTGCGGCAGTACCTAGCGCGCGATGGTGCGTACGAGCCCAGCGAACCCGCATGCGATCGAGATAGAGATAGACGACAGGCGTGGTGTACAGAGTGAGCATCTGGCTGACGATCAGCCCTCCGATAATCGTGATGCCCAGCGGTCTGCGCAGTTCCGAGCCGGTTCCTGTGCCCAAGGCCAGCGGCAGCGCGCCGAACAATGCGGCCATCGTGGTCATTAATATTGGCCGAAAGCGTAGCAGGCAGGCCTGGTAAATCGCTTCCTGGGAGGTCTTGTTCTCCTGGCGTTCTGCCGCCAGGGCGAAGTCAATCATCATGATGGCGTTTTTCTTCACAATGCCAATGAGCAGGATGACGCCGATGAGGGCGATGACGTTGAGGTC
>Ga0210406_10008904_pt1 | contig 10019 bp, 12 predicted proteins | sample IncBWC30MmetaG_FD_155454 | JGI IMG/M metagenome (GOLD analysis project Ga0210406, IMG submission 155454) | Forest soil microbial communities from Barre Woods Harvard Forest LTER site, Petersham, Massachusetts, United States - Inc-BW-C-30-M | ecosystem: Environmental > Terrestrial > Soil >... | reverse complement strand
GATACGCTGGGCAGGACTTCGCCTGGTGTGGCAAAGAAACTTGCGGACTGCAAGAAAGAATACGAAGAGTTAAGACTTGGTGGCAGGCACACAGTTCTTCTTGGAAGTAGCCCTGTCATTGCTGCAGACGGTGGTGGAGATCGAATGTAACCACTCATGGAATTTCAAGGACTTACGAGGAACTACAGGGAACACAAAGTGAGTCTATGGAGCGGTCCGGAACGGATAATGTTCCCTGATTGTTCCCTCGTTTTTCGGAAGTCATTTGAAACATCCGATGGTGGAAAATTCGCCCACACCTTTACGGAAACGTCGGGTCAAAAGTAAAACTTAGCGGCACGGATGGCAACCGACCTAACATCGCGAATATGCTGGACGATGCTGGACCCGAAACTCACGATGCATCTTTCGGGGTGGGCTCTGTTCGACTTCATCGGAATCTCTTAGAGGGCTAGATAAGACACCCACTTTTCCGATACCGCGTTAATCAGTTGGGCTCCTGCGACCTGGATCGGCGTTGGCCATCGCTGCAGCGAGCTTATTCAACGCGTTAGGCGGGTTAGCCGTGAACGCAGTTTTCACCTGCGAAAGGTACATTTCGGCCTTATCGCCTTTCAAGACAATTCGCTGTATGAGACGGGTTCTTCGGTTCTTCCACCGGCGAGTCCTACAAATCGCCACTCAAACGATAGTGCAGCACCGTCCAAACTCATCTCGATCGTGGCTGCGTTGGGCGGGGTGACCTCTCGAATGAGCCAGTGCAGCGGCTCCTGCCCTGGCAATCGCGTGGTCCCACGAGCCCCGGGAACGAACGGCCCTTCTAATTGAAAGATCGCCGGTGGATCATCCCAATTGGCAACGTTTGTCCAGTAATTCCAAGCGAAGGCGAGACTAGCGCTCGTCTCAACGGCATGCGTGATCTCCCAAGCAAGGGTCGCCATGGATTGTCCTTAGGCGCGGTAGAGCACTCTTAGCGCTGTGCGCCGACATGGAGTGCCGCATGACCAGACAGGTAGGGTACCAGCACTTCACATCTCCGGTTACGGCGTTAATCAGGCAGTGAAAAATTCGCCGGTAATATCGAAAGATGCCGCATTTTGCCCGAACTACTTTTTTGGTCGCGCAAGCCTTTTTCTTGACTTCACGAATGGAAGCATATCTTTCAGTACACCAAGCCTTGCGAGCTTGTAGAAAAGCCAGATAAAGACCGCCCCAGCGACCACGAGTCTCAGCGAAAGATGGGAAACCCAGCTCGGGATCCAACCCTTGTCGTCGAGATCCCGCCACAGAATGATCGCCACAAGTAGGCAAACAAAAAGCGCGCTCGACCACTTCGCCACAGTCCAGAAATCGCTCGGAGGCTGGAGAGATTGTTCGACCATGACGAGGATGTAGTGATCCTCTTTTCGCAGGTCCGAGACAGCGTGTTTCCATTGGCGCTCACCCTCAACTGATTCTTTGCCTTCGCGCCGAAAGGCGTTCCGGAGTAAGCCGGCGATCTTCTTCTCATACTTTGCGCCATCATACTCGGCGTCGAATTGTGCGTTGACCTCATAGATATCGGGCAACGTCTCTTCTGTCTCCGTAAAATAGAGCATCTTCCGCTCGACTTCGGAGAGCGGAACATTTTCTCTCTCGGCTTCTTCTACTACCTGAGAGATAAGAAATTCTTTCGCCCGCTGTGCACGGACACGTCTCTCGGTCGCTTTGGCAGCATTTACCATGTACTGGTGTCCATTGCGCTGGATTTTACACCGATAAGTCCCGATTGGTCGGGCCCGGACAAAGTTCTTTTTCGAACGATTCCATTTCTCCGGTAACGGCGTTTACCAGGCACTGAGCGACCTCAGAGCCATTTGGCGTTACCCTACTGAAACAATTTATTCCTGATATAGAGTTCAGACTTGACCGCGTCACAGCGGAGGAAGCGAAATGTCTCTAAACATAGAATCACTTTCACCTGCCGCAAAGACCGCACTTCTGGCACGCATCGCGTACACGCTCACAGTTTGTGCACGCGATACGTATGAAGTCGGAACAGAAAATGTCCTCGACCCTCAAACGCTACGCGCCTATAACGAAGTCCTGCACAGGGTCACCAGTTCGGTTGTCAGCCATTTGTCAGGCTCGCAGGGACAATCTCTCGAATCCATTGTTGAAATGGTGCGCTCATTTGGCATCCGCTATAACAGGGCCGGAGAGATGGACTGGGCTTTGCAAAACACTGTTCAAAACACGGTAAAAGATAAGATGGAATGAGCGAAGAGTGCCCGCTTGCTGCCACTTCCGAGAATTTGAAGAGTCACTGGACGTATAGTCGGGTTACCGGAGATGTGGTTTTGGGTCGTTTTCACTTGGGCGGTAACCGCGTCACTTGGTAGCAGCGTCCCAGATGGAATTCCTCGATGGCCAAAAGAGGGCTCTAGGCCCGTGGAGCGGTCGATCAGTCGGCTGGCTGATTGCTTCCCGTTTGCCCACTGGTCATCGCAACCGCAACAGAACCGAGCGGCGTCCGCGATAAAGCTTAACGAAGAACACTAGCCAGAAGCAGAGCGCGATTGCTGCCGTTATGATGGACTTTCGCGGCGAAACGTCAAACGAGGTATCCGACACGATTCTCCCGAAGGCCAGGGCGCTGAAGATCAATGCCAGTTGCAGTGCCCACACAGGGCCGCCAAGGTGTCGCTTTACCTTGGCTAGTGTTTTCAGTTCATGGTCAGCTGGAAGTTCTGGCGGAGGATAAACTGCCAACGAACTCCTCCCCCCCTCCGTTAACAGTCGCGCGAACTCCGGATCTTTGGCCAGGAATTCCTCTACCAGTTGCCGGGTATCGCCGCTGGCCTCGCCAGCAACGTATAAGGGATATAGGTCAGTGATGATAGCGCGAGTTATTTTTTCCACGACTGCTCCTTTTTCGCCAGTTCCGATTTGAGTTTGACTCGAGCGCGGCAAATGCGCACCTTGACAGCTGCCACTGAGCACCCGAGGATCAAAGCGATCTGCTCGTACTTCAGATCCTCATCGATTGACAGCAGCAGGGCTTCTCGTTCGCCTTCTGGCAACTGTTGGATCGTCCGTAGCAAGTTTGCATAGTTCTCGCGTCCCTGGGCTTCCAGGTCTGGTCCTGGGTTTGGGTCCCTTGCTTTCGGTAATTCCTCGTCAGTTGCAACGCGGCGCTGAGAAGATAGAAAATCACGGTACAGATTCCTTGCGATCGCAAAAAGGTATGCCTTGACCGTACCTACGCGGAGATCAGAACGTACGCACAAGGCGCGCACGAATGTTTCAGAGGTCAGGTCTTCTGCTAGTGTGCGATTGCCCGAGAGATAGTAGGCAAAGCGATGTACATCGCCGGCGTATCGCTCGTAAATCTCTGAGAAATCCATGGGAACTCTCTAGCTACAATACTGAGCACATGCGAAAAGGTTACATTAGTCTTGAGGTGCTGAAGTGTGGGAACGCGATACTGCTGAGATTTGAGTGGATTTGTGGTTTCGGTGGGGGCACTGCTGACCTGATGCACTAACGTCGGTTGAAAGCCTAGCTGAATAGTTCAAGCATAGCGTATTGATCGCAAATATAGCCTTTGTAGGTGGATTCCTTTTGATGCTTAACGCAAATTCATTGGAGAATTGAAGGTTGGTCCAGATTCTCCACTAACTCCCGATAAGTCGGTTACCGGAGATGTAAAGTGAAACTTCACTTGTACGATCACCGCGTTAATCAGGCGCTTGCACTCCAGACATCTTTCTCCCATATATTGGACGTCTAAGAAGGCGGTTCGATGAATTGGTGAAAACCACCGTGAAAACAATGAACTTCGTTGCCTCGACATTCTTGGTTCTGTCTTTCTCCTCGCAAGCTATTGCGCAGAGATGCGAGGTTGACTCAGGTTTTCGAGGAGGGTATTTCCGAGTCGGCTACGAACAGCGCGAATTGGTAAAACTCTTTAGGAGCCTGGATGATATCCCGGAAGGAGTGAGGAACCGGCTTAACGAACATCTTCGGGAAAAGCTCGGAGATACATTTGCGCAGAACCTAAAATTCGAAGAGGGGCAGTGGCTCGATCTGAAGAATCTCCGCAAACAATTCCCGTCCGTCTATGAAGAAAATGCAAAGCTCGGTTCTTATGACCTGTTGTTTTCCTTCTCCGACCCTTATAAAGGGCTCAAAGCCTTCTTCACAAAAATGGTGCTCAACGACGACGGATCGGTCAACCGGGAAATTGGACTTCCCGATATCGCATCCAATCCCGCCAAAGCTGTCATCATTTCTTGTTGGGACGCTTACTCAATAGCAGCAAACAATAGCTTCCCAAGTGAATTTAGCTCTGCCCGCTTCGAGTATTCAGTGGAGAAGAAGGTTTTTGTGGATCATCACAGACTCGAGAGAAACGGAGCCTGACGATCCCCTCATGCCGCACTTCAAGGGAACCTACAAACGCATCGAAATAAACGCAAATACAGGTTCCGTTGTCCGGATCTACAAGGAAACGATTGTCCTCTAGCCGTACGTCCTGACCGGATAAGCCCTTTTCCGGTTTCTAAGTCGCATTACCGGAGCGTGGATTCGCTGAACGGCACTTGCGATGGGCAAGGCGCCTGCACGAGCAGAGTGTGTTGGCGCGCTTTCGATACAACCCTAAGACTTACCGGGAGCTAGTATCGAAGGCCACCCCGGAGTTTCAGCGCGCCAAGGGTACGCCATCCCGCCTCTCATGGTTACGCGACCGGCGCAATTATTGAACAATTACTTGCAGCGCGAGATTGTGATTCAAATTTCCAGAAGTTGCGGTGATCGTTACCGCATACGTTCCAGAGGGTGTGCCGGGCGTTATGTGAGGTGGGGGCGTTGTGTAAGACGAGTTGCCTCCACAGGACACGCAGAAACCTAGAGCCAGAATCCCCGTTACCGCAAAGGCTGGCAACCGCTTACGATTCCGCAGTAGCAGCCCGACCGAGCCCAACAGGAGCAACATCCCCGGCAGCGGCATGGCTCCAGGCGGGAAACCAACATAAGCCGCAGCGTTGGTGGTCACGGATGCGGTGGTTCCCACTTTCACCGTTACGGACTGCGTCCCCCCACTGCTGATCTGCACAGAGGAACCGGACAAGGTACACGTAGGCGGCCCTGTGGTTACAGCTGGCGTTATCGCGCAATTCAAATTGACCGTTCCGGAGAACGAAGTGCTCGAGGCGAGCGTCAGCGTAAAGCTCGCGGTTTGTCCCGCGCTGATGGTTTGGGAAGTGGGCGACCCCGAAGAGGGGCCGAGAGTGAAATCCCCCGACGAGGCCGAGGGCACCGTCAGGGTCAGCGTTGTGGTCTGCGTCAAATTGCCCGAGGTGCCCATCACCGTAACCGTCCCCGCGTACGAAGTCGCCGTCGCGCTCGCGGTTAGTGTCACCGTGCTGCTGCTGGTTGCCGGATTCGGATTGAAAACCGCAGTCACGCCACTCGGTAACCCTGAGGCGGAAAGCGACACGCTTCCGCTGAACCCGTTCTCTGGTGTGATCGTGATCGTGCTCGTCCCCTGGTTCCCTTGCGCCACGGTCAAACTGCTGGGAATGGCTGAGAGCGCGTAGCTCTGTACCGGCGTCCCCGTCACCGTCAGCGTCAGCGTCGTGGTCTGTGTCAAAGTGCCCGAGCTGCCGATCACCCTCACCGTCGCCGTGTCCGGAGTCGCCGTCGGACTCGCCGTCAGTGTTAGCGTGCTGCTGCTGGTCGCTGGATTCGGATTGAAGGCCGCAGTTACGCCACTGGGTAGCCCAGGTACCCCCAAGGCCGAAAGCGACACGCTTCCGCTGAACCCGTTCTCCGGTGTGATCGTGATCGTGCTCGTCCCCTGGTTCCCTTGCGCCATGGTCAAACTGTTCGGACTGGCTGACAGCCCGTACATCGGCCCCGTCGACCCAAGCACGTACGCCGCTCCCTGAAACTGATTCGAGCCGACCGTGTGATGAGGCGCCCCACCCACGGTCGTACTGCCGTCCAGTGCGGCGGACCAACCAAAGAAGTCATTTTCCGCGCCGTCGGACGCGGTTAGCTCCGCCTGCTGACTCCACGTGCCGCCGCTTTGCACGAACACGTACGTCGCTCCCGGACCGCACGTCCCTTGACTGGCCGCCGGATGGCAGTAGGCACTCAAAAGCGCCGTGTTGCCTTTTACCGCGACCGAAAAGCCGAACGCGTCGTATGACACGCCGTCGGAAGCCGCTAGCTCCGCTTGCTGACTCCAGTTGGTGCCGCTTTGCGTGAACACGTACGCCGCTCCCTGATAATTCTGATTCGAGCCGACTGTGTGAAGATGGGCACCCACCACGGCTGTGCTGGCGTCCAGCGCGACGGACCAGCCGAATTCGTCCTGTGGCACACCGTCGGAAGCCGCCAGTTCCCCTTGCTGGCTCCACGTTCCGCCGCTTTGCACGAACACGTAGGCCGCTCCCGGACCGCAAAGGCCCACTGCCGGATGGCAGGGGGCACCCAAAAGTGCCGTGCTGCCGCTTACCGCGACCGAAAAGCCGAACTCGTCATATGCCACGCCGTCGGACGCCGTCAGCTTCGCCTGCTGACTCCAGTTGGTGCCGTTTTGCGTGAACACGTACGCCGCTCCCTGAGCAACATTCGAGCCGGTTGTGGGGTACCCAGGGGCACCTACCACGATCGTGCTGCCGCTGAGCGCAACGGAACGGCCGAAGTAGTTATATGCACCGCCGTCGGGCGCGGTCAGCTCCGCCTGCTGACTCCACGTTCCGCCGCTCTCCACGAACACGTACACCGCCCCCTGGGAGTTATTCGAGCCGACGGTGCGCCAACCGGCCCCCACCACGACCGTGCTCCCGTTCACCGCGACGGAAGAACCAAATTCGTCAAATGCACCCCCGTCGGACGCGGTCAGCTCCGCCTGCCCGCTCCACGTGCCACCGCTTTGCACGAACACGTATGCAGCTCCCTGAGTGCTATTTGAGCCGACCGTGTGTTGCGGGGCCCCCACCACGACCGTGTTACCGCTTACCGCGATGGAGTTGCCGAAGTAGTCGCCTGCCGCGCCACCGGACGCGTTCAGCTCCGCCTGCTGTATCCACGGGTCCAATACCACCGGATAGCGCGCTTCGCCATCTTTCACGCGTAAGAGCAATCTCTCACCGCGAACATCTAGCCAACTGCGCAACTCGCGTCCCGTTGCGTCGCGTGCTTTCAGGCCTTCGTAGCGCAAGGCCACTTTCCCGTCCTTGCGCCTCAGCTCCAGCGAGGTTCCTGTCGATTCCAAGGCTGCCACCAAATCCCCACGCAGCGCTAACTCCAACGTCAGCGGCTCGCCGGTTGCTTTCCCGGGAGGACGGGCTAGCGTGAATCCTTGCTCCAATCCCAGAGGCCCGTTCTCATACCATTCCGTCATGCCGTCGTATCGGTACTCTACGCGGTTGGCGTTCGCCTGCGGAGCGACCGACTCTACCGCATGCAGGGCATCGCCGTATCCATAGCCGCGCGTCTCAAGCCCCCAGCGCACGCTGTGGCTGTGCACCTCGACCCCTCGCCGCGTGAACTCCGCAACCAACCCCTGTCGTAGGTTTTCACCACGCAAGCCATTGGCGTTTGGATGAACCCTGTAGTCCGAGTCGTCTTTTCCCAACGCCGCCGAGATTGGACCTTGAGCGTCTGCCGGGAGACTCGGTAGCCCAGCCACAGATTTTCCTTCAGAAGACTTGCCCGCAGACGTACTCGGACTGGCTAGGTTCGGCGCTGGCATGCTCGTGTTTAGCTTCCCGAACCAGGCGTCCTTTGGTGTGTTCGATTGCGCCAGCCCCGGCACGCATACCCCAAGTGCCAGCGCTATCCCCAAACTCGGGCCGAGAATGGTCCCCGACCTTGTCCTTATGCGGTTCATAAATAGCCGATAAGATAACATGTTTCAGCAATCCGAAGGACTCGCCTCTTTGAACTTTTAGGCCAATCTCGCTACCCCGCAGTCGGAGGGACACAAGCAATGTCTACTTGCCATTTCCGGAGAAGTGAAATTTCGCAAAACCACACTTCCGATTACGCTTATCAGGACTTGGCGCACATTGCGGCGGGCCGGTCAAGTATGTGGCGTGCTGTCGCCAGGTTGTTTGTGCAAATTCAAGCGGGCGGCACGGACGGTAGCCGATCCCTCGATCTCGATGCACGGATTAAGTAAATAAAGTCGCTCAGCACAGCAACCCATGACGTCTCCTCAAGATCGCATCCCACCTTTTGGGTAAGCTGCACAGCTACATTGTCTGGAGAGCTTGTAGCAGAGCTTGGCGCGCCGCGATAACCTCGATGCGCGCGTCGTTCACGCGTTGCGCCGAAGGGATGGCCACCCGTATTGGCTCGCAGATGCCTTTTGCCTTGCGGTCCAATTCCGTAAGCCGCTGCTTGGTCGCGTCGGGCTTCAGGCGCAGGGCTGCAGCCACATCGCTCATGTACCCGTGGTACGCCTGCACTTGCTGAGGGCTAGGTGGCACGCAACCTTTTGGCGCTGGTTCTCCCATCAGGCTCTCAAACAGCCCCGCGGGGTTTTTCGAGCTCTGCATCTCCGCAAAGAAAACGTCCGCACCCGCTTCATCCATTTCCCACGCAAGACCCCAATCAAAACCATCCTCTGGCAATGTTTTGACCGCGGCGTACAGTTGTTTTCTCTGCGAGCTATTCAAGCGCCCTTGCTTCGCCTCCGCCGTCAGCGTGTGCATCTCCAGAATGAGCACGCTTTTTGCTGTGAGCGAAAAAATCAGTGAGCCACCCTTCGTCAGATCCTGTGCGAAACGGATTCCTGCGATCCATGTTTCCACCGCTGCCTGCGGCTGGCCTTGAGCCATTGCTCGAATTCCCCGAAGCGTGTTCAGCCGTGAAAGTACATATGCCCGAGGCACGAATGCGATCGACGCTTGTGGTCCTCGGCTATATTCGACTCCCCACTCGCAATCCGGAAGTTTCGTGGCGCGCTGCATAATTCCCAGTGCAATATCGTTGGCAGCCACAATCCCACTCAGTTTGGCCTCGTCCCAAGGTGCCTCGCCGGAAAGAACCTTTTCCATCTCCTTCTGGATTCCCGGGTCTGGCGGAGGATCCTTAAGTTCAGCGAATGCCTGCCAGTAGCGAAGTGCCGCGTTTTTTGTTTCCAGTGGCAATTTTACCTGGGCAGACCCGCTGCGGGAGCTGATTACGGTTAGCAGTACCATGGCAAGCATTCGGACTCTGTTGGTCATTTCTTCTCCTTCATTCCCCAGCAAATACTCGCAGCGTGCTTTCTTGACCTTGCAAGCTTGGCAAGACTCTCCGAGACTCTTCGGTCAGCACCGCGTCCAATCTTTTGTTGTCGTCGAGGGCCAGTTTTGTTAACAGAAATGTACTCAAAGGCTTATGGCTACTCGGAATGCTCCGCTGCAGTTCCGCAATGAGCGGCTTTAGGGGAACCCTTTCGGCTTCCCTGCGCGTAACCCATAAACAAAGCCCTCCTGCCAGCACGATCACCGCCGCGGCGGCGAGGCGTCTGGGCCAGAAATTGCGTGATCGCTGCTCCTGTTCCAGCGGCCGAATGGCCCTCGGTATGAATCCCTTCAGGTAGCCCTCCATCTCTTCGTCATGAGTCTGCATTTTGTTCCCTCGCAACTCGTTCCGGACTGAGCCTCTCCCGCAACTTTTCCAGCGCGTAGCGATAACGCGATGCCACCGTGTTTATTGGCACCTTCGTCGTATCGGCAATTTCCTGCAGTGTCAGACCGCTCCAAATCCGAAGGAATACAACCTCGCGCTGTTCATCTGGCAATTCCCGCAGAGCGGCCTGCAGGGCGAACACTTCCTCTGGCGCTCCCTGCCAATGGACAAAGCACTTGTCCTCTCCGACGAGTTCTGTTTCGTGCTTACGGTCGCGGCGGAGGTTGAACGAAACGTTTCTGACGGCGGCATCCACGAGTGTGCGGCAGTAGAAGCCATGACCGGTCAGAGGATGTTTAGCCTCGCATTGCGGGCAGTGATCCGGGCGGTAGCGATCTGGATCG
>Ga0210406_10008902_pt1 | contig 10021 bp, 6 predicted proteins | sample IncBWC30MmetaG_FD_155454 | JGI IMG/M metagenome (GOLD analysis project Ga0210406, IMG submission 155454) | Forest soil microbial communities from Barre Woods Harvard Forest LTER site, Petersham, Massachusetts, United States - Inc-BW-C-30-M | ecosystem: Environmental > Terrestrial > Soil >... | reverse complement strand
TTACCTTTTCTCTCTCTTTTGTCGCCGGCCGTTTGCCAGCACCACCGGCGTTCGGTTATGTTCACGAGTGGCAGCGAGCCGCGATCTTTCATGACTACACTACCCGACGCGAATGCACTGGCCAGCGCCTTCGACGCGCACCATCCGCCCTCCAAACAAATCATCGAGAACTGCGTCCACTGCGGTTTCTGCTTACCCGCCTGCCCCACCTACGTTCTCTGGAATGAAGAAATGGACTCCCCCCGCGGCCGCATCTACCTCATGAAACTCGCCAGCGAAGGCCAGGCGAGCATGAACCCGCAGTGGGTCAGCCATTTCGATTCCTGCCTGGGCTGCATGGCCTGCATGACCGCCTGCCCCTCCGGCGTCGACTACGGAAAACTAATCGAAGCCACGCGGGCCCAAATCGAGCGCCATCATCCGCGCTCCCTCGGCGAAAAACTCCACCGCCGTTTTCTCTTCGCCGTTTTCACGCGCCCGGATCGCCTCCGCCTCCTTCGCTGGCCGCTGCTCGCCTACCAAAAATCCGGCCTGCAATCGCTAGTTCGCGGCGTCGGCGTCCTGAAGCTTTTTCCAAAGCGCCTGCAATCCATGGAAGCGCTAATGCCGAAGCTCGAAAAGAATGAACACGTGCCAGCAGTCACGCCTGCGCAAGGCGCGAAGCGCCGACGCGTCGGGCTCCTGCTCGGCTGTGTCCAGCGCGAATTCTTTCCCCAAGTGAACGCCGCCACCGCTCGCGTCCTGGCAGCCGAAGGCTGCGAAGTCGTCGCGCCACAAGACCAGCGGTGTTGCGGCGCGCTAATGGTTCACGCCGGAGAGGAAACCAGCGCCCTCGCTCTCGCCAGAAAAACCATCGACACTTTCGAGCGCGCCGACGTCGACACCATCGTCACCAATGCCGCAGGCTGCGGCTCAAATGTAAAAGAATACGGCCATTTGCTTCGCGACGATCGAAACTACGCCGATCGTGCCAAGGTCTTCGCCGCAAAATGCAAGGACATCACCGAAGTTCTAACCGAACTGCCGCCGCGCGCCGCCAGAAATCCCCTGCACCTCCGCGTAGCGTTCCACGATTCCTGCCACCTGCAACACGCCCAAGGCGTCCGCTCGCAACCCCGCCAATTGCTAGCCAACATCCCCGGCATCGAGCTCACCGAAATCCCCGAAAGCGCCATTTGCTGCGGTTCCGCCGGCATCTACAATCTAGTCCAACCCGACGCCGCCAACGCTCTAGGCGATCGCAAAGCCCAACTTATCGCCCCTCTCAACGCCGAGGCAGTAGCCACCGGCAACCCGGGCTGCCTACTGCAACTCCAATCCTCCCTGGCCCGCCAAGGCTGCCCCACCCCGGTAGTCCACACCATCCAACTCATCGACGCCTCCATCCGCGGCATTGTTTCGCCTTAAATCCGCTCCAAGCCTTGGCCTTCGTAGGGCCACGGCATGCCGTGCCCGTCTTGGGCCAGCGCAACACCTGCACAAACTCTAGACGCGCTATTGCGACGAAGCCTTTTTGCTCCAGGCTCCCAAGATCCCCCCCATCAAACAAAGACCCACGAGCGAGTAAAACTCATTGATGGCGAACAATTGCATCGGCCGCATCTCGTACATGTAATTCGTAAAAGTTATGGGGCCAACAAATCCGATCCACAAAAGTATCCCCAGCGCCGCGCCTCTCGCAGCAGTGTTTACGCTCCGCCAGATGCAAATCTGCGCCAGCACAAACGCAATCAGCAAATTCAGCACAAACGTGATAGCGTAAGGCAAAATGGGATTCATGCTGGCCGCTCTTTCCGCGGTCATTTGTTCGAGCGCCATCCACGGTTTTGCAAACAAAAATCCGTACCAAACCGCTCCGAGTATCCAGTAAGCCAAAGCCGAAACAAACACCGCTGCATAATTTGTCCTCATCGCTCACCTCTCACTCATCCCTCCAACCCAAAGCGCTTCAGCTATACGCACGCACAAAGAAATAAACGGTCATCGCAGCCCCGACCAAAATCACAAACGCCCGTATCCACCATTGCGGCAGCTTCTGCGCATAGTGTGCGCTTGTGATTCCTCCCAACAAAGATCCCGCCGTCATCACCAGCGCTTGCGGCCAGAATATCGCCCGCGAAATCACAAACGTCACCACGGCAACTCCATTTATCACGCCTCCCAGCAACACTTTCAGTTTATTCATCGCATGAATATCCGTCATGCCCATCGCTGCCAGCATCGCGAGATTCATGATTCCGATTCCGCCGCCGAAGTATCCGCCATACACCGCAACAAACAACTCGAAGATCGACGCCCCGGTCACCGCCGCCACGTTCGAATCGTGCGAGATTCCGGCCGAAATCCGACCCGTCAAATACTTGCCAAAAGCAAACAGCAGCGTTGCGCCAAGCAGCAGCCACGGCAAAACCTTTAGGAATGTCTGGGCAGGCGTCTTGATCAGCAAGATGGCCCCGGCCAATCCACCGATCACGCTGGTAAGAACCAGCGGAATCATCACCCTGCGCGGAATGTTCAACCGCATGCGGTACGCGCCGCCGCTAGCGGTCGTGCCCACCCAAAGCGCCAGAGTATTGGTGGCGTTGGCCGGCACGGCCGGCACACCGGTAAACAAAAGCGCCGGAAACGCCACAAAACTACCGCCACCAGCGACGGCGTTAATGGCCCCCCCGAGTGCCCCGGCGAAAAACAGAAATATAGCGGTGTGTAAGTTCAAACAAATCTTCTATCACGATTCCCGCCCCCGCTCCACTCAGAACGCAATCGGCACCGCCAACCGCCACGACGCCGACCCTCCATCCCAGAGACATCCCCCAAGAACCAACAGCGCCAAGTCCTTTCTTGACAAGCCGCCTCGCTCCGTATATGTACGGTCAGTTTCTTGATGCTCTTCCCCATCGGAGACCAGACTCGAATTCTCCAACGCGAGTCACAGGGGGTATTCCTGATGAAAGAGTGAGCGCCTCGAGCGGTGGTGTGTTCATCATCCGCCTGTTTGTTTGAATCTGGGAGCAAGGCTTGAATTCCGCGAACGACGCAATAGGAGGAAGCATGGGGAGCCAGGCAAACGCAATCGCAGGGGGCGGAGAAAAAAGAGACGGCATCCCCAAGGTGATTCTCGCCTCCGCCGTCGGCACGATGATCGAATGGTACGACTTTTACATCTTTGGAAGTCTGGCTGCCGTTCTCTCCCCTAAATTCTTCCCGCCTGGCAACGACACTTTCGCATACATCTCTTATCTGGCGACCTTCGCAGTGGGTTTCATGGTTCGCCCTTTCGGGGCCTTGTTCTTCGGCCGCATCGGAGACCTCGTTGGCCGAAAGTACGCTTTCCTCGTGACGCTTTCGATCATGGGCGGCGCGACGGCACTGATTGGATTCCTTCCAACGTACGCGACAATCGGGTTGTTTGCGCCCATCATCCTACTGACCATTCGCGTCCTGCAGGGCCTTGCACTTGGCGGTGAGTATGGCGGCGCGACGGTCTACGTCGCCGAGCATGTGCCCGACGGCAAGCGCGGCTACTACACCAGCTTCATCCAAATCACGGCGACGCTTGGCCTTTTCGTATCGTTACTCGTCATCCTCGGCACGCAACAAGCCATGACACCGGAGGCCTTCAAAGCATGGGGCTGGCGCATTCCCTTCCTCGCCTCCATCATTCTGGTAACAATTTCCCTCTATATCCGCTTGAAGATGAAGGAGTCTCCGATTTTCACGCAGATCAAAGCCGCCGGCATGACTTCCGCTCAGCCTCTGAAAGAGGCCTTCACAAAACCGGAAAACTTGAAGCGCGTCTTGATCTCGCTGTTTGGCGCAACGGCCGGCCAGGGCGTTATCTGGTACACGGGCCAGTTCTATGTGCTCCTCGTTTTCCTGCAAACGATTCTTAAAGTGAATCCAAAACTCTCCAATATCATTGTCGCCTACGCTCTTCTCTTCGGAATGCCTTTCTTCACTGTCTTCGGCGCTCTCTCCGACAAGATCGGCCGAAAGTGGCTCATGATGGCTGCCTGCTTGCTCGCCGTCCTCACCTATCTGCCGATTTATCACGCCATGCAACGAGCCGCCGGGAACAACGTTCAGACTCTTAGTTCCGTCAGAGACAAAGTCACCGGCGCTCCGAAGCTGACCGCGCTCACGGTAGACGATACCGGAAAAGCGGTTCCCGCAAAGGAGGCCTCCAATCCCAATGTTCCTATGCTGGTCTTCCTCGTTTTCATCCAGGTGATTTATGTCTGCATGATTTATGGGCCGATTGCCGCCTATCTCGTCGAAGCTTTCCCCGCGAAAATACGCTATACATCCTTATCTCTGCCTTACCACATCGGGAATGGTGTCTTCGGCGGCTTGGTCCCGCTCATAGGCGTCTATACTTGCGAGCGCACCCACAACATTTACGCCGGCCTCTACTACCCTATGATCGTGGCCAGCATTACGTTCGTCGTGGGAAGCCTGTTCCTGAAGGAAACCTATGGCCGCAAGATTTGGGATGAAGTCGGCGGCATGAAGTAGCACCACCATACCTCCAGGCGGGCGCGCATTGACTCCTGCGCCCGCCTGGGAGCATCATTTTTGGCGGGCAAGCTCATTCGACATTTGAAATGAGCCGTTCCGAACCAAGCTGTCCCTCGTTGTAGCGTCATAACCGAAATCGATCTTCCCAGGGGAGTTGTCGCCGTGGCCAAAGCTCGTCAGAAAACAAAAGCGAAGGCATCGAAGAACAAACTCACCGAAGCCCAAATCGCTGTTCATTGGAAAGAAGAAGAATACTTCTACCCCTCGAAAAAATTCAAAGCCCAGGCCAATCTCGCCGATCCCGCCTTCGTCAAAAAATTCAGCGAAAAACACTTCCCCGAATGCTTCGATATCTACGCCAAGCTCCTCGATTGGGACAAGCCCTGGCGCAAAACTCTCGACACCTCCAATCCCCCGTTCTGGAAATGGTTTGTCGGCGGAAAACTCAACGCCTGCTACAACTGCGTCGACCGTCACCTCACCAAGCACAAAAACAAAGCTGCCCTGATTTTCGTCCCCGAGCCCGAGGGCGAATCCGCAACCGTCATCACGTATCAGGAACTCTACAAGCGCGTGAATGAAGTCGCCGCCATGCTTCGCGATTTTGCCGGACTCAAAACCGGCGATCGCGTCACGATTCATATGCCGATGATTCCCGAGTTGCCTATCACCATGCTCGCCTGCGCGCGGCTCGGCGTCGTTCACTCTGTCGTTTTTGGCGGTTTTAGCGGAGAAGCCTGCGGCCTTCGCGCCGCCGATTCCGGCAGCCGTGTTCTCATCTACGCCGATGGCTACCACCGCAACGGCAAGTGGGTCGATCACAAAGCCAGCGCTGATATTGCCGTGCGCACCGCCGTCAAAGAGGGCCAGCAAATCGAAAAGGTTCTCGTCTGGCAGCGCTATCCAGGAAAATACACTTCCGATTCGCCGGTGATCGCAGATCGCGATTGTTTCATCAACGATGTTTTAAAAGACTATCGCGGCAAAATCGTCGCTCCCGTCTCCCAAGACGCCGAAGCCCCGCTCTTCCTGATGTATACCAGCGGCACCACCGGTAAGCCCAAAGGCTGCCAGCACCGCACGGGTGGCTACCTGGCCTACGCTGCGGGCACATCAAAGTATTACCAGGACATTCATCCCGAGGACGTTTACTGGTGCATGGCCGACATCGGCTGGATCACCGGCCACTCCTACATCGTATACGGCCCGTTAGCCCTCGGCGCCACAAGCGTTCTCTACGAAGGCGTGCCGCAATTCCCCGACGCCGCACGTCCCTGGCGCATCGCCGAGCGTCTCGACGTCAACATCTTCCACACTTCTCCCACGGCCATCCGCATGCTCCGCAAAGCCGGCGGCGACGAGCCAAAAAAATACAACTATCATTTCAAACACATGACTACGGTAGGCGAGCCCATCGAGCCTGAAGTTTGGCGCTGGTACTACGAAACGGTTGGCAAAGGCGAAGCGGTCATCGTCGACACCTGGTGGCAAACCGAAACCGGCGGCTTTCTCTGCAGCACGAAGCCCGCGCTCGACCCCATGAAGCCCGGCAGCGCAGGCCCGGCAGTCCTTGGCATCTATCCGGTGATCTGGGATGAAAACGGCGAAGAAGTAAGACCCGGCTCCGGCAAAGCCGGAAACATCTGCATTCGCAATCCCTGGCCCGGCATCATGCAAACCATTTGGGGCAGCTCAGAGCGCTTCATCAATCAATACTACAAAAAGTATTGCAAGGACCCGAAGAGCAAAGACTGGCGCGATTGGCCCTACTACGCTGCCGACGGCGCCGTTCTGCCCGCCGATGGCTACTACCGCATCCTCGGCCGCGTCGATGACGTCATCAACGTCGCCGGCCACCGCCTCGGCACAAAGGAAGTCGAATCCGCCTGCCTCAGCATCACAGAAATCGCCGAAGCCGCCGTCGTCCCCGTCGTCGACGAAATCAAAGGCCGGGTCCCGGAAGTCTACATTTCTCTGAAGCCCGGCGTGCTTCCAAGCAAAGCCATGGAAGACAAAGTCATTTCCACCATCGAAAGCATCATCGGCAAGATCGCCAGGCCGAAGCGCATCCACATCGTCCCGGACATGCCCAAAACGCGTTCCGGCAAAATCATGCGCCGAGTCCTCGCCGCCATCTCCAATCACATGGACACCGGCGACATCACCACGCTCGCCAATCCGGATATCGTCGCCCAAATTCGTGAGCAAGTGCAGGGCCGCAACACCGGCCCGCTCCAGGAAGGCCCCGAAGACATCAAACTCTTCGGCGACGAAAAGTAATGAGAGCCTTGTGGGCGGACTTGTCCCGTGCCCGCAGGCACTGTAGGGGCGGGGCTTGCCCCGCCCGCTTGGGCCAGAGCATCGATAACGAAATGAAAAAAAAAGGAGCCGTCCATGTCAGACCTATCCAGAAGAGCGTTCATAAAAAATGCGGCAACGAGCGCCGCAGCAGCTAGTCTCTTATCCGCCGCCTTTGAACTCCACGCCAATCCTCTAGGCCTGCCAATCGGCTGCCAAACTTGGCCAGTACGAGACGGCATCGCCAAAGATTTCCCAGGCACAATCAAACAACTGGCCGCCGCCGGCTTCCAAAACATCGAACTCTGCTCGCCCGTCGGCTACGACGACTCCGGCTTCGGCGGCCTGGCCCAATACAAAGGCTCTGAACTCCACAAGATGCTGAACGATTGGGGCGTCGCCTGCATCAGCTCACATTTCGGCATCGCGGAACTAAGAAAAGATCAACCAGGTAGAATTGCCTGGGCGCAGGATTTAGGCCTGAAACAAATGATCGTCCCTAGCCTCGATGGCCCAAAAAACCCCACGCTTGACGACGTGAAACGCGCCGCCGACGAATACAACAAAATGGGCGAAAACGCCGCCAAAGCCGGCATCCAGCAAGGCCTGCACAACGAGACCTTCGAGCTCTCCAAGGTCAACGGCAAACGCACCTACGACCTCTTGCTCGAGCTCCTCGATCCCAAACTGGTCAAATTCCAATTCCAAATCTCCACCATCAGCGAAGGCTACGACGCCGCCGAGTATTTCATGAAATATCCCGGCCGCTTCTTTTCCATGCACGTCCAAGGCTGGTCCGCCCCCACAAAGAAAATCGTCGCCGTAGGCCAAGACAGCCTCGACTGGAAAAAAATATTCACTGCCGCAAAAACCGGGGGCGTCCAAAACTATTTCGTGGAAATGAACCTCGACCTGATGAAAGCCAGCGTCCCCTACCTTCGCAGTCTCCAGGTCTGACGCGAAAGTCCGCTGCCTCCGATGCGCAAAAGGAGCGAGGGAGCTAGTTTCATAATTGCCCCAATCATGCGCGGCGAACCCGCCTATTGGGTCAGCATCCCTCGCTTGCTGCGTATAGGTGGCCACTCCCTCAAGTACCTAGACCGGCTGAGAATTCACAGAATCTCACGACAGAATCCATAGGGTTGATGCTGTACGGGCTTTCTCAGGCAGTTCTACAGCGGCTACTGCATTGAGCAGGCATGCGTTGCTTGCCTACTATCTGCATTAGGTGAGACTGACCTATGCTGGACCTGTTGCAGATATTGGGACTGTTACTAGAAGTCTTCGTGTATGCCGTAGTTGCAGTGACTTCTGCGGTGGTTATCTACGCACTCTTGCGATGGTGGCTGGACAAACGCCACTCTCCGCGGCTCACTTCGTGAAAGCCCGCAAGACCGCGCTGCCCGTCCTTGTCGCGTTCGCGCTGGCGCTCGCCATCGCAGGAATTCCAATCGCTCTGCACTGGCCGTTCTCAGAAGCGAAGCTCACGCAGTCTCTCCAGGAAGATTTTCCTGCAACCGTCACCTTCCAGAAATTCCACTCCACTTTTTTCCCTCATCCCGGCTGCGTTGGTGAGGGCCTCGCTTTCCGGCGGCTTGGCAGCTCCCCTGACACGCCTCCCATCGTGACCATTCAGCGATTCAGTGTCGCGGCCCACTATATCGACCTATTCCTGCGCCCCGGCTATCTCGCGCGTATCGTCATGAACGGCTTTCGCGTCTTTGTCCCGCCCCCTGGTACCCCTCTCGCCCCCGCTGCTTGGCAGGAATCCGCCTCCACCACTCGCGTCGGAGAAATTATCGCCGACGGTGCCTCCATTGAAATCGCCCGCGCCGACGATAATTCCACGCTCCTGTTCGACATCCACAGACTGAAGCTGACCGCGGTCAGCCAGAATAAACCGCTGGCTTACGAAGTCACACTACACAACCCTCTCCCGCCGGGCGAGACTCGTGCGCACGGACAATTCGGCCCCTGGAACTACCACGACCCTGGTCGGACTCCCGTAGAGGGTCATTACGTTTTCCAGAACGCCGACCTGGCAGTGTTCGCCGGTATTGCCGGCATGCTTTCCTCTCAAGACAGATTTCAGGGCACCTTGGGACACATCGAGTCTCAAGGCCGCATCGACATTCCAGACTTCCTGGTCACTCGCAGCCAGCACTCCGTCCATCTGGCCGCCGATTTTCATGCCTTCATAGACGGCACCAACGGCGACGTCCAACTCGAACGGGTCACTGCCGCCTTCCTGAAGACCCACGTCCTCGCCAAGGGCAGAATCGCAGGTCAATCCGGCCGACACGGCAAGACCGCTGCTATCGACTTGAGCGTCCAGGACGGACGCATACAAGACGTTCTTCGCTTGTTCGTCCGCGAACCCAAGCCTCCGTTCAATGGCATTTCAAGCTTCCGTGCGCATGTGGTCATCCCTCCCGGAAACCGCCCGTTTGTAGAAAAGGTCTGGCTCATCGGAGACTTCGGCATTGAAGGCGGACAATTCGCGAAAGCATCCAGGCAAAAAGAAATCGATACGTTCAGTGACAAAGCCCGCGGCGCAAAACCGGACGAGCAGCTCGAAGACGAGGACCCGGAAAGGGTCATTTCCAACGTCGCCGGCCACGTCGAGCTCCGCGATGCGACCGCAACCTTTCTAAACTCGTCCTTTACTATTCCCGGCGCGTTCGCTGAGATGCACGGTACCTATAATCTCCAAAGCGAAGCAATCGACCTGCACGGCACGCTGAGGACCGACGCCGAGCTCTCCAGAATGAGCAGCGGCTTCAAATCCGTACTGCTAAAGCCCTTCGACGTTTTCTTCAAAAGGAAGCATGCCGGGGCTGTCGTCCCGGTCCACCTTATTGGCACCTATAAGGACCCGCAGCCCGGGCTCGATCTGCCCGTCAAATCGTCCTCTGACAAATCGCCGGCCCCCGCAAAATAGCGACTAAAGCGGCACTGGCCTCCCAGTGCGTTACAAGGGCGAAGGCCTCGAGTAAATCTGGTTTCCGAACATCTCCAACTAGCGCGTAAAACGGCGGACTCTGGGTGTGACGCTCGGTGATCCTGTTATGTAATTCGTGACTTTCGTTTCATCAAGCGAGCGACAATACCAATCCCGATGGTCTAGTCTAGAATCCATGGACCAGGACCGCCGTGGTTTTAGATTCTTGTTCGACGCTGCCGCCGAGATTGCTCCGGAGAGCTC
>Ga0210406_10008901_pt1 | contig 10021 bp, 5 predicted proteins | sample IncBWC30MmetaG_FD_155454 | JGI IMG/M metagenome (GOLD analysis project Ga0210406, IMG submission 155454) | Forest soil microbial communities from Barre Woods Harvard Forest LTER site, Petersham, Massachusetts, United States - Inc-BW-C-30-M | ecosystem: Environmental > Terrestrial > Soil >... | reverse complement strand
GAGTTGATCGCCGGCAACGTTTCCGAGCCCCCCAGAATAAATCGGTAGCGCTTCGCTCAACATAAATTCCATCGAGAAATACGCAATCGTCGACACACCCGAACGCGGATGCGCCTTTTGAAACCACGCTTCCGATTTTTCAGCAAGTGTTTTCTCGCGGTGGAGATCAGCCAACAGTCTTTGAAATCTCGGGTCGGCAGTAACACTTTGCAGTTTTTCTCGAGATACGGTTTGCAGCACAACCCACGGATTATGCGTAAGTTCCCAGAGTTCGGGATCGAGTTGCTCCCAAAGCTGATCCGCTGAGTGATTGAAGGACCATCTAAGGTCCAAAGCCAGGTCGGTAAGAGTATCCGAAATGGCTGTATCGGTGGGACGATCAACATATGCTGGAGTACTCATAAAAAACTCCTTCTCATGGCTTATCGGCCTAGGCCGCTTGGGTACTGCGGGCAAGCGTTTCCGAGACAATGGTCTGGGCTTCTTCTTGGATTTGTCGTAGATGGTCCTGGCTCAAGAAACTCTCAGCGTAAATCTTGTAGATTTCTTCCGTGCCTGATGGACGTGCTGCAAACCAACCATCTTTGGCAATTACTTTGATTCCTCCAATTGGGTTGCCGTCACCGGGAGCAGCGGTCAGAATCTGCTGGATACGCTCGCCAGCAACCTCTGTCGCGTGAATGTCGGCTGGGGACAATCTTTCGAGAGCGGCTTTTTGTTCGGGCGTGGCGGGAGCGTCGATGCGCTCGTAGACGGGATCTCCCAGCTCTCGAGTGAGATCTTGATAAATTTCACCGGGATCTTTGCCCACGCGCGCCGTAATTTCTGCCGCGAGCAAACAAGGGACGATTCCGTCCTTGTCTGTGGTCCACGCGTTGCCGTCGCGCCGGAGGAAGGAAGAACCAGCACTTTCCTCGCCTCCGAAACCCAACCGGCCAGCGAGCAAGCCTTCGACAAACCATTTAAAGCCCACCGGTACCTCATAGAGATGCCGACCCAGGCGCAGGCTGACACGATCGATCATGCTGCTGCTCACTACGGTTTTCCCAATGGCAACTTCCTCGCGCCAGGTCTTCCGATTCGAAAATAAGTAGTGCACGCACGCCGAGAGGTAGTGATTCGGGGGCAGCAACCCACTTCCCTTGGTGACGATGCCGTGGCGATCGTGGTCGGTATCGCTGGCAAACGCAATATCGAATTTGTCCTTTAGCGCGATGAGTCTCTGCATGGCATAGGGCGAGGAAGGATCCATGCGAATCTTCCCGTCCCAATCGACTGTCATGAAGCGAAACGTAGGATCAACAGATTTGTTGACGATCGTGAGTTCAAGTCCATACTCCTCGGCAATCCTCGGCCAATAGTCGATGCCCGCGCCTCCGAGAGGGTCCACTCCAAGCGTGATCTTGGCGTCGCGGATCGCCGTCATATCGACAACGCTATTGAGATCGCCGACATAGGCGGTTAAAAAGTCGTGTTTGTGCGTCGTCGAGGCATGCATCGCTTTCTCGAAGTAGATTCTCTTGACGCCCCCCAGCGCCCCTCGCAGAAATTCATTGGCTTTCGATTCAATCGAGGAAGTTACGCTGGAATCGGCTGGTCCCCCATGCGGAGGATCGTATTTGAAGCCTCCGTCGTCGGGAGGATTGTGAGACGGCGTGATTACGATACCGTCGGCGAGCCCCGTCTTTCGTGCGTGGTTGTAAAGCAGGATCGCGTGCGAGACGGCAGGGGTTGGAGTGTAGGGGGTGCCTTGGGAGAGCATTACTTCGACGTTGTTTGCCGCAAGCACTTCCAGCGCGCTCGCAAATGCCGGCTCGGACAGAGCATGGGTATCCATCCCAAGGAAAAGCGGACCGTCAATGCTCTGGGCTTTGCGGTAGTCACAAATCGCCTGAGTGATTGCCAGGATGTGCCACTCGTTAAACGCCACGTCCATAGCAGATCCGCGATGGCCGGACGTACCGAAGACAACCCGCTGTCTCGGATCACTCGGATCGGGCCGCAACTCGTAGTAGGCTGTAAGGAGTTTCGGAACATTCACCAAGATCGAGGGATCAGCCGGCTTCCCCGCAGCAGAACTGATTTTCACTTGCCACCTCACCAGGGATTTCTGCTTGCGGCCTGGCAGCCATCGCAGCACCCCCTCTTACCATGACGCGACCATTTACGGACAGATCAAAACGCGAGTCGCTGAAACTTCATGATGGCTATCCATCCGTCAAGAGAATTGCACTCGATCGAGGTTCAACCCGAAAACTGATTTGGCCTTGCATGGAGGGCTCTTTCCCAGCTTCGTAGAGATCGTCGGGGGCGGTTCGGAAAGTATCCACCGCCAAGCGCCAGGTCTTACTCGCCGGCAACGCAGGAATGGAAAAATCAACTGATCTGGTGTCAGCGTTAAACATGAGGAACAAGTCGGGCTCTCTCTGTCCCAGAATCAAACACGCAAAGGATTTCTGCCGCTGGTCCGTCCAGTTGGGAATGGCGCCACTTGGCGCGAACCATTTTATGTCTGCATCCGTGTAGAAATCTTCTCTTCGCAAAACAGGGTGCGCTCGGCGGAAGGCGATCATTCCTCGAGTAAAGCGCTGAATCTCTTTGTGCTTTTCCACCAGGCTCCAGTCAAACCAACTCACCTCGTTATCCTGGCAGTACGCATTATTGTTCCCGCGCTGGGTTCGGCGAAACTCGTCTCCGCCGAGCAACATGGGAACCCCGCGAGAGACAAACAGGGTCAAAAGGAAGTTCTTGATCGAGCGGTTCCGCATTCCCTCGACAACGGGATCGTCGCTCGGACCTTCCACCCCGCAATTCTCACTGTAATTGGCATCGGTTCCATCGCGGCTGTACTCGCCATTTTCGTCATTGTGCTTCTCCCTGTAGCTGACCAAATCATTCAGTGTGAACCCGTCATGAGAAGTTATGAAATTGAGGCTGCTACCAGGTCCCTTGCCAGAGCCTTGGTATAAATCCGAGCTTCCAGAGATACGACTAGCGAACAATCCCATCATACCCGCGTCCCCGATCCAGAAGCGGCGCACATCGTCACGGAAACGGCCATTCCATTCTGTCCAGCGCTGCGTGGAAAAACTCCCCACCTGATAGGCGCCGCCTGCGTCCCAGGCTTCCGCGATAAGCTTTACGTCACGTAGGATGGGATCCTCGGCAATGTCTTCGAGAAGCGGAGCGTTGCGGAGGATGTTCCCATGCTCATCTCGTCCCAGGACGGAAGCGAGGTCGAAGCGAAAACCGTCGACATGCATGTGCATGACCCAGTAACGGAGCACAAGCATGACGAACTCTCTCACGATGGGATGGTTTGCGTTGAGCGTGTTGCCGACGCCAGTAAAGTCCTTGTAGTAGCGGCGACCGTTCTCTTGCAACATGTAGAAGATCGAGTTCTCAATGCCGCGCAGGGAGATTGTGGGTCCCGTTTCATTTCCTTCGGCAGTGTGATTCAACACGATATCCAGGATCACTTCGATGCCGGCGCGGTGAAAGGCCTTGACCATCTCTCGGAATTCCATGGTCTGGCGCCGGTGTGATCCGCCAATGCTGTAGGATTCCTTCGGAGCAAAGTAGGCCACGGGGTTGTAGCCCCAGTAATTCCTGAGTTTCTCTTTCGTTATTGGATTGAGTCGGATCGATTCATTTTCGTTAAATTCGAGAACCGGCATCAACTCAATGGCGGTCACTCCCAGGTCCTGGAGGTAAGGGATCTTTTCGGTCAAGCCGGTGAACGTGCCGGGATGCGCCACCCCCGAACTGGGATGGATTGTGAGACCGCGAACGTGCGTCTCGTAGATGACCGTGTCGGAGCCGGAATGCCTCGGAGGCGAATCCATCTCCCAATCGAAATGGTCGTTGGTAAAGATGCATTTCGGCGTGGTGCCCGCATTATCAATCGTTGAAATACTTAAGTCAGTTAGGCTGCTCGACGAATCGTAGCCGCGAGCGGCTGAAAAATCCCAATCTTCGACGCAAGCAAGTGCTCTTGCAAAAGGATCCAGCAGCAACTTCTGTGGGTTGAAGCGATGGCCTTCTTCCGGTTGATAAGGTCCTTCAATTCGGTAGCCGTAGAGTTGACCCGAGGGGATACCTCGTACCCACACATGCCACACGTCACCGGTCCGATGACGCGCGGGATCCAGATCAATGATCTTCGTCGGAGAAGAGTCGCCTGCATTTTGATAGAGCTCCAGGCGAACACGGGTCGCGTGACGGCTGAACAAAACGAAATTAACTCCCTCTCCGTTTTGATGTGCACCCCCAATCGGCAGCGGATTTCCCGCCTCAACTTCACCCTTCTCAGACGGTCCGGCAAAACCGTTCGCGGATTCTGCTCTATCGCTACTTCCGTCATTGAGCGCCGCGATTCAGGATCAGCATTAGAGCGGCAATGCAACTGCCAACCGTAATTGCATCCGATGGATGTAGATTGTATTCTCCTCGAACCCGTTCAGCACGGCGTCACAACAATTTTTTGCCTTCATTCGATAGCAAACCACGGCTGATGTCGCTACTGCCTGGGTATCACAAAATCGAAGGCTTTGTTCACACCTTAGAAGGACAGTTTGCCGGGAATTCAGTCGTGGTAATCTTCAGCGTTTCAACGAGAGTTCGATTGGGTTGCTGCTTTAAGGTTCTTCGATCGTGCAACGTAGTCGTGCCAGTCTGATCTGAGTTCACGGCAATTATTTTGAAGCCGCAAGCATGAGTGGCGAAAGCGTCAGCCGGGTTCCCTTCCCTCATTGGTGCCGGCCTACCTTCACTTATGAGGCGCACGAAAGGAAATGCGCGTTAGGGAACGAAAAGCCGAGCGGGGACCGCGAGCCCAGCGCCTAGGCCGAGAAAGTCGAAATATCCAGTAGCATCAGCCTCCATGGCCAATCTCACCTCAGCACTCAAGCAACTTGAGCAGGAACGCAACCGTCTCTCGTCACGACTTGAACAACTCAATAGGGCTGTATCCGCACTCACTGGAGCAAGTAGCACTCGCACAGGAAAAATCTCCTCCGCTGGTCGTGCGAGGATCGCAGCGGCCAACGTGCTCGGTGGGCCAAAGCCAGAGGTCAGAAGGTCGTTTCGATTGCTTCCAGGAAACGTCGCAAGATGTCCGCAGCCGCAGTTGCTCGAATTCGCGCGGCGCAGAAGGCACGCTGGGCGAAGTGGCGAAAGGCTAAGAAAACGGTGTGACCGCTACTGCGGATCCGTGGAGTCACAGCCGATCTGCCACAAAGCTCTGTGAGCCAACCACGCGGTTGCAATCTCGGGGTGGTGGCTATCGAGTCTGCCCGCCTGGGCTCAATAAAGAATTCGATGTTCAGAAACCAGCTTTTCCGAGCTTCAGATTGGGAAAGGAACCGGAGTACATCGCGACACGATCTGGCTAATTCGTCATGGAAAAGGTGTAAAGCGTTCTACATACGCGAAGGCAATTAACTTTTTGAGGGAAAACGCAGCCTCGGTGGCTCAGAACCCTTAACGAGTGCACAGCCAAATTGCTTTTATCTGTCCAAGGGTACACGGTACACGGTGCACGCATCTGAATAAAAAGTATGCCTTATCGCGATCCCGCACAGAGAGCGGCCTGGATGCGGGAATATCGCAAGCGGAAGCGCTTGGGACAGATGAGTGCGCCCGCGTCTCTGACATCCGCGTCTTCTGTCGTGCGTGCACCAGAACCTTCACGCGTCTCCCGGCAAAAGATGGAAAGAACCGGCCCCCAACTCGTACCCGCGAGGACCGGTTTTGCGCGAAAAGCAGCACGCAGCACCCTCAAAACTGCGCTGGACCTGGCGCGCACGTTTCCATTTGGGTCTCTCGCTTCCCAGGTATGCCCGTATACAACACCGGCTACAGTTCACCCGGAACACGGTGCAGCTACTGTCGAGGTGGAAAAAGATGAGAGCGGCGGAAATTGGGACAGTAACGGGCGATTTTTCGACAGTGACCGTCGCGCTGGCGTTTAGGGATCTGTTGGGCAATTAGGTCTAGTCCGGAACCCATGGCTAATGCTTAGCCTTTTTTACGTGGCGGCGAGGAGGCGAGCATAAGCGGGCCGCCTCGACATCCAAGACCAACCCCTACGCACAAAGGTGCTATTTCCGATATGACTTCGCTCGGGAATACTGTTTCGAAGCCCTGAAGAGATTGCTCGCGCGCAACGACCGAATCGCTGTCGTCTGCATCCTATTAGATTGTGTTCAGCACGCCCGTCAGGAACGGGCTAAAGTTCTCTTGCTAGGCGGAGGCGGATTGGAGAGATCAACATTTCGGGTCTTGGTCGTAGATGATTACGAGCCTTGGCGGGCGTTTGTCGCTTCGACGCTTAAAAACCAGTCGAAATTGCGGATCATCGGTGAGGCCAGGGATGGACTTGAAGCGGTTCAGATAGCCCAACAACTACAACCCGATCTTATTCTGTTGGACATCGGACTGCCAACACTCAACGGAATTGAAGCGGCTGGCAGAATACGGGAGGTTTCCCCGAAGTCCAAAATCCTTTTTGTGAGTGAAAACCGCTCCCGGGACATCGCAGAAGAAGCTCTTCGTACGGGTGCGTGCGGCTACGTGGTCAAAGCGGCAGCCGCTAGTGAACTATTGCCCGCCGTGGAAGCAGTTCTACAAGATAAACGATTTGTCAGTGCGAGCTTGGCCGGTTCCGCTCTGCACGATCTCGAGAATGACCTGAACCGCACGTGATTCTGGTCGCGAGAAGGTCACTGCCACAGAGCGTGGAGACGGCCCACAACCATGAAGTAGGCTTTTATCACTTGAAGTGAGAGGGACGCGAGCGTGGATTGTCTTGCCGTGCTTGTGCAGCCTTCTCTAACAATTCTGGAAGACCGTCAGTCAACAAAACCCGAAGAGATCCCAGATACCCTCTCACAAAATCAAGCCGCTCCCGAGGTCAGTTCACTTGCATCTGTGCTCTGCGCTGAAACCAACGGAATCCGAACGCTGATTTCAGTTCCTCCCGTTCGCTTCGATGTAATCGACATCGTGCCATTCACCAGGCTGGCGCGCTCTCGCATGCTAATCAGGCCTAGACCCTGGCTCATCATGGCTGCCTCGGCATCAAAACCTACCCCATTATCATGAACTGTGAGCTGGATCTCTCCCAATGTCGCGTGGAGCCGCACCTCGAAATGCTGCACACCGCTGTGCTTGATCGCATTGTTCAGAGACTCTTGTAAGATTCTGAAGAGACATAGCGAAATCTCCTGTGGAACCGTTAGTGGGATGTCAGCGGCTGCAAAATCAACGGTAACTGTGTGTCGCTCGCCAGCTTCCCTGCAGAAGCTCCTGCAGGCTGTTACTAAGCCCAGGTACTCCAGTTTCGAAGAGTGTAAGCGATGGGAGATTCCCTGAATCTCGAAACCAATTTCGGATAGGCGCCGCTGTAGTCCATTGACGCGGCTACGAATCTCCTGCTTTGAACGCGGGCCGCTCTGGAGTTGACTGAGTTCGACGGACAACATGGCGATACGCTGGTTGATATCGTCATGAAGCTCACGTGCTATCCGCGTACGTTCCTGTTCTTGTGCTGCAATCAACCTGCGGCTCACGCTGGCAAGAGCCTCCTCTGCCTGTTTGCGCTCGGTGATATCGGCAAAAACCGAGAGCGCGCAGGGCTCGCCCTCGACTTCAATTAATTCTGCTGAACCGAGGGTTGTTCGAATCTGGCCATCCTTTCTTCGAATCTTAACTTCCAGACTTCGCACGCTGCCCTCAGCGAGCAGCTGTTGCAGGAAGGCGAACCTTTGGTCAGGCTGTACCCAGAGGTCTAGGTCTAGTGGGCCCCGGCCCTTGGCCTCATCAACTCTCCAGCCAGTTAGCTGACCGAACGTTTCGTTGACCTCAAGGTAGAGGTCGTTGTTTGTGCTGGTGATGGCGATCGCCAGCGGACTCTGTCGGAAGGATCTAGCAAATTTCTCCTCTGAGCTTCTGAGGTCGGATTCGGTCTTCCTTCTTCGTGCTCTTTGCCAGAGGAGTCCTAGAATGGCCATGGCTTGTGCTAGGAGTATCAGAATGCCGACTAAAACATACTGCTTATACAATTCCCAGAAACCCGGCTGACGGTTGAGCACGATGCTGCCCGGCGGCAGGCCACTCTCGTTTATCCCCCAGCGCTTGAGCGCGCGCCAATCGAACATGTAGACGTTGGCATTTCTTGCGATAGGAATGTCTTGAGGCTTTTCTCCATTAAGTATCCTCAGAGCCGTGGCGCCGGCGACTTTTCCTTCGTCAGAAAAATTAAGAACGTAACCTCCTGTCTCTCCGTGACCCAGAGTGATATCAGCGAAGGTGAAAACGGGAGCACTTGAGGCCTGAGCAGCCATCGGACTCGCTTCTGTCGCGTCAATGAACTGTGTTCCCGCTGCATCCCGAAGGATGCTTAGGTATAGGACGACCGAGTGATCCGGCAGATGCCGCAGTCGGTCGAGGAGCTGTGGCATCGCTAAGTCGGTCAAATACTCGAAGTCGAGTTTCGATTCATAGTTATGCAAGCGCTCGCGGACTGATGCTTGAGCAGACCTGTCATAGGGGGACGAGCCTCCAACCACGAAAACGTGCTTTGTGTTGGGTTGCAGCCGTAGGGCCGCCTCCAAAGTCTCAACTGGCTTTAGGTCATCCCACACTCCAGTAAAGTCAGAATCCAGCCTGGCACGGCCTGCAACCGCCTCGGTGCTGGTGCAGAAAACAACGGGAATATCGCCGAAGAATGCTTTGTGTGCGGCGATCATGAATTCGAGTGCAGATGGTCCAACGGCAATAATGATATCGGGCTTGCGGTCCCGATACTTGCGTGTGTACCACTCGCGAAATTCCCGCTGGGTACCCGGATCGGGGAAGAGAGCTGTGTCAAGGTACTCGCGATATAACTCGATCTGGTATGGGGAACTTCTCAAGGTATCAGAGATTCCTTGATCGATGAGGGCGATGGCGGGATAGTTGGGTGCAACTTCGTAGAAGACTAGGACGCGCCGAATGGGGTTGTCTTGGGCTGCAACACTCCCCGAAAGCAAGCAGCCAGAAAAGAAAAGGAAAGCCCCTAAACCGCGCCGACGGACCCTAGCCGTGATGACCATAAAGAAAGCGCGTAACATCGTAGCCTCCGAGGAGTAGCGCCGCCGCAGCCTGTAGCTGGGGCATTTCTCAAGGGTGTTTCGCGAGCCTTGCGTTGCGGGCCGTCATAACGTGAAGTAGGTTTGCAAGTTAATGAAACCCCAATCTTCTACCACAATAACTGACAGGTCGCACCTATATGTTTTCGACAGGTGTCACTTCGGTATGTGGAACTAGACCCGTGAGTTTTTTCCAGAAGTCTGACCGGAGATGGTTGTGGCTTAACCTTCGGACGGGTAAGCAACGGAACGGTAGGAGCGCACAGCAATTATGCCGCGCGGCCAGTGGATTCCCCGACAGTAGTGTCAATGCGTACGTGAATAACACCGACTCGAAATTCAATGGCACGGAAGGAAACCAACGTCACTCGTGGACTTGAGACCGAAAGCGAACCTGGCCGACATCTTCTTCACGTCTAACTGATTGACTCCCCGCTCGTCCGCACGCCGCACGTTCGCTCGTCCGCACGTGGCTCGTCGATTACCGATCAGTTAATACCGTTAACTTGTACGTTACGGGGTGGGACAATTTTTTCGGTCATCTCCACTACCCCCCATATCGTTGACTCCTGTGCCTCCTCAAAAGCTTCTGTAAGGCACGAAAGGTCTGGCTTTTTTGAGCTGCTTTGATGTCAATCTGCCTCCGAACCTGAATCGACACTCATAGTCAGCTCGAACGCAGAGCATCGCGCAGCGATTTACACAGTCTGCCCTTTACAGTTTGCGGCGACTGAGCGAAGTCGGTCGTCTATGCTGCCAGGCGATGCTGCCACGGCGTAGCGATGATGCAGGCCGCCGAGGCGCCTGAACGATTGAATTCTCTTTTCAACGCCCGAGGCCGGAGCCACTGGGCGCTGGGCCGGCGTATCCTTGGCGAGCCCGAGGTGGGT
>Ga0210406_10008900_pt1 | contig 10021 bp, 6 predicted proteins | sample IncBWC30MmetaG_FD_155454 | JGI IMG/M metagenome (GOLD analysis project Ga0210406, IMG submission 155454) | Forest soil microbial communities from Barre Woods Harvard Forest LTER site, Petersham, Massachusetts, United States - Inc-BW-C-30-M | ecosystem: Environmental > Terrestrial > Soil >... | reverse complement strand
TCGCCGAAGCCCGCCGCTATCGAGAAATGGGCTATACCGCAGTCCGCCTGCAGTCCGGCGTTCCCGGGTTGAGGTCGACCTACGGCGTCTCGCGCGACAAGATGTTTTATGAACCGGCCAACGGCGGTCTACCGGCGGAGAATACTTGGTCTACCAGGAAGTACCTGGCAGCCGTACCGGCGCTGTTCGAAGCGGCGCGCGCGCAGCTGGGATGGGATATCGATCTGTTGCATGACAGCCACCACCGCTTGACGCCGATCGAAGCGGCGCGCCTGGGGAAGGATTTGGAGCCCTACAGGCTGTTCTGGCTGGAAGATACCGTGGCGGCCGACAACCAGGCCTCGTTCCGCTTGATCCGCCAACACACGACCACGCCGCTGGCGGTCGGTGAAGTGTTCAACAGCATCTGGGATTGCAAGCAGCTCATCGAGGAGCACCTCATCGATTACATCCGCGCAACGGTGGTGCACGCCGGAGGCATCAGCCACCTGCGGCGCGTGGCGGCGCTCGCGGATCTCCATCATGTCAAGACAGGCTGCCACGGAGCGACGGATCTCTCGCCGGTCTGCATGGCCGCGGCGCTGCACTTCGATGTGTCCGTGCCGAACTTCGGCATCCAGGAATACATGCGCCACACCCCCGAAACGGACGCGGTTTTTCCGCATACCTACCAATTTTCCTCAGGTTCTCTGCACCCCGGGGATGCGCCGGGTTTGGGTGTCGATATAGACGAAGAGCTTGCCGCTCGCTATCCGTATCGGCGCGCCTATCTTCCCGTGAATCGGCTCGAAGATGGCTCGATGACGAACTGGTAGGCGGTGTAAAGGGGGTGACGAGTGGGCTATCGATGGCCGCGTAGTGCGCCGTTCGCGATTTTCTCGCTTTGCATGGCGGCTGCAGCCGTCGCGCATGCGGCCGGCGCGCAAGACACGCGCCTCGTTTCCCCGCTGGCTGCGGGGTGGCGCTTCATGCAGGCGGCGGGATTGATCGGTGTCGAAGCCCCCGCATTCGACGACACCGGTTGGGCGTCGGTCGAGGTGCCGCACACCTGGAACCGCATCGGCAACGAGGGCACCGAGCGTTCGCCCCTCTCAAACAATGTACAGGGAGTGGGCTGGTATCGGCTTCACTTCAAGCCGCCGCGCGGCGCTGCCGACAGCCGCTATTTTCTGCAATTCGACGCCGTGGCCGCGATCGCGGACGTATGGCTGAACGGCCGGTATCTGGGCAAGCACGCGGGTGCCTTTGCGCGCTTTCGCTTCGATGCGTCCGCGTTCATCCATGCCGGCGACAATGTTCTGGTCGTGAAGGCCGACAACAGCCGTCCGCAACCCGGCGCCGCCACCCAGGATGTCATTCCGCTCTCCGGCGATTTCTTCATGTTCGGCGGCATTTATCGAAACGTGTCGCTCATTGTTACGCGCCCCGTGCATGTGGATCTGATGGACTTCGGCGGCCCGGGCTTGTACGCGCGGGTGCTCGGCCTCGAGGCAGGCGCGGCGACGGTGCAACTCTCCGGCACGGTTGTGAATGATCTCAAGAAACCGCGGCGCGTTGCAGTTGAGTTCGCCATCGAAGATGCCGGCGGAAGCACGGTGGCCTCGAAATATCTCAAGGCCACCGCCGCGGCCGGCGCCGCCGCCATGCAAGCGCAACTTCGCGTCGAACACCCGCGGCTTTGGGAAGGCACCAAGAGCCCTTATCTGTACCGTTCGGTGATGACCGTTCGTTCTCAAAGCGGGACGGTGCTGGATCGCGTCAGTCAGCCGCTGGGTTTTCGCACTGTGAAGTTCGATGCCGATCACGGCTTGTTTCTCAATGGCAGCCACCTGTCATTGAACGGCGTCTCCATGCACCAGGACCGCCCGGTGAAGGGCTGGGCCATCTCGCGCGCCGATCAGCAGCAAGACTTCGATCTGCTCCAGGACCTGGGCGCCAACGCCGTGCGTCTGGCGCACTATCAACACGATGAATACTCCTACGAACTGGCCGACGCGCGCGGAATCCTCGCGTGGGCCGAGATTCCGCTGGTCAACAAGGTGTCCTTCGACGGATCTGCCGCAAACGCGGCATTGACCGCCAATGCGCAGCAACAACTCACGGAGTTGATAAGGCAGAACTACAATCATCCCTCGATCGTCGTGTGGTCGCTCGGCAACGAGATCGATCTGACCGCGACGCAGATCAAGGGGCCCAGCCGGCCTACCGTGCTCTTGAAGTCTCTGAACGATCTGGCCAGACGTGAAGATCCCACCCGTGCCACCACCCTGGCCGACTGCTGTGAGGCCGCTGTTCCGCCGCATGCCGGGAGCGGCGCGAACGCTGCCCCGAACGCTGCGGCGATGCGCGAGCCCATCGTCGGGATTGCCGACACGGTGGGGTACAACCGATATTTCGGCTGGTATACCGGTCAATTTTCGGATTTTGGCGTGATGTTGGACGGCGCGCACGCGCGCCACCCGGGTTTGCCGATCTCCGTCTCCGAATACGGGGCCGGTGCGGCGCTCACCCAGCATAGCGATGATGCCGAGGGCGGTCCGATCAGCCCGCACGGCAGGCCGCATCCCGAGGAGTATCAGAATTGGTATCACGAAAATTCGTGGGCGACGCTCGAGCCGCGCACCTATCTCTGGGGCGTCTTCATCTGGAATCTATTCGACTTCGCCAGCGACTCTCGCAGGGAAGGGGATCTCACCGACATCAATGAAAAGGGCTTGGTCAGCTATGACCGGCAAACGCTCAAGGACGCGTACTACTTCTACCGCGCGAATTGGAACCCAAATCCCACCTTGCACCTGGTCGGGCGGCGCTACGCCGATCGCGCTTACGCGGTGACCGATGTCAAGGCGTACAGCAACGCCGCACAGGCGCAGCTTGCATTGAACGGCCATGACATTGGGCTGACGCCTTGCTCGAACCGGATTTGCCGGTGGCGATCCGTGCGTTTGGAGCCGGGCGTCAATGAGTTGTCCGTCAGCGCGCAGATCGACGGCGCCGTCATCAGCGACTCCGTGCACTGGTCGTTGTCGCATTCCGACCGTGTCGTGAATATCAAGGCCGGCGACATCGCAGGCTATGTCTCCAAGGACGGACGACGCTTTGGCTCGGACATGTACTTTGTCGGCGGAGTGGGAAGCGGCGTCAATCCCGTCGATACGGCACAGGCGGACCGTGTCACGGTGCTGGCCGATGACGATCGCCTTTACGACAGTTTCCGCGAAGGCGATTTTTCCTACCGGGTGCCGCTCCCGAATGGGCGCTATCGCGTGCAGCTTGGATTTGAAGAGCCGGCGGCCCGCGCATCCGGCGAACGCGTATTCGACGTGACGGCGAACGATGTCATGCAGCTTCAGGCCTTCGATATTCTCCAGGCAGCGGGTGGCAGGCTGAAGGGTGTGAACCGCTCTTTCGATGCCGGCGTCGATCACGGTGTTCTGGTCCTCGCATTCCATCCGCGGCGGGGCAGCGCGCTGGTATCGGCGCTCTCCATAACGCCGCTTGCTCCCCGCTAGCCCCTGGCAGTGGGCCGTTATCGCTGGGTGATTTGCGCGTTGCTGTTCGCCGCGACCTCCATCAACTACGTGGATCGTCAAATCATCGGCGTACTCAAGCCGACATTGCAGCTGGAATTCGGCTGGACCGAATCCGCTTTCGGCGATCTCGTATTTTGGTTTCAGGCCGCCTACGCGCTGGGATATCTGGGGTTCGGCCGGGTGATCGACAGAGTGGGTGCGCGGTTGGGCTATGCGGCCGTCGTCATGCTGTGGACCGCTGCGCACATCGCCCATGCCTTTGTGAGTTCGGTAGGGGGCTTCATCGCCGTTCGATTCGCACTCGGCTTGGGCGAATCCGGAAATTTCCCGGCCGGCCTCAAGGCGATCGCCGAATGGTTTCCGAGGCAGGAACGGGCGCTGGCCACGGGGATTTTTGTCGCCGGCTCGAATGTGGGCGCCATCATCACCCCTCTGCTCGTGCCCTTCGTCACTTACCGGTGGGGATGGCGCGCAGCCTTTGTCGTTACCGGTTCATTCAGCCTGATATGGCTGGTGCTTTGGCTCAGGGTTTATCAAAAACCGCAGGCGCATCCGAAAGTCAGCGCCGCCGAACTGGCTTTCATCAACAGCGATTTGCCCGCGAGCCCAGATCCCTGCGCCATGCGGAAAATAGCGTGGCCCACACTGTTGCGAATTCCCGAAACATGGGCCTATGCACTGGCCCGCTTTCTGATCGATCCGATCTGGTGGATGTTCCTGTTCTGGCTGCCTGATTTTTTTTCCAAGCGCTACAACCTCGATCTGGAGCACTTCGGGCCGCCGCTGGTCGTCGTATACCTGGTTTCGGATGCCGGCGGCATCTGCGGCGGGTGGCTGTCTTCGCGCTTGATCCGGCGCGGATTTACGGTGAATCGCGCGCGAAAACTGACCATGCTTCTGGCCTCGGTGTTGGTAATGCCCGTGACGCTCGCCATGTATGCGAGCAATCTGTGGCTGGCGGTGGCGATCGTCGGCATGGCGACCGCGGGGCATCAGGCTTTCTCGGCCACGCTCTATACGTTTCCCTCGGACGTGTTTCCCAAGCAGGCAGTGGCCTCGGTGGTGGGCATCGGCGGCACCGCAGGCGCGCTCGGCGGCATGCTGATGGCGAAATACGTCGGTTGGGTGCTCGACAGCATGGCAAGCTACACGCCGATATTCATCGTCGCGGGCACCGTCTACGGTGCTGCGCTCATCGTTGTGCACGCACTCTCGCCGCGCTTCAATTCGGTCACACTGTAACTGGGACGAACTCGTCGATTGGCGGGACGAGTTCGATGAGGTCCCCCCAACATATGCACCGATTCCCGCGTCTCATAGGGGAGCCAACAGTGGCCAGCGCGAGGATGCCGATGCGTTTACTGGACAGTGTCGCCCATTGCCATGCACCGCCGGCCTCTCCCGGCGATTCCTCGACGCGACTCGAGGTCTTGGGTCCCAGCCGGTTTGCCGCGCAAGTGGCCGAGTGTCCATTGCGATTCGTTCTCGGCGATGATATGACGCGTGCCTGCGCGGAGTTGGCTTTCGCAGACGGCGCGCGCTTGATCGGCTGTTTGGACCTGTTGCGCATGCCAGCGCCGCACATGTGGCTGGAGTGGAATGACGAAGCACACAAGCGCGTGATCCAGGAGACGCAGGCTGCTCCCGTATATGACCCAGCAGCGAAGGGGCGCAAAGTAGGGGTCTTGCTGCGAGCCTCGGTCAGTGGACTGACGGCGACGGCGCGAACCTTCTGGGTCGATGCGTCCCGCGATGAACCCGCCGACTTGACGCTCTCGCCGCTTGAAACCCACATCGACCTGCGGGGTGAATTCGCGCACGCCGCGGCCGGAAAAGATGTCCTCTCAGGCGGTTTCCTCGACGCCACTCATGACGGCCATGCGGCAACGGCAGGGCTGCTGGACCATGTAAAATTTCGATTTGACGAGCCGTGGGCCGCCTACTATCGAGGCGCCGCGACCGATCCGCAGTTCAAACGGCGCTTGATCACTGATTCGATCAATTCCATCGCCTGGGACGCACCGTTCCTCATCGCTTTCATTCTGCTGCTGAGCGCCAAGGACGCCACGCGCTCAGTGACCGTGTCGCGCGCCGCCATCAATCGCAAACGCCTGGCCCAGGGCCGCTCGCCTTTGCTCGACCACATCGAGGTGAATGCCGCGCTTGATGCCATATCCACCTCCGAATCGGCCGGTGATCCCAGCGGCCGTCAATCGCCTCGATTGCATCATGTGCGGGGCCACCTGGTTCGCCGCGAACATCGGGTCTTTTGGCGTGTACCTCACCTGCGCGGCAGCGCAGTCCGGGGCGCGGTTCGCTCGAGGACTGTCTGCCTGGCATTTTCGCGGCACGCCTAGGGTTGAATTCGCATGCCGTCCTTCGCGATGGTCACCTCACCTGCATAGCTTTGATGAATGGATTCCACGACAGCATCGCGGTTCGCATCGACGGCAGGCGAAATATGACTCAACAGCAGACGATGCACACCCGCGTCCTTGGCGAGCTCGCCAATGGCATGCGGAGGAGTGTGCAGGCTGTACAGAATGGCCGGAGAGCCGGGCGGATCCAGCACCACACTGTTGAAGACCAGCAAGTCGGTAGCTTTGGCAATCCGGCGCAGGGCAGGCAGACCTTCTGAGTCGATGTCTCCGGAGAAAGTAACGCTCCTGCCCCCGTGTTCAATGCGGTAGATCACCGATGGCGCATCGCCGTGATGTCCGGCGATCGCCGTAATCGAAAGACCATCCCGGTCGAGAATTGGCTCGAGCACTGAAGGCCCGCGTGCCTTCCGGAGCGGTGCGGGAATGTCGTGCGCGCGAATGGTCATGGGCGAGGAGAAATCGCGCAAGTACGCATACGCCCCTTTCGGTCCGAACAACAGCTGCGTCAATTGGCTGGTGCTGGGAAAGTAGGCGTCTTGATGTCCTCCCGGCGAGCCCGTAGGTCCCCACAGGTCGAATACGATGGGACCAGAGGACGCGACGGCGCGCGCTTTGAACAGGCCGGGCAGCTCTCCCGCATGATCGATGTGCAGATGGGTAAGCAGCACGGTGTCGGTATCGGCCAAAGAAACTTGCGCTTCGCCCAGGCGGGCAAATGAACCGGGACCTGCATCGACCAGTATTCGCGGCACGCCGTCGGTCAAGACCAGGTAGCTGGACGCCGCCCGGCCGGCGGCCCCTGGGCCGCCCGAGCCCAAAACGAGGATTTCCAGGCCCGGCGCGGCGGCATGCGCCATGAGCATGGGGCCGGAGCCCAAGAACAATAGAAGCAGAAGCCGTAGGAGTCGGATCATGGCTCACCTTGCGCAGCGTAAATCAATCGGTCCAGGTACGGATGAACTCGGCCAGATTGGGCATTACATCGACGGCGGCGTGCAGCAGAACGATCAGCAGCAGGCTGCGAGTGCGCGCCCATAGCGTGCCGAAGAGCAGTGCGATCGGCGACAGGACCGCCACGGTGAAGGCAATCACTTGAACGGGATCCGTGGAGTACCCATCGACGCCGGGATGTCCGCGCAGATACAGCCCCGGCGCGTGCGCCAGCGCGAAGAGCAACGCGCCGGTCACGACGGCGCCGGTTTCATTTTCCAGCACCGCAGCGAGCCTGGTCTGCAATACCGCGCGAAACAGGAACTCCTCACACAGGCCCGCCTCGAGCGCGAGCCAGACAAAGGCTGCCGGTGCAGCCCACGCAAGCGTGATGACGGGCGCGTGCAGCGCGGCAATCTCGCTGAGTGCGGGCGATACCACACACATCAACGCCAGAATGATGGCGCCCAATACCAGCAATGGCGGCCAAAAACCGGGACGCCGAATACCGCTGTTGAACAGCGGAGCGAGCTTCGCTCCAAGGGCTGCCAACAAGATTGCCGGCGCTGCCACATGCACGACCAGTTTGACCACGAGTATCAGCAAGTCCCGCTCGCGGCCCGGCGGCAGAAGGGTGCGCGTCGCGTTCATTCCCCATCCCAAAAAAAGCACCGCGTAGAGCGCCAGAAAGCACAGCAGCGCAGTGAGTTCCACCGCAGGCCGTCGCACCGCAACGGGCGGCGGCGCGGCCTTGCGCGTCAAGGCGATGCCCAAGGCCGGCAGCGCAACACCGAAGACTGCGAGCGACAGGGTCGCGAATGTCCAGTCAGCGCCCGAGAAACCGAGATAGGCGGTTGCAGCGCCCCAGAGTGCGAGATAAGCGCCGACAAATCTGGCGGTCCGAGAATCGATGCGTGGCAAACGAGGCATTGGGTTCCCCACCGGAGCGCCGGGCACCATTCTGTCCTACAATCGGGGGTTATGAAATGCCGCCCCGTGCTGCTGATTTTCCTCGTCGGGCTCCCCGCCGGCATTGCCGCCGCGTATGACGCGAGCCCGGCAATCCCTTCCTCGTCCACCGCTGAGCAACTGGGCACCGTGTCGTTCCCGGTGTCCTGTGCACCGGCAGTCCAGGCGCGCTTCACCCGCGGCGTCGCGCTGCTGCACGATTTTTGGTACCAGGAGGCGCAGAGGCAGTTCGAAGAAATTGCGAAGGCGGACCCGGGCTGCGCCATGGCGCACTGGGGTATCGCGATGAGCTTGTTCCACCAAATTTGGGATCGGCCCGACGCAGCCACGGTCGCGCACGGCTGGCGAGAGATGCAGGCCGCGCGGACGCACCCGGCAAAGACCTTGCGTGAGCGCGAGTACGTTGCTGCGCTGGGCGGTTTCTATCAACCCGATCAGCGCGACTATCGGTCCCGCATTGAAGGCTATGCCGCCGCAATGGCCAAACTGTACGCCGACTTTCCTGGCGACACCGACGCGGGCGCGTTTTATGCGCTTTCGTTGCTCGCGGCCCAGGCGCCCGATGATGCCAGCGTGACGCAGAATCGGAAGGCCATGGCGGTGCTCAGTCCATTGTTCGTGAAATATCCCGATCATCCGGGAATCGTTCACTACATCATTCATGCCTGCGACACCCCGTCGCTCGCACCGGACGGGCTGGCCGCGGCCAGACACTATGGGGAAATCGCGGCGTCTGCGCCCCACGCGGTCCATATGCCCGGCCATATTTTCGCCCGACTCGGAATGTGGCAAGCCGACATCGATTCCAATATGGGCTCGGTGGCCGCCTCGCATGCGGCGGAGGCGAGAAAACAGAGCGGCGCCATGGATCAGTTCCATTCGGACGACTTCCTGCTGTACGCCTACCTGCAGAGCGGGCAGGACGCTCGTGCCAAGGCAGTGCTCGCCGATTCGGCGGCCGCGATTGCCCGCTTCGAGAGCATGTCGGACATGGGCGAGCACTACATGACCGGAATGTTTCCCTACTATAAAACGAAGCTGCCGATTTTCTACGACCTGGAGATGCGCGATTGGAACGCCGCGGCTGCGCTCCAACCCATTGCAGGTGCGCCGCCGGAGACTCAAACCTTGACTTATTGGGGGCGCACCGTGGCGGCGGGGCATTTGCATCAGCCGCAGAAGGCGCGGGACAACCTGCGTGAGTATGACGCGTTGACCGAGAACATCAGGAAGGGCCGGCATGCATACTTTGCCGACTCTACAGGTGCCCGCATCGAGCGTGGCGAAATGCTGGCGTGGAGCGCATACGCGGACGGCAAGCCGGCCGAAGCACTGAAGCAAATGCAGGAAAGCGCGGACCTGCAGGACAAGGTTGGCCAAGGCGAGGTTGATATTCCCGCCCGCGAAATGCTTGCCGACATATTGCTTGAACTCGGGCGGCCGCAAGAAGCCTTGGTCGAATATAAAAAAGCGCTCACGTTGAGTCCCAATCGTTTCAACGGATTGTTCAATGCCGGCATGGCTGCGGAGGCGGCGGGAGACAAGGCACTGGCGCAAAGCTACTATGCGACGCTGTTGAAATTGACGGGTGACGGATCGCAATCGACGCGCCCCGAATTCGATCATGTCAGGACCGTCGTTTCTTCCGCGAGGCTCGCCGTAAAGTGACGCATGCCGCCACAAGGCGGCTGCACTTCACGCTCGAAGCCACGGCTCGAGGTTCGAGTGCCCGCGCCGCGCGCTTTACGACGCGGCACAACGAAGTGCTCACGCCCACCTTCATGCCGGTGGGAACGCATGCGGCCGTCCGCTCGCAGCGCCGCGAGGACCTGCTGGAATGCGGCGCCCAGGTCCTCTTGGCCAATACGTATCACCTGCTTTTGCGCCCGGGCCTCGAGATCTTTGAAAAATTCGGCGGCATCCACGGATTCATGAATTGGCCGCGATCGGTGTTGACCGATTCGGGCGGATACCAAATATTTTCGTTGCCGGGAAGCAGGACGCTCCATGAGGAGCACGCAGAATTTACCAGCTATGTCGACAACACCCTGATTCGATTGAGCCCCGAGCGCAGCATCGAAGCGCAGAAGGCCATCGGCGCCGATATCATGATGGTGCTCGATCAATGCGTGCCCGCGACGGTCGAGCACAGTGTCGCCCGCAGCGCGATGCAGGTGACGCATCGCTGGGCGCATCGCAGCCTGGCGG
>Ga0210406_10008895_pt1 | contig 10023 bp, 5 predicted proteins | sample IncBWC30MmetaG_FD_155454 | JGI IMG/M metagenome (GOLD analysis project Ga0210406, IMG submission 155454) | Forest soil microbial communities from Barre Woods Harvard Forest LTER site, Petersham, Massachusetts, United States - Inc-BW-C-30-M | ecosystem: Environmental > Terrestrial > Soil >... | reverse complement strand
TGCAAGCTCCAGAGCCCAGGTTTCGGTAAACCAGACGACGATAGCGATATGCGGATTTGACTCATCGATGGCGGCACTGGATGCCCACGTATGCGGCAGATTCGGTGGCAGAAGCACCAGGTCGTGAGAATCGTACGAACCGATGTGATCAGCGACGAAACGCAATCCGCGGCTGTTCAGAGTCAAGGTCAGTTCGCATTCCGGATGGTGATGCCACTCAAAGGGAATCCCCGAAACTCGGCGGTTGAACACACGAATGGAACAGCTTTCGGGAATTGTGACGTGTTCGAACTGAGGTTTCATCCCTTTGTGTCGGCTACCTGATTTTGGACACAGTCAGCAGTTTCTTTGTCTGAATAGTACCATTTACTGGCTGAATCCGGAGTAGCTCGCCCTCTTCGCCCAGTTTAAGATCGATCATACGGTCCACCGGAAACCGACTGGGTTCGGCGTTTCCGGTTTCCCTAGAATTACCCAGGAGGGCGAAGAACTATGGGGTTCCAGGTCGAAAATCTTCCCGAACCGATTCGGGTGCCCATGAAAAGGCTGCCGCTGAGCCTGCTTCTGTTTTGCGCGACGCCTTTCGGTATTTCCCAAACCCCGCCTTCCGGTTCCGTGCCAGTGGATTTGGCAAATTCCTTACGGCCGTTTTTCTCGGGCAGTTGCTATACCTGTCACAATTCGCAGGCAAAAATGGCAGGTTTGGATCTGACGGCGGTGGCCAGCCGCACCCCCATCCCCGATGACCGGATCACGTGGGAAAAGATCCTGACAAAGCTGAAGTCGGGGCAGATGCCCCCGGCTGGCAGACTGCGCCCGAATGAGGCGGAGCTCCGCACGGCCATCAGGAACTTGGAAGCTGCGTTAGGAGTCAGTGCCGCGGCGATCGGACGGGATCCAGGACACATCGCGCCACACCGGCTGAACCGCACGGAATATAACAACACCATTCGCGATCTACTGGGAGTGGATATGCATCCGGCGGAGGACTTTCCGCAGGACGATGCAGTCTACGGATTCGATAACATTGCCGATTCGCTCTCAATCTCTCCTCTGCTGATGGAGAAGTATATCGCGGCAGCGGAGAAAATCGCGAACGCGGCAATCTTCGGCCCCGACCTGAAACCGGAACCCGTGCGCATCGACGTGGCGATACCGCGACGCATGGAAACCACCAGCTACATGCCGATCACGAAACCCGCCTATTACTCGATGTCGGACTATGACGTAACGGGATTATCGCAGCCCGGATCGTATCACCTGAGTTACCAGTTGCCGGTTACCGCCGCGTATGTCTTCAAGATCACAGGCGCCGGTACCCGCCCTCCCGGATCTGAGCCGACTCAATGCGAGTTTTGGGTCGATGGCAGGATTGCGAAGACGTTCGACGTGGCCGACGTGGGTTTGTCCGGCTTCGAGCGACGCCCCGACGTCTGGGAGTTGCGCCTGAAACTGTCAGCCGGTACGCATGAATTCGTGGTTGGGTTTCCCCGCCAGTTCGATGGCCTGCCGGCGAGATATGGGGGGCCGAACCCGTCTAAACTGCCCGAGCCTCCCCGGCGGAATTTTGCCCCGGCTGCCGCCGTCGCGAGCGGTCCGGTTGACAATCGCCCAGGCAAAATCGAGGAGCGTCGAATCGCCGCCGAAAAGGCCAAGCGTCAGGCCGAGCACCCGACGTGGAACGGCCTGTCCGTCAACGAGTTCGAAATCGTTGGCCCCTATGACTACACAAAGGCTCCATCGGCCGAAAGCGTGCAAAGGATTTTCACCTGCGACTATTCGAACAACGCCAGTCAGCCCGCATGCATGCGCAAAATCATCTCCGAGTTGGCGACCCGCGCCTTCCGGCGTCCTCTCGCGGCCGGCGAAGCCGAACCATTTTTGACGATTGCCGAAAGCGCGCACCAACGCAGCGGGTCTTTCGAACACGGGGTTTCAGTGGCGCTCCGCGCCATTCTGGTATCGCCCGATTTCCTGTTTCGCATCGAGAAGCGCGCCGCTTCCGGCGGCGGGCCGCAACGCATCACGGATTACGAGCTTGCCTCCCGCCTTTCCTACTTCCTCTGGAGCAGCATGCCGGATGCGGAGTTGATGAACCGCGCGGCTGAAGGATCTTTGAGGAAGCCGGATGTGCTCAGGGCTGAAGTGAAGCGGATGCTCTCCGATCCCAAATCGATTGCACTGGCGGACAACTTCGCGGGTGAGTGGCTCGAGGTTCGGCGGCTGGAATCGATTACGCCGGACCGGGATCGCTTTCCGGACTTCGACGATTACTTGCGGGATTCGATGAAGCAGGAAACCGAGCTGTTCATGCGGAATCTGCTTCACAGCGACGGGAGCATCCTGGATCTCATAGATGGCAAGTACACATTTCTCAACGAGCGCCTGGCCGCCCATTACGGCATTCCAGGGGTAAAGGGAACGGCGTTCCGGAAAGTTGACCTTACAGGAACCAACCGCAGCGGCGTGCTGACGCAAGGCAGCGTCCTGACGGTCTCGTCGTACGCCACACGCACTTCTCCCGTTCTGCGGGGCAAATGGGTGCTGGAGAATTTTCTCAATGCTCCGCCCCCACCTCCACCGCCGGACGTGCCCAGCCTGAACGATGCCGCGGTAGGCTCGTCGGTATCACTGCGCCAGCAACTGGAGCAGCACCGGGCGAACCCTGTTTGCGCCTCGTGCCATACACGCATGGATCCGCTGGGCTTTGGCCTTGAGAATTATGATGCGGTGGGATCGTGGCGGGAGAAGGACGGCAACGTTGCGATCGATTCGTCCGGCGTGCTTCCCGACAGCCGATCCTTCCGGGGGACAGACGGTCTCAAGGCTATTCTCCGCACCGACAGGGAAGCATTTGCGAACGGCATGGCTTCAAAGCTGCTTACGTACGCGCTCGGGCGCGGCATTGAGAGCTACGATCGCCCTGTCATCAGCGAGATCGTGCAGCGTCTACCGGCCACGGACTACCGTCTTTCCAGCCTCGTTCTGGAGATCGTAAACAGTTTTCCATTTCAGATGCAGAGAAGTGCAGGAGTCCAATGACATTCGTAACCCGGAAACATATTCCACGCAGGAGTTTTCTGAAGGGCGCAGGCGCGACCATCGCGCTGCCGTTTCTGGATGCGATGATGCCGGCTTTCGCACCGGCCGCGGCCACGAAAGCGCCCGTGCGCATGGCTTTCGTGTACGTGCCCAACGGCATCATTATGAACCACTGGACGCCGGCGACGGACGGACGGAGCTTCGAGTTCCCGCGGATCCTTAAGGCGCTCGAGCCGTTTCGCGAAGATCTGCTCGTTCTGACCGGCCTCGCCCACCGCATGGGGGAGGGTTCGGCCGGCGACCATGCTCGGGCCGCCGCCACGTTCCTGACGGGAGTTTCTCCGAAGCGGACAACCAGCGCAGATATCGAGGTCGGCATTTCGGTCGACCAGGTGGCCGCCCAGGTGCTCGGCGCGAAAACCCGTTTGCGGTCTCTCGAATTAGGGTGCGAAGTCTCGCGCACGGTCGGGAGTTGCGACTCCGGGTATAGTTGCGCCTACATCAACAGCATGTCCTGGAGAGGGCCCTCCACTCCGAATCCCCCGGAGACGAATCCGCGGCTCGTTTTCGAGCGGCTCTTCGGCACTCTGGCCGGTAACAACGACCCCCAGGTCCGGGCCGGCATTGAAGAAGACCGCAAGAGCATCCTGGACACGGTAACCAGTCGGACGCGGAAACTCATGGGCGAAGTCGGCCCTTCCGACCGGCGGAAGATCGACGAGTATTTTTCCTCCATCCGAGACATTGAAGGGCGAATTGCGGTTTCTGCCGGCGATCAGGAAGCCGCCCGGGATATCGAGAAGCCCGAAGGGGTCCCGACAGCATTCGTGGAGCACGCGCGGCTCATGAACGATCTCATGCTGACAGCGTTCCGCGCCGATATCACGCGCATCGCCACGCTGATCTACAGCAAAGAGAGTAGTACGCGATCCTATCCGGAACTAGGCTTTTCCGACCCGCACCATCCGCTCACTCATCACCGTAATAATCCGGAAATGATCGAGAAGGTTACTCAGATCAATTGTCATCACATCGAGCAGTTCGCACACTTCCTTCAGAAGGCCAAAGCGATTCCCGATGGCGATGGCACTCTGCTCGACCATTCCATGGTGGTTTACGGCAGCAGTATCAGCGAAGGTAACAGTCACGTTCATACGAACCTCCCGGTGGTACTAGTGGGGTGCGGCGACGGTACTTTGAAACCAGGGCGGCATATTGTCTATCCGGAAACCCCGATGACGAATCTCTATCTCTCGATGCTGGACAAAATGGGAGTGCACACTGAGAAGCTGGGAGACAGCACCGGGGAGACGAATCACCTGGCCGATGTCTAGCAATCTGCCGAATACTGCGGGTCCAAATCACATGGCGATCGAACGCGTTACAAAAACTATGAAGCTCCAGGTTGAGAATCTGCCCGAGGCGATTCGGGAAGCGAAGGAAAAGCTGCGCTGCGAGCTTCCCAGCTATACAACTGTGTTTCAGAAGATCGAGAAAGAGATGCGCCGCAGCGTGGCCGAAATCGTGAAGGAACGTGAAGCGGGCGAGACAGTCATTCCTGTTCTGCATTACTCCGATATCGCGGCCGGCACCGTGACCTCCGCGATGATTTCGAAGATCAGGGATCGCGGCGCATGCATCATTCGTGAGACCTTCGCACCGGAACAGGCGCGCGCGTGGGATGACGAAATCGGGAGATACGTCGAAGAGAACGGGCTGACTGAGAAGCTCGCGAATGCCGCCGATGACAAATACTTCGGCAATTTGGCCGCGTCGAAACCGCAGATCTACGGCATCTACTGGTCGCGTCCCCAGGTTCAGGCAAGGCAAGCGGAGTCTCTCACCCGCGTCCGCGTGTTTCTCAACCGGCTGTGGGTGGCGGAGAGCGAGGGGCGTCGTCATATCGACCCGGATCAGGCGCCGGTCTACGCCGACCGGATCCGGAGGCGCCCGCCACGGGCCAGCTCGCTCGGGCTCTCGCCTCATGTGGATGGTGGATCGGTTGAGCGCTGGCTTGCGCCGAATTTCCGCAGCGTGTACCGCCACGTCTTCTCCGGCGATCTCGAAGAGTACGACGCATTTGATGCAGCCTTCCGGCCGGAAGCCGAGGAATTCCCGTCCCCCGCGGTCTGCTCCATGTTTCGGACATTTCAGGGCTGGACGGCGCTGACCCGACAGGGTCAGGGAGACGGCACGCTTCAACTGATCCCGATTGCCCGCAGTATGCCGTACATCCTGCTACGGGCTCTGCAGGACGATGTTCCGGATACAGAGTTGTGTGGCGCTCAACCGGGGCGCGCGCTCTCCGTTGGACCAGAATGGCATGCACTGCTACTAGACGCGCTGACACCAATTCCCCTGATGCAACCGGGCGACACCGTGTTCTGGCATCCGGACGTGGTCCATGCCGTCGAGAACGAGCATAACGGCAGTGGCTACAGCAATGTCATGTATATCGGCTCAACCGTAGGATGCATGAAGAACAGCGCATACCTGGGCAAACAGACCGCGGCTTTTCTGTCCGGCAGGACGCCACCCGATTTCGCGGCAGACAACTTTGAGGTGGATTTCCGTGGCCGTGCGACAGAAGCGGATCTCACGCCGCTCGGCAGAAGCCAGATGGGCCTCGGTCGGTTGTAGTTCGCGGCGGCGTTTGAAAGGAGCGCGGATAGTCAGGTATCATACCGCCGCTACCCCACCGATACCGTTCGTCAAACGAATGAAAACACTGAGGATCCCAACCGAGATGGCGCGAGTTACCGTAGCAGGCTTGTTTGTCCACCGAAGACGTGCCAAACTCCGCCAAGTTGGCAATCAGGTGCGAGTGCAGATGCTTCCATCCTTCAGAAACCATTTCTTGTGGCTGCTTATCGGATCCGTCTCCTGTTTAGGCTTCCTCTTGGCCCAGCAGGACGTTCTGGAGGCCCAGAAAAATCCGTTCGCCGGCAGCACGAGTGCGAGCGAGGCTGGCCGCAAGGTATACGACGGTGCCTGCCAAGGCTGCCACGGAGCTAGGGCGGGTGGAAGCGACCGGGCACCAGCCCTCGGCGCTTCGCTGAATCACGGCAACGCCGATGGCGAAATCTTTCAGAACATCCGTGCGGGCATTCGCGGCACGGCAATGCCGAACTTCGCGCAACTCAGCACCGAAGAGATCTGGCAGGTGGTTTCCTACATCCACAGTCTGGCAGGGCCAAGTTTCCCGGTCGAGACGGTTACGGGCGATGTCGAGGGCGGCCGTGCCGTCTTTGAAGCGAAGGCAAAGTGCCTTGACTGTCACCAGGTAAACGGCCGCGGAACGCCAGTCGGTCCGGATCTGTCAGGGGCAGGCGCGCTTTCAGCCGAGCAACTCCAGGCAACGATTCTCAATCCGAATCAGCCCGGAAGCGGCGGCCGGGCGGCTGCGCAGGGAACTAGACGAGGCGGCCGGGGTGGACGCAGGTCTGGGCCACAGAACAGCGTCGTCGTGGTGACGACCCTTGATGGTGCGGAGTATCGGGGAATTCGGCGTAACGAAGATGTTTTCTCTCTCCAGATGGTCGATGTGACCGGAAAGCTGCGTCTCTTCGAGAAGTCGCAGATCGGGCGAATCACAGTCGAAACCAAGTCGCTGATGCCCGACGACTACGCTTCGCGTCTGACCGCTGCCGATATTCGCAACCTCGTTGCCTATCTCAAGACGCTTAACGGGTCTAATCCCTCCAAGGTATCCAGCCCGATCGTGCCCGGCGAAGTGTCGTTTGACCGCATCCGCAACGCTACGGTGGAACCGCAAAACTGGCTTACCTACTGGGGGGATTACAGTGGACGCCACTACTCGCCGCTCGATCAAATAAACGCGGACAATGTCTCTCAATTGCAGGCTCAGTGGGCCGTGCAAATGCCGGGCGACGGAATTGTGGAATCGGTGCCGATCGTGGTCGATGGAGTGATTTACACCACGGGACCGCCGGGAGAAGTCTTCGCCCTGGACGCACGGACGGGACGCCAGATCTGGAAATACCAGCGGCCGCAAAAGGTAGTGAACCCATACGAGAGCAACCGGGTAAATCGGGGCGTGGCGATCCTTGGAAATCGGATTTATTTCGGAACGCTTGATGCCGCCCTGGTTGCGCTCGATGCTCGGAGCGGTGCGCTCGTCTGGGAGACCCAGGTCGCCGACACCATGGAGGGCTACAGTATCACCTCCGCCCCGCTGGCTATCAAAGACAGGATTGTTACCGGAGTCGCGGGCGGCGAGTACGGGATACTGGGTTTTATCGATGCGTACGACGCGAATACCGGTAAGCGCATGTGGCGGGCGTATACGATTCCGGCTCCAGGGGAGTTCGGAAGCGACACGTGGGAGGGTGACAGTTGGAAGCACGGCAGCGCGGGGACGTGGCTCACCGGAACATATGATCCCGATCTGAATACACTGTACTGGCCGGTCGGTAATCCAGGCCCTGACGCAAACGGAGACGTCCGCAGGGGCGATAACCTCTTCAGTTGTTCGGTCCTCGCGCTCGATCCGGAGACGGGGCGGCGCAAATGGCACTATCAGTTCACGCCGAACGACACGCATGACTGGGACGCCACCGAAGACCTGATACTGGTGGACGGCCAGTACGGGGGAAGCCGTCGCAAACTCCTGTTGCAAGCGGACCGGAACGGCGTATTCTACGTCCTGGACCGTACCGACGGTAAGTTGTTGTCAGCCACCCCGTTCGTGCGAGCCGACTGGGTTAGTGGCTGGGATAATGGCGGCCGTCCTATCACGACTCCCAACTGGCGGGCCACGCCGGAAGGCAGCACGGTTTTTCCAGCGCTTGGCGGCGGAACAAATTTTCAGGCGCCATCCTATAGCCCGCAGACTGGGTGGGTATATTTCGCCTACCACGACGGTCCGGGGCGGTACTCCGCCGGGCCGGCCCCGTACGAGGCTGGGCGGCAGTTTTGGGGACGAGGGAGCGGCGGAGGCTCCCCTGGCCCCACCGCGTCAGACGAACAGGGTGTGCTGGCTTTCGACCCGCAGACCGGCAAGGCAAAGTGGAAATTTCAGTTGACTCAGAACTCACTTACCGCCGGTGTACTGGCCACCGCCGGAGGTCTGGTCTTCGCCGGGTCTCGCGAAGGGAATCTGATTGCGCTCGACGCGGCGCATGGCAAGCCCTTATGGCACTTCGGCGCGGGCGCCGAGATTGCGTCGTCGCCCATGAGCTACGCGGTGGATGGCCGCCAGTATGTCGCAGTCTCGTCGGCCGGAGTCCTGTACAGCTTCGCGCTGCCGCAGACCAAGCCGAAAGCCGCCGCGGGTAGCGGCGGGAGGTTGAAATGAAAGCCTGCATCCTATTCTGTTGTCTATCATCGGCACTCGCGCAATATTCGGTGCGGCGAGAAGGCGAGGTCGTTCGCTTGGAAGATGCCAAGACCCAGACCCTGGTTTCCGTGATGCCGTCGCACGGTAATAGCGCCTTCGAGATGACGGTGAAGGGCAAGAAGGTCCTCCGGTTTCCGTTTTCGTCCGTCGAGGAATACAAAGGTGGACGCGGAATGAGCGGCATCCCGTTCCTGGCGCCGTGGGCAAATCGCCTTGACGAGCTTGCATTCTACGCCAATGGCAAGAAGTTTTCGTTCAACCTGGAATTGGGAAACGTGCGCGCGGGCCAGAATAATCACCCCATGCATGGCTTCCTGACAGCAGCTACCCAATGGAAGGTACTCGAGGCTAAATCCGACAATAACGCCGCGTGGATCACCAACCAGCTCGATTTCTTCCGGCAGCCGGAGTGGATGGCACAGTTTCCATTCGCCCACACGATAGAGATGAGCTATCGCCTGTCGGCCGGCTCTCTCGAAGTGCGTGTCAGGCTGAACAACCTCAGCGCCGCGCCCATGCCCGTTGCCATTGGATTTCACCCCTACTTTCAAGTGAACGATGCCCCGCGCGACGAATGGACGTTCGGCATCGCCGCGCGGACGGAATGGCTCCTTTCCAAGGACAACATTCCGACAGGCGAGGTCCGGCCCATCGAGCAGTTCCTTCCCAAGCCCCAAGGCGGCACGCTGAAAGGGTTGAGTCTCGACCACGTATTCGGCGATCTGATCCGCGACGGCGCGGGCCGGGCGACGATGTGGGTGCAGGGAAAATCCGAGCGCGTGGAAGTAGTGTTCGGTCCGAAGTACAAGGCAGTGGTCGTATATTCCCCGGGCGGACCTGACAGGGATTTCATCTGCTTCGAGCCGATGGCGGGTATCACCGATGCGCTCAACCTCGCTCACCGGGGTATCTACAAGGAGCTCCAATATATTCCTCCGGGAGAGAGTTGGACAGAGAGTTTCTGGGTAAGGCCAAGCGGCTATTGACCCGGATCGGTAATCAGCAACTTTGAGGTATCCCTTGTGATGCATACTGGACAGTCGTTCGTGATCGGCGCTCTGCTGGCGCTTTCCGTCATGGCATTGAACGTTGCGGCTCAGGAAGACGCTCCGCCCGCGACCGCGGGACAGGGGCGCGGCGGAGGGCGCGGTGGGCGTGGAGGCCGCGGCGGCACGCGCGAATTTCTGGGACTTGGGCCCGCGCCGGACCAGGCGGCTGCGAAAAAGGGCGAACCACTTTACAAACAAAACTGCTCCACCTGCCACGGTGAAAACGCGCGCGGGTCGCAGGCGCCCAACCTGGTCCGCTCCGTCGTGGTGCTGCACGATGAAAAAGGCGAGGAGATCGGGCCGGTGATCAAGAGCGGCCGCCCCCAGGCCGGCATGCCAGGTTTTCCGGCGCTGTCGCAGGAAGATCTTTACGACATCTCAGAGTATCTCCACCTGCAAGTCGAGCTGGCTGCCAATCGCGGCACTTATGGCGCCAGCTATGGCGCACTCCGAAATAACGTGAGCGGCGACGTGAAAAAAGGCGAGGAGTTCTTCAATGGCGCCGGCGGCTGCACCAGGTGCCATTCCCTCACCGGCGATCTGGCGAAGATCGGTGCAAAGTTTCCGCAGCCA
>Ga0210406_10008893_pt1 | contig 10026 bp, 9 predicted proteins | sample IncBWC30MmetaG_FD_155454 | JGI IMG/M metagenome (GOLD analysis project Ga0210406, IMG submission 155454) | Forest soil microbial communities from Barre Woods Harvard Forest LTER site, Petersham, Massachusetts, United States - Inc-BW-C-30-M | ecosystem: Environmental > Terrestrial > Soil >... | reverse complement strand
ACCTACCAGTTGGCCGTGACGCCTCCGGTCCCGCACGAGCGTCAGCGCGACGCGATTCTGCTCGGTGATGAGCGTTTCAAGGTTTTGGCGGAGCAAGTCGACCGTCGCGTTCGACAGCATCGGCCTCTCATGCAGGAGACGATCGAACGTCTCAATTCCAAAGGCAACGAGCCAACGGGGGAGGCAACGAGCGAGCAGCCACCGCGCGATCCGGAATCGCGGGAGAACAGACGGCAAGCAGCTTCTGAAGACGTTGAAATCACCCAGGCCTCGCAACCAGCCGCCGGGATGGTGGGGCGTAACTCACATGCGCAGCGCCGTCCGATCTATTCTGTGGACCCGCCTGATGGCTCTCGAAGCGCGGAGCGAGATCGAAGTCCCGCACGGCCAAAGAGCCGCCCAACATCGAGTGAGGAGGGCGAGGTCTCAACAAAGCCTTCGCACTCCAATTGGCGCTTGATCTTCTCGGTCTTCTTGCTTTCGCTGCGGGCTATTTCCTTTCCTTCCTCTTTCGCACGATCAATGCTTCAATCTCGCCGGCACTGGCTTCCGATTTCGGGCTCGGTGCAGTTGAAACGGGTTTGCTCGCGTCGATTTATTTCCTTATCTTTGCTGGTGCCCAGATTCCGATCGGCGTGCTTCTGGATCGTTACGGTCCGAGGCGAGTCCAAAGCATGTTGCTGGTGATTGCTGTCGGGGGTGCGAGCCTGTTCGGCAATGCCGATAATTTTGCTGAGCTTCTCATCGGCCGCGCCATGATCGGGCTAGGCGTTGCCGCCGCCTTGATGGCAGGACTCAAAGCAATCGTCACCTGGTTTCAAAAAGATCGAATCGCGTTCGTCAACGGCGGCATGATCATGTTGGGGTCGCTTGGAGCCGTCACGGCAACGATGCCGACCGATTGGCTGCTGAATTTGGTCGGCTGGCGCGATCTGTTCGGACTTCTGACCATCGTGACAGTCGTGACAGCCGGGTTAATTTACTTTGTTGTGCCTGAACGCGGTCAGGTTCCCAGGAGCTCCGCAAGCTCGGATAAGCCGCTGACATTGCGCTCCATCTTTTCGGATCCGCGATTCCTGAGAATTGCCCCCCTCTCGGCAACGTGCATAGGGTCATCCTGGGCAATGCAGTCCTTGTGGGCTGCGTCGTGGCTGTCTGATGTTGAAGGCTTTGACCATCAAGCCGTGGTCAACCAGCTCTTCATGATGGCCCTGGGAATCAGTCTCGGCGCACTGTTGCTGGGAACGATGGCGGATCGGTTGCGCAAACGCGGCATCTCGACCGAAGTTCTATTGGCAGTATTCGGCGGGCTGTTCATGCTGGCCGAATTCGCACTGATATTGCGCGTACCGCTGCCATCCATCTTGCCCTGGTCCGTCGTATCGGTGGTCGGTGCTGGCACCGTGCTGAGCTATGCAATCATAGCGGATTACTTTCCCGTTGAAATCGCTGCGCGTGCCAATGGTGCTCTGAACCTCGCACATTTCGGCTGGGCATTCGTGGTTCAATACGGAATTGGGCTGATCGTTGGGCACTGGTTGACCCAGGCCGGACACTATCCGGTAGTTGCCTATCAGACCGCGTTTGGTCTCAGCATCGTGCTCCAGGCTCTCGCTTTGATCTGGTTCGCGGTGCCATGGCTCCGTGGCCTAAGTAAGCATCTCTGCACCGCGCTTGAGCATCCGGATACCGGTTCGGCTAGTCAGCTGGAGTTGGTGCTTGCGCCAGCCGAAGGATCTGTCCTCGAAGGCCCGCAAGGGTTGGATTGGTGAGATCGGGGTCTCGTAACTCGACGAAGGTCCCGATCTCAGACGAGGCCAACGAGCAGCCGTAGCTCAGACCCGCTATGATTTGCCAGGCCAGCCTTTAACGCCGCAGGCCTTGCAGGGTGCGGGATAAATCCGCTGTCAAGGGGATATCTCCTTCACTGGAGGATATCCCGTTCCGCCACAGGCGTCGCATTCCACCTCGATCGCCGCGGCGTCGGGCTTTGGCTTCTTCATGTCTTGCCTACCGTGGCCGATAAGGGCCACCCGCAAAAGGCTTGGGCTGCCCGGTAGCGCGCGAAGCTCGCGAAGGCCCGGGGCCGCCCGCCATGGCATCGTACCTCTCTGCGATTCGAGAAGACGCTTTTTGGTGAACGGATCGGCATTCTCAGCCAAACCGCGGGCAAGCACCGCCGCTGCCTGAAAAACTCATTATCTATGATACCCCAACGCAACAATGTTGGCATGCCACGCGGTCCGGCTCGCCAAGTCACACCAATCGCTGTCGTCGTCCCAACATGTATGTGGTTCGGACCCCGGCCGCCAGTTGGCTTGAGCAGACCAAACACAGCGTTGCGACTGCGAGCGGTGCGCATGAGGTTCAATCAGCGTGGCGACCCGGTTGATTTTCAACCGGTGTCGACGCGGATACCATCACCTCAACGTTGGCGAGGACGCGACGTAGCAGGCAGATCAACGTCTCGACTTTACGCACCGATAGACCTTTCGTCATTTCAGCATTGCGCTGTGCGTCCACGATATAGAACGATAAAATAGAGACATCAGCTAATGTTTCTTTTTCTACGCCAGGCTACGAGCCCGATAGTCCTGTTGTTGCATTGAGCCATTTACTGCCTTTTCTATTCATCCCCATCTGAGGCCGCTCGGGGACGGCCTCATTCGTTGGGGACCAGGGTGACAAACCTTTCAGTTCAGTCGGAGGCGATCTCGCGCGGCGCACGCATGCTGCGCACGGCTCTCGGTCCGGCTATAGCGCGTTTTCTAGACGATCCGGCAATCGTTGAGGTGATGCTCAACCCCGATGGCCGGCTCTGGGCCGACCGGTTGTCCACTGGCCTCATGGACACCGGCGAAACGGTGTCCGCTTCCGATGGCGAACGCATCGTTCGATTGGTCGCCCATCATGTCGGTGCTGAAGTGCACGCCGGAGCCCCGCGCGTATCGGCGGAGTTACCCGAAACCGGAGAGCGCTTCGAGGGGCTGCTACCGCCGGTCGTGGCTGCGCCAACGTTCGCGATCCGCAAGCCGGCGGTCGCTGTGTTCACGCTCGACGACTACGTGACCGCAGGTATCATGAGCTCGCACCGGGCCAACGCTTTACGAAGCGCAGTCGCGGGTCGCCGGAACATCCTGGTCGCGGGTGGTACCTCCAGCGGAAAGACGACGCTGACCAATGCGCTTCTTGCGGAAGTCGCCAAGACCTCAGATCGGGTTGTCCTCATCGAAGACACGAGGGAGCTTCAATGCCAAGCGCCAAATCTTGTGGCGCTGCGCACCAAGGACGGCGTGGTCTCGCTATCGGATTTGGTGCGTTCGTCTCTTCGTCTGCGGCCTGATCGCATTCCGATCGGGGAAGTACGCGGCGCCGAAGCGCTCGATCTGCTCAAGGCGTGGGGCACGGGTCATCCCGGCGGCATCGGAACGATCCACGCGGGTAGTGCGCTCGGTGCCTTGCGCCGGCTCGAACAGCTCATCCAGGAAGCGGTCGTCACCGTGCCGCGCGCCCTGATCGCTGAAACCATCAACGTCATCGCTGTGCTGTCCGGCCGCGGCAACGAGCGTCGGCTTGCCGAACTCGCCAGCGTGGAAGGGTTAGGGGCTTCGGGCGACTACGCTCTTTCAGCCATAGGGGACAAAACATGACATCTGCTCCGCTCGGCAAGCGAGTCGCTGTAGCGATAGCCACGTTCGCAATCAGCTGCCTTACCGCCACTTCAGCATCGGCTGCCGGCTCCAACATGCCCTGGGAACAGCCGCTCAACCAGATCCTGCAGTCCGTCGAGGGGCCGGTCGCAAAGATCATCGCGGTCATCATCATCATTGTCACAGGCCTCTCGCTCGCCTTCGGTGACACGTCGGGCGGCTTTCGCAGATTGATCCAGATCGTGTTCGGTTTGTCGATCGCGTTTGCTGCTTCGAGCTTCTTCCTGTCGTTCTTCTCATTCGGCGGCGGAATCGTGATCTGATGGACAGCCAGATCCCAGGCTACGCCGCGCCGGTTCATCGTGCACTGATAGAACCGATCCTGATGGGCGGTGCCCCGCGGTCGATCGCCATCGTCAACGGCACATTGGCTGCGGCGCTCGGCATTGGTCTGCGGCTTTGGATCGCGGGCCTCCTGCTTTGGTTCGTCGGTCATATGGCTGCCGTGTGGGCCGCCAAGCGCGATCCTGACTTCGTCGAAGTCGTTCGCAGACACCTCCGCATCCCCGGTCATCTCAACATGTGAGTTCCCCAAATGATGAATCTTGCAGAGTATCGCCGCTCGAACACGCGTTTGGCTGATTTCTTGGGATGGGGAGCGCTCGTCGACGAGGGCATCGTCCTCAACAAGGATGGGTCCTTTCAAAGGACTGCGCGGTTTAGGGGACCCGACCTCGATAGCGCGGTGCCGGCCGAGCTGGTGGCCATTGCCGGTCGTTTGAACAATGCGCTCCGGCGTCTCGAATCCGGCTGGGCAGTCTTCGTCGAAGCGCAGCGCCATTTTGCGGGAGCGTATCCACCCGACACCTTTCCTGACGCGGCCTCAGGTCTCGTCGACGCCGAGCGACGGGCACAATTCGAGGAAGCTGGCGCGCATTACGAATCGAGTTATTTCCTGACATTTCTCTATCTGCCGCCGGCCGAGGGCACGGCGAAAGCCGAACGGCTGCTTTACGAAGGTAGCAACCGCACCGTCGACTCCGATGCACGTGAAGTCCTCCGCGGTTTTGTCGATCGGACCAACCGCGTGCTTCAACTCGTTGAAGGGTTCATGCCGGAATGCGCCTGGCTTGATGATGAGGCAACCCTGACCTACCTGCACTCGACAGTCTCGACCAAGCGCCATCGCGTCAGGGTCCCCGAAATCCCGATGTATCTCGATGCGCTGTTGGCTGATCAGCCGCTGACCGGCGGACTCGAGCCGATGCTTGGTTCATCGCATCTGCGGGTCCTGACCATCGTTGGTTTCCCGACGGCAACTACGCCCGGAATCCTTGATGACCTCAACCGTCTCGCCTTTGCCTATCGCTGGGCGACCCGGGCGATCATGCTCGACAAGACGGACGCCACAAAACTCCTGACCCGGATCAGGCGGCAATGGTTCGCCAAGCGCAAGTCCGTGGGCGCGATCCTCAAGGAGGTCATGACCAATGAGGCGTCTGCTCTGCTTGATACCGATGCTCACAACAAGGCCATGGACGCCGACGCGGCACTCCAGGAACTGGGCTCCGATCAGATTGGCGAGGCCTTCGTCACGGCGACCATCACGGTCTGGGACGATGACGCCGCGACCGCAGACGAGAAGCTTCGCCTCGTCGAAAAGGTGATCCAGGGCCGGGATTTCACCTGCATGATCGAGACCGTGAATGCGGTCGAGGCCTGGCTCGGCAGTTTGCCAGGCCACGTCTATGCCAACGTCCGGCAACCTCCGCTCTCGACGTTGAACCTGGCGCATATGATCCCTCTATCGGCCGTATGGGCCGGAGAGGCGAGGGACCATCATTTCAAGGCGCCGTCCCTCTTTCTGGCTAAAACAGAAGGATCGACACCATTCCGGTTCTCGCTGCATGTCGGCGACGTTGGTCACACTTTGGTGGTTGGACCGACGGGTGCGGGCAAATCGGTCCTGTTGGCACTCATGGCGCTGCAGTTCCGTCGCTATCCCCAGTCTCAAATCTTCGCGTTTGATTTTGGCGGATCGATCCGCGCAGCCGCGATTGCCATGGGTGGCGATTGGCATGATCTCGGCGGGGCAGTGGCCGGGGAAGCATCGGAATTCGTCTGCCTCCAGCCGCTCGCCAGGATCGATGATGTCGCCGAAAGGGCTTGGGCGGCGGACTGGGTGGCCTCGATCTTGAGCCGTGAGCGGATCGAGATGACACCCGAGGCCAAGGAGCATCTCTGGACAGCGCTGACGTCGCTGGCCTCCGCACCCGTCGAGGAACGTACGCTAACGGGCCTCTCCGTCCTGCTTCAGTCCAACGTGTTAAAGCGGGCTCTGCAGCCTTACTGCCTGGGCGGTCCTTACGATCGTTTGCTCGATGCGGACGCCGAGCGATTGGGTGATACATCCGTCCAGGTGTTCGAGACCGACGGGCTGATCGGCACCAGCGTCGCACCGGCCGTGCTCGCATATCTGTTTCATCGGATCGAGGGCCGCTTCGATGGCAGGCCGACCCTGCTCATTATCGATGAGGGCTGGCTGGCATTGGATGACGCTGACTTCGCCGGTCGCCTACGCGAGTGGCTAAAGACACTGCGTAAGAAGAATGCCTCCGTCATCTTCGCCACCCAATCGCTCACCGATATCGATGGCTCGCCGATCGCACCAGCCATCATCGAAAGCTGCCCAACGCGGATCATGTTGCCAAACGACCGCGCCATCGAGCCGCAGATCACCGCGGTCTACCGTCGCTTTGGGCTCAACGACCGCCAGATCGAGATCCTGGCTCGGGCAACACCGAAGCGGGACTACTACTGCCAGTCGCGGCGCGGCAATCGCCTGTTCGAACTTGGTCTTGGCGAGGTCGCGCTCGCTTTCACCGCAGCCTCCTCCAAGGCCGACCAGGCGTTGATCGAACAGGTCTTGGCGGAAGGGGGCCGCGACAACTTTATGCCCGGCTGGCTGAAAGCCCGCAACGTCGGCTGGGCTACAGAGTTCCTACCGAATTTCGCTGAACCGGAGGCATTGAAATGAATCGCCTCCGTGTTGTCGTTGCCATCGGCCTGGTGGCACTTGCTGTGGTCGCCGGCGCGAGGCCAGGCGCGGCGCAGTTGGTCGTCTTTGACCCGAGCAATTATGCGCAGAACGTCCTCACTGCCACCCGCGCGCTGCAGCAGATCAACAATCAGATCGTGTCTCTGCAGAACCAGGCACAGTTGCTGATTAATCAGGCCAAGAATCTGGCAACCCTACCGTTCCCGTCGTTGTTGCAATTGAAACAGTCGATCCTGCGTACCCAACAGCTGCTCGCCCAGGCCCAACGCATCGCCTACGACATCCAGCAGATCGATCGCGCGTTTTCAACGACCTACGCACCTGCATCATCCGGCCTTTCGGACCAGGCGCTGATCGCGAACGCGCAAACCCGTTGGCAGAACGCGATGGCCGGCCTGCAGGATGCGATGCGGACGCAGGCCACGGTCGTGGGCAATATCAATACAAGCCACACCCAGATGTCCGCGCTGGTCACCTCGAGCCAAGGCGCAACCGGTGCGCTGCAGGCGAGCCAGGCGGGCAACCAACTCTTGGCACTGCAAGCCCAGCAACTCGCAGATCTCACGGCCGTGGTGGCGGCCCACGGCCGCGCGCAGAACCTGGAGTCGGCCCAGCATGCCGCGGCGCTGGACCAGGGCAGGGAGCAACTGCGTCGGTTCATGACGTCTGGCCAAGGCTATCAAGCCACAACCGTGCAGATGTTTCACTGATGAGCACGAAAGCACTTGACCGTCTTCCGACGATTGCGGCGGTGGTCGTGGTTGTTCTGGTTATTGCCGCCTGCACCATTCACCTGCGCGGCGAGGACAACCAATCTCCATCCGTCACCTCGATGGATCAAGCCTCCGATCCAATGGCGGCAAAGCTTGAGCAATGCCGCTTGGTGACCTCTGAGCAGAAGGAGGCTCTCGCCGACTGCCGAAAGGTCTGGGCCGAGAAGCGTCGCCAATTCCTCGGACGGACATCCCCAACGTCGTCAGGAAGGGGTCCTTCCGAACGCTCGCCACTGTTTGTCCCACCGCAGGATGGCGAACCTCGGCTCGGGTCGTCCGGTAAGAATTGGATTCCGCAATCCGGAAAGGAGTAAGCACATGGGCAGCACCGGCATTATCGACCAATTCCTGGAGACATTTACCCGCTACATCGATTCTGGATTCGGGTTGCTCGGAGGCGAAGTCGGATATCTTGCCACGACACTTGCGGCAATCGATGTCACGCTGGCCGGCTTGTTCTGGGCTTGGGGCGCTGACGAAGACATCCTGGCCCGCCTCGTGAGAAAGACCCTGTTCGTCGGCGTCTTCGCTTTCCTGATCGGCAACTGGAATACGCTCGCGCGCGCCATCTTCGAGAGCTTTGCAGGCTTGGGTCTGAAGGCTTCCGGAACTGGGCTTTCCTCGGTCGATTTCTTGAGGCCCGGAAAGATCGCGCAGGTTGGGCTCGATGCTGGACGGCCGCTCCTTGAGTCGGCCTGGGGGCTGATGGGATATGTCGGCCTCATCGAGAACTTTATCCAGATCGTCGTGCTGCTGTTCGCATGGATCGTGGTCCTCTTGGCTTTCTTCATTTTGGCGATCCAGCTCTTCATCACTCTGATCGAATTCAAGCTGACGACGTTGGCAGGCTTCGTGCTCATTCCGTTTGGCCTTTTCGGCAAGACGGCCTTTGCCGCCGAACGTGTCCTTGGCAATGTGATCTCCTCAGGCGTCAAGGTCTTGGTGCTGGCCGTGATTGTCGGCATCGGCTCCACGTTGTTCTCACAGTTCACGGCAGGCTTCGGCGGCAACCAACCGACCATCGACAACGCCATGGCGCTTGTGTTGGGGGCACTTTCCCTTCTTGGACTGGGCATCTTCGGCCCCGGCATTGCCAACGGCATCGTATCGGGCGGCCCGCAGCTCGGTGCCGGCGCCGCCGTTGGCACCGGCTTGGCCGCCGGCGGCGCCATTGTGGCCGGCGCGGGTATCGCTGCCGGCGGCGTCGCATTGGCCGGCGGCGCGCTGATGGGCGGCGCCCGCGGCGCCGCTACTATCGCAAGTGGAACGGCAAGCGCCTATCGGTCCGGCGGAATAAGCGGTGTCGTGAAGGCAGGTGGCAATGCTGTTGCCAGCCCTTTGCGCCACATGGTCGCCGACCTCAGCAATGGCTCTGCAACGACAGACGCGCCACCAGCCTGGGCGCGCCGCATGAGGCGGGCGCAGACGGTCAACCAGGGCGTATCCGCCGCCACGCACGCGGTTCGCAGCGGTGACCGTGCGGGTGGCGGATCCTCGGTCGATCTGTCGGAGGGAGGCCAGTAATGTTCAGCCGACCGTCCGTGCATTATGGCCGCACACCGGAGCCGGTGACGCCCTACCAGAAGGCGGCGCAGATCTGGGATGAACGCATCGGCTCGGCGCGTGTCCAAGCCAGGAACTGGCGTCTGATGGCATTCGGATCCCTCTTGCTGTCGGGAGGGCTTGCCGGCGGCCTCGTCTGGCAATCGACGCAAGGGACCATCACGCCCTGGGTGGTGGAAGTCGATCGTCTCGGCCAAGCCCAGGCTGTCGCGCCGGCAAGTTCCTTCTACCAGCCGACCGATCCGCAAATCGCGTTTCTTCTCGCCCACTTCATAGAGAATGTGCGCGGCCTGCCGTCCGACGCTATCGTCCTGCGGCAGGACTGGCTCCGCGCCTACGACTTCACGACCGATCGCGGCGCCGCGGCGCTCAACGATTACGCGCGAACGAATGATCCCTTTGCCAAGCTCGGTAGCACCCAGGTGGCAGTTGATATCTCGAGCGTCATTCGGGCCTCACCGGAAAGCTTTCGGATTGCGTGGACCGAACGCCGCTACGACAGCGGCCAGCTCGCAGCGACCGAACGATGGACCGCAATTCTCTCCATTGTCATCGAGACGCCACGCGATGCTGACCGCTTGCGCAAGAATCCGCTCGGCATCTACGTCAATGCGATCAATTGGTCGAAGGAGCTCGGCTAGTGAGAACGCCAACACCCACATCCATGAATCGGAAAGGCGGCTCTGTAACGCTCCGGCGTCTTCATCTGATTTTTGTTCTGGCCCTCTCCGGTTGCACGACTTTCAAGCCTCCGCAGATCAGCTACGATGATGATGTTCAGCCGCTCCCCGATTTGCCCACGTTGCAAGACGACCATGCGCGCCCACTGCATGTCCCTCCATCCTGGAGACCCTCGCTCGGCGGCAAGAAGGGTGACGAAGAAGCGAAAGAGCCGGCCGATCGGATCGCGACCGCCAATGATGCTGCTCGAGTTGAGCCGCGGCGCGCCGGGTATTTCAACGCGGTTCAGGTCTTCCCGTAC
>Ga0210406_10008892_pt1 | contig 10027 bp, 11 predicted proteins | sample IncBWC30MmetaG_FD_155454 | JGI IMG/M metagenome (GOLD analysis project Ga0210406, IMG submission 155454) | Forest soil microbial communities from Barre Woods Harvard Forest LTER site, Petersham, Massachusetts, United States - Inc-BW-C-30-M | ecosystem: Environmental > Terrestrial > Soil >... | reverse complement strand
GCTCAACAGACCGCCACGCATGGCCACCATGCGGGCTCGCGACAGCGATCCAAGGAGCATTAACGGTGCTGCCGCGCCTACGCCAAACACGAGCATCAAAAAGGCGATTTGCGTAATATTTCGCCCCTGGCTGGCGAGTGTCGTCGCGGCCCCCAGCGTCGGTCCAACACAGGGGCTCCACACAATACCGAGCACGGCGCCGACCAGGAATTGACCGTTCAGCCCGTTTCCCGTGATGCGAGAGAGTAGTGTGTTGCCCGAATTAGTCAAAACACTGGCGGCGCGTAAAAAATAATTTTGCAACCAAGGGATGAGCAAGATGAGTCCGAAGAGAACCAAAATCACCGCGCCCACGGTACGAAAGGTATCTGGATCCAAGCCTAGCGACGCGCCCAGTGTCGCGACGAACAGTCCCACCACAGTGAAGGACAGCGCGAGACCCACGCCTAACGCCACGGCTCCCCAACGATGGGCGCTGACGGCCGCGGCCACCAACACCGGCACGAGGGGCAACACACACGGCGATAGGGTGGAGAGTGCCCCCGCCAATAGCGCTAACCCGTAGGTCGCGACACCAAAGTCCATCGGTTGGACTCGTTAGGAAAGGGCATTGCGCAACAGCGCCGCCAAACTGTCTTGACGGGTGTCGCCGGTGGACCGGGCACGCTCGGTGCCGCCTTTGAATACTACGATGGTGCTCTGCTTGGTGACCCCGAGGGATTTCTTCAAATTCCTCTCCGAATCATATTTGGCCACATAGATCGTGACGGGCGCGAACTCCGGTTGTTCCGCGAGAGTCTTGAGCAGCGGCGCTTGCGCTCGGCAAGTGGGACACCACCAGGCGTGGAAGACGACAGCGACCGGCTTCCCGGCGGTCTTGTCCGCGTCAAATTGTGCTTGGTTGAAGGGAACTTCCGCGGCGGAGGCCAGAGTGGCAGTGAACAGTAATGCAAACGAAGCGATGACAAGCGTTTTCATATGTTTCTCAAAAGAGGAGGGTGTATTGCATAGCGAGAGAGCTGTCGATAATAAGGACCTTGACCAATGGAGGTTTATTTCGGGAAGAGGCAAAGAAAATGCCAAGTGATTCAGCGACGGCAGCGCGAGCGCTGCGCGCGTGCGCGTCGCGGGCAGTTGGAAAACACCAATTGCCTTGCAATAACCTCAGCAGTGTCGCGGTCTCCTTAACCGTGAGATGAGAGACTTTATTCAGCCGCTCATCCGCGATCTTAATGAAGCCCTCTCTCGGCTTTCTTATATGTTGAGTCCCGCCATGAAGACCAGCCTTCGTGAACTGCAGCGATCCTTCCAGAATCGCGTCTTGCGGCACCGTCGGGGCATCGAATCGCAGCTTAGCGATGCTCAAGACGAGGATTTCGAACCACGTCTCGATGCTTACGTGGGGGGATATCGCACGCGTCTTATCGAGGCGCTCGCCGGCAGCTTCCCGGTGCTCAAGGCCGCTCTCGGAGACGATGAGTTTGAGTACGAAATGCGCCGCTATATCGAATCCACCGATTCCCGGCACTTCTCGATTCGTAACTATGGCGCAACTCTTGGCGAATCACTGCAGGACCGCCTGTCCCCTAGCGGCCGGATATTGAGGGAACTGGCGGAGTGGGAGTGGAGGCTCGCGGAGGTATTTGACGCCGCCGACGATGCGCCACTCGACGTGCAAGAATTGGCAGCGGTGGCACCAGTGCTCTGGCCTGGTCTGGCCTTTTCTTTGCGTGCGTGCGTTCGATGTTTCGACAGTCGAACCAACGCCGTCCAATTCTGGCGGGGAGCCAACGGCCTATGCGACATGCCGGATGAACTCACCGTATCGCCACCGAGCCGGTGGCTTATTTGGCGCCGCGGCATCACCACATTGTTTCGCTCACTGGGGCCACTGGAGAGCGAGCTGTTGGAGCAGCTTAGGGCGGGCGCGAATTTTGGCTTTCTATGCGAGCGGATGGCACTACACGTCGGCGATGCGGATGCCCCTCAACGTACCGCGTCGCTGCTGCGTGGATGGCTCGCCGAAGAAATCATTCTAGGCTTTGTGCTTCCGCCGGCGGCGGAGTGATCAAAGACCGACGAGAGGGGCCCCTCCTTGGGCGACCGGTCCTCGGATCAAAAAGCGGTTCGGCGGTGCCGTGAAGACTGTGGGACGCCCAACCGTGTTTTGCTGGTCTTCTCCTTCAGCAATCGATCCAGAGAGAGAGCTCCGGCGCCGGCAATGGCAAGCCATAAAAACAACGCGAGGTATTCCGTCTCATCGAAGCCCAGCAGTGTTTCGAGTGAATCGACCATCTCCCACTTGGCCGAGGCAATCGCTACAATCATCGTTATTCCGAGCGCGCCGGCCGAAATGCGCGTCATGAGGCCGACCAAGAGGAAAATGCCGCCCAAGAATTCAACTCCGGAAACAAACGGGGCGAGGATGTGCGGCGCGGGAATGTGCCAACCGGCGAAGTTTTCGATGATCGCGGGCATGTTGTTGAGCTTGCCCCAACCGCTCCACAAGAATACCCAACCGACAACAATCCGCGCGAAGAGCGGCGCGAGCCAGCCGAGGTAGCTTGCTACTCGCTCGGGCCAGCCAATCAATCCGTCCAATACTTTGTTCATGGTCGTTCCTAAGTTAGATATCACCGCAAGCAAGACCGTGTCAGCGAGCTAATTATTTCCGGTAGAACCAATGGCTTGAACGACTAGCGTGTCCGAAGAAACCAAAGACGATGCCGCTGTGGCCAGGAACAGTTCCCGACGGCGTCGCAATAAACCCAGTGCGATTCCGGTCACTCTACGCAGGAGGGCCTGCACCCATGATGACGAGGCGAGCTAAAGGTGAAGGACCGGTTATGAACGCCGTATTGGCAGACTCAGGCCGGTTATCGAGCTCGATTCACGTTGCGACCTTGTTGGCGCTGTTGCGAGCGGGTGAGCAATCCGCCGCCGCCGCCTTCAATCGGATAGTGCGTCGAATGTCCCCGGGGGAACTCTCGCTATCCCTTTCCCCACTCAGCACGCTCATCAAAGATGAAGAGCGGCACGACAGTGTGCTCGCCGCCTTTGGCTCAGTGCTGCCGCCAATCGCTCTCGGCGATAGCACCACGCGCGGATTTTTTCGACGGCTTGAGAGCCGTGAGCCCACAGTGCATTTAGCCCGAGTGGCCGCACTCGATGCCTGTGTCTGCCAGGTTATTACACGTGTTCTGGCGTGCGCGGATGATCGTGTTTGGGACAGTCGCTTGATGGTGCTGTTGTCGAATATCAGGGCCGATGAGGCCCGGCATGTGCGCGTTACCCGCGATCTTGCGCGACTGCTAGGCGCTGATCTTGCGTTGCTTCGAGGCATCGATGCCGAGGTCCGCAACGGATTTGCCCGGCTGCTTCTGGCACGTGCACCGGCTTTCGAAGCGTTGAGAGTGGATTCGACCCGCTTGGTAACCTTGGTTCGCCGTGAACGGTGACCCGATCGTGTTGCATACGCGATTGGCGGTGTTGGGGACCGGCAGCGTGCTGCCGGGCGCACCGATCAGCACCGCGGCACTCTTGGCGAAAGCAGGGAGGCATCTTCCTGAGGGCACTCCAGCGCTCGCCCTGAGAATTGCCAAGCGCTTGAATATTGCGCAGCGCCATATGGTCAGATCCTTTGACGAGGCGCTGGAGGTAGCGCGCCCATACGATTCGGGACCCAAACTCGGATCGCGCGCCATTACTCTGGCTGTTGAGCAAGCACAACTCAATCTCAGCCAAATTCGCATTTTGCTGGGACATACCACCACACCCCATACGCTGCTGCCCGCCAATATTGCTTGGGTCGCGGAAGAATTGGGTTTCAACGGCGCTCATTTGGAGCTTCGCCAAGCCTGTACAGGATTTGCCGGAGCGCTCATTGTAAGCGCCGGGATGGCCGCGAGTGGTGTAACGCCGGTCGCAATCGTGGGCAGTGAAACGGGGTCGGTATTTTTCGATCCGCGCTTTGCTGCGTCCGACAAAACTCAGTTGATCAATCTGGTGCAAATGGGTGACGGCGCGGGCGCAATTGCAGTAGGCCTCAATGCGCAATTGGGCGGCCCACGCATCGAATTGGCATTCTACGGCAGTCTTCGTGGATTCCCACCGCCCGGCATTGCACTTCGTCAAGGTGGCTCGGGCCAGCCCTCGAGTAAAGAGACGCGCACAGCCCATTTCGTACACGACTTTAACGCAGTCAAAACACGCGGCCTCGATCTGTTGCGCGAGGGGCTATGCATCGCTCGCGAAGCAGGTGTCGAACCTGACGGCATTCACTGGTGGATTGTTCATCCCGCCAACGGCCGCATGGCGGAGATCGCTGCAGACTTGCTGAACGTACCGCCGTCGCGCGTCATCTGCGAGGCATCGACACTGGGCAACCTTGGTAGTGCCGCGATTTGGGTGGCGCTCGATCGATTACGCCGCTCGGGGAAGTTGGTGGCGGGCGATCGCGTGATGGTGTTGGGAGCGGAGGCCAGTAAGTACATGTATGGCGGATTCCTCTACGTTCATGGTGATCGACTGCAATGAGTGCCAATTCACCTCTCGCATTCGAAATGCGCGACGTCTCGATTGCCTTTAAATGGATGACGGTGCTCGACCACGTCTCGTTTCGACTGGAGCTTGGACGTCGTTACGCGCTTCTTGGCCCCAATGGCAGTGGCAAAACCACGCTCCTGCGTGCACTCGCCGGCCGAATCGGCGTTGACGGGGGAGAAGTGTGTTGTATGGGGGTAAACCTTCGAACCACCGCAGCTCAAAGCAGGCCCGATGTCCGATATCTCACGCAGCACTTTTCGCTCTACCAGGAATTGACGACTCGAGAGAACTTGGAATTCTGCGCCGCCGTGCGGGGCGTCGGCGACGTCTCTCACGCCATTGATACAGCTTTGGACGATTTTGACCTTTACGCATTCGAGCATAAGTCTGTTCACACCCTCTCGGGCGGGATTCGGCAAAGACTGATGCTGGCTGCGTTGTTATTGGGGGATCCGAAAACGCTGCTGCTCGATGAGCCCACGGTTTCACTCGACCATCGGGCGCGGGCGGAGTTTTGGCGGCTTCTCGATCGGCGGCGGGTCAAAATGACCACCTTGGTGCTGACCACGCACTTGGAAGCCGATGTCGCACATTGCGACTGCCTCATTCATTTGCATAGCGGGCACCTCGAGATACGCTCGGGAGGAGCCGAGCGCGTGACGCCGGCCGCTTCCGCGGCGCCCTTATGAGCATGCCGGCCACGCGCAAGCGTGTCTTTGCATTGATGGTGAAGGAATCGCGACAATTGGGGCGCGATAGGGCGACCCTGGGGATGCTACTTGGCATTCCTCTCTTACAGATTGCGCTATTCGGAGGCGCAATTGAACTGGCGCCGCATCGGCTCGATATACGCATCATTGCCAGTGATACCGGTGCCTACACCCGTATCGAGCGCGTGATCGCAGCCACCGGCGCCTCCGTGCGCTTAAGTCGTTCGTCGTCGGGCGCCGCTGCTCAGGCGGCTCTCGCGCGTGGACAGGCGCTGGTCGCGATTGACGCGGACGCACACCCTGCTGTTGTATATCTCGATGCCACGAATCCTGTGCTGGCAACGCAAGCCGAACTGACGATAGAGCGGGTGTTGGGGTCGATATCAGGGCCGGTGGAGGACGAAGCTCCGGCGTTCTCGGTGCGTCGCCTCTATAACCCCGGGCTGACGACGCCGCCCTTTATGGTGACGGGGCTGATCGGGGTCATTCTCACGATGAGCGTAGTCATGATGAGCGCGCTCAGCGTAGCGCGCGAGCGGGAGCGCGGAACGCTGGAAGGACTCTTGGCAGCACAGGTAACCCCCGGCGAACTGTGGATGGGGAAATTCGCCCCCTACGTTTTGCTTGGTCTGGTGCAAGCCGCATTCGTGCTCGCCGTCGCCCGATTTCTCTTTCACATCGTGCCCATCGGCTCGGTGCTGCTGCTTGGGCTCAGCACGCTGATGTTTGCCATCGCGAATGTCGCTCTGGGGTTTCTGTTCTCCTGTATCGCCCGGGTACAGATGCAGGCGATGCAGATGACCTTCTTCTTCTTTTTGCCATCCTCGCTTTTGTCAGGTTTCATGTTCCCCTTCGCTGCGATGCCGAGATGGGCGCAGCTTCTGGCAGAAACGCTTCCGCTTACGCATTATTTGCGAATCGTGCGAGGCCTGGTTTTGCGGGGCGTCGATACGCCATTCGTCCTTGCTGAACTGGTGCCGATTGCCGTATTCGCAGTCTGTGCAAGCATCGCAGCCCTCCTGGTCGCTCGCCGCAACATCGCCTAGTGGTTTCGACTCGTCGCTTCATTGTGACCGATGCATCCAATTGCCGGAAGAGGGCGGTGCAAATCTTATCCGTGCGCTGTGCAATATAATCACATCGATGACGGTCTGCCTCCAGGAACAGGTCTTTTTTTCACCCCCCGGCAGGGCGCGCTTGGAGAGGAGAATCGCAATGCCATATCCGATTCGGATTTTGGCCGTCGATGATCACGCCATTCTGCGAGAGGGGCTTCGCGCCCTTATTGACATTGAACCCGATATGTCTCTGGTTGCCCAAGCATCGAACGGTCAAGAAGCGCTGGCGCAATTCAGAAGTCACCGGCCTGAAGTCACGTTGATGGACATACAAATGCCGATCCTCGACGGTATCGAGGCGATCACTGCAATTCGTTCTGAGTTTCCCAACGCTCGCATCATCGTTCTCACCACCTTTGCCGACGACGTTTTGGCGCAACGTGCCTTGAAGGCGGGAGCGTCGGCTTATGTATTAAAGGGACTCTTGCGAAAAGATTTGCCTGAGACAATTCGAGCAGTGCATCGCGGCATGAAATACATTCAATCCGAAGTGCACCGTGCGAACTGAAACTTACGTTCGCACTTTCGAAATATGGTCTGTCGATTGGTCGGTACGCTCTGTCACTTGAGTTACGCAGCACGTGGTGACTGGGAAGCGCTGAACCATTGTCGAGGAGGTTTGAAGGCTATGTTGACGGACCAAAATGCGCGGACGAACAGGGCAGACGATTCAGCACCCTTCACCGTGAGCCAGGCACCGAAATTCACGGTGCAATGTTCCCCCGTCAATGCCGTAAGTCGCCGTTCCGCGGTGTTGGGCAGCCTGACCTGTGAGATCGTCGAAGCGAATCAGCGAGTGAGGATAGAGACCCGTTTTTGCGCACCCGTTCATATGTTGGCAGTACACGAGCGCGGGGTGCGACAAGACGGCGGCACCTACATCGAGGGTGTGTCGAAATCAACCACTAGGGACTGCCGGCGAAAATTCGTCTTCGTTCCCGCCGGGCATGAATACTATGATTGGCATGACCCGCTCACGCTTTCACGAGTGACCTATTTTTACTTCGACCCTGCGCATTTGGCTCCCGAGTTGGGCCCTTCGACGGTGTCGTCCGTGGCGCGGCTATTCTTCGAAGATAACGCGTTATGGGACACGTGTCTGAAGTTCATCGCACTTATTGACCATGGCGGCCGGGATCATGGTGTCTATGTCAAGGCGCTGGGTGTCGTTCTCGCGCATGATCTCGCAAGACTCGACTCGGAAGATCATCGTGCTGATGCGCCCGTTCACGGTTGCCTTGCTTCATGGCAGAAGCAACGAGTGGTTGCGTATATCGGAGAGCATCTTGCTGCGCCCATATCGTTGGCTACGCTGGCACGGTTGGTTCGCTTGAGTCCCAGCTATTTCTGCCGCGCCTTCAGACAGTCCTTCGGCGTGCCGCCCCAGCGCTATCAAATTGTCCAACGCATAGAGCGTGCTAAGACACTCCTGGCCGCGCATGCCGCATCAGTCACCGACATTGGCCTGACCGTCGGGTATGGCGAAACCAGCGCATTCTCGACCGCCTTCCGACGGGTGACGGGGTTGACCCCAACTGCCTACCGCAGAAGTGCCAGCTAGTGGCGCTTTGAACCGTGTCGTACTATTGACGGGTTTATCATGCAGCGCCTGTTCTCAGCATTTCGGAATTCTCTGCCCGGTGCGGGTCTGTACGACTCCATCGATGAGAAGGCGGAGGATGAGGAATGCGACTATTATCCGAAGGATTTCGCGGATTGGCGCGATACTCCATCTGAAACCTTGCAGAGGGCCGAGCTTCGCACCGCCCTGCGGAATGCGATTGCGTCTTTGAATCCTTCGTTCCATGAAGTGTTCGTTATGCGAGATATTCAGAAACTGAGCATTGCAGAGACTGCGGAGATCCTCCAAATCAGCCAGGCTTTGGTGAAGACCCGATTGCTTCGGGCAAGATTGAAGATACGCGATGCACTGGCGCCCGGACTCGACGGTGCATGGAGCACCGGAGACGGGAGTTGGAGGAAAGTGAGACCCTGGTAAGGTGGCCACCATAGAGATCCTGAAAAAGGCCTGCCGATTCTGCTATCAGAATCGGCAGGGGATTACCTCTCGAGTGTGTTCGTCAATCGAGACGTTGAACTATCGGACAATTGATGGTGAACCCTGAGCTGCCGAACTTCGCTCCGGCCGGACCGGTGATCAGACCGTCCTGCACGAAGGTGAGGATTTGGAATTCCTCGCGCAGTTGCCCACGATAGCCTTTCTCGATCGCATCATTCGTCCATGTGTACAGCTGAGCGTCCCATGCCGGGCTGTAATCCAGAGCGATCGTCGGGATGCCGCCGAGAACATTGTTTGGCCTATGCCCATCGGCCAAATCCGCCGACAAACCCTGCCTCAGCGGGTTGTTGCAGGCTCCGGATTCCGGTCCGTTGGTTGCGAGAAAGATGCGCTCGATAGGACTGGCGAAGCTATCGTCGTGGCCCAACAGCAACTTAGCCATCAGCGGAGCAAACGTATTGTGTTCGATGGCGGCGGCAAGCGGGATGCTCGAATCCATGGACAGATACCATACCGGACGTCCAAAGCTGAAGCCGTTGATCAGATTGAGGGTGACCGTCATATTGATCGGATCGATCGCTACGACCTGGTCGTGCACCTTCGAATAATCCACGTTGCCATTGGGGAAGTTGATCTCGTTGGCATCCACATCGAATGCCACCATGGGCGCGTTGTAGATCACATTGGCTGCGTTCACGATGCGAACGAAAGGACTGTAGTTTGCATCGCCCACCGACCCAGGCGCGAACGATTTGGGCGGAAATTCGGCACCTGCGGGACCAGGAACAATATTGCGCTTGGGCGCAAAGTTGACCGTGCCTTTGTCAAATACGACATCGCCATTGGAATCGAAATTTCCAGTCCTCGCTGCCAGCGAAGCATTGGTGAGCTTGGTGGAGAAGTTCAGACCCAGTTCCGCCGCGACTCCGGGGTTGTCGACATCAGTCAGGATGTACCAGATGGTCTTGTTGTTGCCCGCGAGATGTCCTTTATATAAGGGTAGTGTGATGGTACCGTTTTTGGCGTCGAGCTGACCGGAGTTCAACAGTTGCACCGGCCCGACCAGACTCGGATTAGTTGTCGAGGGCGATGGGCCGAAATACGACAGAGGTACGGAAGCCCCTACGGACGGGGGTGCCGGGAACAAGTCACAACCTGGGCCGGGCCCAATCGCACCAGGACCGGGTCCTTGGGCGGAGTTAATCGTTGTTGAGCTGGCCAAAGCGACAGCAGGTTCCAGTGTCGTCGCGGGCGCCGCGACTGCTCGCTTGAGATGGATATGCAGCGCCATGGCCTCCGGTGAGATTGGCGCCTTTTCCGATAGAGTGCCTTGCGCCATGGCAAGGGGAGCTCCAACGCTGCCAAGCAATGCACTGCTCAGCGCGACAACGATGCGACTGCTGGCGAAGAACTCCCGCCGTGGAATAGGTTGATTTGCCGGTCTTCCCGACATCAAGAATCTGCGAATTACGGATTTCATTTGTGTGCTCCTAATAGTAACGAGTGCGCGCATTCACAACCAATAGGACTCTTCCACCGAAATGATCGGTCAAGTCCATCATTGAGATCTGAATGACCAGCCTGAGACGCGCGAGGTGCGGAAAAGTTACAGCGATTGGTCTTCATTGCGGCTA
>Ga0210406_10008889_pt1 | contig 10028 bp, 7 predicted proteins | sample IncBWC30MmetaG_FD_155454 | JGI IMG/M metagenome (GOLD analysis project Ga0210406, IMG submission 155454) | Forest soil microbial communities from Barre Woods Harvard Forest LTER site, Petersham, Massachusetts, United States - Inc-BW-C-30-M | ecosystem: Environmental > Terrestrial > Soil >... | reverse complement strand
TGTAGCGCGCGAACCTATTACCAAAAAAGCCGCGGCGAGAAGCAGTGCAAGAAAGGCGACCCCGCAGCGTCCGACGCGTTTGCCATAAGCACGCGAGAGCGCGTCATTGATCGCACCCCCAAACAAGCTACATGCAACGATGGCCAGCGGCGGGAGGGTGCTATACAGAGCGCTGGCCTTCAGGTCCATGCCGCGTACCTTGGCCAAATAGATGTAGAACCAACTGAAGAATATCCAGGCGACGTAGCCGAAACAAAAGTAGCTTGCCGTGGCGGCCAGAATGCTCTTGCTTGTCAGAATGCTGCCCCATGAGATTTGGACCGAATCACCTGCCTCGTCCTTCTGCGTCGATTTTTCCACGCTTCTACCCATCCGCGGGTCAGGCGCGCGATGCTCCTGGATGCGAGAGAGTTCTGCCGAGTTCACGGAGGGATGTTGTCCGGGCTTGTCTCGCGCGATAAGATACCACACGATTCCCGCAACCAATCCGATGAGTGCGCTAACCCAAAAAGACGAGCGCCATCCGTAGTGGATCATCAGATAACTGACAACAATGGGCGCTATTCCAGCTCCGGCCCCCACGCCTGCGAAGATCAGCCCGTTAGCCTTGCCGCGTTCTTGCGAGGGGATCCATTGAGACACGAACTGGTTCGAAGAGGGATAAATAATCGCTTCTCCCGCGCCCAGAAGAAATCGCACCAGAATAAAGAAAAGCACGGCGCCCCAGACTTTGGTCGGCAACGACGCCGTCAGCGCCGTGAAGATTCCCCACCAGACAACGCCAACCGTAAGCACTCGCCGCGGTCCGAACCGGTCCACCAGCCATCCTCCGGGCGTTTGAAACAATGCGTAGCCCAGCAGAAACGCGGTGAACACCCACCCCAGTCGCACCTGGCTCAGGTGGTATTCCTCCGCCAACGAACTCCCCGCAATCGAAATATTCACCCGATCCAGATAGGAAATTCCGCTCAGAACGAACAGCCAGAACACCAGCACCCAGCGAACGCGGCTCGCTCCGTCTCTGCTCATGAGAGCCACCGAGCAAATCCTCGGAGCTTGTTCCGTCCATAAGAGATCAAAAAGTCCTCGTTTGCGTGAAAGGCGTCCATTCGTCAGGCGGCGTGTGCTTTCAGAACCGCCACAACTGCATTGGCTATGACCCTGTCTTCACCGGGTTGCAGCATGAAGGAGTTCAGCGAGAGGACTTCGCCCTCTTCTCCCGTGCTCAAAACAATCGCGGGTTTGCCCTTGCGCAGAGCTGAGTTGATCTCCCTCGGTGTTGCGGAGATTCTTTTATCCCACCGTATTTCCATGTGCGGAACGTGATTGGCGATGTCTGGAACAAAAAAGTTCGTAGTGACGCCCGGGACTTTCAAAACCTCGGCTGAGATGAGATCCAGGCGGTGTTGCCATTCTTTATTGAGCGCTTCGTGATCTTCCTGGAGGTAGCACTCCACCGCCTTCACCATGCCGACGATTTCCTCTTTCCCGACCTTTTGGCTGCGGCCGAGAGTGTCTTCATGCGGGCTGTTGTTCAGCAGTGCGTAGCTCACCAAGTCTTTGCGCCCCACCAGCACCCCCGCGCATTGCGGGCCGCGAATGGCCTTGCCTCCGCTGAACGCAATTAGGTCGTACCCCATCGTGGCGTAGTCCCAAAGGTGCGACACAGGTGGAGTGTCCGCCGCGGCATCAATGAACGTGGGCACCTTGTATTCCTTTCCAAATTTCGCCCACTCCTCAACCTTGATCTGCCCCGCGGCATTCGCGAAATTCGAAAAATGCATCATCGCCGTTTTTTCGTTGACGGCCTTTCGCAAATCGTCGCGGTCCACAATTTCCACCAGCCGGATCCCCGTGGCACGCAGCTGATGATCAAACGCATTGCGGTGCGATTTTTGGATGATCACTTCGGACTTCATCCCCGTCAGATCGGGAAGCTGCCGGATGAATTGGGGATTGTCCTTCGTCAGAATTCCCGCCAGCCCCGAGAGCATCGCTGCCGCGGCTCCCGAAGTTACCAGCGCGGAATAATCCGGCGGCAGCTTCAACATTTCCGCGATCCGTTTCCCGGCAGCCACCTCAAGTTCCGGAATGTTGACGAAATGCCGCCCGGCCAGGGCCATCACCGATTCCACCTCCGGCCGCATCAGGGATCCGCCCAGCATGGTCATGGTTCCCTGACCGTTGATCACGGTCGTAACGCCCAGCTCGTCATACACGTTTCCCGTCTGGCCAAATCCCTTGACGGAACCGCCGTTGACCGCACCGGGCGGGTTCGCGGCCGGCAGTTTTCTCGCGCCCAGAATCATGGCCGTCAACGAACTAATCCCGGTCATGAAGCCGCGGCGAGTCCATTTCGTGCTGAAGTTCATAGATTCTCCTCGTCCGGCTATTTGCGTACCACTGCGGCCGTGCAGTTGATTTCCACCAGGGATTGACCGGGCAACGCGGCAACGGCAACTGTTGTTCTTGCCGGCCCTCCATTCGGGAAAAAAGTCTTGAAGACCTTGTTCATGCCGTCGTAGTCCTCGATCTTGGTCAGGTAAACGGTCAGTTGCAGGATGCTGTCCATCGCGCCGCCGCCGGTTTCCACCAGGGTTTTCACGTTGTCCATCACCTTTTGCGTGTGGGTCTCAATATCAAATGCGAATTTGCCTTCGGGATCATGCGAATGCGCGCCCTGCCCCGCGATGTAGATCACCCCGTTGTGAATGATCAACGGCGTGATGAATCCTGTGCCCGCGGGTTTGCCTTCATAATTCAACTTCTGAACGCCGCTTGGAGCCTGCGCAGCGGCCGGAGCCGACCCGGAGAATAAACTGGCAAAGCCTGTGCCTGCCAGCAGGGAAGCGAACTTCGTTGCGAAACCTCTGCGATTGCTGAGTGTTGAAGACACGATACCCTCCTGAATGAACATGGACTTCGATTCACAAACGAAAACAGAAAACGTCACTCCCCGCGGCGATGGCGACCTGCTGATTCCCATTCACCGAGAAACTCATGGGCGAGGCGGTGATGTTTTGGCCGGTAGAGAAATGCCAGAGGGGAGCGCCCGTGGCGGCATCCACCGCTTCGAACGATTCGGCGTCGTCTCCGAAAAAAACCAGGCCCCCTGCCGTGGTCATCGTCCCGGCGCTCGACCGCCCGGAGCCCGCTTGCGAATATTTCCAGGCCGGCTTGGAGCTGGAAAGTTCATACGCCAGCAGGATTTTCTTCCCCGTGTCGCCAGGACTCCGTTTCGCGCCGGTCGCGTAGTACATGTGCCCGGGCACGAATTTTTGTTCGCCGCGAAAATAAAGGCTGCAGTTTTCCGACGCCAGAAAATAAAACAGCCCGGTCGACGGATTGTAGGACGGTGCGTACCAGTTCGTCGCACCGGAAAACCCCGGGCAAACGCGGGCGCCTTTCTCCGTCGGCACAACTCCGGTAAGCACAGGCCGTCCGTTCCCGTCGATCCCCTTCGCCCAATTCAATTTCTCCACGAACGGAACCGCAGCTAGAAATTTTCCATCCATGCGATCCAAAACGTAGAAATACCCGTTCCGGTTTGCTTCGATCAGCAGTTTCCGTGCTTTCCCCTGGTATTCCGCATCAACCAGAACGGGAGTCTCCGCCGCGTCGTAGTCGTAGAGATCGTGGGGCGTGAATTGGAAATGCCACTTCAGTTTTCCCGTGTCCGGATCCAGGGCCAGAACGCAATCCGTGTAAAGATCATCGCCGGGCCGCGTGTCTCCGTTAAAGTCCGGTGCGGGATTGCTGGTTCCCCAAAACAGTGTGTTCAATTCGGGGTCGAATGTACCCGGCATCCATGTCGTGCCGCCGCCGAGGAGGTACGCTTTGCCCGGCCAACTCTCCGATCCCGGCTCGCCTGGACCCGGTATGGTCCAGAATCGCCAGGCCAGCTTTCCCGACTCCGCATCGTAAGCCGAAACAAATCCCCGAACGCCGTCATCCCCGCCGGACGTCCCCACGATCAACTTGTCCTTTACGAGCAACGGGGCGCTGGTGGCGCCGTAGTTTTTGTTGCCATCCGTATAAGCAATATCCCAAATCAAATTGCCGGAACGCGCATCCAGGCACAGCAGGTGGGCATTGTCGGTCTCCATGTATACGCGCGAATGCCAGATTGCCACGCCCCGGTTGTGATGCTCTGCGGCGTCGTCGATCAAGCCCTGGGTGACAGGCCGCGCGTAGTGCCAGACGATCCGTCCCGTCAGGGCATCCAGCGCATACGCGTCGTTCGCCGACGTCACGAACATCACGCCTTCGTACACGACAGGCGTTACTTCCAGCGCGCTTGAATTCGGCGCATGAAACACCCAGCTCACCCGCAATTGGCCCACATTATTCTTGTTGATCTGATCCAGAGAACTAAACCGTCTCCCGCTGTAGTCTCCGTTGTAGGAGGGCCAATTCGCACCGATTGGTTGGGAAAGCAATTTTTCAGGCGCGAGAATTTTGGCGAGGGCCGAATTCTGCTCCGACGGAGCCAGGTTCACCGGCAGCGCCAGGCACCCGACCAGGACCGCCTCCGCAAGGAAGTACCCTCTCCGGCTCATGAACTCTTCACGCCTCCCTACTCGTACCTCGGGTAATCCGCAATCGATCGAGAAAGTTCAGTTACTTCGCGGCGATTTTCCGGCGGGAACCGGAACGCTCTCTTCGCACTTTCCGTTCACGCTGCAGGGTCGCTCGCTCCACGGCAGGTGGACGGTACTTAGTCCCCTGAAACCCAAGCTCATGCGATATTTTTATTCCGGCATCGCGTACCAGCGGCGCAATTTCGCGGAGGCGGTTTGTGGACATCCTTACGGCCGGGCCGGTTACGCTCAAGCTGGCGTTTACCGCGCCCGTGTGGTCCCAGATCGGCGCGGCAATGCAGCGGATGTGCGGCTCGTGTTCCTCCAGGTCGCAGGCAAACCCGTCTTTTCTGACTCTCATCAGTTGTGCGTGCAATTCCTGGATGCTCCCGACTGTATTCTCCGTAAAGCGGCGCAACTCCAGTTCATTTACAACCCTCTCCTGTTCCTCCGGATCAAGATAAGCAAGCATCACCTTGCCCACCGCCGTGCAGTAGAGCGGAACGCTGGCTCCAATCCGCGAGTGAATCCGCAGCGGTTCGGGAGATTCCATCTTTTCGATATAGACGGCCGTCAACTTGTGTCTGACCGTAAGGTGAACAGTTTCCCGCGTCCTACGGTTCAACTGTTCCAAGTGAGAGAAGCTCACCTTTCGAACATCCAGTTGTTCTCGAGCTGCCTGTCCGAGCGATACACAAGCGACGCCCAGGTGATAATTGTTCTGATCATCCTTGGCAAGGAACCCTCCCGCTTCCAAATTGACCAGGAAGCGGTGGACCGTGCTCACAGGCAGCGCGGAAAGCTTCGCAATTTCTGAGGCGGGGAGCCCTCGCCCGGCCTGGCCCATCAATTGCAGCATACGCAGGCCGCGTTGGAGAGAAGTAATGTTGTATTCACGTTTCTGGACACTCATAAAAAAGGTCCTGCCCGAAGAAAATGAAAATCGAATTCACTGCATGAAAACATATACTACAGTCGCCAAAGAGAATCCAGTCACAATTCCGGCCGTTGGGAAGGAAGCAATCGCCTAGAGGCGGCCCAACTGCTTTATACCCTCCACGATTGACCGCGCCTTCTCGATGATCGGGTACATGGAGTGCTCCTTGAAGTCCAACTGCTGGGCCAGGGCAAGCACCCTCTCCGCCGACTCGCGGGGGACAACTGCAACGCCGTCGGCGTCAGCTACCACAATGTCACCGGGCCTTACCGTCACTCCGTCGCACTGAATCGGTATGTTCGCGCCCGCAAACCGGTAATGATGCACCGAGGTAGACGGGACAATGCCCGTTGCGAACACCGGAAATCCAATTTTCCCTAAATACGCCACATCCCTTACCCCGCCATCGATTACCGCACCTGAAAAATTGCGGGCAGACATTGCCGTTCCCATCAGCCCACCCATTCCTGCGATATCAGCGCCCTCATCGACTTGCATCACGTACACGGAATTCCTGAGCCCTTCGTCAATGGCGGAGAGCATTCCATTCAGCGCTGCAGGATCCTCATTCTCGTCTTTCTTGAGATGGACCGTCAGGGCGTAACCAGCGAACTTGCTTGGGAAGATGGGTCGCATCCGGTGGGTCATGTAAAGCCTCTTGCCGAGGATCTGTTCCAATGCGTCGGAGACGGAGGCGACTTCGACGTGCCGAAACGATTCGATTAAGGCGGCGTCATCCTTCTTGGACACGTCCTGCACGGCCTCGGCTCGCACCCTTTTGCTCAGGAAAACTGCGCCAGTAATCGCAAAAATGGAGAGCGAAATTATTAGGAATACTCGGCCCATAGTTCGCCGGGAATTCACGAAGGGTTTCATGGTTTCTTCCTTTGTACTTCGCCTTTCGATGCAGCATTTTCCTGGAATCCGACGAAATCCTCCACCAGGTTTGACGGAATTTGCCCACCGCAATGAATCTCAATCCAGCGGCTTTCCATAGAAAATGGTTGACACATCCCGTGCGGCTGGGCTATTTCCTTACCCATCCGGAGAGTTTTTATCATTAGAGCGCAGGTTCCACCAGTTGAAAAATCGTGTTTCCTCGCGCTGATGCTGGGTTTCAGCCGATATCTCAGCCTGGCCCCGTCTTTTTTTCGTAATGTTGGGCCTCATTCGAGGATTTTCGAATGTCCGCCGCTAGCCACAGTCTTCGTTTGACCGCTGCCCCTCTCTCCAGAATCACGCGCCAACTCACCCGCTTTGCCGGCATTGCTTCGTTCGCGGTCTTTGCCCTTCATGCTGCCCCGCCACAGGATGCGCGGAAATCGCCGGTGAAGCGTCCGCCACCCACTGCCTCGACATCCGGCGGTCAACAAACCTTTGACTCCACCTGCGCGTCCTGCCACGGATTGGATGGCAGAGGTGGTGAACGCGCGCCAGACATCGCAACCCGGCCGGAAATCACGCGTCTCTCCGACCAGGATCTCTTGAAAATCCTGCGCTCAGGCATTCCCGAAAAAGGGATGCCATCCTTTGCCGCGCTCGGGTCCGCAAAGCTTTCCGCGTTGTTGAGTTACTTGCGATCCCTGCAGGGAAAGGGAACTGCCATGCCGGTTGTGGGCAATACGGAAAAGGGCAAGGAACTCTATTGGGGTAAAGCCGGTTGTTCGGAGTGCCATATGGTCAACGGCGCCGGCGGATTTCTGGGGCCTGACCTTTCAAAGTACGGTGATAACCATTCCGTTACCGAAATTCATGCCGCAATCGTGAAACCTGAGAAAATTGCCGGAACGCGCGGGCATGTTGCCGAAGTTACCGCCAAAGACGGCAAATCGTACTCCGGCTTGGTGCGAAACGAGGACAACTTCTCCTTGCAATTGCTGTCTTTGGACGGAACCTTCCACCTCTTCTCCAAGTCCGATTTGGCCGCTATCCATTTTCGGCAGGAAACTCTGATGCCCGCGGACTACGATTCCAGGTTGAGCGCCGCGGACCTGGACGCTTTGGCGGCGTATCTGGCAAGCCTCGCGCGCACCAAGCAGAAGCGTGGCGATGAGTTTGAGTTCTAGACCGGCGAGGCTTGAATGACGAATTGGATGCCGGCGCGAACCCACAAAAAGCCTCAAACGATGCGGGTTCTGCGCGCTCGAAAAAAGTGGGCGCCTTCTGTAATGCGCTGCATATCGCATGTCTTCCTCACCATGGTGGTGGCCACGCTGTGGGCCGTGAAGACCCATCCCCAGCAGCGCAAGTTCGAACTGAAGGCTGAATCGCCCGCGTTTTGGAAACTGGTCCCGCCCGACGCCACGCTCGCAACTCTTGCCACGGGTTTCGGTTTTACCGAAGGGCCGGTGTGGGACCCATCCGGTTTTCTCTATGTAAGCGACGAAGAACTCAACAAAATTTTCCGGATCTATATGGACGGCCACCGCGAAGAGTTGATCACTCTTGGCGATCCCGACGGAAATACCTACGACCGCCAGCATCAACTTGTCGATTGCGCGAGTTACCTTCGCGCGATTATTCGCATCAGCCCTGCCGGAAAGATTCAGGTGCTGGCGGACAAGTTTGAAGGCAAACGCTTCAACAGTCCCAACGACGTCGTAATGGGGCCGGATGGCGCAATCTATTTTACCGATCCAACCCTCGATTTGCCGGCCGGCCAAAAAAAGGAACTCCCGTATCAAGGTGTGTATCGCCTGGACTCCCGCGGCCGCGTAACCTTGCTGACCTCAGAACTCTCCCAGCCAAATGGTCTCGCCTTTTCTCCGGATGGCACCAAGCTCTACGTGGACGACAGCGAAAAGAGAAACATTCGCGTCTACGATCTTCGCCCCGGCGGCACTCTGGAAAACGGCCGCATCTTTGGGGAGGAGCCGGGCAGCAAGGGCGAAGGTGTGCCGGACGGGATGAAAGTGGATCAGGCAGGAAATCTTTTCGTCACCGGACCCGGGGGAATTTGGGTTTGGGACCCAAGCGGGCGCCATTTGGGCACAATTCTGATGCCAGAGCAGCCTGCGAATCTTGCGTGGGGTGATGCGGACCTCGCCACTCTTTACATCACTGCTACCAAATCCGTGTATCGCCTGAAAACCGCGACGCGGGGTTTCGTGCCCTACTTAGTGAACAAATTGAACAGTAGCGGCAAGTGAACGGACGCCTCGCCGGCTGCACCTCCCCATCCTGAAATATTATTCCGGGCTTGACAGGTTCCATCAGGTGGAATATGTTTTCGCCCAATGGGAGTGGCGTTCGACAGGTGAAATACCTTCTCGAAGGGGAACAAACCTGCCCGCGCCGTTGGGGTCGCGAATCTCAGTCCATGGTTTCTCGACATGAATTCAAAGCTATCGATTACCCGCACCGGGGAGGGTCAATGCGAAAGTGCAACTTTTTCTTCGCTCTTTTTTTCTTTTTGTCTGCCGCGATGATTTTTGACGCGGGGCTCGTGCGCGCGGACGTGACCGGTTCGGTCAGCGGCACGGTGCACGACAGTTCGCAAGCCGTAGTCACAGGCGCGCACATCACCATCACCAATGTGCAAACCAACCTCAAACAGGAAACGGTTTCGGGGGCTGACGGTTCCTACCGAATCCTGTCTTTGCCAGCGGGAACTTACAGGCTTGCCGTCGTCGCCGCTGGATTCAAAACCTACAATACGAACGATATTGAAGTGAAAGTGAACGACCAACTGCACTTCGATGTGACCCTGAGCGTAGGCTCGGCTACAGAAGTCATCAGCATTGAAGCCAATGCCGTGCAGGTGCAGACCGAGAACACGCAACTCGGCGACGTCATCGACTCGAAGAAAATGCTCGCTCTCCCGCTAAACGGCCGCAGCTTCATCGATCTGCTCGGCCTGCAGGCGGGCGTTGCTCCCGCCACCGCCGAGACGATCCAGCAGGACCGTCCGGTATCGGGCGGTTTGAATCCCGGAAACATCTCTGTGAATGGCCAGCGCGAGACGGCGAACGCATTCCTCGTGAATGGCGGGGATGTCAGTGAAGGGCGCAACCTCGGCGCGGGATTGGTCCCCAATCTGGACTCCATCGAAGAATTTCGGCTCATCACTAACAGCTTCGACGCCGAATATGGAAAATTCAGCGGCGCCGTCGTCAACGCCATCACCAAATCCGGCACTAACAGCTTTCACGGTGACGCCTTCGAGTTCCTGCGCAACGATAAGCTGGACGCCGGCAACTTTATCGACAACAAGTTTGGGAACCCTAAGAGTGAGTTGCGTCGCAATCAATTCGGCTATGCGGCGGGCGGGCCAGCGTGGAAGGACAAAATTTTCTGGTTCTCGGACTACCAGGGCACGAGGGAGGTGAAAGGCGCGGCGTCGGGCTCGGTTACGGTACCGACGGCAGACCAGCGTGCTGGCAACTTTGACCCTGCCAGCTTGAGCGGGTTTGTCGACGGGGATGTTCCCGGAACCTGCCCCAATTGCGGCTGGGCACAGGTGCTAACAGCGCGTCTAGCTTCCACCACAGGACAAACTGTTGTCGGTGGGG
>Ga0210406_10008887_pt1 | contig 10029 bp, 8 predicted proteins | sample IncBWC30MmetaG_FD_155454 | JGI IMG/M metagenome (GOLD analysis project Ga0210406, IMG submission 155454) | Forest soil microbial communities from Barre Woods Harvard Forest LTER site, Petersham, Massachusetts, United States - Inc-BW-C-30-M | ecosystem: Environmental > Terrestrial > Soil >... | reverse complement strand
GCATAGGCGGTTACGACATAGTGATGCTCGCGGCAATTAGCGCCGGAGATCAGATGCTCGCGGCGATCCTCGATCCAGCGAAACGGCTGTTTGAATTTCAGCGCCAGCCAGGCAACGCACAGCTCCTCCGGGTGCAGCACGCATTTGTAGCCGAAGCCCCCGCCCACGTCGGGCGCGATCACCCGCACACGACCCTGGCTCAAGCCGAGATGCTCGGCGATCGCCGCGCGGATCATGTGCGGCACCTGGGTCGAGGTGTGGACCACGAGCTGGCCGGTGCGCCCCTCCCATTGCGCCAGGACGGCCTTGCCTTCGAGCGGGTTCATCACCTGCCGCGCCGTGCGATATTCGCGCCGTACCACCACCGGCGCGGTCGCGGCGACCTCGGTGATACCCTTGTCGAACGCAGTCTCCAGGAACACGTTGTCCGGCCAGCCTTCGTGCACCAACGCTGGCGGGGCGTCGCGTGCCTCGATCACGTCGACGACGGCGGGAAGCTCCTCGAGGTCGAGCTCAACCAGCGCGAGCAGGTCCTCGGCCTCCGCCCGCGTCGCCGCGATGCCCATGGCGACCGCTTCGCCGACGAAGCGCACCTTGCCGTGCGCGAGCGGCGGATGGTCGGACGGCTTGAAGCCGGGAAGGGCGAGCTTCGCCTGCACCGGGGCGATGTCGAGGTCGTCGCGCACGAACACCGAGGCCTCTGCGCCGGGGGGCTTGCGGACCGAACGGATCCTGGCATGCGCCAGCGGGCTGCGCAGGAACGCCACCTCGCGCAGCCCGGGCAGCGCGATGTCGCCGACGTAGCAGCCGCCGCCGCGCAGGAACCGGTCATCTTCCTTGCGCAGGACACGGGCGCCGATGCCTTCGCGGTTGCGATCCGCCGGCTCCATTCGCGCGCACGATCACTTCTTGACCAACGGACAGCCGGATTCGGCGAGCGGGCGGAACACGTCGTTGCCGGCGAGCGTGTCCAGCACCTTCTCCAGATCCCAGGGCTCCTTGGGCTCGCCGGGACGGCGGACTTCGACCAGGTACATGTCATGGATCAGCCGGCCGTCATCCCGGATCGTGCCGTTGCGGATGACGGCGTCGCGGACCGGCAGCTCGCGCATTTTCTCGGCCACTTTGGTCGGCTCGAGCGACTTCGCGGCATCGACCGCGCGCAGGTAGTGCCGGGTCGCGGAATAGACACCGGCTTGGCCCATGGTCGGCATCGCCCTGTGGCGCTCGAAGAACTTGCGCGCGAAGGCACGGCTGCCGTCATCGTAATTCCAGGTGAAGCCGGTGATGTAGGTGAGTCCCTGTGCGATGTCCAAGCCCATGCTTTTCACATCGGTGAGGAACGTGGCCGGCGCCACGAAGCTGATCCCGGCCCTCTGCAGGCCGAACTCGTTGGCGGATTTGAGCGTGTTGACAATATCATTGCCGCCGCTCGCCACCACGACGCCTTTCGCCTTTGACGCCTGTGCCGCCAGGATCAACGCGCTGAAGTCCTGCATGCCGACCGGATGCTTGACCGAGCCCAGTGTCCTGCCGCCCCCCTGCTCGATCGCTCTGCGGAAGTCCGCCTCCAACGCGTGGCCGAAGGCATAATCGGCGGTGATGAAGAACCAGCTGTCGATCTGCTTCTTCGTCAGTGCCTTCACCAGGCCATAGGAATTGGAATAGGTGTCCCACATCCAATGAAACGAGGTCGGCGAACAGCTCTTGCCGGTCAGCGCCAGCGAGCCGGCGGTGCTGGTGATGTTGATCTTCTTGAGCGTGCGTGCGACCTCCTGCACCGCCAGTGCGGTGCCGGAATTCGGCAGGTCCACGATCAGCTGGACGCCTTCGGTGTCGTACCATCGCCGGGCGATCCCGGCGGCGATATCCGGCTTGTTCTGGTGATCGCCGCCGATCGCCTTGACCGGCTTGCCCAGCACCGTGCCGCCCAGTTCCTCGATCGCCATTTCGGCGGCGGCGAGGGACCCCGGGCCGCTCTGGTCGGCAAAATTGCCGGCCATGTCGTTGAGCACGCCGATGGTGATCGACTGCGGCTCCGATTGTGCATGCGAGAGCACAGTCGTGCAGGCCAGTACGCAGCCTGCCGAGAGCACGGCACGTATTGTCATGACATTTCCCGTCGCCGAATGAGCTCGTTTGTACGCTAACAATCGGCCCGCGGCTGTCAACTGCGTCTGCCGCGACGGATGGCCAAGATTCGGCTGGACTGTCCAGGCGGTCCCAGTCCTGATGCATCTCTAGCCATGATCCGACAAAGTGGGTACCGCCTTTCGGAACAAGATCAGGCGCAAGTGGTTTGTTCGACTCGTCATTTTGCTCCAACTTCTTGACGATCCGCTTGCCTGTCGTGAAGCTCACCGGTCCCGCGTTCGGGCGACGAAGCGGTTCATACCGACGTCTGACTTCCACATCTGCCGGTGCGCCTCCGCCATGTAGGGCAGGGCGCGCTTGCGCGATTTGACCACCGCCTCATATTCCGGAATGAAAAACTTCATCAGGTCCGCGACTTCCGCGCGGAGGGCGTCCTCGTCGATCGTGGTGACCTTGCGGTCCCGGACCACGATCTTGCCATCGACCAGCACCATGTCCACGCCGCGCCCCGTTTCGGTGTAGACGAGCTGCCGCGCTGCGCTGTTATACGGCAAATAGGCGGGATCCTTCAGATCGATCAGGATCAAATCCGCCTTATATCCCTGCTTGATTGCGCCCAGGCATCCGGCGAGACCGGCGGTGCGCGCATTACCGAGCGTGGCGTGGCGCAGCACCTCGTGCGCCAGCGCCGGGCCGGGCTCCGGGTCACTCACGGCCGCGAACAGGCAGAACAGCTTCATGGCCTGGAACACGCTCTGCACGTCGCTGCCGCTGCAATTGTCGCAACCGAGGCCCAGCCGCACCCCTGCCTCGCGCAGGTCACAGACCGGCGCGATCCCGCTTTTCAACTTCATGTTGCTGAGGTGGTTGAGCACGATGCCGGCGTCGGCTGCCGCAATGCGATCCATCTCGCGCCGGGTGATCCAGACGCTATGGACGATGTTCAGCCGCGGGCCGAGCAGCCCGTTGTGTTCCAGGTAGCTGATCAACGAACCATCGTGGTCGGCGAACTGCTCGCGCGCGATCAGCACCTGGCCGCGGGTCTCATAGACGTGAGTGTAGACGGCAAGATCGCGCTTTTCGGCGAGCTCTGCGCAGCCCTGCAGCATCTTCGGCGTGCAGCGTTGCGGCGCAAAAGGCGCCACCGCCCAATGCAGTGTGCCAGCCGCGGGGTGCTTGTTGAACTGCTGTTCGAGATAGTCGAGCTGGTCGCGCACGGGGCGCCCCACCGTCCCCAACATGTCCCGGACATCGGCCGGCAGATCGTCCCCATTGCGGACCATCGCAATCGGAGGGATATCCCAGACCATTGGCGAGAACACCACGCGGATGCCGACATCGCGATAGGCCTGGATCACCACGTCGGTGCCGGCGTCGTCCAGCGGGACGAGGCCCAGCATGTCCTGCACCGTGGTGATGCCGCAGCGGAGCGACTCGACGGCGCCCACCAGGGTACGCGCGCGCAGCTCCTCCTTGCTGCGATTGGCACCCATCGGCAGCGTGTAGAGCAGCCACATTTCCAGCGGCAGCTCCTCGAACATGCCGCGGCACAGGGTGTCGTGCGAATGATAGTGCGCGTTGATCAGGCCTGGCACGATCAGTCGGTCGCGGGCGTCGAGGATTGCTTGCACGCCTACGCTTGGGAGGTCGCGGCCGACCGCGACGATGTCACCGCCTTCGATGAGAATGTCGGCGAGCGGTGGCTTATGAGCGTCGCCGTCGTGATCGTAGATCTGTCCGCCTCGGATCAGAAGCCGTTGGGGATTGCCTGCCATTCGTGCCCTCACTAGCAAGCTTCATTGCGATCAGATGGTCATGCCATGAACCTGAAAGACTGACTTCGCAATGTCGAGGCCCATTGTCGTAATCTCAAGCCGACCGCTGAAGCACGTCGGCCGCCGCCCTGGGCTGGCTGGTCGGCCACGCAGCCTCAATTTCGAGCATCCTTGGATTCTCGACATTGCAGCAAAACTGCGGTTAGGTGTTTCCCTCGGATCGTGACGCAGACGGCATTGCGCCAGCCTGATCTTGTTTTGTTGAGGACTTGAGATGCGCACAAGCTTTCTTCTGAGGGTACTCGCCTTGAGCACGGTCGTCGCCACCGCGTTCGGCTCCCCCGCCGCTGCCCAGGACGTCATCAAGACTGGCGCGCCCCTGCCATTGACGGGTCCGCTCGCGCCCGAGGGACTGAAGCAGAAGCGCGGCTATGATCTCTGGGCCGAGACCGCCAATGCTAATGGCGGCATCAAGGTCGACGGCAAGACCTACAAGGTCGAGATCGTCTATACCGACTACGCCTCGAACACGCCGCGCGCGGTGCAGGCCGCCGAGCGGTTGATTACCGAGGACAAGGTCAACTTCCTGTTCGCACCATTCGGCTCGGGTGCCACCAAAGCGGCGAGCGCAATCTCGGAGAAATACCAGATTCCCATGCTGGCAGCGTCCGCCTCCTCGGCCGAGATCTTCAACCAGGGCTTCAAGTACATCTTCTCGACGCTGACCGGCAACGAGACCGTCTCTGTGCCAATCGCCAAGCTAGTCGCGGCGAAGAACAAGGACATCAAACGCGTCGCCGTGCTCGCCCGCAACGACCTATTCCCGCTGGCGGTCGCGCAGGAATTCGAAAAGGCCGTGAAGGCTGAGGGAATGGAAGTAGTCGCCTCCGAGCGCTACGCCATTGGCACGATGGACCATTCCGCCGCAATCACGCAGATGCGCGCCGCGCGTCCCGATTGGTTCTACGCTTCCGGCTACATCAACGACCTGATCCTGATCCGCAAGCAGATGGCCGATCTCGGGCTCAGGGCGCCGATCATCACCCTGATCGCCGGCCCGGCCTATGCGGAGTTCGCCAAGACCGTCGGCCCGCTTGCCGACAACATCACCAGTATGTCGTGGTGGCATCCGGCCGTGCGCTACAAAGGCAAGGACGTATTCGGCTCGACCGAAGCCTTCAATGCCGCCTGGGAGAAGAAGTACGGCGGCGAGGCCGACTACATCGACGCCTCCGCGGCCGCCGATGGCGCCGTGCTGCAATTGGCGATCGAGGCCGCCGGCACTATCGATCCGGTGAAGGTCCGCGACGCGCTGGCGGCACTCGATGTCGAGACCTTCTACGGTCGCGTCAAATTCTCATCCGGCGGTCAGATCCAGACCTTGCAACCACCGATATTTCAATTAGTTGACGGCAAGCCCGTCTTGCTCTGGCCGGACGCCCTCAAGGCGGGCGATATCAAATTCATGCCCAAGTAACAGTGGCTTCGCGCGCTAACATCGTGGCGCAGGTTTATTCAGCCGGACCTGTGCAGCGGGACCAGCACCACTCGCCGTCATGATCTATCTGCAGATCGCAGCGAATGGCCTCGTGCTCGGCGGGCTATACGCGTGCATCGCCGTGGGTTTCTCGCTGGTCTGGGGCGTGCTTAACGTGATCAATATCCTGCACGGCTCGTTCATCGTGTTGGGCTCCTACGTTGCCTATTTCGCCTACGTCCATCTGGGCATCCATCCGTTCATCTCCATCGTCATCGCCGGCGGCGTGCTCTATGCGCTCGGCTACCTGGTGCAAGCCGGCATCATCAACCGCGTCGTCAACGCTCCGGTGTTGATCACGCTGACGCTGACCTTCGGCCTCGATCTAATCCTCAACAACACGATGCTGGTGGCGTTCACCGCCGATTACAGAGGCATTACGCTCGCGCATCCGCTCGGCTCGCTTGAGATCGGCCCGGTGTTCCTGCCGGGCGATCGCGTCGCCGCCATGGCGCTCGCGATCCTGCTCACGATTCTGCTCTACCGGCTGTTGCGCGACAGCACCATCGGCCGCGCCATCATTGCGGTGCGGATGGACCGGGAGGCCGCGGCGCTGATGGGCGTCGACGTCAAGCGCATCAACGCCATCACCTTCGCCATTGGTGCGTTCATGGCGGGCGCCGCCGGCGCCCTCCTCAGCATCATCTTTCCGATATCACCGCTAAACGGCCCCGTGTTCCTCGGCAAGGCCTTCGTGGTGTGTGTGCTTGGCGGCCTCGGCAGCGTCCCCGGCGCGCTGGCCGGCGGCCTCCTGCTCGGCGTGATCGAGAGCTTCGCCTCCTATTGGCTCGGGCCGGAACGGGCGGTCACGGTATCGTTCGCGCTTCTCCTCGTTCTTCTGTTTGTTCGCCCGAGCGGGCTCATGGGCCGGCGGGGCTACGAATGAGGAGCTGGCTCGCCCTCGCCGTCATCGCCGCCCTGGTCGCGGCGTTGCCACTCGTCGGCAACAACTACGCGCTGCGCCTGGCCACCACGGTCTGCATGTACTCTGTTATGGCGCAATCCTGGAACTTCATCGGCGGGCTCGCCGGTTATCCGTCGTTCGCCACAGCGGCGTTCTTCGGTCTCGGCGCCTATGCGTCCGCCATCCTCCAAAACCGCGGCGTACCAATGGTGCCGGCCTGGGCCGGCGCCGGACTCGCGGCGTTGCTCTTCGCCGCATTTCTGGGTGGTGCGATTCTGCACCTGCGCGGCCACTATTTCGCGATCGCCAGCCTGATCGTCGCAGAGATGTTGCGCGAGATCGTCAACACGCTGCCGGACTTCACCGGCGGCGGCAAGGGGGTGAACCTACCGCTCCTGAAGCTGTCGGTCACGGGGCAGGCGCAGTTCTTCTTCTACGCCATGCTGGCGCTTGCGGTGCTGACGGTGGCGACCACCATCGTCATCCATCGCAGCAAGCTCGGCTTCGGACTGCGCTGCATCCAGCAGAACGAGAGCGCCGCGGATATCATCGGCATCAACACCTATGCCTACAAGACCGCGGGCTTCTCGCTCTCCGCGGTGTTCGTCGGCGTGGCCGGGGCGATCTACGCCTCGTGGGTGAACTACATCGACCCGCCGGACGTTTTCGACGTGCTGATCTCGGTCAAGCCGATGGTGATGGTGCTGCTGGGCGGGCTCGGCACCGTTTTCGGCCCGTCGATCGGCGCCGTCATACTGCTGCTCTTGGAGGAGGCGGTCTGGCGCAATTTCCTCACCATACATGTCGCGGTTCTTGGTGCCATCATCGTCGTGCTCGTGCTGTTTCTGCCGAACGGCCTGCTGGCGCTGATCCGTGAGCGCTCCCCGACGAAGGTAATGGCGAAGTGACGGCGCTTCTAACCTTGGATGGCGTCTCGCGCCGGTTCGGCGGGCTCAAGGCCGTCGACGACGTCAGCTTCGACGTCAACGAGAGCGAGATCGTCGGCCTCATTGGGCCGAACGGCTCCGGCAAGACCACGCTGATCAACTTGATCACCGGCGTGCATCCGGCGACGGCGGGCCATGTGCATTTCGACGGCCATGATATCACGCGCCAACGGCCCTACCGGATCGCGCGGCTCGGCCTCGCCCGAACCTTCCAGATCGTGCAGCCGTTCCCGCGGATGACGGTGGTGGAGAACGTCGCCGCCGGCGCGCTGTTTTGCGGTCATGCCAGCGACGTGCGCGAGGCACGGGCGATCGCCCGCGAGCATCTCGAATTCACGGGCCTTGCCGACATGGCGGATCGTCCGGCGGCCACCCTCACCCTCGCCCGGCGCAAGCGGCTCGAGCTCGCGAAAAGCCTCGCCATGCGCCCGCGCCTTCTGATGCTGGACGAGGTCAACGCCGGGCTCAACCCCACCGAGATCGAGGAGGCGCTGGCCATCATCCGCAAGATCGCCGAGCAGGGCGTCACCATCATCGTGATCGAGCACCTGATGAAGGTCGTGCTCTCGATCTCGCACCGCCTTGTCGTGCTGCACCACGGCCAGTTGATCGCGCAGGGCACCCCGCGGAAGGTAGTCGCCGATAAACGCGTGATCGAGGCCTACCTGGGCGCTAAATACGCGGCCGGCAATCCGGGAGTCTCGAATTGAGCACCACGCCGACATTGTCGGTCATGAGCCTGCAAGCCGGCTATGGCGAGGTGCGGGTGCTGTGGGACGTCAGCCTCGAGGTCGCGGCCGGCGAGCTCGTCTGCATCATAGGCTCGAATGGCGCCGGCAAGACCACGCTGATGCGCTGCCTCTCCGGTCTGTTGCAGCCAAGCGCCGGAAGCATCGTCATCGACGGAAGACCGATGGCGCAGGCGACGCCGGCAGACTTCGTCCGCGCCGGCCTCGCCCATGTCCCGGAGGGCCGCCGCCTGTTCTCGGCCATGAGCATCCGCGACAATCTGCTGATGGGCGCGTATCTGCGCACCGACAAGGTTGGAATCGTCGCCGATCTCGAGCGGATCTACGCCATGTTCCCGATTCTCGCGGAACGGCAGCGGCAGGACGCCGGCACGCTCTCCGGTGGTGAGCAGCAGATGTGCGCGATCGGCCGCGGCCTGATGGCGGCGCCGCGCGTGCTGCTGATCGACGAGCTGTCGCTCGGGCTGGCGCCGCGCGCGGTCGAACTCCTCTCCGAGACGCTGCGCAAGGTCAACGCCACCGGCGTCGCGATCCTGCTGGTCGAGCAGGACGTCATGAACGCGCTGGAGCTTGCGAACCGCGCCTACGTGATCGATCATGGTCGCGTGACGAAATCGGGCCCCGCCATGGGCCTCGCCAGCGATCCCGCGATCTGCGAAGCCTACATGGGATTGTCTAAGGCCGAGCTGCAATAGGATGTCGCAATCCACGTTCGGCATGGACGAGCGCATCGCATGAAAGCGCGCAACTTCCGCTATGTTCGGCCGGCCTCGCTGCAGGAAGCTTATCGCATGCTGGCGGAGGCCGGCGGCGAAGCCGTGCCAATCGCTGGTGGCCAGAGTCTGCTCGCCGGTCTCAACATGCGGCTGTCGTCGCCCAAGGTTCTCGTCGACATCGGCAACCTGGCAGAGCTGACGGGTCAATCCTACGCCGACGGCATGGTCCGGCTCGGCGCGCTCACGCGTCACCGCGATCTTTTATCGTCCGCGATCGTCCGCGCGCACCTGCCGCTGCTGGCAGAGGCGGCGCCGCATATCGGACACATCGCGATCCGCAACCGCGGCACCATCGGCGGCAGCCTTGCCTATGCCGACCCGGCGGCGGAACTGCCGGCCTGCGCGGTCGCGCTCGGCGCCACGCTGGTGCTGGGCAGCGCCAAGGGCGAGCGCCAAGTGAAGGCGGAGGATTTCTTCAAGGGCCTGTTCGAGACCGACTTGCGAGTGGGCGAGCTGATCGTCGAGGTGAAATTCCCGGAGGTGCCCACCGGTACGTCCACCGGCTTCGCCGAGCTGTCGCGCCGCCACGGCGATTTCGCCCTCGTCGGAGTAGCCGCGCTGGCCATCCTGCGAGCCGGTGAGATCGAAAGCGCGCGCATCGTCTATTTCGGCTGCGTCGACCGCGCCAGGGTCGCGGCCTCGGTGTCGGCGGCGCTGTCCGGCGCCGCGGTGCCGCTTGAGGATGCGTCGCCTTACGCGGCCGCGATCCGAAACGACGTCAAGCCCGACGACACGCCCGGGCTTCGCGCCGACACCAAGCTGCACATGGCGACGGTGCTCACGCGCCGCGCGCTCAACTCCATGGTGGAGCAGAGGACCGCATGGGCGATGTCGAGCTGATCGGCGATGAAGAGGTCGAGGTTGTGGCGACCCTTAACGGGAAGCCGCTGAAACGGCGCGCCAAGGCGCGGCAGCATCTCGCCGATTTCCTGCGCCAGGAGCTGGAGCTGACCGGGACGCATCTGGGCTGCGAGCATGGAATCTGCGGCGCCTGCACGGTGCTCATAGACGGTCGCACCGCGCGCGGGTGCCTGACGCTGACCGCGCAAATCTCCGGCAAGTCCGTTGAGACCATCGAAGGTCTCTCCGACAACGGCAGACTCGCCGAGTTGCAGCAGGAGTTCATCGCGCGCAACGCCGCGCAATGCGGCTTCTGCTCGTCAGGCATGCTGCTGACCGCATATGAGCTGGTTCAGGGCGGCGAGAAGCCGTCGCGTAGCGAGATCCGCGAGCACATCTCCGGCAAC
>Ga0210406_10008886_pt1 | contig 10030 bp, 25 predicted proteins | sample IncBWC30MmetaG_FD_155454 | JGI IMG/M metagenome (GOLD analysis project Ga0210406, IMG submission 155454) | Forest soil microbial communities from Barre Woods Harvard Forest LTER site, Petersham, Massachusetts, United States - Inc-BW-C-30-M | ecosystem: Environmental > Terrestrial > Soil >... | reverse complement strand
GGCAGTACAGCGACGGCAGTTCCGGACCCGGCCCGCACGGCTGTCCCGGCATAAGTGGTGATGTCGATACGAATTCGTGGCCCGGCACCGATGCTCAATTGCAGGCGCAATGGACCGGAGCCGGACCGGGACCAACGCCATCGCCGACGCCGACCACCGCGACGGTGTCAATCGATATCAAAACGACCGGCGACGTGAAGGTCACGGTCAACGGACAGGAGATGTCATAATGGCGCTTCGAATCGTCATGAGTTCTGGCCATGGTAAATATATCAGAGGGGCGGCAGGACCGCCGCCTTGGGGACTCGATGAAGTTGATGAAGCTCGCCGCGTTGTAGAACGCACGGCGGAAGCTCTGCGCGGCGTCGGCGTCGACGTGATCACCTACCACGATGATGTGAGCACATCGCAATCGGAAAACTTGAACAGGATCGTCTCGTTTCACGACAGCAAGACGCGCGACCTCGACGTGAGTCTCCACTTCAATGCTTATGAAAGCACATCGAAACCGATGGGCGTAGAGTGCTTGTATGTCTCCCAGCATGACTTGGCCCAGACGGTCGCTGACAAGATCAGTGCGGCAACCGGGCTGCCCAATCGTGGAGCAAAGAAACGAACGGATTTGGCGTTTCTGAACAACACCGATGAGCCGGCCATCTTGGTCGAGACTCTATTTGTAGATAGCCACGCCGACGCAGACGCGTATCACGCGAAGTTTGAAGCCATCTGCAGCGCGCTCGCGGAGGCGATCTCCGGGCAAGCCGTTCAGCCAGGGCCAACACCGCCGCGGCCGGTGCCGCCCGAGCCGACACCACCCGACGCGCGCCGCACGATTTCAAAGGGCGACAAAGGCGAAGACGTGGCGCACTTGCAAACGGTGCTCGGGCTCCCCGCCGACGGCGACTTCGGCAGCATCACTCAGTCGTGGGTGAAAAGTTTTCAAGCCGCATGTGGATTGAGTGACGACGGCGTCGTCGGTCCGCTAACATGGGATGAGGTTGACGATCTCGAAGACCGCATGCGCGATGGCGAGACCGGCCTGTCGCATGAATTGGAAGCCGCGATTGATCTCGTGGTGCAAAACTCCGGGCTCGCTTCCTACGAATGGCGCAATCGCGGCAAGGCACCGGCCGGCTACTACGGCGGTATGGCCAAGGTCTACGCGCTCGCCGTGAAACGGCTCAACGATGACGACGAGCTCGCTGGCATCATGGCCCATGCTGAAACTGGCAACCAGGATAAGGATGCGCTGTCCTGGTACGCGGACGAGTTCGACGAAGCCGATATGGACAATTCCGAGAGCGGCCAGGACACCTTGCGGCATCTGTTCGTGATGATGATCGGACTCGGGATGTGCGAGAGCTCTGGCGACCATTGGTGCGGACGCGACACAACTGCGGACAACGTCGAATCGGAGACGTGCGAGGCAGGACTCTTCCAAAGTTCTTGGAATCTCTCGTCGTGCAGCAACACGATCCCAGCGTTGCTCGATGAATATTGGACCGACCCGCTCGGCTTCCGCTACACGTTCACGCGCGGGCTCTCGCCGTCAGCGTCGGACCTTGATTGCTACGGCTCAGGCACGGGCGCGCGCTATCAATGGTTGGCACGATATTCACCAACATTCTCCGCGCTGATGACCGGAGTTGGCATGAGAAAATTGCGCCAACATTGGGGGCCAATCAACCGACGAGAAGTCGATATCGTGCCGCAGGTCGATGAGCTGCTGCAACAAGTCGATCGCCTGCTTGATGTAGGAGCCAAGCTGACATCATGAACCCTGGAGTCACCGAAGAAGCTGGCTCGACAGCGCGCTCGCTGATTGGCTCGCTGGCAACGACGCCGATGGTGTTGGCGCTCGTGGTGTTCAATCTGTTCTACATCGCTATGACGACATACTTGCAAATCAAGCAGGCCGAGCGCTTCACCGACAACCAGCAAATGTGGGAGCGAATGGTCGAGAAGGCGATGGCCTATTGTCCGGATGCGACGAGAAGGCCGACGCAATAGCAATGACCGAGTTCGAAGAATTCATTCTCGCGCTTGATAGCGCGATGAAGGACGGTGCGCGCGCTGAACAGGCGTTGCGTGTCGTCGTTGTTCGCATGGCCGAAAATATTCGGCAGCGACGAGAGGCAGCGCAACATGGGCGCACTTGAAGAAGGCGGCAAGGCAGTCGGTAACGTCGTCGATGCGATGCGATCGCAGCCGCTTGCAATCGCCCTTGTGCTGATGAATCTCGGCTTGCTTGTGTATCTCTACTACTACACCAGCCGGATCACCGCGCGCACCGAGACCACGGCGCAGGCTCTATTTGAAGCCAACAACAAGCTCTATGCGCAATTCGGCACCATCGTCAAAGACGCAAATGCGTTGGCAGAGAAAACCATCCATTGCATCTTGCCGGAGGACGCTGTGCGGCTGCTGCAAGCACGACCGCCCGCGCCCGTAGAAGCACCAGCACGTCCGCAAGCGCCAGCACCGCTCTCGCCTGAGCGGCAAAGCTTTCCGCCGAAATGGTTGCCGCTAAGTGGTGATGAAGTGGAATGGCCATTGCCGCCAGAGAGCACGCCGTTGCCAGTCCCGCGACCGGCAGAAGCACAATGACCGCGGTGCCATGATGGCAATGAAACGGCGCATGACAGAGCGCGAAGGCAAGCGCGAGACACGAATCATCTGGACGATCACGATCGTGATCGTGATCATCATCGGAATAGCGCTGTACGGTTACATGACCGGCGCGTGGGAAAGGGCACCGACGACGACGATGGAGCAACCGAAATGACTAACCGTGAGCATCTGCATCGTCACGCTGTCCATGCGCTCGAGGACTTCGATGTGATTCGCAATGAGCTCTTGTCTTATCCCGGATGCAGTGTCGAGATGGCGCAACAACTGCACGCCCTCTCGCATCATCTACGGCACGCGGTTTATCGATCCGGCATCGAAGTGAATCGGCACGTGCCTGTCAGGAGATCACAGAGCGTATGAGTACGCACGCGTTTTTGATCCGAATGGCGATCCTGGCGCTGGCCGTGTTGGCGATCGTCGCCGCCGGAATGTACGCCTGGAGCGAGCTGCAGTGAGGAATCATGTGTCGAGCTTGTGAAGAAGCGCGCCGCGCCGCGATAGCGTTCTTTGATCTAATGGCACGGAAGATCCGCGAGGGCCAACGGCCAGTGACACCGGTCAAGCCTTATCCGAGCAAATATCACGATCGGCCGTGGCAAACGGAAGAACCTAAGCCGCCGCCGTCCAGCCCAAGGAGATGAGCCATGACTCTCGGCCTGATCTATTGGATTCTCATGCTGATTTGGTTCGTGTTCGGCCTGATCGTTCACTTCGGCATTGTGGTCGGACCATACGCCCTCGGAGCGAATGCCGTGTTGTTGTTCATCCTTTTCCTGCTCTTGGGCTGGCAGGTCTTTGGTGCGCCTGTGCGCAGGGGTGAATAATCCGTCCTGAGCAGATCGCGATTCCGCCCCCCGGATCGCGTAAACTGGAAAGCCCCGGCCTCGCGGTCGGGGCTTTTTTTGTTGCTGCAAACCGCACCTAATTCCTAAGGCGGCGGCCTCCCGCTTGGCTCTATGTCCGAGATGCGCAGCAGATGGCGGACGATTTTGGTCTTCTCGTCGGTGACCTCATCGCGCTCGACCTTGAAGCCGCGGCGCAACAACTGACGCCGGATGTTAGTGGCGTTGCCATGAACGTCGCAGAAATTGCCGAACAGCGTGACGCCGAGAAAGACCAGCCGCGAGCGCGCGTTTTCCCAATCTTTGCACGCGCCCCAGTTGATGTGGACATAGTCGTTTTTCATCACGCCGCCACGCGCCTCCGTCGCCAGCCGAACCACCCGATCAGCGCCGCCACGAGCCCGGGGATGCCGGAACCGATGATCGGTGCCGGAACCTGGGACATCTGATGTCCGACCGGCGTTGTCTCCATGAACGCGCCGACATCGCCTTGCGGAGCGCCCGGAGGCAGCAGGCTGCGATTTTGCGCGAAGTCGAAGACTTCGGTGATCGAGAACGGTTGGCCGGGGGCAATGCTGGTGAGCGTCATGTTGCTGCTTGCCAGTTGGTCGTGAAATACAGCCTGTCCAGCGAACCTCGTCGGATCGAAACAGAACAGGACACTTTCGTCGCAGACATAGACGCTGGAAGCGACCGTGATATTGTTGTTGCCGGCAGGCATTTCATCTGTTGCGGTCACGAACGGCAGGGTGATGTTGTTGCTCGTTGTATTCGCGCCTTGCCACGTTGCGAAGAGCCGGATGGTCCCTCCTTGCGGTGGTGCGAATGCGTTGTTGAACGCGAACTCAAACGTGTAGTTTGGTCCGCCGAGCCCACCGCTAAACATGTTTCCTGTTTGCGGGATGACCATTGCGAGAATTTGATCGAAGCCCCAACCCGAGCCGAGGAAAAGTGGCTGATTGAGTGTCGTGGGCAGCAGTTGCAAGATCGGGCCCGTTGCGGTGACTGCACTCGCCACGCTGCCGAGGCCAAAGATTTGCGTGCCGAGGTTTAGGTCCTGATACCCGACTGTCACGGTATCAGCAAACGCAGGTACTGGCGCGATTAGAGCTGTCGTCAACAGTAAGCGCTTCAACATTTTTCGACTCCTTCGGTTTTCCCACCCCCTTTCTGGCCACCCTGGCCAAAACTATTTCATGCACTCATTGCCATTTGCTGGGAAAGCCAGCGTCGCCATAGGCCTCTTTATCGACCACCGGCATAAGTTTGCGCACGAGACTGATATGCTTCCGAAATAAATCTTCGCGCAGATCCGGCCGATGGCCGACGATCCAAATCGCCAAGAGCTCGGCAAGCACGGTGCTTTGGATCGCGTGATCCTGGCCCGCCAGTATCGGCCTGATCGCATCGACCAGAGCTTCATGATCCTGCGCGGTGGTGACCTGGTCTTTTCTCATGCTCCCAGAATTTCCTCGAAGCGCAGATATTTCGCGGTGTTTGCCTCGGCTTGATCTTTCATCGCCTTTTTCTCGCTAAGGAAGGTCACGGCGACCTGCGCACACTCCAAACAGATGAAGTGATTACGACTTTTTGCGACCTGCACATCCTCCGTCAGGCAAAATGAACAAGCGTGCTCATCTCGTCGTCGCCATAGAGCACCATCATCAACGCTGACAAAATCAACTGGATGATTCCGCAATATTGCGCGCACTTCGCGCTCTACAGCTTTATCATTTGGGAACGGTGTGCCATCCTTTCGCAGCCATTCAGGGCGGTTGCAGACATGAATACAAATCTCATCTATCGATTTTGCCTGCTTCGACCACAGCAATTCTTTCAGCCTTTCAACGCGGGTGTAGTAGTCACTCCATCTCATCGTAGTCATCGGCGCCGACCTGCTCGAGCATAGCGGCGGCGGCCGCGTGGTTGGTAGAGCAGCGCGGCGCGGACGTTCTGATACCTGGTGTCGAGCAAGCGCGCGATCGCGGTTGGTTTGAATCCAACCTCATCCAGGACGCGGATTCGTTCCGATAGATTCAACCGGCTTCGTTGTCGTCGCATGGACGGTTCTCCTCATCAAAGTCGCTCATGATCTGGTTGACCGCCGCGGGCGAGATGCGATGGACCACCATAACCCGCAGCAATGCGGCCCGGACCCATCCGAGCGTTTCCTGGCCGCCACCGATGCGGCGGCTGAGATGCTCGCTAATACCGAGAAAGGCAGCGGCGCTCGTGAAGTTGAGCCCGAGGAGCTCGAGCGCGTCGCAATACTCTTTACCGGTCATGATCTGTTAATATATTGGGCCAACGGCCCTGGGACAAGTGGCCCTTTTATAGACACCGCGTCAAGGGAACCCCGGCCGTCCAGGAAAATGCGCCGGTCGGAATGAGCTCGCACACCGGAGCGACGAGCGTCCAGCTTCCTTGCCGCGTCAGCACGGCAAGCGGTGTCCCATTGACCAGCGATACGACCGGCGGTCCATCGGGAGCGGCGCGGACATTAAGGCCGTCGGCGGCAACAGACACGAAAACAACAGGACAGGCGCGCGGTTCCGGGCAGACCGTATAGCGCGTAAAGACCCACCCAAGCGGCGGTGGGGGCGGCATGGGGGCCTCGGCTACGGGCGGGGCGTAGCTCATGGCCGGCGGCGGTCCGAGCGGTGGGCCGAGAACGACCGGGCACGGTCCGAATCCGGGCGTGCAGAACGTCGGCGCGACCGGAAACGCGGCACCGTCGGGACCGACGATGACCTGCGCGTGAGCGCGGCCATCGCGGCCCATGTAGATGCCTTGCGCTTGGGCGGTGCGCAGTGGCGCCTGGCATGAGGCTAGGGCGAGAGCGATCGTGGCGATACCGGTGAGGAGGGCCTTTTTCATCGCCATACCTTGCGCCGAATAATATTTCCGTCTCCACGTCTCGGTAGTCCGTTGGCCCCGCAGCGCTTGCCGTAACGTTGGTAAAAAAGAGCGCACGCCGCTCGGGTATCCTTGCCGTAATGGGGTCCGCCGTAGTTGGCAATAGAATTTCCAACGGAGTTAACCGGTCCACCCATATCGAGCGCTCGCGCGTTGAGGATTGTCAGCGCCAGCGCGAAACAAATAAAGATCGTCACAGTTCCGAGAAACTTCATTGAATAACTTGCTCCTGTGTCATTGGGAACTTCGCATTGTGGCAATGCCGTCCCGTAGGGTTTCTGGCAGATCACGAATCATCCGCTCGACATCGGTCGGCTCGACGCGGGCAAGGATAATCACCAAAACGGCAATCGCGCTGGTCAGGGCGATGTCTGGGCTTTCCTCGCACAACTCGTCGGCGATCTTGTGTGCGCGCGCTTGAATGGCGGTGGCTAGATTGAACTGCTGTTGTGGGGTGGTCATGCTCGTTGCTCCACGATGGATCGCGCGGTTTTCATCGAGACGTTGAGCGACCAGGCGAGCTTGATCATCTTGCGATGGCGCTGGTAGTAGCGCGCGGCAATCTCTTTGCGACGCGCTCTGTAAAGCCGGATCTCGTTGACGTCGTCGGTCTTAGGAGGTTTCATTGTCGTGTTCCCTGGCTATTGGCGCTTCGGGAAAGGCGCCACAATTAGTGCGCAACCTTTGTGCAGCCCATTGGCGTGCAAACCACACGACAAGGACCCCAATGTGTGAACTGTCCGGTTCCCCGGTCGTAACAAAATCTCGGAATTCCACCGGTTCGCTGCGCCAAAACACGTCCATCAGGATTAGAACCTGCCCCGGCAAAGGAACTGCGTCCGCGACCTCCTGATTGAGCGTCGGCAGAATGTACGGCGCAAAGGCTAAGCGCCAAGAGAGCGACAGACAAAACGACTTTCTTCATTGAGTGAAGTTCCTTCTTTCTTTCTGTTATGAGCAGGATTGCCCTCGGCTTGATTGCCGACAAAACCCCTATCGCTTCGCAATATCCACGTCTGGCGCACCGTTCGTTAGCGGCACGGGATAGGGGCTTTAGCTGCGATCAATCATCGGTTCTCTGCTGCCAGGTTGCGGATATAGCTTTCGGCTTGAGCTCGCTGCTCGGGCGCGAGCTGGGCATAGAGAAAGGTCGCAGCGATTCTGGCTGCATCCGAGCTTGTGAGCTCGCGCCTGCGCCGCGGTACGCAGAGCCAGAACAGCAGTGCGAGGATCAGAAAGGTCGTCATCACTTCCTCACCGTCGGGGTTGTCGTCGATCCGGTCCGGTTGCCGCGGGCATCGTAGAAGTTGGTCGTGTTGCCCGTCGTCGTCGATGACTCAACCCGAGTCCCTCGCGAGTCGTAGAAGTTCGTCGTGTTGCCGGTCCTGGTCGAGGAGCCGATCTTGTTGCCGCGGGCGTCATAAAAGTTCTGTGTGGCTTGCGCGGTCGCGGCGATGGTGGTGACCATGATCGCGATAGCCACGGCGAGGACGACGGCGACGGTGAGCTCGGCGGCGTTAATCATATCTCTGCGGGTCATCAATGCACCGCCCGGGCTTCGTCGATCTCGACGATTGCGCAGATGCCGTTGACCATATTGCGGAACCGCTGGTCGCCGTGGATCTCACGCAGGTCCGCGGCGATTTTCTTTGCTGTCGACATATCGACGTTACGCAGCACGGCGGCGAGCACGTCGCGGATGACTGAGTTCGGATCGTTAGTTTTCTGGCGCATGGGCTTCTTTCCTAATAAAAGGCTCGGGGAGCCGCCGGGTGCTTTGCGGCGGGATGAGCCCGACGGCTCCCCTTCACGGGTCGGAGCCTGGGGGCACCAGACCGACCCGATGCTCGTCTGCGATCGCCTTCGAACAAACGATAGGCTGCGCGCCTGATACGTTTGGGCACCCGGCCTGCAGCGATGCGTCGATCGCCGCCTGCGATCGGTTCAACACTCACGCGCGACCAGTGCAGACCGTTGATGCGGGCGGCGCTGAGGCGCGGGAGCTCGGCGACGTAAATCACTCCATTCAATGGACGGGAGATGAACATGTCTGCCATCACACGCAGACATTTTGCTCGTTGATCGGGGCATCGACCTCGATGAAGGGCGTATAACGGATCACCTGGGTGGCCGCCGGTTTTGACTGTAAGGCTGCTGTAATGGTGAACGGCAGCAACAAGATAGCTGCCGCGACAAGTGCAATCGTGAGAACGCGCATGGAAGGTCCGATTACCCGAGCGTGAAGCCGCCCCGAGTCGTCCGAGCGTGTATTCGCCCAGGACAGTCGCTATATACCTGGCCAATGGTCAGGTGTCAATAACCATCCAGCCCTGTATTTTCTTGCATTTCTCTACTTTCCCCTTATGTCCAAAAAGTAATCATTGTTGCCGATTGCCGATTTTGCCAAGGTGTCCAATTGCGGCTCCCCCTCAAAAGCAGAGGGGAACACAAAGGAGCTAAAGTATGAAAAAACTATTGCTGGCAAGCGTGTTTGCGTTTGGTCTTGCCGGCGCAACGACAGCGAATGCTGCGGACTTCACGTTGTCAGACTTCCACGGAACGGGCCAGTATGGCACCGCTACGGGGACTCTCCTGGCAGACGGCACTACGTTTGATGTCATGATCAACATGGATCCCAACGTGTTGATCCAGAATGGGTCGCACTTCCTGCTTACGCTTTCCCTCGCGGGAACAGGACGCATCGACCCAACGTCGGTGACGTTCGGTTCGGACCCGCCGGATAGCCTCACTGTGCTCGCGCACGGTGGCAGCTACGACAACGGCCCGTTCAAGAACTTCACAGACGGTCTCAGTGCTGTAGGCTGCAGCCCATCTATGAGTATTGGTTGCGGCGAAACCCTCGATTTCCACATTACGAACTTCGCGGGTTTCCTTCCGGGCACCAACACGATCAGCGGTAGCAGCGCGCAAGTGTTTGCCGCCGTCGATGTGCTACTGCTCGGCGGCTGTACGGGTAACTGTACGGGTCCAGTTGGCCTTTCGGCTGCCCCAACCCCGGTGCCTGGTCCGCTCGCAGGTGCTGGACTTCCTGGCATTATCGCCGGCTGCATTGGCATGGTTGGCCTTGCCCGGCGTCGAATCTTCCGCCGGGCCTAACGGAAATCGAACAAATAATACCCGCCGCATTGTGCGTCGGGCTTTTCTCTAGGATCGGATCGGAGGATGGGCGATCACAATACCTTGCAGACGGGCCACGCGAAACGCCCCGCGAAGGTTCCGCTGTGTCTACCTGCTCATCAGAGGGGTTAACCAAATGATGAGAAAATCGCTGCTAACCGCGACGGCCCTTGCTGCCATCGCCTCGTTCGGCGTGGCGGCCAGGGCGGACTTCATCTTCTCGGGTGAAGTCGATACGACTGCCTTGGGCTTCGGTGATGTTCACCGACTGCTAGACGTACAAGAGCCGACAGGACAAGGGACCGGAATCGAAGTTGGTACCGGCTCTCCCACTCCTATCTCCATCACGCCGATCATTTGTACTGGCCAGGCCAAATGCAACGGCAGCGGCGACAAGGCTGCGACTCCAACGCTCACCGCGCTGGGGTGGACAAGCGGGGCCAACGTTGGTCTGGGTGTGGATATTTCCCAGACTGGCGCGGACTCCGACGGCCTGAACTTGA